>Ga0326597_10011300_pt1 | contig 11845 bp, 8 predicted proteins | sample RVTome_12_FD_203789 | JGI IMG/M metagenome (GOLD analysis project Ga0326597, IMG submission 203789) | Soil microbial communities from uranium-contaminated site in the Upper Colorado River Basin, Wyoming, United States - RVT100D185 | ecosystem: Environmental > Terrestrial > Soil > Contaminated >...
AGCGCACAGGCAAGGTGTATACTATCGATTTGAACCTTGACGACATGTTCGACACGTACGGATGGGTCGTTAATGAAGACCTCGTGGCGGATGCACGCTGTGCGCGAATGCCACAGGCCGGGACAACAGAAGGGTCTACCGACGGGGAACGCTCGTTCCAGTACTTCCCACTCGTCTCCGAATTGGGGCTGGACCATCCCGCCGTGAAGAACTGCGGACCTGTAATGTTTCCGTACGTCAGTTCGATCGATACGAGGCTCGCTGCGGCGCGCGGCTTGAAGGCCAAAGGAGTTGCAACCTCATCTAATAAAGCCAGACGGGTGGAAGTCCGTGAGTTCAACATGGGCCGAGGCCAGGAGTTTCCTCTGGGAACATTAATAGAGCAGGACATCGCTCTTGCCGCAACAATAGAAGGTCGGTTCAAGAGTGTCTTTGCAAAACGTCGTGTCGTGCCTGGGGAGAGAGGCACCGCAATAGATACAGTGGGGGTGATTCGCATGAGTCCGAACACACGTATGGTGGTAGTAGGCGATGGTGACTTCGCAAACGACCAGTACGCTGCCGGGAACGATAACATAACCTTTGCAGCCAGCCTCGTTGATTGGCTTGTTGATGACAGCGGGCTGGCCGCAATACCAAGGAATGAGACTGCAGCAAGACATTTGAATGAAATCTCACAATCCACAAAGGAGATTACGAAATACATTAATGTCGGACTCCCTCCTGGGGTTGTGGTTCTTGCAGGTCTGTTCCGCATGGCGGCAAGGAAGGCACGTCGGCGGAAGCACATGAACAGCATTTGAGGGTTCGGCGTTGAAAAGAACAACATACGTCTTGCTGGGGATTCTGGTCACCATGATGGCGACTGCCTTTTTCGTTGACCTGCCCGGTGTCGTGGAGGAGGCAACGTACTCGCTGCCTGATATCGAGCTGTCGTTGGATCCGTCGCGGGTGGTCAGGGTGGAAATCGATCGCACGGGTGCGTATGTCAAGCTCGAAAGAATCCACGGCTCGTGGAGGATCACCGATCCAGTCAACGACGCAGTGGACGATGATGCCATCGCTCAGCTCCTGAAGGGAATCGCGCAGTTCCGACTCACCAACATGGTCTCTACGAATCCCGCAAGACAGGGGAAGTTCCAGGTTGACGGCAGCGGGACAAGGGTCACCATTACCACCGAGGATGGATCCAGCATCCCTATTGTGATCGGGAAACAAGCGCGCGATGAAAACAGGACGTTCATTCGCCCGGCTTCTTCAAATACTGTATATCTCGCCGATGGTATCACCCCCGGGATGATCAACCGCGAGCTCCGCGATTGGCGACACCGAACAGTCTACCAGACCGATCCCGGGAGGATTACCGCCATCTCCCTGAAAGAGGGGGCCGAGACCTTTGTATTTCGCAAAACCGGGAGAGCATGGCAATTGGATGGAGGGGTTGTGCCACGAGAGATCATGACGGCCATGCTTGACGGCATCTCAAACATACAGGCACTGGATTTTGTGGATGCGCCTCGACTCGTCAGGAACCAGTCTATGATGCTTGTGAATGTGACCGGTCTGCACCCCATCAGTTTGGAGTTTCTTGCTCACTCTGCTTCGACGGAACATGTCCTCCTGAGAACTTCTGCATCACCTGTTCTGTTTGCAGTTAACAAGGCGCTGGTCCATCGGCTCCAGCAAGCAATCGACTATTTCTCTGTCCCGCCGGAGCCCCTGGGGGACATCGAGGGAGATCCGTCGGTAGCGCCGCAGGAGGATCGGGCAGCCACGATAGCTCCCCAGCCTCAAGAAGGATCGATTGAAGACGAGGGCGACCTCATTGTGCATTCAGTCATGCGCGGCGAGACCCTCGAATCAATTGCACACAAGTACCGGATCAATTCTCATCAAATCAAGGAGTGGAACCAGCTCGAGGATGGAGCCATATCGGCCGGGATGGAGTTGTATATTTTCGTCCGACGACGATAACAGACGTGAGGTACGCGTCCAGCTGCGGTTTCTGACCCTTCCTAGTACTTCTTCCAACCACCCTTTCCTCAATGATTTCAATCAGGCGCTTCCTATTTTCTGTTGCTTTTTCCTGATTCAAAGCAGACATTAGGGGTACCATGCTGAAGGAAATCCTCTCCGCCATCGACCCTTCTTCTCCTTTACCGAAGGTGTTGCTCACACCGGCGTACGTCAACCCCGGCGTTTTTAAGCGCAGCCTCGCTCTTAATGTTGAAGGACTGGCGAACCTGTCGGTTCAGTCGTTCAATGATTTCATTATCGACCGCGCATTGCACCTCTTCCCTGGAAAATCATACCTGTCCGGCGACCGGCTCTTCTGGACAGTGTTTGAGCTCTGCAAGTCGCTGCGCGCCGAGCTTGGATACTTCAGTGAATCGGTGGAGTTTGAGGGGTTCTGCTCACTGATGATTCACTCCATGATGGAACTCCGTTTGAACGGTGTGGATAGGGAGGATACGCCGATCCTGCCAAACACACCAAAGTGGACCGACGTTCGTCTGATTATGAATGAATACGCGCGTGTGAAGAAGGACCGCAAGTTCTTCGATTATGCAGACGCTGTCGTCGAGCTGGTGAAGTTCCCCACCGTTGTTGAGAGGGTGTTTCTGATTCAGGATCAGATAACCGCTCTTGAACATTGGCTCGTGGTTGAGCTTGGAATCACGGTAATTGAGAGCAGGCCGGATAGGGAATCATTCCCGCCACGACTCTCAGGATACAGAGTTGACACACCATACCAGGAGGCGCTGCAGACAATTCGCAATGTAATGGAGGATCTCCGGACAGCATCTGTGCCTGTCCGGATCGGCATTTGTACGCCGGACTACAACGCAACCTACTATCATATGCGTCCCGTGCTTGAAAAGCTCGGCATGCCGGACCTTGTGCACTTCATGAAGGGTGAACCGTTGTTCAGCACCGGTGCTGGAAACCTCTGGAAATACGTCGGCGAGTGGGTGCAAAACAACTTCAGTGTCTACAGACTCATTCGCATCCTTGAGTCCGGGAGCTTTGACCGAGGCTGGATCGTGGATACCCCCCGTGACGTCAAAGGAAAGGAAATAACACCTGCTCTCTTCCACACAGCCGTCAGGTACTTTCGCGATTCCGAGCTGGTGCTGTTCAACCCGGGGTTTCTTCCTGCTTTCAAGGAGTTCCTGGCGGGGCACGTCATCGCGGACACGGATGAGGACAGGGAAGACTTCCAGAACACGGCGATTGCCGTTGCGCGGGCTGTCGCGGAGAGGTTTGCTGCCATCCACACCGACGGGCTGATCAGAAACCAACTGGAGGCACTGCGGGAGCTGTTCCTTGAAGCAGTGCGCATCCAGGATGAAGCCGACGCAGCAGCATTAGCCAGAATTGAGTTGACCATTGAGAGCCTGTTGGAATCCATCACTGGCCCGGATCTCACACTGAGCGAGCTCATCACAATCGTCAACGAACGATTGGGCAGCATCCACATCATTTCACGCCTTCCGGATTTCACCAGACCAGTTGTAGGCACCCTCGAGGATCTCAGGTACTTCACGTTTGATAAACTATATTTCATAGGCCTGAATGAACGCGGCCTCCCGGGCAGGATATTCCAGAACCCTGTCCTGCTGGACTACGAAAAGAAAGAACTCAATGGCAGAATCACAGGCTCACGGCTTCAGACACGAGAGGATGTTCTGGAAGAGGAGGAAACGAAGTTTCACCAGATCAAAGCAACGGTGAACGGAGAGGTTATCCTGTCTGCTCCATTGAAAGACCTGACTAGCGGACGTGATTTGCTGGTCTCCCGTTATCTGCTAAGCACATGGAATGCGAAGTTCAATGCGAAGGAGGACTATCGCTCCATAGTGCGGAAGCTGGAGAAAGACCCGCGCTCCCAGAACAACCACATAGCGGACAAGCCGGAAGATGCATTCTATCCGTATGAGCTTGCCGTCGCCGCAAGGCTGCTCCATCCTGATGGTAACGACGGGTTGCTTGAGAGTGACTTTCTGTTCGCTCGATCGGTGAACACTTTGAAAAAGCGACGACGCGGCCTCACACACTTCGATGAGTATTGGGGAATCGTAAAGGCAGATGAGCGGCGGCGGCTCCCGGTCTTCAGTGCGTCGCGCATCAGGAAGTGGACAACCTGTCCGTACCAGTACTTCCTCGAATACGAGCTGAAGCTTGACAGCAACGAGGACTACGATGCACAGGCGCTCGAATGGTTGGACAACCTCCGATATGGCAGCTTCGCACATGATGTTTTCTATAAGTTCCTCCTCCGCGTGCGTGAGACGAAGGGTCTCTGGTACAACTCGGTCGGCAAGGGGGATGAAAAGGTCCTCTGGGAGGTGTTTGAAGAAGTTGCGGAAGAATATCGGCGGACCCACCCAGTTAACTCATCTGTGCACTATGAAAGCCAGCTTGCCCGGCTTCGACGCGATGTGTCGATGTTCTTCGAGCGTGAAATGCAGAACCCGGACACGCGCATGTACGTGGAGCTGGCATTCCACATGCCGGCAAAGGAAGGACGCGAGCCTCTGGTGCGCCGCACTGATCCGGCGGAGATAACACTTGACGATGGGACTACCCTTCCTGTCCGTGGGTCTATTGACCGTGTCGACCGTACGAAGGATGGCCGCTTCGTCCTCTACGACTACAAGACCGGAAGGGTGAAACGTCCGCCAAAGGACCGGCCCTTCTTCGGGGGTGAGCTCGTTCAGGCTGGACTCTACAGTGAAGTTGTGGCACAGATCGATCCGGCTATCAAGGACCCTCTCTTCAAGTTCTATTACACGTCGGAGAATGCCGGCTTTGTCGATTACTCGGTGGACTATCCGCCGATCCGGGACCACTTCATGAAGCTCCTGACCGCGATTGTGCAAGAGCTACGGAGCGGCAATTTCGTCCCGGTCGCGGAGCGGACGTTCCGCGGTGGCGGTGCCTGCAGGTTCTGCGACTACCAGAAAGTCTGCATCGAGGGCCGGTGGGGTCTGGCAACAGAGCTCAAAGAACATGACGAACACTACGACCGCCTTCAGCACATCAAGAGGGAAGATCTGCCATGAACCATACGGACTCTGAAAGCCGCAGGCTCATAGCGACCGACTTCGAGCACACGTTGTTCGTTGACGCGGGCGCAGGAAGCGGCAAGACCACTTCGATGGTCTCACGCATCATGGTGATCATTCTCAAAGGACTCGCCGACGTGCGAGAGATTGCTGCGATTACCTTTACCAACGAAGGGGCGGCGAGTCTCAAAAGCAAGATGCAGACAGAGCTTGAGAGCGCCCACGGTTCGGACAGCTACACACCAACGGAGAGTGTTTCTTTCGCATTGGGGAAACAGGAGCATGCCCGGATCGAAACGGCACTCACCAATCTTCCTCTTGCGCAGTTCAGCACAATCCACAGCTTCTGTCTCAGTATGCTGAAAGAACGCCCGGTCGAAGCGGGCATCGATCCCAAGTTCGAGATGAATACCGAAGGGAACGTCATCTCCGCGTTCGGCGAGGCATGGGCAAAGTTCATCGTCGAAGCAGCGCGACAACGCCATGCGTTCCTTGGTTTCATTGCGGAGGAGGGGATCGATCTTGAGGAGGTCCGGAGGATCGCCGAGATCAAATACCAGAACCCCGATCTGACGTTATACACGGAGAATGTGAAGCGAGTCTCCGAGGCTGAAGTGAATGATGCCTTCAAGAGGGTGCTCGAACTGTCGCAGATGATGTGGTCCGGCAACAAGGTCCTCATTGCCGACCGGCGAACTCAGGCCGGCGAAGACCGGGTGCAGTTCGTCAAGGACCTCTATTGGAGAGCGGCATCCTGCAAGACCCGGCGGGAAAAGCTGAAACTGATCACCGGGACGGAGTTGCACAAGAAGTGGACACAGAACCAGACCATGTTCGAACGTGCGGTGACTGAGCTGGGGGAGATCCAGGGGTCGATAGGCAAGCGGCACCTCGATTTCCTCCACTCCCATATCGTGGAGTTTGTCGCAGCGTTTGAATCCTACTTCGCCCTTCAACGTAAGAACACGTCGACGCTCGAGTTCCAGGACCTTCTCTACCTTGCCTGCAGTATGCTGAAGGAGAGCAGGAATGTACGGCAGTATTTCAAGAGGAAGTACATGTATCTCTTCGTGGACGAGGCTCAGGACGTGGACCCGCTTCAAACGGAGGTTGTCTTCCTCCTGGCGGAGAAGCCCGACCTCTTTGCCCGGCACTGGAAGGAAGTATCGCTCGAACCGTCGAAGCTCTTCGTGGTTGGCGACCCCAAGCAATCCATTTACAAGTTCCGCCGCGCCGACATTGCAATGTACGAGGAAGCCAAAGCACATGTGAAGAGTCAGGGAGGGTTGATCCTTTCCCTGACGAAAAACTTCCGTTCTGCCAGCCCGATCATTCACTTTGTGAACGACCATTTTGCAGGCTCGTTCCAGGAGTTTGTGCAGGACAGGGAGCTCGACCTCCAGCCGGAATACGCCCCCCTCGAACCGGCAGCCGGTCATCAGTCGCATCTCGGCAGCCATGTTGTCTCACTCGTTCCTAATGCTGGAGCCAACAAGCGGGATACACTCGCATCCGAGACAAAGAAGCTGGTTGGCTTTATCCGCGAGACTCTCGACAATGTAAGCATTGCCGATTCAGCGACGGGGGACATGAGACCCCTCCGGTACAGCGATATCATGGTCCTCATGAAGGCATTCACAGATATCGATGTGTACACCGGGGCATTCGAGGATGCTGGCATCCCGTACCAGGAAGTGGGGGGGAGGACGTTCTTCCATACCGACGATGTACGCGGTCTTGTCTTTGCGCTCAAAGCAATCGATGATCCGACGGATACGGTTTCTCTCTTCGGAGCGTTGAAGTCGCCTGTGATCGGCATTTCGGACCAGGCATTGTTCGACTTCGTATCCGCGGGCAATCGGTTTACGATATTTGGTGGAGAGGAACCGGGAGCTGACACATTGAACCTGGCGCTTGTCCTTTTCAGGAACCTTCACCACAGACGCGAAACGCTTCGCCCATCGGGTGTGCTCAAGGAGCTCTTCGATGCCTCGGGCATCTGCCATATTGTAGTGTCCGAACCGAACGGCGTCCAGAAGTCCTCGAAATACTTCCGCCTGCTGGAGCTTGTGTACGAGATCGAAGGAGACCAGAGGCTTTCGTTCAGAGCCGTGGTGGCTGCGCTCGAGTCGGTGATGAAGCTCGACGATCCCCAGCTTGCCAACGTCACCATTACTCATGCAGGACAGAATGCAGTGAAGATCACGACTATTCACAGGGCCAAGGGTCTGGAAGCTCCCGTCATAGTGATTGCAAACTCCACTGTCCCCAATACGAGGAGGGATATCACGCCATCGCATATTGTGTTGCGGGACAAGGGGATGATCGTCATCCCGTACCAGAAGAGTGGCGGTCTCTATTCACTCGATGCCGACAAGTTGAGAGCGTTTGAAGAGCGACGGGAGTACTGTGAGGCGGAACGGCTCCGGTATGTTGCCGCGACGCGAGCGAGGGACCTGCTCGCGGTTTGCGTGCAGGATGAGAGTGTTGGTGGAGAGACATTTAACGGGAGATTCGCGCCATCACTATCAGGAAAGGCATGGAGTCAGTCTGCCAGCCGGAAAGTTGAGCAGGAAAGGGCCCCGGCCGGTCCGCCACGGATCACGGCAAGCGAGGCATTTGCCGAAGCAAAGGCAAAGCGCGCGGAGCGTCTGCAGCTGCTTCAAGAAAAGCTCGCCGCGCTGCAGTCCCCATTTCTCAGCGTCCACGATACAATGGAGATCGATCCTGGTCTTTTTAGAATGAAACGGAAGGCAAGGGGGAAGGGATACGGTAACGTCATCCACCGCGCCATGCAACAGATTGTTACCAATACGCAGTTCGACATCATGAGTGTTCTCGACCAGTGGATGGAGGATGAGAATGTCCCGCACAGGTTCCGGGGCGACGTCCTTGCATCGTTGACGCGACTCGGCAAGAATCCGCACGTGCAGGAGGCTGTTGCGTGCAAGGAGAAATACTGTGAATGGGATTTCTACGTGAAGCAGGACGGCGCTATCCTCAACGGCGTGATCGACCTTGTATACCGGCGCGCAGCGGGAGACTGGGTTATCGTAGACTACAAGACGGACGATGTGAGCGACCCGGACAGAAAGAGAAGACTCGATGGGACATACGGACGACAACTTGCAGAATATCAAAAGGCATTTGAAACAGTGACGGGGTTCCACGTGGGCGAATCGGCTCTTCTGTACTCAGATATGGCGGAGGTTGGGACGACGATGGTACTTCATCCATGACGGACCGCCTCTCCCTTTGTGTTCTCGGAAGCTCCAGCGCCGGTAATGCGACACTGGTCTGGAATAGTGAATCCGCACTGTTGGTCGATTGCGGTTTTGGGCCGGTGTACATTGAGCGGCAGATGAGGTTGCTCGGTCTCCGGCTCTCCGATCTCACGGGAGTGCTCATCACGCACACGCACGGCGACCACGTGAACGGGAGGTCCGTGCAACGGTTGATGAAGGCAAACGTGCCGCTCTATTGTCCCACGGATCTTGCACTGCCGTTGCAGGGGATTTACCCCGCCGTGGCGGATGCAGGTCACGCGGGTCTGTTGAGGCTGCTCGCCGAGCCCGAAGCGGAGGTTGGTTCGTTCCTGGTTCGGCCATTTCCCGTGCCGCACGATTCACCCGGGGGATGTTTCGGGTACTCGTTGTTTGATGGTGTGAACGGTCGAACGAGGAAGGTGAGCATCGCGACCGACCTCGCATATCCTTCACGGGGACTTGCCGGACACTTTGCCAATTCGGATGCCTTGGTTATTGAATCCAACCATGACACGGAGATGCTGGAGAATTCCGGCCGTCCCATCTGGCTCAAGCGCAGGATTCGGGAGGTCGGGCACCTTTCCAACGACCAGTGCGCAGAGTTCCTTGTGCAGGTTATCGACCATTCACACCGCCTGCCTGAAACGATGGTCCTTGCCCATCTCAGCCAGGAGTGCAACACAGGCAGGATTGCGATGGAGTGCGCCTTTGACGCAGTGCGGCGATTCGGCTCTGAGGAGCGGTCGCTTGTGAAGTCGTCACGTGACGCGGCCACGCGACGAATTGAGGTTGGTTAAAGGACATAATGGACTATCCTGCGAAGCGATCTTATTGGGGAATGGAGCGGGAGAATGGAGATTCATTTTTTCTAAACTAATTACATCCACTCTTATGGAGCCACCATGTTCAAACAACCTTTTCTTGGCAGTCTTTTCGTTGTTGTCGCATACACCGCCCCTGTGGTTGCGCAACAAGCTGAAGAGAAAGCCCAAGGGATTGTCCATGTCCAGAGCAAGCACCCGGTGAGCGCCACGATCGACCGGCTCGAATCGGATGTACAGGCGCGGGGAATGACGGTCTTCGCCCGCATCGACTTTGCGGCGGATGCGGAGAAAGCTGGATTGAAGCTGCCGCCGAAGCAGCTGCTTATCTTCGGGAACCCGAAGGCCGGGACACCGCTGATGGCTGCCTCACCCACCGTTGCCATTGATCTTCCACTCAAGGCCCTCGCCTGGGAAGACGACGATGGGAAGACCTGGCTCTCATACAACAGTCCCGACTATCTGCAGCAACGGCACGGGCTGCCCGATTCGCTCGTGAAGAACATCAGCGGGATTGCCGCACTCGTGAAGAAGGCAACGGGCGAGTAATCGAGGTTTGGTTTCGTGGTGTCCAACCGATGCCCCCTCAGGTCGGTCGGCTTGACTTAGGAAGCCTTGTTTCGTATATTGATCCACGATCGCGGGGTGGAGTCCGCCAGAAAGCCGGCGGATTTCGTGACGCCAATGAAGCGTCACTCAACAATTGGGTTGGCTCTGCATCGTAAAGAATACATGATCGCGGGGTGGAGTCCCGACAGAAGCATGTCGGGATTTCGTGACGCAAGAGAGGCGTCACTCAACAATTGGGTTGGCCCTGTTGCAAAGAGAATACATGATCGCGGGGTGGAGCAATTGGTAGCTCGTCGGGCTCATAACCCGAAGGTTGCAGGTTCAAGTCCTGTCCCCGCTACAAAAACGAAAAGCCCCTATTTTATGAGAGATGGGGGCTTATTCGTTTCCCCAAAGAGGAGGCCTCTATGACGACAAAAAAGCTCACAGCAGTCGTGACAAAGGAAGATAACTGGTTTATCGCCCAATGTGTGGAGATCGACGTGGCGAGCCAGGGTGAGACCGAGGAAGAGGCTCTGAAGAACTTGAAGGAAGCGTTGGAGCTTCACTTTGAGGAACCTATCGCAACGCAAACCCCACTGGTTCGTTCCCTGGAAATAGTTATCAATGCCGCTTAGGCCACTCCCCTTTCGCGAAGTGAAACGAAGGTTGGAGGCTGCCGGGTTCAGCGAAGTTTCACAGAAAGGGAGTCACGTGAAGTTTGCCAGAACCTCCCCCGAAGGAACCTACACGGTGATCGTTCCGCACCATCGTGAAGTGGCGATGGGTACAATGCGCAGCATTCTTCGTCAGGCTGGACTGAGTGTCGAACAGTTTGAGCAGTTGTAAACGTGTTGGGGAATCTAGCGGACTGTCCCTGCTACAAAGAAGGTCCCCTGAGTTCCTCAAGCCCTTTTCTTTTTGAGTACCCCAGCGGACATCAAGGCTTCAGCGACCGTTTTTCTCACTCCCGGCGCGATGAACACTAAGCGTTGACGAGCATTGCCGATTAACATGATAAGTGTTTCATCATCGGCGTGGATAAACGTCTTTTCTTTGTCTGTCATTTTTTCGCCCCCTCCACTCGACGAGTCGAATCTTCCACAATCCCAATCTCCTCCTTCCGTCAACCCATACAGCTCATACACAATCCGACCCATCTCTCGACCCAACAACAGCTTGTCCACAGAATTGGCATGTCCGGTACTCACTCGTTTTCCCCAGCCTTTCTCATGGCCTCAATTTGCTCTGAAGTGTGCGCTGGAGGGTTATCCGAAAGTGCTTCGATGAGATCATCGGTTGTGATATCGCGGCGATGCTGCAAAGCCATCCTTGCAGCCTCATTGACCACTTGCTCAAGTTCAGCGTATGTAAAACACTCGCTGTATTCGGCAAGCCGATGCCAATCGATTTCTCCTTGTGGACGACCATTCATGAAGAGCTTGAGTGCCTCAACCCGTGCCTCATAATCAGGTGGCGACACGAAGATCCTCTTATCCATCCTTCCCGGCCTGAGGATTGCAGGATCAATCTTGTTGATGAGGTTTGTCGCAGCCAACACGAGGATACCCTTTTGGGAACATTCGTTCAATTGCGACAAGAACTCATTTACTTCCGCTCGATAATGGTAGCCTACATCGCCTTCACTTCTATTCGGCACAAAGGCATCAATCTCGTCGAAGAACATAAGAGTCGGTGCTTTTGCTACGGCCTCCTCAAACAACTTCCCGATCATCTGTTGCGTACCATGAACATAAATACTTGCAAGGTCTGATGCTTTCACTTCGATGTAGTGGTAAGCAAGACCTTGAGCAGCCTTCCGGGCGAACATTGTCTTGCCACATCCCGGCGGACCGTAGAGCAATACTCCGTTCGGCATAGGCACACGATATTGGGCGTAGAGGGCAGGAAAGCGCAACGGCAGTATTACATCCCGCTCAAACATCGATTTTAGCTCCCTCATCCCCGCAATACCATGCCAATAGGTGGCTTCATGGTCGCTTGGTCGATGTTCTGTGGGGAGGTTCTTGACTCCTGCACCATGAAGGTCGAGTTCAACCTTCAATTGCTCCTTCAAGGCCTGGGCTGTAACATTCCTTGGATACAGTTCGCATTCAAGACAAACCCACGCAAGGGCCTC
>Ga0326597_10011301_pt1 | contig 11844 bp, 12 predicted proteins | sample RVTome_12_FD_203789 | JGI IMG/M metagenome (GOLD analysis project Ga0326597, IMG submission 203789) | Soil microbial communities from uranium-contaminated site in the Upper Colorado River Basin, Wyoming, United States - RVT100D185 | ecosystem: Environmental > Terrestrial > Soil > Contaminated >...
CATCTGAACGGGATCTTTCGCCCGACCTCGGGGAAAGTGCGAATAGCCGGGCTCGACATCTCCGACGAGTCGCTCATGGAGGTGCGACGCCGGGTCGGACTTGTCTTCCAGGATCCCGACGACCAATTGTTCATGCCCACGGTGGGTCAGGACGTCGCCTTCGGCCCGGCCAACTTCGGCGTCGAAGGCGACGAGCTGGAGAGCCGGGTGACCGATGCGCTCGGGGCGGTGTCGATGCTGGATGCCGTGGATCGGGCCCCACACCATCTCAGCTACGGAGAGAGGCGTCGGGTGGCCATCGCCACCGTGCTCGCGATGCGCCCCGAGATCCTGGTGCTCGACGAGCCGACCTCCAATCTCGACCCGGCCTCACGGCGTGAGCTCATCGACGTGCTTCGGGGACTTCCCATCACCCAGCTCCTGGTGACCCATGATCTTCCCTTCGCCCTCGAGCTCTGCCCCCGGGCCCTGGTGATCGATGAGGGCCGGATCGTCGCCGCCGACTCCACGGTCGAGATACTGTCCGACGACGTCCTGATGAAGACTCATCGTCTCGAGCTGCCCTACCGGTTCGCCCCGCGCGACCTTGGCTCCTGACCCCGGGCCGCCCGGGTACGTCGCATCAGTGGCGATCTCGACGAGGACGGCTACGTCACCCATCGTGGCCGCGCCGACGACGCCATCAAGGTCAAGGGGAGGTGGTTCCGCCCCCAGGAGGTGGAGTCCGTCCTCCTGGATCATCCGGCGGTGAGGGAGTGCGCCGTGGTGGCGGCGACCGACACCGCCGGTCTGGCCAAGCCGGTCGCCTTCGTGGTGGCCGACGCAGTTTCCGAGTGGGAGCTCACCGACTGGGTGCTTCGCCACATCGAGCCCTACAAACACCCCCGTCGCATCCACTTCCTCGACACGTTCCCCACAACCCATCTGGGCAAAGTCGACCGGGGGGAGCTGAAGAGGTTGGCGGGGTAGACGCCGATTGGTTCTGTCCCAGGCTCGTGCCATATTCGGGGGATGGAACCGACCATCCTCCATGCCGACCTCGACGCTTTCTATGCCTCGGTCGAGCAGCTGCTCGATCCGTCGCTGAGAGGGCGGCCGGTCCTGGTCGGTGGTGGGATCGTCCTCGCCGCCTCCTACGAGGCGCGGGCGTACGGGATCCGGGCCCCGATGCCGGCCCGGGATGCAAAACGTCTCTGCCCCGAGGCGGTGGTGGTCGACGGCCACTTCGAGCGCTATCTCGACCTCTCCGCCCAGGTGATGGCCATCCTCGAGGACGCCTCCCCGGTGATCGAGCAGATCTCTATCGACGAGGCTTTTCTCGACGTGCGCGGCTCGACGCACATCCTGGGCAAGCCTTCGGCCATCGCCCGTCGGATTCGGTCTCGTGTCGCCGAGGAGATCGGCCTGCCCATCTCCGTCGGCGTCGCCTCGACCAAATTCCTGGCCAAGATCGCCTCGGCTCGGGCCAAGCCAAACGGCCTGGTGGTGGTGGCGTCTGGCACCGAGCTCGACTTTCTCCATCCCTTGCCGGTCGAGGCGATGTGGGGGGTGGGACGGGTCACTGCGGCCCATCTCCATCGTTTCGGGATCTGCACCATCGGCGACCTGGCCGCTGTTCCGGCGGGCGCCCTCGGCTCGTCGCTGGGACCCGGGGCCTCGGGCGCCCTCCATGCGTTGGCTTGGAACCGGGACCCGCGCCGGGTGCGCGGGGGTCGGCGGGCGGGCAGTGTCGGCAGCCAGCAGGCACTGGGCCGAGGTTTGACCGACCCCGAAGAGCTGGCGGTGGTGGTCCTCGGTCTGGCCGACCGCATCGGGAGACGGGTCCGCAAGAAGGAGCGGGCAGGGTCGACCCTCACCCTTCGGGTGAGGTTTCCTGGCCCGCGCATCGTCTCCCGCAGTCACACCCTTCCCTCACCGACGGCCTCCACCGCCGCCCTGTCAGAGCTGGGCGGTGTGCTGCTCAGACGGGCCATCGACGGCGAGGAGGAGCCGGTCACCCTGGTCGGGATGTCGCTGTCGAATCTCACCACCGACGACTTTCTTCAGCTCGAGTTGGAGGTCGATCCTGGTGACGTGCTGCGTGCGGGAAGCGGCATCGATCTCAAGCGCCGCGCCCTCGACGCCTCCGTCGACGTGATCAGGGAGCGATTCGGCCGGGGCCTGCTCAAGCTGGGGTTGTCGCCCGATCGAGGGGTGACGCCGGAGGAGTTCAGGCAGCTGGCGGAGCACTCAGACTGAGCGCTCCTCCTTGAGCCGCACCGGTCCTTTGCCCGCACCATCCTTGCCCGTGCCGGGCTGGTAGAACACACGGAGTCGATCCATCAACGCCTTCTCGTCGCCTTCGAAGGCGATCGGAGATCCGAGGACGACCTCCTTCCTCGGGAAGTGGATGTAAGCGGGGACGATGGGAACTTTGGCCTCGGCAGCGATCCTCACGAAACCCGACTTCCAGTGTGCCGCCGCAAGTCGGGTGCCTTCGGGCGCCATGACCAGGATCATCCGCTCCTCCTTCTCGAACTCCTCGGTTACCTGACCCACCATGCCGCCGGGACGAGAGCGGTCGACCGGGATCCCGCCGAACTTCCGGAAGAAGTAGCCGAAGGGCCAGCGGAACAAGGTGTGCTTGCCGACGAAGCGCGGTGAGATCCGCCAGTGCCTGATCGCGCCCAGATAGACGACGAAGTCCCAGTTGCTGGTGTGCGGCGCCCCGATGATGATCATCTTGTCGAGATCGGGCATCTCGCCGATGAACCGCCAGCCACGCCATTTGAGCCATTTCTCGGCGAGCCGGGTTATCGGGTTTCCCGGGCCGGTGGTGCTCAGAGCTCCCTCGCCGCCGCCACCCGGAAGCCGCTGTCATCTACCCAGACCAGCGACGAGCTCCCGTCCACCTCGGCGACGATGGCCGCTGCCATCGTCGCGTCGATGATCCCTGAGTCATCGGCCCGGTACAGGACCCTTACGGTCGCCTCGTTCGGGAACAGCGCGGAGAGGTGGCCCGGATGCGAGCAGATCACGGTCACCGTGAACGGCCTGACCTCGGTCCGTCTCAGCTGGGCCCCATCGGCGCGAACGTGGGTGAAGAGATGCCAGGCGGCCAGTCCGGACACGACTGTCAAGCTCAACGGGATCCGGAGCGAGTCGGACATGTCGCCACCCTCACCGAGAAGGGCGCGAAACACCACGACCAAAGAGGCGATCAGGGCACCGGCGGCGGTGAGCCCCGTGATCACTGCCATCCCGAGCAGGTACATCCGTCGCTGGAGGGCGCGGATCTCCTCCTCACGAGGCGCCGCCTGAGCCTTGCGCCAGAACCACGTCCAGACCAACCCGGCCGCAAGAACCGAACATCCCAGGAGGATCAGGGCCTCGCCGGTGTCGCTGCCGGCGAGCCGCGGCTCGAAGGCGAGATTGATCAGGGCGACTGTGAAACCGACCAGGGCGGCCAATCCGGCGGCAGCCATCCCGTAGTGGTAGCCACGCAGAGCTCCGCCCCGCCCGATTCCGATACGCCGGCGATGATGGATCCACAGCGCGCCGCCAATGATCACAAACGAAAGCGCCGCCGGGTAGGCGCTGAAGTGCCTCTCCGCCGGGCCCGCCTGGCCGAACAGGAACGAAATGAGCACTGCGACGATCGTCACTGCGGCTCCCGTGGTCATCAGCAGCGAGAGTGCTGTCAGACCCGAGAGGTAGACATTGCGGAATACGCTCGATTGGTCCCGCCATGAGGGCAGCCACCTCCAGGCCCAAATCGGGACTGCGGCCAGGGTGAGGGCAAGAGTGATCGCCGGCTCGGGGACTGTGACAGTTCCCCCGAGGCTCTCGTAAGCCTCGGAGAGCAACCAGGTGAGTGTGCCGATGGCGCCGACGGCCAGGGCCACCACCGAGACGGCGGATCCCACGAGCCTCGGCAGCTCCCCCGCATCTCCATGAGGCGGCTCGCGTCTCTCAGCCCACCAATGGAAGGCGACGATCCCCCCGTACACGATCAGATCGGTCCACTGGGGGGTGAGGGCGTTGCTGGTCAGTGCATCGGCGAACTGGCCGACGGCTACGAAGAACGTCGTCAGGAACACCACTTCGACGGCGGCGAGATAGATCGGCCACCCGGGATTCCGGGGAAACCTCTTTCTACGCTTTGCCTGAAGCCGCCACAGGAAATAGGCGGTGGGTCCCGCTACCACCAGCCCGGCCAGGGCTCCCGCCACCTCACCGATCGGTCTTCCGGCGAGCCGGTCCGGAGTGAGACTGGCGCGGGCGAGGCGAGCGAGGGAGAACCCGGCGACGCCGACGGCCAGCGCCAGCAGGAGGTAGGGGATCAGGTCCAGCCCGCCCTCGTGTTCCGGCTCGCCTCGCCTGCGCCATGCCTTGACACCAAGGGCGATGAGGCCACCGACCACGACAAGAAACAGGATGGGCCCGAGAGCGATCATGGCGATTCCTCACATTCGAGGTCGTAGTAGGGCCAGGAAGGCTGTCGTACTTTCCAGGTCCCGTCTTGGCGTGTCAACGTGAACCATTCCTCGTACTCATAGAGGCCACCGAGCGGATCCTCGGAATACTCGGTGATCCTCACCACCACGTTGGCCTGGATGTCGTTGCCGTCGACGCTAACCAGCGAGACGGACACCTCGGGAGCGCCCCGGGTCGGGATGGTCGAGATCGGAGTGCACCCTTCGTCGGCCCAGAACGAGGTGGCGGTTTGAAAGTCGCCATCGACCAGGGCTCCGATGTACATCTGGACCGTGCCTTCGGGCGTGTCGGGATCGAACTCCGCCGGCTCGCGGTTGAGACCGATCACCACGAGCGTGATCACGCCGGCCGCCCCGACCAGGGGCCACAACCAACCCGGGATCTTGCGGGCCTCTTCCATACGCGCTCATTCTCGCAGAGAGGGGGCTCATTCCTGGAGACCCAGCGCCTTCATTCCTCCGATCATGTTGGCCACCTTGTTGAACCCGTTCATGGTCAGATAGAGCGCAACCTGCTGGCTTCGGCCCCCGGACCGGCAGACCACGAGAAGGGCCTGGTCGGTGTCGAGCTCGCCCATCCGGCCGGGGATCTCGTCCATCGATATCAGGGTGGCGTCGGGAAGCGTCCCCTGCTCCCACTCCCATGGCTCGCGGATATCCAGGATCCGCCCTCCGGTGTCGGCGATCCAAGTTTCCCAGTGGGGCGCCTGCACGCTCTCGACCATTGACATCAACACGCTCCAATCGGAATAGACATCGAGAGATGCGGCATCCCTCACTCGTTCCCGCTTTCCCCAGATTCAAGCCGGTCAACGATCATGTCCGGGAGTATCGGCTCGAGCTGGAGAGTCTCGCCAGGCATCTGCTCGAGGGTCTCGAGACAGGGGAAGGCACGAGCCCGAGCATGCTGGTCAGGACCGTGCAAGTCGTCGCCTCGTATCGGGGTGTGGAGACTGTTCGCCTGTGGCTGCATCGGACCGCTTCCTTGGAGACCCGTCACCTCAGGGGGCGCACACACGGGGCGGTCGACTCACATCTCGACTCGGTCGTCGCCGGCCGCTTCGATCGTCACCCCCCCGACCTCTATGACCTGGCCAGGGATCTCGAGATCCGCATGGGCGTCCTCGAGGTCCTCGCCGGACTGCCCGACAACTATCGCTGCGCCCTGCTCCTCAAAGACGGGGAGAGGCTCGCAGTAGAAGAGGTGGCCCGGCTGATGGGGACGACCACCGCCTCGGTGCGTTCGGTCCTCTACCGGGCCCGCCAGGCCATGCGGGAGCGCCCCGGCCTCTGATCCCCTCCCGTCAACCTCTACACTCCCGGCGCGATCGGCTCGAGTGGAGGTCATCATCAACATCGCAGTCCTCGCCTCGGGCTCCGGGACCAATCTCCAGGCTCTGATCGACGCCTCCGATCTGGGAGCAGACATCTGCCTCGTCGTGTCCGACCGCCCGGGTGCGGCCGCGCTGAGGCGCGCCGAGGCGGTGGGGATAGAGAGCCGGGTCGTGCCATGGGCCGACTTCGACTCGCGGGCCGAATTCACCAAGACGATACTCGGGGAGATCGAGAGCTCAGGCGCTCAAGCGGTCGTGCTCGCCGGGTTCATGCGTGTGCTCAGCGGCGAGCTGATCGGTGTCTTCCGGAATCGAGTCCTGAACATCCACCCGTCCCTTCTCCCCGCTTTCCCCGGGGCGAATGCCGTTCAGCAGGCCCTGGACCAAGGGGTCAAGGTGACCGGGGTCACCGTCCACTTCGTGGACGAGGAGGTCGATCACGGGCCGATCATCGCCCAGCGTGCCGTACCGGTCCTTCCCGACGACGACCTGGCCAGTCTTCACGCCCGTATCCAGGTCGAGGAGCACGATCTCTACCCTCGGGTGGTCGGTGCGTTCGCCCGGGGAGAGCTCAATGTCGAAGGTCGAAAGGTGAGGTGGGATTGAGCCGCGTTCAGGTGAAACGGGCCCTGATCAGCGTCTACGACAAGACGGGTCTGGTCCCATTCGCCGAGCGGCTGGTCGCGGCAGGAGTGGAGATCGTCTCCTCGGGAGGGACCGCGGTGGCACTGGCGGCCGCCGGGATCCCGGTCATCCCGGTCTCCGAGGTGACCGGAGCCCCGGAGATCCTGGGCGGCCGGGTGAAGACCCTGCACCCGAAGGTTCACGGCGGGATTCTGGCCCGTACCGATGAGGAGGGCGACCTGACCGATCTCGAGGTCAACGGGATCACACCGTTCCAACTCGTGGTTGTGAGTCTCTACCCGTTCCGGGAAACGCTGGCCACACCTGGTGTCACCGAGCCCGAGATCATCGAGAAGATCGATATCGGCGGGCCGGCAATGGTCAGGGCTGCGGCGAAGAACCATCGGTACGTCGGGGTGGTCACGTCGTCCGGGCAGTACGAACGGGTTGCCGAGGCGGTCGGGGAGGGGGGTCTCGACGACGACCTGAGACGTGAGCTGGCGGCAGAGGCCTTCTTCCACACTGCTTCCTACGATGCCGCCATCGTGGGCTGGATCGGAGGGGACCGGGTGATCCCTTTGCGCCGTGTCTCGGAGCTGAGATACGGGGAGAACCCGCATCAGCAGGCCTCGATCTACCGAGAGGAAGGCGCCGAGCCCTGGTGGGCGGCTGCGATCCAGCATCAGGGCAAGGAGATGTCGTTCAACAACTACGTCGACGCCGAGGCGGCGTGGCGACTTGCCAGTGATCATCCTGGCTGTGTCGCCATCGTCAAGCACACCAACGCCTGCGGCGCCGCCTATGGGGCAGATCTGGCCGAAAGCTTCGAGCGGGCATGGGCCTGCGACCCACTCTCGGCCTTCGGGAGTGTGATCGGCGTCAACGGGACGCTCGACGAAGTGATGGCAAAGTCGATCGCATCCCGGTTCGTGGAGGTGGTGGTCTGTGCCGCGGTCACCGAACGGGCTCGGGAGATCCTCGCTTTCAAGTCCAGCCTTCGTCTGCTCGAGGCGGCGCCACCAGGGCAAGGCGACCCCGACCTGCGGCGGGTCGAGTCGGGTCTTCTCATCCAAACCCGCGACTCGAGCGGGGAAGAGCAGTGGGAGGTCGTCTCCGAGCGCCAGCCGACCGGGCAGGAGCGACAGGAGCTCAACTTTGCCTGGACCGTGGCCATGCACACCAAGTCCAACGCCGTCGTCGTGGTCAAGGATGGCGCCGCGGTGGGGGTGGGCGCCGGTGACCAGTCCCGGGTGGGGGCGGCGGAACGGGCCGTGATACGGGCTGGAGATCGCTCGGTCGGCGGGGTGGCGGCATCGGACGCGTTTTTCCCATTTCGTGACGGTCTCGACGTCCTGGCCGAGGCGGGGGTGACCGCGGTCGTCGAGCCCGGGGGCTCACGCAACGATCACGAACTGATCGACGCCGCCAACGAGCATGGGGTGGCATTGCTTTTCACGCGGCGAAGACACTTCAAGCACTGATGCCCGCCCGGATCCTCGACGGAAAGGAGTCGGCTGGGAAGGTGAAGGCCGAGGTGGCGGCGACCGTGGCCTCGCTTGCCTACCAACCGGGTCTGGCCACCGTGCTGGTCGGTGACGACCCGGCCTCACACACCTATGTGAGGGGCAAGCGAAGCGACGCCGAAGAGGTTGGGATCCGCTCCTTCCATCACGAGCTTCCGGCCGGTATCTCCCAGACCCGTCTCGAGGAGTTGATCACCGAGCTCAACGAGAGCGACGATGTGGACGGGATCCTGGTCCAGCTGCCTCTGCCCGATGGCCTCGACCCGGAGAGGGTCGTCTCCATGATCGACCCGACGAAGGACGTGGACGGTCTGCATCCACACAACCTCGGCCTCCTCGTCCTGGGTCGACCCGGGCTGCGACCCTGCACCCCGAGCGCGATCATGAGAATCCTCGACGATTACGGGATCGGTGTCGCCGGGAAGACCGCAGTGGTGATCGGACGGTCCTTCCTGGTGGGCCGGCCGCTGTCGCTCATGATGTCCGGCAAAGGGGTCGATGCGACGGTGACCATGGCCCACTCCCGGACGGCTGGGCTATCCGGTGTCGCCGCGGGCGCCGACATCCTGGTGGCGGCGGTCGGCGTCCCCCGCCTCGTGACCGCCGAGTTCGTGAAACCCGGCGCCGCCGTCATCGACGTCGGCATCAGCCGGACCGAGATCGGGTTGGTCGGTGATGTCGACTTCGACTCGGTGCGCGAAGTGGCCGGCTCGATCACACCGGTTCCGGGCGGGGTGGGCCCGATGACGAGGGCAATGCTCCTCGCCAACACCTTGGAAGCGGCTCAGGCTCGAAGAGCCTGAGCCCGGGTCGTGTCAGGCCCTGACGGCTGTCTCTCGCGGGTGACGACACATCCGGGGATTACGAGTGAGAAGCAGGCACCGCCCAGCCGCTCCGATCGCCGGTATTCGGCCCTGCCCCCGTGGGCCTCGGCAATTGCCCGGACGATGGCGAGACCGATTCCCAAGCCAGGGGTGACGGCATTCAGCCGCTGTGCCCCACGCTCGAATCGTTCCCAGATAGCCGTCTCGTAGCGGGTGGGCACCCCTTTCCCGTTGTCATGGATCTCGATCAGGAGGTCGGTCCCGGTGACCCTCCCGGTGACGATGGCACGGTCGTCCCCGTATCGCACCGCATTGCTCACCAGGTTGGCCAGGGCTTGGCGCAGCCGATCGGCGTCGACCCGAACGAAGGCGTCACCTTCGAAGCTCTCCTCGATGCGGACCGTGCCCGGCTTGATCCCGCGCAAAGCCCCGGTGATGACGGTGGACACCGATGTCTCGGCTATCTCGAGCGGGATGTGACGATGGTCCCCCCGGGCCAGCATCACCAGGTCCGAGACGAGCCTGGCCATGTGCCGGGCCTGGCGGTTTGCCTCCGACAGCATCTCGCGTCGTGCCTCGACGGGGAACTCGTCGCCGCTCTCGTCGAGGAGGCTCAGATAGCCGACCATGGCGGTCAATGGCGTTCTGAGCTCGTGACTCACCGACGCCACGAGCTCGGAGCGTTGCGTCTCGACCCGGGTCCGATTCCGGTGGATCATCAACATCTGGCGCAGGAAGATCACGGCCCCGATGATGATGAGCGAGTCGAGGAGCAGGACTCCGTCGTCGCTCGTGTTCACCGTGTGATAGCGCACCACGTGCATGGCGAGCAGCGCGACTACCAGCAGATATGGCCAGATCAGGGCGAGCAGGGGAGCATCCCGCTCCGGGAACTCACGCCGCCGCGGGGTCCGGTCGACGACGGCCGCGGCGGCCAGGTAGCCGGCTATGGCGAGGAGGAGAAGACCGTAACTCGGCTCTGCGTCGACAAAGGAGCGTCCGGCCCCGTTGTAGAGGAAGATGAGGTCGGCGCCTACCTGGATCGTCAACCCGAAAGCCAGGAAGAGGAGTCTCGCGTCCATGTGGAAGTGGCTGCGGCGAATCACCAGGATCATGAGACCGATGACTGCTGCGACGTCGAGCACCGGATAGGCACTGGCCACGACCCTCTCCCAAGCCGAAGCGGCCTGGAGACTGTCGACCAATTGGTGATAGAAGGCGGTCCAGACCAGGGCGGAGAGCGCGATTGCGCCAACGAGGGCGTCGAGGATGGTGAGCAACCAGTCTCTGCCCTTCACGTCGCTCCGGGCCAGCCGGTTCAAGGCCACGATCAAGAGGGCGTACCCGACCAGGAAGAAGACGTCGGCCGGGCCGAAGGCCGGAATCGGGTACCCCAACTGGTTCAGCCCGGTCACCACGAGGACGCCGGCCGACACCACGAACGTGGTGGCTGCCATGAAGCGCCAGGCGATCCGCTCCCGGCGTTCCAGCCCACCCGATCGGCGCACGAGCAAGATCCCCGCTGTCAAGTAGCCGAGCAGCATCCCGACCGAACCCACAGTCTCGGCGGTCGAGGGGCGCGCCCAGGCGACGGTCGCGCCAACCACGAGGCCGACTATGAGCGGGCCGGGAACGGCCCAGCGACGGAGAGAGGACAGATGAGGACGACCCACGTCATATTTTCGGCATCGACAGGCCGTATATTGAGCGTTGCCGTCAGCGTGCCGACGTTTCCTCCTCGACGGTGGCATCGGCGGTGAGATCGATCAGGATCTCGGGCTCCCCGATGATCTCGAGACTTTGCTCACGGAGAGCGGTCAACATGTCCTCGATCTGCTCCGGGGAGTTGTGGAGAGTCACCGTGAACCTGATCCCGGCACGACCGTGGGGCACGACCGGGAAAGCCGAGCCGTTCAAGAAGAACCCGGCATCCTTCATCCCGACGCACAACCTGGCCGTCCTGTCGTAGTCGCCCACCTCCAAATACCAGATCGGTGTCGGGTCGAGAGTGGCCAGGGGGATTCCCATCTCGACGGCGAGCCGGTTGACCAGTTCGATCCGATCTTTGAGCCCGGTCTGGAGTTGGGGCAGCTCATCGGAGAGATGGATGTCGGCGGAGGCCACCGCCGCTCCCAGGCTCGCCGGGGGTATCGGGCCGCCAAAGGTGAGTGGGGGACCGACCAGCTCGACCATGTCGGCCAGCTCGGCATCGGGAATGACGATCACCCCACCTGTGGCGCCGAAGGACTTGGCCAGGCCGGCGACTACAACAAGCCGCTCGTGCCACGGAGCCCGGGCGAGGTAAGCGCCCCGCCCCCGCTCACCGTCCCAACCCAAGCCGTGGGCGTCGTCGCAGTAGACATGAAGGGTGGGATGCCGCTCGAGAAGGACGGCGAGGTCGGCCGCAGGGGCGACGTCGCCATACATCGAGTAGACACCGTCGATGAGGAGCCAGACCCGTTCCTGGCCTTGATGCTCGAGGAGGATCTCCTCCACGGCAGCCACATCGTTGTGGGGCACGGCGCGCACCTCGATTCCGTTGGCCTGTAGAAGCTGGGTGGCAGTCTGGACCGAGGCGTGTGAGGCGGCGTCGACGAGCACCGTGTCGGCCGGTCGAACCAGCACCGGCAGGGCGGCGAAGTGGGCCAGGGTGGTGGTAGGCGCCAGTACTACGTGAGCGTCGAACATCTTCTCCAGACGCTCCTTCAGCTCCCCATACAGCGGCACGGCGGTGTAGGCGATGGACGACGAGTAGGAGGTGCCGAATCGCTCGATTGCCTCATGGGCGCCCTGCCGGAGCCGCTTGTCGTCGCCGAGCCCGAGATATGAGCAGAGCCCGAAGTTGGCGTAGCGCCGGCCATCGATACGGATGGAATCCGCGACCAGGATCTCATCTTCGATGAGCTGTCGGGAGATCCCGATCTCGCGCGCGCGGGCGGCATTGCGATGGAAGAGACGCATCATCCTGTCGCCGCGGGTCGGGCTCAGAGTCTTTTCCATAGATTTCCTGGCTGGGTGGGCCGACGATAGTGGAGTGCGCAGCGGGCCCTGACAGATCGTCGGC
>Ga0326597_10011302_pt1 | contig 11844 bp, 12 predicted proteins | sample RVTome_12_FD_203789 | JGI IMG/M metagenome (GOLD analysis project Ga0326597, IMG submission 203789) | Soil microbial communities from uranium-contaminated site in the Upper Colorado River Basin, Wyoming, United States - RVT100D185 | ecosystem: Environmental > Terrestrial > Soil > Contaminated >...
CCGGGCTTGTAGTCGCGGTTCGACGGGGCGCCCGGAACCGGGCCGGGGGCCGGACAATAGCTGGTCATCGACCAGCACTGGCCGGAGGCGGTCGAGGCGATGTCGAAGAAGGTCTGAGCGTCGAGCCCGAGCTTCTCGGCGAGGTTGAAGGCTTCGCAGGTTCCGATCATCGAAATCCCGAGCAGCAGGTTGTTGCAGATCTTGGCGGCCTGGCCGTTGCCGGCCGCGCCGGCGTGAAAGATGTTCTTGCCCATCGCCTGAAGCACCGGCTTTGCCCGCGCGAAGGCGCTTTTTTCGCCGCCGACCATGAAGGTGAGCGTCCCCGCCGCCGCCGCCGCAACCCCGCCCGAGACCGGCGCGTCGACCATCGCAAAGCCGACTTCGGCCGCCGCCTTGCCGACGGCGCGCGCCGTCTCGACGTCGATGGTCGAGGAGTCGATGAAGAGCGCGCCCTTTCCGGCATGGGCGATGACCCCGTCATCCTCCGTGTACACCGCTTTGACCTGCCTGCCCGCCGGCAGCACGGTGACGACGACGTCGGCGTCCTTCACCGCTTCGGCGATCGACGCGGCTTTGGCGCACCCCGCCTCCGCGGCTTTGGCGAGCGCCGGCGCGGATAAATCGAAAGCCGTAACCTCATGCCCGGCCTTCGCCAGATTGGCGGCCATCGGCCCGCCCATATTGCCGAGCCCGATGAACGCGATATTCATCCCGATATCCTCATTCTCATTTTTCCACTAGACTGGACCCATACCCCAAGCTTATGAAGTTTCCGATGAATACGGCCGAAGAACTCACACGCAAAGCCGTCGCCCGGCATCTTAAAGGCCGTTCCATCGAGGATCTGGCCACGAGAACCTCTGTCGACGAATTCGGCAATCCCATCATGTTTATTGATGTCACGCTCGACAAATTTGACCCGGTGAAGGATGTGCAGGCGTATCGAAAGATACGGGATTTCCTGATTGAGGAGTTGTCCTCGGAGATGTTTCCCATCGTCCGCCTTCGCACCAAGGAAGACGCTCCCAAACGCGCCCGCGTAAAATGAACCCCGACGTCCTTCTCGAACATGCGTTCAGGCTTGCGAACGCGCCGGGGGTCGGCGCGCCAAGGCAGGTTGATCTGCGACGCGCCATAAGCGCCGGCTACTATGCGATATTTCACGAGTTGTGTCGGCTTATCGCCGATCAGCTCGTCGGGACCTCGCGAAGAACTTCTGCGCATTACCAACGATGTTACCGTACGCTTCCGCACAGCAGAATTCCGGCGGCGCAGTCGCTTTATGTCCAGGCAGGCGGAGCCAGCACGCCGGTTATTACGTTCTGCAACATGGCGAAGATTCTCCAAACTGAACGGCACCTGGCCGATTACGATCCCCACTATCGAACGACGCGACAAGACGCTCTCCTGGCGTTGACGGCCACCGAACAAGAAATCCGCTCTCTGCGACGTGTGAGCGGAGATGAGAAGCTCAGGCTGGCGACCGTCCTTGTATTTTCGACGCGATAGGCATTCGACAGTAACATTACGGCAACTCCAGCTCCCCCTCGCCGAGCGGCGCGAAATACCGCTCGATCGCCTCGTCGCTCACCTCTTCGACCGACGCCGGCGACCATTCGGGCGCCCCGTCCTTGTCGATGATCCGGGCTCTGACGCCCTCGAAGAAATCGTGGCCCTCCATCACCCGGCGGACGATGCGGAACTCCATCCCCATGACATCGTCGAAGTCGAGATCGCGGCCGCGCTTCAACTGCTCGAAGGTCAATTTCATCGAGGTCGGCGACATGCGCCGCAGCGTCTTGAACGTGTCGATGCCGAAGACCCCGTCGTTTCGCTTCAGCGCCGCCCACAAATCCTCGAATCGCTCGTGGCCCTGGAACAACCTGGCGATCTGTCCGCGCACGTCGTTGATCGGCGCAGCGCCCGGATCTTCGGCGAACCTGTCGAGCACCGCCTCGACATCGGCGTGCGCGTGGCCGCCGAAGGAGAGGGCGTAAAGCGCCTCTTCGAGCTCGGCTATTTTGTCGGTCGGGGTAAAATGCGTGGCCAGGCCCGCCGCCATGCAGTTGGCGGCCCTGGCGCGCTCGCCGGTCAACGCGTAGTAAAGCCCGAGCCCGTCATGGAGGCGCGGCAGGAAGTGCCCGCCGCCGACATCGGGGAAAAGCCCGATTGCGGTTTCCGGCATGGCGAACAAAGTGCGGTCGCCGGCGACGCGAAAATCTCCGTGCACGGACACTCCGACCCCGCCGCCCATGACGATTCCGTCGATCAGCGCCACATAGGGCTTGGTGAAATGATAGATCGCCGCGTTGTTGCGGTACTCTTCGCGGAAGAACCCGCAAGCCCTCGCCGGATCCTTCTTCGCTTCGCCCGCCAGCCGGCGAATGTCGCCGCCGGCGCAGAAGGCCTTCTCGCCGGCGCCCTTCACCAGCACGGCTTTGACGGCCTTGTCGCGCTCCCACGTGATGAGCTGGGCGCGGAACGCCGTCACCATTTCCCAGGTGAGCGCATTCAACTGGTCAGGCCGATTGAGCGTGAGGACGCCCCATTCGCCGCGTCGGTCAAAGAGGATGTCGGCGGTCATTCGAATTCGCTCCGTTCTTCACCTCTCCCCTTCGGGGAGAGGTCGGAAACTACGCAGCAGTTTCCGGGTGAGGGGGAAGGTGAGTCAAAGGATTTCTCCAGCGCCTCTTCCCCCTCACCCCAACCCTCTCCCCGATGGGGAGAGAGAATGTTCCGTCAGCAGGAACTCAATTCTCATATTTCTGCGCCCTATCCGAAAAACCGCATCACCGCTTCCGGCTTCATCAGCAGGGTCAGAACAATTCCGGCGATCGCCCCGCCGAGATGGCCTTCATGGGCGATGCGGTTACCCGACGCGCCCATCAACCGCGCTGAGATGATAATGAAAAGAATCCCGTAAAGAATCGCCGGGATGCCGAACGGGATCATGAAGAAATAGATCGGCGCCAACGGATAGAAGACGCAGAACGACAGAACGACGCCCGAGACGGCGTCCGAGGCGCCGACCGAGCTATAGGAAAGATTGCGCCGCTGGACGATCGCCGAAACGACGCCGCTCGCAACGATCGCGCCGAAATAGACGACCAGAAATCCGAGCTTGCCGAGGATGCGCTCAACCGTCGGCCCGAAAAAGTAGAGGGTCAGCATGTTGAGGAGGAGATGGAAGAAATCGACGTGCAGGAACGAGGATGTCAGAACCCGGTAATGCTGCTCGCGCTTGATGACCGCGCCGACATTGAAGGCGAAGTGATTGATGAAATTCCGATCGACGAAAAACGCATAAAGGCTCGCCGCGATATTGGCGATGATCAGGGCGTAGGTCGCGGGCGCGCTCGACGGTTCCAACTCGGCTCCATTTCCTCAGCGTTCTAGCCGCGCCCGGCGAGCCCCGCAAAGGCGGCAAGCCCGCGCCGGAACATCACTCTTCAGGTGGCGCCTCCGTCCCGAGATCGAGCCAGATCTTCCACTCGCCCTTTTCGTCGCGCGACCACACGGTGACGTAGCGGCTGCGATAGGTCTCATCTTCGCCGCCATCGACGCCGCGCACGACGAGAACAGCGCGGCCCCAGGTGACGCCGAGGGCGCCGTCAACCTTGCCTTCGACCGGCGTCCAGTACCACTCGGCCTTGCTTCCCTTTAGCGACTCTCTCACCGCATCCGGACCGACGACGATCGGCCGGCCGGCAGGAAAAGTCTTGCCGTCGGCGAGAAACCGGTCGGCGAAGGCGTTCGACACATGGCGCTCGCGCGCGTCGGCGGCGAAGGCGAGATCGGCCTCGAACAGCGATTTTACATCCTTGCCGACATCGGCCGTGCGCGCCTGGTCGGCGAGCGATGCGACCTTGGCGATTTCCTCCTCGACCGTTCCCTCGGCGGCGAACGCAGACACGCTCAGAGCGGCGACCGCCGCCGCGAGCCCACACAGCTTTCTCACGATCTAATCCTCCCTCCCCTCGCCCGACGCTTCTTCCGGCGTCAGAACCGTCATCGCGAGGGCGTGAACCCCCCCCGCGAGCTCGGTCTTCAAGACGGCGTTCATCACCGCCCGCTGGCGCGCCACGCGCGTCAGCCCTTCGAACGTCGGCGAAATGACCGTAACCCGGAAATGCGATTCGCCGCCGGGCCGCGCCCCGGCGTGGCCTTCATGGCGATGCGATTCATCGATCACCTCGACCGAGGCCGGCGCGAAGGCGCGCTCGAGCTTTTGCTTGATCGTTTCAGCGACGGACATCGGGCTCTCGTTTTTTGGCCGGCGCGGCGTTTGGCGCCTTTTGTCAAGATTGTATCAACCGGCGGGCGCGACCATACTACACCTATGGGAAATTACGCGTACAAGCCGCGCCTCGGATTCGACATCCGCATCCGCCCGCCGCGCGAGGAGGCCGACGAGCCGCCGGTGTGGGCGGCGGCGCAGGCGCGGCTGTGCGATGCGCCCGGCTGCCCACGGAAGGCGGCGGTGCGCGTCGCCAAGTCGCCGCGCGAGCCGGCGGCCAAAGCCTGGCTCTGCGCGCCGCACGCGCAGGAGCACAACCGGCGCTGGAATTTCTTCGACGGCCTCAGCGAAACCGAGGCCGCCGCGGCAGCCCGCGCCAGCCTTTACGGCGACCGACCGACCTGGTCGATGGGCCGGAACGATCGCGCCCGCGCCGCGGGCCGGGCCCGCGGGCCGGCCGATCTTCGCGACGCCTTCGGCCTCTTTAGCGAGGCGATGCGCCGCCGCCCGGGGCCTGGGCCGATGCACAACGGGCGGGTGCTGCCGAAGCTTCAGGCGCAGGCCTTTCAGACCCTCGGCCTTCGGGTGACCGCCGCCGGGCCGGAGATCCGCCGGCGCTACGCCGAGCTCGTCCGCCGCTTCCACCCCGACGCCAATGGCGGCGACCGCTCCGCCGAGACCCAGCTTTCCGAGGTCGTGCGGGCCCATCAGATCCTGAAAAAAGCCGGCTTCTGCTGACCGCGCGTCGCTGCGGCCGGCCCCGGTCCCTCTGCCGCTGGCCCTTGAAATCCCGGTCCTTTCAGGCGAGGGTCCGACGCCCCAAATCGTGGACGAGTTGAAGGACGCCCCCGCGTAACCCCATGGCCTTTATCACCGACGAGAAATTCCTCGAAAACCCCGAAAAAACCGTCAAGGCGCGCGACGTCTTCGCGGTCGACTTCGATATGGACGTCCCCGCCTTCGCCGCGCCGAACGAATATGTGCCGCCGATCGACGAGGCCTACCGCTTCGATCCGCAGACGACGCGGGCGATCCTCGCCGGCTTCAAGCACAATCGCCGGGTGATGATCCAAGGCTATCACGGCACCGGCAAGTCGACCCATATCGAGCAGGTCGCCGCGCGCCTCAACTGGCCGTGCATCCGCATCAATCTCGACAGCCATATCAGCCGCATCGACCTCATCGGCAAGGACGCGATCATCGTCGAGAACGGCGTGCAGGTGACCGCCTTCAAGGAAGGCATGCTGCCGTGGGCGTTCCAGCGCCCGGTGGCGCTCTGTTTCGACGAATATGACGCGGGGCGTCCCGATGTGATGTTCGTCATCCAGCGGGTGCTCGAAGCCGAAGGGCGCTTGACCCTCCTCGACCAGAACAAGGTGCTGACGCCGAACCCGTGGTTCCGCCTCTTCTCGACCACCAACACGATCGGCCTCGGCGACACCACCGGCCTCTATCACGGCACCCAGCAGATCAACCAGGGCCAGATGGACCGCTGGTCGATCGTCACCACGCTGAACTATCTGGCGCACGCCGAGGAGGCCGAAATCGTCGTCGCCAAGGCCCCGGCTTACGACACCAAGGGCGGGCGCAAGGTGATCGACGCCATGGTCCGGGTCGCCGACATGACGAGGAACGCCTTCATCAACGGCGACATCTCGACGGTGATGAGCCCGAGGACGGTCATCACCTGGGCGCAGAACGCCGAAATCTTCCACGACATCGCCTTCGCCTTCCGCGTCACCTTCCTCAACAAATGCGACGAGCTCGAACGCCCGACCGTCGCGGAGTTCTACCAGCGGGCGTTCGGCGAGGATTTGCCGGAGGCGGCGCCGCAGGTGAGCGTGGCGTAAGGGGCTGTTGCTTCGCAACCAAGTTTTTGTTCGGAAGATAGCGGTTCGCGTATTTGATTCCGATCGCTCGACGAAAACTTGTGTCTCCCGCGGTAGCGCGGTCTGAAATCAATTTTCTTGAGGTATTGAGATCAACGGACAGGAAAACCCGCCAAGTGTCGCGCTTCCTCGAGAGCGTCGGGATGATTGGGACCAGTCCGCGGGCGCCATCATGGCCAGCGGCCCATGCGCCGCGCAAACAGGCCGGACACATGACTGCACCCGACCAGCAAAATCAGAAAAAGCCTCTTGCCAGAACGGGGCCGTCCACACATGACACTTCGTCTGGCGCCGCGGACAAACGCCGGTATGAGTTCTTGTCATCGCAATCTGGCATTACGCGTGCCGCGCTCAAATCACCCTATCGCCGACCGCGCGATCATCAGCCAGATGATGGCGAGGACGGCGAAGAACGCCGGAAAGCCGAAGGCGAACCAAAGCCGGTAGAGCTTGAAATAGGCTTCAGGCAACGGCGCGCCTTGCGCCGCCGCGGCGCGCGCGAGATCGCGCATCCGGCGCTGCATGAAAACGACCGGAATCCAGAAGGCGCCGGTGATCGCATAGAGCGCCAGCGAGGCGAGGATCCATCCTTCCGTCAGCCGCCAGCCCATGAGATGGGCGAGAACCGCGCCGGTGATCGGCTGCACGATGACCGCCGAGGCGGTGAACACCCAGTCGGCGACGACGACGCTTGCCGCGACATGCGCAATGAGGCGCGGATCGCGCGTGCGGTGCGCCATCGCCATGAAAAAGGCGATGCCGGCGCCGGTTCCGAGGAGAACCGCCGCGCCGATCACATGCAGCCAGCGGACGACATGAACGAGCTCCATCACCGCTCCTGCAATAAGAGCGCGAGCGCCGCGGAGAGAGCGATCGCCGGGATCACTTTCACGTAAGCTCCGAGCGGATCCGCCCACAGTTCCGGCGCGAGGACTGTTCCGATCAAGAGGTATCCGAAAGCGACGAGCGCCGATGCAACGGCCGCGGGCTTCGCCGAGGGCCGCCACAGGAGGCCCGCGCCGATGAGGATATCGATGAAGCCGCCCGCCACGACGAGACCCATCGCCAGGCCCGCATCGAAGGCGGAAAGATGCGCGGCGCCCGCCTCCCGCTCGGTGATGCCGATGACGCCCGAGGCGATCCAGAACGCCGACAGCACGGCGACGATCAGCGGCGCCAGAAGCTGAAGGCGCGCATAAATCCGCTCCTGCGCCGTCGCCGGCATGGCGGCGAGCGTTTCGTCGAGCGACTTGAGCGCGCGCCCCCTCGCCCGCCGCCATGGTCCCGCGTCGCCGATGACATTCTCCGAGATCACTTGCAGCGCCGTCGAGCGCAGCGCCGAGCGCCAGCCGCAGAGGCCCGCGAGATCGGCGAGAAATGCTGCGCCCGCGCCCGCCCAGCGCGGCAGGTCGATGTCCATCGTTTTCCGAAATCCGAGCCAGCCTCGAAACGCCCCGACAATGTCGCGCAGCGAATGCGCCTCGTCTTCGACGAGATCGTAATCGGCGCGCATCGGAACCTCGCCCTTGAGCGCGCTTGCGACCGCGTCCGCCACATCGTCGATGGCGACCGTCTGCACGCGCGCCTCCGATAAGACCAGCGGCTGAACCAGCGGAAACGCCGCGAGCATGCGCAGGAGCGCCGTTCCGCCATAAGCATTGCAGCCGATGACGAGGCCGGGCTTGAAAATGATCCAGTCGAGTCCGCTCGCCCGCAGGCCCGCGTCTCCCTCGGCCTTGGTGCGCAGAAACGCGGTTGACGCGCTCCTCCCCGCGCCCGGCGCCGAAATCTGCACGAAGGCTTTAACTCCGGCGCGCTCGGCCGCCGCGATGCAGGCTCTGATCGCGACATCGTGGATCGCCGCGAGATGGTCGCGCGCCCCGTCCTGCAGCGCGCCGGCGGCGTTGACGATGGCCTCGGCGCCGGCGACGATTTTCGCCCAGGATTCCGGCGTTTTCAGCATCGCGATGTCGGCGCCGATCCACTCCGCGCCAGGAAGAAGACGCTGCCCGAGGTCCGCATCGCGCCCGAGCCCGGCGACCTCGAACCCCTCGGCGACGAGCGCGCGGACGATTTCGCCGCCGATGAAACCATAGCCGCCGAGCACCAGCACGCGCGCCATGCGATGCTTCAATGCCGGTCGATCGGCAGGCATTCGCCGTGGATCGGATTGCCGACAACCTGGCGCGACAGCCACTCGTCGAGCCCCGCCTCGCAGGCTTTGCGGGTCAGGTAGAGACCGATGATCTCCGGCTCGTCCGACATGCCCGGCGTCAACCATCCGTTGGCCGCCCATTGCGGCTCGCCGTCCCCAACGTCCTCTCCGCCGTTCGTCGCGCATGCGGCCGCCAGCGTTGTTGCAGCGCAAACAAAAATCGCTTTCGCACGGTGTTTCAGAATTTTCATCGTCGGTTGCTCCCCTTTCGCCGGTCCGCCCCGCATCGCGCGTTCATAACGACCTCGAAACAATAGAGCGTTTTCAAGTGAAGTGGAAACCGTGCAGCGGCGGAAATGAGAAAACCCGGCGCGGGTTCCGCGCCGGGTTTGATTTCGTATCGTTCGCTGGGAACGAAAGTCTCGGGCTTGCCCCCGAATGATCGCCGGCGAAGCGGCCGATGATCCACCCTCTAGAAGCGTTGCGATCAGGAACCGCTGCTTCTTTGGCGCAAGGAACGCAACGTCGCGCCGAACGACCGATGGTTAGGCGGCCGCTTTCTTGGCGCGGCGCTTGGCTTTGCGGCGCTTCTTCGTGGCTTTTTTCGCCGGAGCGGCTTTGCGCTTCGCCGTTTTGCGCTTTGCGGTCTTGCGCTTCACGCCTTTGCGCTTGGTCGCCCTGCGCTTTGTCGTCTTGCGGGCCGTCTTCTTCGCTGCCGTTTTGCGCTTGGCAGTTTTTCTCTTCTTAGTCGCTTTGCGTTTTACCGCCATGGTCTACCTCCGAATCAAGATTCGAAAGTCAGACCATAATCCAATTTGCTAAAAAAGTATTCAATTGTGCGCGCACAGAGCGTCCGCACAGGCGTTTTTTTCACTTTTTTCGCATTTTTGTGCGTTTTGCGACTCGATCGAGCCATCAAACGACGTTCGCGGAGCACATTTTCGGGTTCATTTCCGATTTTTCACGTCGAGTGATTCGTTTTTCGAATCAAAACCGCGCCTCAGCGACATCAAAACGGAATGTCGTCGTCGAGCTCGAACGATTGTCCGCCGCCTGAGGCGCCGCTCGATGCGCCGCCCGCATCGCCGCCGCCGAAATCGCCCCCGCCGTCGCGCCGTCCGTCGAGCATGGTCAGCGTGGAGTTGAACCCCTGCAGCACGATCTCGGTCGTGTACTTCTCCTGACCCGATTGATCGGTCCATTTGCGCGTCTGCAACTGGCCCTCGAGGTAAACCTTCGCGCCCTTTTTCAGATATTGCTCGGCGACACGGGCGAGCCCTTCCGAAAAAATCACCACGCGGTGCCATTCGGTGCGCTCACGGCGCTCGCCGGTGTTCTTGTCCTTCCAGTTTTCCGATGTCGCCACCGACAGATGAACGATCGGACGCCCATCCTGCGTGCGCCGGACCTCCGGATCCTTGCCCAGGTTGCCGACGAGAATGACTTTGTTGACGCTGCCTGCCATTTTTATCTCCTCAGAATGAATTCCGACCGTTCATCGCGCGGATTCGCGCTGCCCTCAACGCCGGCTTATCCCCATGACGGCGTATCCAGCAAAACCCTCGACTTTCGGGAAAATGTTCACACCTTGTTCTCGCTGTCAACGCCGCTATAACGATGCGTTGAACGCCCTGTCGCCTGTCGTCCAGTGTAGAAAGCCCCATGTCCCTGAAATCGATCCGCGTCGTCGGCGCGCGCGAACATAATCTGAAGAACGTCACGCTGGAAATTCCGCGCGACAAGCTCGTCGTCATGACCGGGCTCTCCGGCTCGGGAAAATCCTCGCTCGCCTTCGACACCATCTACGCCGAGGGCCAGCGGCGCTATGTCGAATCGCTGTCGGCCTATGCGCGCCAGTTCCTCGAGCTGATGCAGAAGCCCGACGTCGACCAGATCGAGGGTCTTTCTCCGGCGATCTCGATCGAGCAGAAGACGACCTCGCGCAACCCCCGCTCGACCGTCGGCACGGTCACCGAGATCTACGATTACATGCGCCTCCTGTGGGCGCGCATCGGCGTTCCCTATTCGCCGGCGACGGGGCTGCCGATCACCTCGCAGACGGTTTCGGAAATGGTCGACCGGCTGATGGCCGAGCCCGAGGGCGCGCGCTTCTATCTCCTCGCGCCGATGGTGCGGGCCCGCAAAGGCGAATACCGCAAGGACTTCGCCGAGCTGCAGAAGAAAGGCTTCCAGCGCGTCAAGGTCGACGGAACCTATTACGAAATCGCCGAGGTCCCGGCCCTCAACAAGAAGCTCAAGCACGACATCGACGTCGTCGTCGACCGCCTCATTATAAAGAAGGGGATCGAGCAGCGCCTCGCCGAGTCGTTCGAGACGGCGCTGGCGCTGGCTGACGGGATTGCTGTTGCAGAGTCAGCGGACGCGTCTCCCCTCTCCCGCAAGGCGGGAGAGGGGCCGGGGGTGAGGGTTCGTAAAAATGCCGGTGCGCCTGATGAATCCCCCTCACCCCTAACCCCTCTCCCGCAAGCGGGAGAGGGGAACCCCCATCGCATCATCTTCTCGGCCAAATTCGCCTGTCCGGTTTCCGGTTTCACCATCGACGAGATCGAGCCGCGCCTCTTCTCGTTCAACGCGCCGGCGGGGGCGTGCCCGTCCTGCGACGGGCTCGGCACGCAAATGGTGTTCGACGAAGACCTCGTCGTCCCCGATCACCATCTCGCGCTTGCGAAAGGGGCGATCGCGCCGTGGGCGCGCGGTCAGTCTCCTTATTATCTGCAGACGATCGAAGCCTTGGGCCGCCATTACCGCTTCCGGGCGAACGCCAGATGGTCCGATCTCAGCGAAGAGCAGCAGCACATTATCTTGTACGGCACGGGCGAGGAGGAAATTCAGTTCCTCTACCAGGACGGCGCGCGCAAGTTCGAAACCGTGAAACCCTTCGAGGGCGTCATCCCCAATCTCGAACGGCGCTGGCGCGAGACCGATTCGGCTTGGGTGCGCGAGGAGATGTCGCGCTTCCAGGCGGTGACTGCTTGCGAGACTTGCAAGGGCCAGCGCCTGAAGCCCGAAGCGCTCGCGGTGAAAGTCGGCGGCTGCAACATCTCCGAAGCGACGGCGTTCTCGATCAAGGCCGCAAACCGCTGGTTCGGCGAGCTCGAAAAGGTGCTCTCGCACAAGGAAATGGAAATCGCCGCGCGGGTGCTGAAGGAAATCCGTGAGCGGCTGCTCTTCCTCAACAATGTCGGACTCGACTATCTGACCCTGTCGCGCGCTTCCGGCACTTTGTCGGGCGGGGAAAGCCAGCGCATCCGCCTCGCCTCGCAGATCGGCTCCGGCCTCACCGGAGTCTTGTATGTCCTCGACGAGCCGTCGATCGGGCTTCATCAGCGCGACAACGCGCGGCTTCTCGAAACGTTGAAGCGGCTGCGCGACCTCGGCAATTCGGTGCTCGTCGTCGAGCACGACGAGGAGGCGATCCGCGCCGCCGATCATGTCGTCGATATCGGGCCGGGCGCCGGCATTCATGGCGGCGAGATCGTCGCCGAGGGCGCCGTCGCGGACATCATCGCGTCGAAAGCCTCGCTCACCGGCGATTATCTCGC
>Ga0326597_10011303_pt1 | contig 11844 bp, 10 predicted proteins | sample RVTome_12_FD_203789 | JGI IMG/M metagenome (GOLD analysis project Ga0326597, IMG submission 203789) | Soil microbial communities from uranium-contaminated site in the Upper Colorado River Basin, Wyoming, United States - RVT100D185 | ecosystem: Environmental > Terrestrial > Soil > Contaminated >...
GCTCGATGCCGCCCGCATCGTTGACGCGCTTGGCCCAGGCATTGGCAAGATCCACGAAAGGCTTGGTGGCGCCGGCCAGCGGCCCGGATTGGGCCAGCGTGCCGCCGATGACGATCTCGTTGCCGGCCGCACGGGCGCGGCCCAGCGGCAGGATGACCATGCCCGCCGTGGCAGCGGCCAGGGTCAGAAAGCTGCGGCGGCCCAGACAGTGGCAGCCTTCGTCGTGCGTGTGGTTGTTGCTCATGCGTATTCCTCCCCGTGTTTCCCGGTTGGGCGTTGCTGATGTTCAGATGGCGCCGGCGGCACGCATTTGCGTTGCCTGGCCTGTGCAACCTCACGGCGTCGAAGGCTGCACCGCAGTTGCAGTGCCGGCCTTCGTCGGTTGTGGCCCGTTTGCGCCGGATTGGACCGCCGCTGCGGGCTCCCCGATTCCCGCCGCGGCTCCCCCTCAAAACTGCGAAATTGAATCGCGGCAGCCTATTCCAAAAGCGCTGCCATATCAATCGTTTTTTGCGACCGAAGCGGTGGGTGTGACCCCCGCGAGCGCCCCCATTGGGGATTTGCAGGGCGCGCCTTCCCGCAGCGGTCGGTGGTTCAGGCTGCGGGGCGCACCAGCACGTTGGCGTTCCCGCTGCCGGAGGACTGACCGTAGCCGAAGGCCTCTCCGCGCAGGGGCGTGTCCGCGCCCTGCAACACGCCCAGCAGGGTCGCCAGATGTCTTCCACCTACCTCGGCCACTGCCTCCCTGGAGAACGCGGGCAGCCAGTCCCGCAGGGTGCCCAGATCGCCCGCCTGCAGCAGCCGCACGAAGCGGTGGTCCATGTCCATCCGTTCGGGCGTGGGCCACTGGTGCGGCGTGCGCGTAAGGGCATGGGAGAGCGCGCCGCTGGCCACGAACAGCACGCGGCGCCCGCTTCGCTCGGCCGCCGCGCGGATGGCGGCGCCCATGGCCATGCACTCGTCCAGGGTCGCCGCCATGCAGGTGCTGAGCAGCACCACCGGCAACGCACCCTGCGGATCCATATAGAGCAGCGGCACCAGCGAGCCATAGTCCCATACGAAATGCGGGGACTCGTTGCGGCGGCAGATGCCGCCGCGCAGGGCCGGCGTGGCGGCCGCGGCATCGCAGATGGCATGCGCCAGCGCCGCGTCGCCGTTGCGGCGGTAGGGCGTGCCGGGAATGATGTCCGGTGCCTCGTTGGCTACGCAGTGGCCCTCGTGGTGCGCATGGCAGGTGACATACCAATGGAAAGTAGTCTGCCAATGCGCGGACTGCAGCACCAGCACGTCAGGCCGGGCAGCGCGGACGTGTTCGCCCATCGCGCGCGCGCCTTGCATCAGCTCGGCCATGAAGGCGGGCTCCTGTGCCGCCATGCGGGGCGAGTGCGTGGCCAGCGCCGCCCCGATGATGCCAGTTCCCATGCTCCCTCCCGTTCGCCTCGATCGTTCCGCGGTCGCCATGGGCCGCGAATGGACACAGCGTAGCGGGGTGGGGGCCCCGCTGTCTTGACAATGGTCAAAATCGAGGGAGTTCCGCGTTCACGACCCAATTCTGCGACCGGTCTGCGTTCCCAGAGCCCAATCCGGTTGCATCCGTACCGTTCGGCGGCTCCATTCCAGCGCTCAGCTGCGCATGATGGCGGAGCCCCAGAGATTGAGCGAGCGCTCGGTGTGGGGCCATGAGCGTGCCGGCATGCCCAGCGGCATCTGTTCCAGCTCGGCGGAGACCTCCACCATGTTGCCGTCCGGATCGGCCACCATGCAGAACAGGTTGTTGCCGGGCCCGTGGCGCCCGGGACCCCAGACGATAGGCACGTCGTGGGCGGCGAAGTGGTCCGCCCAATCGCGGATGGCGTTCCAGTCCGGTACGTCCAGGGCGTGGTGATCCAACCGCACGGTGTCGGACAGGAACGCGGCGAAGCTGTGGTGCTCCGGGTCGGAGCGGTAGAAGTAGGTGGTGGGCTGGCCATCGTCGCGCATCACGCGGTCCGACAGCACGAAGCCCAGGGTTTCCTCGTAGAAACGTCGCGTAGCGTCCAGGTCCAGCGTCGTCACCACCACGTGCTGGGTGCGCCCCAGCAGGGCCTCGGTGGCGGCGTCAGGGTGCTGGGCCTCCAGCGGCAGGCCAAACGCCAGCGCGCGGCCGTCCGGATCGCGCACGGCGAAGGCGCCGGGTGCGAAGAGCGGCGTGAGCGAGGGCTCCATCGCCGGTCCTTGCCCCTGCAGGTGGGCGCGCAGGGCCTCGAGCTGCTGCTCGGAGCCCACGGCGAACGCGGCGAAGTCCAGGCCGCGCGCCGTACCTGGTGCCAGCAGCAGGCGCCGCCAGCCCACCGCAAGCTGCACGCGCCCGTCCGGCAGCGCACGCACGCGGTAGGCGAAGGCGCGCTCGTAGAACTCTTGCAGGGCCGCTGGCTGGGGCGTGGTGATCTGCAGGTGGTGCAGACGGCTGGGCCAAAGCGGCGAGGGGGCGTTCATGCGGGACTCCTCTGTGCGTTGCGGCGCCACTGCATGCAGCAATGTAACCGCAGATGAACGCAGATATCCAATGGCAACGATGGGGAAGCCACACCACCGCCTGGCGAGCCGGCATTGACGGTCTTGGGCGCGCAAGGCCCCAGCCCGTCCACGAAGAGGCTGTGGGAACGACCGGATTGCAGCGGAGCTGGTCGAGGCGGGCGAGGAGGCCGCACGTCCTGGCGGTTCCGGCCCAAGCCTTACGCCGCGTGTCCGGGCTGCCAGTTCTCCGCGCGACGGTCGAAGAAGCGCCTGGCCTTGAGCTCGAAGCGCGGCAGGCTATCCGGCGCGCGCTGCTCCAGCGAGACGCGGATGCCCAGGGCATCGCGGATGGTCTGGGCCACCAGCGTGCGTCGGTCCTCGCTGTCGCTGCACTCGAACTCCACGTGAAGCTGGTCCAGGAACTCGGCGCGGTAGGCGGTGATGCGATGCTCCACCACGCCCGGGATGCGGTCGAAGATCTGCTGAAAGGCCGCGGGGAACACGTTCACGCCGCGCACTGTGACCATGTCGTCGCTGCGGCCCAGGATGCCGCCCTCCAGCAGCAGCGTGGTGCGGCCGCAGGAGCAAACACCGCGGGCGCGGGGCCGCACGACGTCCCCGGTGCGGTAGCGCACCACCGGGTAGCAGGCGCGGCCCAGGTTGGTCAGCACCAGCTCGCCCTCCTGTCCGGGCGGCACAGGTGCGCCCGTGGCCGGGTCGATCACTTCTGCGATGAACTCCGCCTCGTTGACGTGCACGCCGGCGCGCGCGCTGCAGGAGTACGCGAACGCGCCCACCTCGCTGGCGCCTGGATGATCGAAGGCGGTGGCGCCCCACAGTTCCTCGATGCGCTGGCGCGTGGCGGGGATGCCCGCGCCCGGCTCGCCGGCGTGCACGGTCACGCGCACCTTGAGGTCGCGTGCCAGGTCCAGGCCTTCCTGCTCGGCGGCCTCCGCCAGGTGCAGGGCGTAGGAGGGCGTGCACAGCAGCACGGTGGCGCCCACCGTGCGCATGGCGTGCAGGCGCTGGGCGCTCGTCATGCCTCCGCCGGAGATGAACAACGCGCCCAGCCGCTCCAGGCCCGCCTGGGCGGACCAGAAGCCGATGAACGGGCCGAAGGAGAAGGCCAGCATCACCACGTCCTCGCGGGTGACGCCGGCGGCATCCAGAATGTACTGCCAGCAGTCGGCCCACCAGGTCCAGCTGGCGCGGTCGTCCAGCACGCGCAGGGGATTGCCCGTGGTGCCGGAGGTCTGGTGCATGCGCAGGTAATCGCCCAGGGGGTAGGTGAGGTTGTGGCCGAACGGAGCGTGCGCAGCCTGGTCGTCCAGCAGCTCACGCTTGCGCGTGAACGGCAGCTCGGCCAGACGCTCGTAGCACACGGCCTTGGCGGGCAGCGCGGCCCACTTGGTGCGATAGAACCCGTTGCGCTCGCGCAGCAGGCCAGTCAGCACATCGAAGCGGTCCTGTTGGTGGGCCTGGCGAGCGGCGTCGTCCCAGGTTTGCAGATCGGCGTGGTACATGGGCCAAGCGGTCCGAGAAATCGGTGCAGGCGTGGTGACGCCGGTGGCGATCGCACGACACCGGATGTCCTCCCCCCAACCTTCCGCCCCTTCCAGCGAGCGGCGGCAATCACTCTACATCCGGCGCTGCGGGCCCGCGTGCGATGACCCCGTTGGCTGGCCAGTGCGCGGCGCAGGCCGCTTCACCCGCGCAACTCGAAGCGCTTGATCTTGCCGGTCGCGGTCTTGGGCAGGTCGCTGACGAATTCCACCCAGGCCGGGGCCTTGAAGCTGGCGATCTTCGACGTCACGTGGGCCGAGAGGGCGGCGGCCAGCTCGTCCGAGGCGCTCTGGCCCTGCTTGAGCACGACGAATGCCTTGGTCTTGGTGAGACCGCTGGGGTCGGGCTGGCCCACGACCGCGCACTCGGCCACGGCGTTGTGCGTGATCAGCGCGGCCTCCACCTCGATGGGCGAGACCCAGGAGCCGGAGACCTTCATCATGTCGTCGTTGCGGCCGTCGTACCAGAAGAAGCCCTCGGCATCGCGGTGGTAGTTGTCGCCGGTGACCATCCACTCGCCCAGCATGGTGGCCTTGGTCTTCTCGTGCTTGTTCCAGTAGAACGCCGCGGCGGAATCGCCCTTCACCAGCAGGGCCCCGATCTGCCCATCGCCCACGTCGGCGCCGTGCTCATCCACCAGGCGCGGCTCGTAGCCGGGCACGGGCGTGCCGCTGCTGCCCGGTCGCACCTGCCCCAGGCGGTTGGAGATGAAGATGTGCAGCATCTCCGTGGAGCCGATTCCATCCAGGATCTCCGAGCCGAAGTGCTTGCTCCAGCGCTGGAACAGCTCCGCCGGCAGCGCCTCGCCGGCCGAAACCGAAAAGCGCAGGGACTTGAGCCCGGGCAGCGGCTTGGGCGGATCGTTCCGGCCGGCCTGCCACGCCTCGTAGGTGTTGAGCATGCCGTTGTAGAGCGTAGGCACGCCGTAAAACACCGTCGGCTTGTACTTCTCGATCGTCTCGAACATCAGCTCGGGTGCAGGCCGGCCCGGCACGATGATGCCGCAGGCGGCAACGGGCATGTGGAAGTACAGGCTGTTGCCCAGGCCGTAGGCGAAGAAGAACTTGGCGGCGGAGAACGTGCGGTCTTCCGGCTGCAGCCGCAGCACATCCTTCACATAGGTCTCCAGCACGTACGGGATGTCGTGGTGCAGGTGCACAGCCGCTTTCGGCGCGCCCGTGCTGCCGGAGGTGTACAGCCAGAACGCGGGGTCGTCCACGCTCATGGGCTCGCTGTCCAGCTCGTCGGAAGCCTGGGCCAGCAGGTCGCTCAGCGCGGTGCGGTGCGGCACCTGACCGTTGGCGATCACCACGTGGCGCAGGTGGCGCAAGCCGCCTACGATGGGCTCGATGTTGGGCCACAGCGCATGGTCCACGATCAGCACGCGCGCGCGGCTGTCCTCCAGGAAGTAGGCGTAGTCCGCCGGTTTGAGCAGCGTGTTCACCGGCACGGCCACCGCCCCGATGCGCACTGCGCCCCAGAAGCACGGTGGGAAGGCCAGCGTGTCCAGCATCAGCAGCATCACGCGCTGCTCCGGAACAACGCCCAATGATTTCAGGGCGTTGCCTACCTGGTTGGCCTGCCGGTGCAGATCGCCGTAGGTGAGCGTGTCGTCGCCGCACAGCATGTACGGGCGGTTGCGCCGCGCAGACGTCAGGTTGGGCAGGATGCAGTGATCCGCCACATTGAATGGGTGCGGCAGGTTCAGCGCAGTGACCATGGAGACCCTTCGAGATGGAACGGGTTCGCCCTCCTATGGCCCGTGCGCCCCGTCGCTTCCCGTCCGGGGCTGGTCCGCCGCACGGCGGAAATCGTCAACGATGAGAGGGGAAAAAGCCCGGACCTCTTATACACGCAGGGGGGCTCCCTGACAACGCCGCAAAGGGGCGTATTTCGGGGCGCACAGCCTGCCTGGCGGGCCGATGGAGTCCCGCCAACCCTTGCCAGGGCGGCCCGCTCGGGCCATGCTGATCGAATACACCCGATGGGCACCCGATTGGAGCTTGCCATGTTGCTGAAGCACCCGGCCCGGAGCGATCCTTGGAGCCGCCGGCGCCTGCTGGGCGCGGCGCTGGGCCTGTCCACCGGAGTGCTGGCGGGCAGCATGCTGCGGCCGGAGCTGGCCCTGGCCGCGCAGTGCCTGCGCACCCCGGCGCAAGGCGAGGGTCCTTACTATCCGCCCGCCTTCGGCATGCCGGGCGCGGACTTGCGGGTCGCCGGCGCGGACGGTACTGCGCCGCAGGGCGAGCCGATCGTTTTGCTGGGCCGGGTCAGCGACGCGCAGTGCCGCCCCATCACGGGCGCAGTGGTGGAGATCTGGCAGGCGGACGCCAATGGGCGCTACGCACACCCCAACGATAGCCGTCCCGGCCAGCGCGACCAGCTGTTCCGCTACTGGGGCCGCGCCGTGACCGACGCCCAGGGCAGCTACCGCTTCCGCACCATCCGCCCCGCCCCATACAAGACGGGCTGGAGCTGGCGTGCGCCGCACGTGCACTTCAAGGTGCGCCCGCCCGGGGCGGGCGTGCTGACTACGCAAATGTACTTTGCCGGCCATGAGCTCAACGAAAAGGACTACCTGGTGCGCAGCGTGCCGGAGCAGCAGCGCGCCGCACTGATCATCGCCCCGCAGGCGCCGGAATCGGCCGCGGACGGCCGCGCGGCCTTTCGCTTCGACATCGCGCTGGCGTAGCCGGAACTCGTGACCATCGAATCGCGTCCGGGCCCGGTCGCAGTTCGGACGCCAGTCTGAGGACTTGCTGTCCGGCATAGCCGGCGCACCTTGCAGCACTCACTCCAAATCCAGAGGCACCATGCAGGACGGACTGTACGCCCGATTCGAGACCAACAAGGGAGACATTCTCGTGCGCCTGTTTCAAAGCGAGGTGCCCCGCACCGTAGGCAACTTCGTGGGCCTGGCCGAAGGCACGCGCACCTGGCGCGCGCCGGACGGCAAGGAGAAGCAGTCGCCGTTCTACGACGGGCTGGTGTTTCATCGCGTCATCGCGGACTTCATGATCCAGGGCGGCTGCCCGCTGGGGAAGGGCACGGGCGGGCCCGGCTACCGCTTCGCCGACGAGATCAACCCCAAGCTCAAGCACAACAAACCCGGCATGCTCTCCATGGCCAATGCGGGGCCCAACACCAACGGCAGCCAGTTCTTCATCACGCACGTGGAGACGCCCTGGCTGGACGGCAAGCACGCCGTGTTCGGCGAAGTGGTGGATGGGAAGGACGTGGTGGACACCATCCAGCAGGGCGACAAGATCAAACGCCTCAAGATCGAGCGCATCGGCGTCGCCGCCAAGGGTTTCGATGCGGAAGCGGCTTTCGGCAAGGGCACGCCGGAGTAGGCGCCCCACAAGACAGCAACTGCAAAGAGTGCATTGCAGGAGCGCATGGCTCCCCTGCACCCCTTGCTGGGGCTCGCGCAGACGTGCGTGGCAGGGAAGTTCGGTGGACGCGAGGTCTACCGATACGCCGGCAGGCTGCGAATGTATCCCGTGAATTGGGGGTGTGGGGGAACAGCGTTCCCCCACGCTTGTGGTTGGCTGTGGTGCGGCCCTACGTGGGGTGGGCCAGCAGGCGCTCGATGACGCTGTAGCCCTCGGCGATGGTCACGCCGCTGGCGGTGGCGTCGGCCTCGCCGTACTTGACGGCGCGGGGCGCGCGGGCAAGCTGCTCGCCAGTGACCATGGCGAAGGGCACCGGATCGGGCGTGTGCGTCTTCAGCTCGACGGGCGTGGCGTGGTCCGAGGCGATGCAGAGCTTGAAGGGCCCCAGGGCGGGCAGCTTGTCCAGCAGGGGGCCCACCACGAGCGCATCGATGGCCTCGATGGCGCGAATCTTCTCCTCGCGGCTGCCCATGTGACCGGCTTCGTCCGGCGCCTCGATGTGCACGAAGATCAGATCGTGATCGGCCAGCGCCTTGAGGGCGAAATCACCCTTGGCCGCATAGTCCGTATCGATGTAGCCCGTGGCGCCCGGCACGTGGATGATATCGAAGCCGGCGTACACGGCCACGCCTCGCACCAGGTCCACCGCGGAGATGCAGGCCCCACGCAGTCCGTGCAGGCTGCGGAAGCTGGGGACGCTGGGGGCCTTGCCCTGGCCCCACAGCCAGACCTGGCTCACGGGCGCCTTGCCGGCGGCGTGACGGGCGCGGTTGACGGGGTGGTCGGCCAGCAGCTCGCGCGAGGCATCCATGATGCGTTGGAGCTGTTCGGCGCCCTCGCCGCTGGGCAGGTGCGGCAGCACGGCCCGGTCGCTGATGTCGTGGGGCGGGGTGGTGTGCATGTTCTGCAGGCCTTTGCGCCACACCAGCAGGTGCCTATAGCTCACGCCCGGGTAGAACTGAAAGCTCTCGTCGGCAATGCGGTCGTTGATGTCCGCAACGATGCGGGCCGCCTTCTCGCTGGAGATATGGCCCGCGGAGTAGTCCGCCATCACGGGCGCGCCGGGCGGCCCGGAAAGCGTCACCAGGTTCATGCGGAAGGCCACGTCCTCCGGCCCCAGCTTGATGCCCATCGCCGCGGCTTCCAGGGGCGAGCGCCCGGTGTAGTAGGCGCGCGGATCGTAGCCGAACAGGGACAGGTTGCCCACGTCCGATCCGGGCGGGTAGCCTTCAGGAATGGTGTGGATCAGGCCAAACAGGCCGCAGCCGGCCACGCGGTCGAAATGGGGCGTACGCGCGGCCTCCAGCGGCGTTTTCGCGCCCGGCGCGTCGCCACGCAGGTCGCCCATGCCGTCGCCCTGGATGATCACGTACTTCATGGCTCGTCCGCCGCTCAAGCGCGCAAATCGCCGGCGCGCGATGGTGCTCTCTGTCCTGTTGCCTTGTGACAGCGTCCCCTTGTGGGTACCATCCCGTCGTGGACCCGCACAAGACCATAAGGATACTGATTTTCCGTCGCGATTGACAGTGACGACATCCGGCAGGCTCCCATGAGCGTCCCCCCGAGCGGCAACCCCGCCGCCCCGCCGGAGGGCAGGAGCGACGGCGAGTTGATCGCCGCGGTGCTGACGGGGCACGAGGAAAGCTTTCGCACGCTGGTAGAGCGTCACCAGCAACCGATCTTCGCCTATCTGTTCAGGCTGTTGCTGCGCGACGAGGAGTCCGCGCGCGATCTCACGCAGTCCGTATTCCTGAAGGCCTATCGCGGCTTGGCCAGTGTGGATCGCAAGCGACCGCTGGCGCCCTGGCTGTACCGCATTGCGCACAACGAGGCGGCCAACCACTTGCGTGGGCGCGCACGCCGGCCGGAAACCGGGCTGGAGCCGGAAGACTGGGCGCGCGTGAGCGACCCCAGCGGGGAGACCCCGGAAAGCGCCCTGGCCGCCCGGCAGGAGCAGGCCGCGCTGCAACGGGCGCTGGCCGGGCTGCGGCCGCACCTGCGCTCGGCGCTGGTGCTGCACTACTTCGAAGACAGGAGCTACCAGGAGATCGCGGAAATCCTGCAGGTGCCCATCGGTACGGTGGGCACGCTGATCCATCGCGGGCGCAACGCCCTGCGCGCGCTGCTGGAGCCCGGCGGCGACTGACCCCGCTATTCGTGAAGGGTGGGCCGAAAGAACCGGCAGAGGGTGGAAGAAAGCGCCCTCCGCGGTGTAGTAACCCATGCAAGGGTGTCCCGACACAGCATCACGGGTCGCACCCGCGAGATGGGTCCCAGAAGGGGAGCCGATCGATGGACCGCTTTGAACAACGCATCCGGGCCGCACGGCCCGCCGTGCCCGAGCTGGGGCCGCAGTTCTCCGCGCAGGTGCTGGCGGAGATCGCGCGGCGCGGCCTGCGTGTGCGTCCTGCTTGGCAGGTGCGCAGCGCGCTGTGGCTGGGCCGTGCGGCGGCGCTGGGCGCGCTGGGCGTTGCAGTGCTGTTGCTCAACGGAGCGGCCTTCGAGCTGCGCAGCAACGGGGCGCTGGAGCTGCTGGCGTTCGGGACTCGGCTGCTGGGCGGCTTTCTGGCCGATGTGCCCTGGGACTTGCTGTTGAGCGCGCTGCTGGTGGCCGGGGCCGCGGGCTGGGGCCTGCGCCACGCGCAACTGGCGCGCGTGCCGGTGGCCTGGGCCGTGCTGATCGGCTACGGGCTCACGGGCGCGGGCGGGCTGGCGCTGGCCGGCTCCGGGCTCAACGAGAGCGTGCAGAGCGCCGTGCTGGAAGATCGCGCGGGGGGCCTGGGTCTGCAGTGGTTCTATGCGCAACGCGCGATGTACCGGCGCCCGCACCCGCACTTCCGCATGGGCCGCGTGATCGCGCTGGAGGGCCAACGCGCGCAATTGCAGACGCCCGCGGGCGAAGTGGAGGAGGTGATGCTGCCGCAGGGCTTCCGCGCCCAGGTCGGTGACGCCGTGCGGCTGATCGTCGCGCCGGACGGACCCTTGGTGCGCGCGCAGGCGGCGCAGCTCTGCAATCCGAGCACGGTGGGACCGTACTTCCGGCACCACCGCATGATGCAGGAGATGATGCAGCGCCGTGGGATGGGTGCAGGGATGGGCGGCATGGGGCCGGGCATGGGGCGAGGCATGGGCCCCGGGATGCACCGCGGCATGGGCGGCGGCATGGGACCTGGCGTCGGGCCCATGCAGCAGGGTGCCCCGCCCACGCAGCAGTGATGCGTACGGCGCTGAAAGAAACCCGACACGCCGGTGTAGTACCGGGTGGAAGGACAGGCAGTGCAAATCGGGGGGCCACACTGGAACGCAGAGGCGAAGCACCATGAACACCATGAAACGACTGACAGTGGCTGCGCTGGCAGTGGGCATGCTGCTGGCCCTGGCGGCCCTGCCCGCGGCGCGGGCGGAGACCGGCACGGACAGCGCGGCGCAGGCGACGATCGCCGCACAGCGCCAGCACCTGCTGGAAATGCGCACCATCATGCACTACGCGGCCTTCGTGGCCCAACCCACGGAACAAGGTGTCACGGTCCAGGTGACCTCCCCTGACGCGACCCTGGCGGCGACGATTCGCGAGGAATTCGGCAAGCGGCTTGCGCCGAACTCGCCTGTGGAAGGCAGCGCGCTGACCGTGGCCGAAGTGGAAGGCGGCGTGGCGCTGGCATTCACCAGCGGTGACGCGGCGGTGGTGAAAGAGCTGCAAGCCTACGGCCCCGGCCTGGGCTATGCGCTGCTGCGCAACGACATGCACGCCACCATGCTCGGACTGCAAGGCGCGGGCGGCTACGGCCCGGGCATGATGGGTCCGGGCTGGCAGGGCTATGGCCCCGGTTATGGTCCCGGCCGCGGGATGATGGGCGGCGGCATGATGGGCCGGCAGGGCTACGGACCGCAAGGTTATGGTCCCGGCCGCGGAATGATGGGTGGCTACGGCCCTGGTTATGGCCGCGGAATGATGGGCGGCTACGGCCCCGGCTGGATGCACGGCGGCCAGTGGCCCGCACAGGAATCCCCGGTGGACAACGGGAACTAGCCGCCACCGCTTCACAATGAGGTAGGGCAGCAGGGCCAGGGTGCCGCAAGGCATCCTGGCCTTTTGTTGTTCGTGGAGGCAGCTAACCCTTTTTTGGCGTCAGCTTCTGCGTGTGCTTTGCCTCGCGCTCGATGGTGCGCCAGTCGTAGGTCATGGGCACGTACTGGTGGCGCTCGTAGAGGGGCGCCTGATCCTGGCAGTGGGGGCTGCCGGGGTGCCCCGAGACGCCGCCGGGCACGATCCAGCGCGAGTTGTTCCAGTCGCCTGCGTCGAAGATGTAGCGGGCCACGGAGATGAAGCGCGCGCGCAGGTCCTGCGCCACGTAGTACCCGCCGGCCTGCACCGTGTCGCCGTCGCCGC
>Ga0326597_10011304_pt1 | contig 11844 bp, 10 predicted proteins | sample RVTome_12_FD_203789 | JGI IMG/M metagenome (GOLD analysis project Ga0326597, IMG submission 203789) | Soil microbial communities from uranium-contaminated site in the Upper Colorado River Basin, Wyoming, United States - RVT100D185 | ecosystem: Environmental > Terrestrial > Soil > Contaminated >...
CCCTCGACGCGCAGCTCGCCCGCACATCGCGCAAGCGTGTGCCCTCGCTATTGCTCCTTCGATCGAGGGATCCGACGAGAGCGCGGTGCTGTCGCCACAATCACAGACTGATGCGGATGAGAGGACTTGAACCTCCACGCCCTTACGGGCACACGGACCTGAACCGTGCGCGTCTACCAATTCCGCCACATCCGCGCGGCCGAACGATTCTAGCTCGGGGTCGTCTCACTACCCGATGACCCGAGCCGCGCTCGTTCTCGTCGCCGCGCTCGCGGTGCTCAGCGTCGCGGGCGGCAACCGCGCGCTCGTCCATGCCGTCGGTGCGGAGACGAGCGAGGTGATCGTCCTACTGGAGTCTCGTCCGCTCGCGGAAGCGCCCGAGGCGAGAGCGGCGCTCGACGCCGAGCAGCAGGCATTTCGACGCGCCCTCTCCGCCCATCTCCCCGAGGCCGACGTCGGCTGGCGGTACCGCCTGGTGGCGAACGGCTTCTCGGTGTCCGTGCCGAGCTCGCAGGTGCCCCGCCTGCGCTCGCTTCCGGACGTGCGTGAGGTGCTCCCCGCCGCAACCTACGGCCCGCAGCTCGACCGCACGCCTCAGCAGATCGGCGCGCCTGCCCTGTGGGGGCCCGCGTTGGACACGGCTGGACAAGGTATGAAAATCGGGATCATCGACAGCGGCGTCGATGCGAGCCACCCCTTCTTCGATCCGACGGGCTACACGATGCCCCCGGGGTTCCCGAAGGGCCAGCGGCGGTACACGTCCGCGAAGGTGATCGTCGCGCGCGTGTTCGCTCCCAAGACGGCCTCGTCACCGAGCGCGCAGCTCGCATACGACTCAGACGACTCGAGCCACGGCACACACGTCGCGGGAATCGCGGCCGGCAACGCGCAGACACCCGCCGACGGAGGGCGCCTCGTGTCCGGAGTCGCTCCGCGGGCGTACATCGGCAACTACAAGGTGTTCGTCGAGACGGACTCGGGACTCAGCCCGAACGCGAACTCCCCGGCGATCGTCGCGGCCATCGAAGCCGCCGTCGCGGACGGCATGGACGTCATCAACTTCTCGGGCGGAGAGCCGGAGATCGAGCCGAGTCGAGACATCGTCGCGCGCGCCCTCGATGCCGCCGCGGCGGCTGGCGTCGTCCCCGTGGTCGCCGCCGGGAACGACTTCAGCGACGTCGGGGCAGGATCGGTCTCGTCACCGGCCAACTCCGCGCGCGCGCTCGCAGTGGGCGCCGTGGAGATCAGCGGAAGCCCCGCCAGGCGCGAGCACGCGGGTTTCTCCTCGGTCGGCCCGACGACGGTCTCGCTTCAGCTCAAGCCCGACGTTGCAGCCCCGGGCGTCGAGGTCTTCTCGTCCGTCGCAGGCGGTTGGGCATCGTTCTCCGGAACGAGCATGGCCGCACCACACATCGCCGGAGCTGCGGCACTCCTCGTCGAGCGTCATCCGGAGTGGACGGTCGCGCAGATCAAGTCTGCGCTCGTCCAGTCGGGAAACGACGTCGTCGACGAGCGCAGCGTGACCCTCGGCCCGCAGTTTCAGGGAGGAGGCGTCGTCGCCTTGGCCCGCGCGGACAGACCACTGCTGTTCGCTGAGCCCAGCGCTCTCTCGTTCGGCTTGCTGGAACGGCGCAGCACCCTCATCGGATCGGTTCGCCTCGACGATGCGGCCGACGGCTCGGGCAGTTGGCAGGTCGCGGAGCTGCGCCCGCTGGGCTCGACGGCCGGCGCTGCGCTTGTCCTCCCGACTTCCGTCGATGTTCCCGGGACGCTCTCGTACGAGGTGGTCGTCCCCGCGAACGCGACACTCGGTGATCTCACGGGATTCATCGAGCTTCGGCGTGGCGCGGATCTTCGCCGCGTCCCGTTCTGGGGACGTGTGCGAGCGGCGGCCCTCCAGCGGCACACCGCGCTGCGGCTCTCGCGGCCCGGCACCTACATGGGCTCGACGGCCGGACGACCCGCACTCGTGTCCCGCTACCGCTACCCCGAGGACCCGCGCGGCATTGGCGTCACGACAGTCCTCCGCGGGCCCGAGCGTGTGTACCGCATCCGAATCACGAAGCCCGTGGCCAACTTCGGTGTCGTCGTGACCCGCCGCGTGCCCGGAAGTCGAGTCGAGCCTCGCGTCGTGGCGCAGCTCGACGAGAGCCGCCTTACCGGGTACGCCGGGCTCCCCGTCAACCACAACCCGTACTTGGAGGACTTCCGATCTTCGGTGCTCGTTGCCGGCGCGCTCAGCCCCATTCCGGGTGAATACGCTGTCGTCTTCGACAGCGCCAGCCGCGCAGGGGCGGGCGCGTTCACGTTCCGCTACTGGGTCAACGACGTAACCCCGCCGATCCTCCGTGTCCGCTCGCGGGCAGTCGCCTCCGGCCGTCCCGTGCAGGTCGCCGCGAGGGATCCCGGCTCAGGCGTCTATCCGGACTCGATCGTCGCCACGATCGACGGCGATCAGGTGCCTGCCTTGTTCCGAGGTGACGTGGTCTCGATCTCGACCTCGGGCTTCGCGCCCGGAACACATCGGCTCCGTGTGCGCGTGTCCGACTACCAGGAGTCGAAGAACACGGAGAACGTCGCACGCATCCTCCCGAACACGCGCACACTCGTGACGACCGTGACGATCCGCCGCCGCTAGGGCCGTCTTCGGGCGAGGCACGCCTCGCCCCCGCTACGTCTTCCGGTCGCGCTCCTCGATGGTCGGGAGTGCGTCGAGATCACGCTGGACCGAGCGGATGAACTCGTCGCTTTCGTCCTCGGGCGTGACGACGCGGAGCTGCTTCTTTCGCCGTTGGCGCTCGCGACCGCGGCGGGCCGCCACTCCGAATCGGCGCTCGAGGCGCGGACGCTCGACCGCGACCGCCAAGGCGGCCGCGAAGACGAGCAACACGAGCCACGGCCAGCTCACGGGTCGGATTGTACCCCTGTATGCGCAAGGCCGGAATCCGCTCGCACGGAGTTCCGGCCGCGCGAGGATCCCTGAAGGCGGCCGCGTCGTCGGAAGCTCTCACGGTCTACGCCCGGAATCCGCTCGCACGGATTTCGGTTGCGCAAGATCCGTGAAGGCTGGCGCATTCGCTCCCGCGCCGTCCTATCGCCTTCAGCCGTCAGGCGCTGAAGATCAGGCGCGGAACACCTGCATCGGCAGCGTAGCGAGTGGGACTCCGCCCCCTTCCGTCACGAGCCACGTGTCCTGCATGTACAGGCAGTCCTCGCCGTTCGCGGCGATCGCGTGCGGGTGCATCGAGAACACCATGTTCGCGGCAAGCTCCGTCTCGACGCCTTCGCCGATCTTCGGGAACTCGATCATGGTCATCCCGATCGAGTGGCCCGTCACGTGCCCGAGGTGGTATCCGCGCTCGACGAACCCGGCGGACACCGCGCGATGCACGTCGTGGCAACTCGCGCCCGGCTTCATGGCGCTGCGAGCAGCTTCGACGTACTCGACGTACGCGTCGAGCATCTTCTCCGTCTCTTCCGACAGATTCGCGTCTCGTGCCGCAATCGCCCGCGACACCTCGACCCAGTGCATGCCAGGCCCCGCTACCTCGAGCGACGGAAGCACGAACTCGCCGAGCACCTCCTCGCGCCGGGCGATCTTGAACTCGGGACGCGCGTAGGCGTCGGTACCCGTCAGCACCATGTTCATCGTGAGGCGCCCGCAACCTTCGGCGACGAACCACTCCTCGGCCGCCGCCATCACCTCCGCCGCCGACTTCCCGGGCGCGTACGCCTCGAGGAAGATCTCGAACCCTCGCTCGTTGATTCGCACGGAGTCACGCACCGACTCGAGCTCCGCGTTGCTCTTCACCGCGCGGGCGAGGTCGAACTCGACGTCGAACGGGATTAGCTCGAGTCCATCGAGCGCGCGGTAGTCGCGAACGGTCATCACGTAGTCGAGCCCGTACACGCCAATGCGCTTCCAGCCTGCACCACGAGCCCGATCGGCGATGTGCTCGCCCGGCCGGCCGTGGAGGACCTGCTCGATCTCGGCCGTGCCATGCTCGCCGACGTACCGTGCCTCGGTCGGGAAGACGACGAACGGGTCGCCGTCGGCCGGGACCACGACGTACGCGTAGCGATGGACGATCTGGAACCCCGAGAGGTAGGTGACTGCCCCTTCGAAGCCCGAGTACTCGCTGCCCGACACGACGAGCGCTTCGAGATCGTGCGCTGCCATCGCAGCTCGGACGTTCGCGTACCGGCGTGCGAGCTCAGGGGTCAGGTCTTGCATTCACACACCTTCCCGGCTCTGCGTGTGTGAATGCAAGACCTGACCCCATGAAGCCTCCAAGCCCCTGACAAGGGCGGCGACCGCATCGTTGAGCGGCGTCGGAACTCCGAGGTCGCGGCCACAGCGTCCGATCCCGCCGTTCAAGAAGTCGATCTCGGTGAGCCGCCGCGCTTCGACGTCCTGGAGCATGCTGGCTTTGTGGTCGTACGCCACCTCGGGTCGCGCGGCGTGGTCGATGAGCTCCTCGGGATCGGCGTCGAGCGTGATCCCCTGAGCCGCCGCGACGGCCTTGCCCTCCGCGACGAGCGAGCTGACGAGCACCCGCAGGTCAGCGCGCTCGCACACACGCCCATGCGTCAGCCCGGTGAGCGCTCCGACGGGGTTCGTCGCCGCGTTGAAGATGACCTTGCGCCACTGAGCCGGGCGCGCGTCCTCCACGGCCTTCGTGGGCATGCCTCCGCGCGTGCAGGCGTCCGCGAGCCGCTCGATCTCTTCGGCGCGCGCCGGGCTGGGCTCGAAGGGCCCAAGGGTCGTGTCACCCTTCACGTCCCACTGCACGACACCCGGCTCGAGGATCTTCCCGGCGGGGAACGTCGTTCCCCGAATCACGCGAGAGACGTGCCGCGCGACGACCTCCTCGTTGCCGACCCCGTTCTGCACCGTGGCGACGGCTCCGTCCGCGAATGCGTGCGCCGTGGCAGCGATCGCTCCCTCGGTGTGCATCGCCTTCGTTGCGACGATCCCGAAGTCACACGGCGGAAGCTCAGACGCATCAGCGGTTGCCGTCACCTGCCCGAGCACCTCTCCCGCCCCGACGAGCCTGAGCCCGTTCGCGTTGATCGCATCCACGTGCGCCTGCGCGAGGTCGTACGCCCAGACTTCGACGTCGTCGAGCTGCGCAAGGTTTGCCGCGAAGAGCGAGCCGACGGCGCCGCACCCGACCACGCAGACCCTCACGAGTAGGAGGCTTCCTTCCCGCGCACGAGCGCGTAGAGCGCACGTTGACGCGGAACCGACGCCCCGACCCGCTCGGCCTCGCGGACAAGCGCCCCGTTGATCGACTCGACCTCGGTGGGCCGTCGCGCTTCGACGTCCTCGAGCATGGACGGGTAGTGGGCACTGCCTCGCCGCGTGGCATGGACGTTCATCTCCCACGGGTCTTCGCGAAGCGAGATGCCGGCTGCCGCTGCCACCGTCTTTCCCTCGTTCATGAGCTCCCTCACCAATGCCCCTAGATCGTCCGGGCCGGCCTCCGCCGCGTAGTGCCGATCGTGCGGCAGACCCGTCAATGCGGCCACACCGTTGACCGTTGCGTTGAAGATCAGCTTCGACCATTGCGCGGGGCGCAGGTCGGCGAATGCCTCTGCCCGGAGCCCCGCGGAGACGATGAGCTGGGCGACTTCGGCTGCGTACTCGAGCGGCGCGTCCTCATACGGCGCGAGCCACGTCGGAGTGTCGAGGACGTACTCGACCTCGGTGTCGGAGTGCCGCGTGCCGCTCATGAACGTGATTGCGGAAAGAAGTGGCCAACGCCCGTGTCGGCGCACGACAGCCTCGGCGCCGAGCCCGTTCTGGACCGTCATCATGGTCGCTCCCGCGACGCGGCCGTCCAGCAAGCTCGCAACCAAGTCGAGATCGGTTCCTTTGCACGCGATGATCCCGAGGTCGAAGTCGGGTAGCTCCTCGGCGTCATCGGTCGCCCAGACACGTCCTTCGAGGCTTGTCCGGCCGGTCACTCGGAGACCGCGCTCGTTGAGCGCGTCCGCGTGCTCCCGGCGCCGGGTGAGGACCGAGACCTCCACGACTTGCGCGAGATGTCCCGCGAACAGGCTGCCGATCGTCCCCGCGCCGATGACGCAAACTCGACCGATCATGTGGCCGACTCCCGAGTCTGCGGGATACGACGCCGTGGGACCGGAAGTCGAAACTCCCGTCCCCGGGTCAGCCCCTCCGGCAGGAGCACGAGCACGACCGCCATGAAGATCGCGACGCCGACCAGGCGGCTTCCGCCCCAGAGCGGCTTGCCGATCAGGTCGGTGACGAAGCCGATCTCCCCGCTTTCGGCCTTGAGCAGGAATGTGTCGAGCGCACTCACCGCGAGCGCGCCGACAACCGCCCCCCACAGGCTTCCGACGCCTCCAACGACGAGCATCGCGAGCGTGAGGAAGGTGAGATCGAGATAGACGTCTCGTGCTTGGAGAGTCCCGGCCAGGTGCACGAGAAGGCCACCCGCGAACCCCGACAGCGCCCCGGACAAAGCAAATGCCCAGAGCCGCTCGCGATGGATGTCGATCCCGGCGGCACGGGCGGCCGCCGCGTCCTCCCGGGACGCGCGCAGTTTCCTGCCGAAGCGGCTGCGCTGGTACGCGAACGCAGCCGCCACCACCGCGATTGCGCCAACCGTTGCCTGGAGGAGGCCAGTCGTCTCCGGAATCGTGGTCAGGGTGAGCGGCCCCGGCCCGATCTTCTCCCAGTTGTTGAGGATGTTGTAGGTCACCCCGAGCACGGCGAAGGTTGCGATGCCGGCCGCGAGACCCGAGAGGCGCATCAGCGGTACGCCCACGACGAGCGCGAACACTCCGCCGAGCACGGTCGCCAACGCAAGCGAGACGATGTTGCCCACCGAGTGCTCGCCGAGGGTCGAGAACAGCCCGGGCGTGATCGTCGGCTTCAACGCGACGGGAACCGTCATGACGCCGGCTGCGAAGGCACCCACCGCGACGAAGCTCACATGGCCGAACGAGACTACGCCGGAGTTTCCGACGAACACGTAGAGCGCAACGACGATGGCCACGGAGACGAGCGCGCCCCGAAACTCGATCTCGAGAGCGGCGTCGATGAAATCCATGCTCCCGACAACCCCCACGAGCACGAGTGCCAGGACGGGGCCGAGCAGCTCGGCAACGCTGAGACGCTCCCTCACAGCCGCTCCACGGCCGTGCGCCGCCCTCGCGCGAACAGCCCTTCCGGCCGGAACAGCAGCACCCCGATGACGAGCATGAACACGGCCGAATCGAGGTAGACGCTGCTCGTGAAAGGCCAGGTGCCGGTGCTCGGGAGATAGCCGGAGAACATGCCTACGGCGAATCCCATCGTGAAGCCGCCGAGGGTTGCAGAGAGGAGACGGTCGATCCCGCCAACCACAACGCCGACGAGAACGATGATCGTCTCCCGGAGCGCGTAGTCCGGGCTCACGAGCAGGCGTTCCGGGACGGCCATCGGCAGGATCACGGCAACGATCGCGGCGATGAGCCCCGAGACCAGCACCGCGGCCGTGATCACGGTGTTCGCCCGAACTCCGAGCAGTCGCGCAGTCTGCGCGTCGATCGAGGCTGCCCGCATCTGGAGACCGATCGTCGTTCTGGTGAGGAGAAGCGTCAGCGCGACAAAGACTCCGATCGCAACCAGGATCGTGACGATCGTGATCCACCGGATGTGCACACCCGCGATCGTCACGGGCTCACTGAGCTTCGGAATGACGACGACGATCTTCCCGATGGCTCCGAATCTCACGAGGGCGATGTTCTGGAGGAGGTAGCTGATTGCGAAGGTCGCGACGAGCATCGTCGTCGGCGAAGCCCGGCGCAGCGGCCGAAACGCGGCGAGCTCCAGTGCGAGCGAGAGCGCGAGAACGACGCCGAAGCAGAGCGCAATGCTGAGCAGGACCGGGCTGTCGTTGGTGAGTGCGAGCGTGTAGGCGCCCGCCATGATCAGCTGGCCGTACGCGAAGTTGACGAGTCGAAGGACGCCGAACACGAGCCCGATCCCGACGGCCATGAGCGCGTAGATCGAGCCCAGAGCGATCGCATCGACGAGGGTTTGGACGTCCTCGGTCATGACCCGCCGAAGTACGCCTCGACCATGCGACGGGTATCCCCTGCGTCCTCTGGGCCGAGGGTCATGCGAAGCTCGCCGTTGGAGAGGACGTAGGTCCGATCTGCGAAGGCGACCGTACGCTGCGCGCGTTGCTCGACGAGGAGGATCGTGACGCCCTGCTGCCTGATCGCCGCGAGAGCCTCGAACACCGTGTTGACGACGGTCGGCGCAAGTCCGAGCGAAGGCTCGTCGAGGAGGAGCACGTCAGGCTCTGCGACGAGCGCTCTGCCGATCGCGAGCTGCTGCTGCTGCCCACCCGACAGCAGACCTGCCTGACGGTGTCTCGACTCGCGAACGACCGGGAACAGGTCGTAGACGCGCTCGACAGCCGCAGTGACTCCATCTTTGGATCTCCGCCCGGAGAGCCCGAGGCGCACGTTCTCCTCGACGGTGAGCTCCGAGAAGATTCTTCGCCCTTCGGGAACGAGCGCGACACCGGCTCTGACGACCTGCTCTGGAGCCCGGCCGCGAATCGACGAGCCGGCAAGGCGGATATCTCCCGCACTCGGACGGACGGCGCCCATGATCGCATGCAGCGTCGTCGACTTGCCCGCTCCGTTCGGACCGATGAGGCCCACGATCTCCCCTCTTCCAACGGACAGGTCGAGGCCCCGGACAGCAGGGACGGTTCCGTAGCGGACTTCGAGTCCCGACAGCTCGAGCATCGGCTCAGGAACTGGCATCCGATGCGCCTTCGGTGACCGCGCTCTCGCCGAGATAGGCCGCCGTGACGTCGAGGTTTCCACGGACCGCGTCTGGCGTTCCCTCTGCCAGCGTCCGCCCTTGGTCGAGCACGTGGATCCTGTCGCACACCTCCATCACCAGAGCCATGTTGTGGTCGATAAGGAGCACGCCCGCCCCCTGCTCGTCGCGGACGGTGCGAAGCACGTTTGCGAAGTCCGGGATCTCGGCCTCGGGCAAGCCCGCTGCCGGCTCGTCCATGAGCACGAAGTGCGGCTCGGTCGCCAACGCGCGCGCTACCTCGAGCTTTCTCTCGTCACCGTGGGCAAGCGCCGATGCTCGCGCATGCGCCTGCCGAGCGATCCCGAGCAGGCCGAGGAGCTCCGTAGCCCGGCGACGGGCCTCCCCGGGCTTTGCCCCGACGCCCAACGCCGAGACCTCGACGTTTTCCCGTACGGAGAGGTTCCCGAAGGAGTGGCTGTGCTGGAACGTGCGCGCGAGACCGGCACGGCCCCGACGGTGAGGCTTCCAGCTCGTGATCTCGCGACCCTCGAGCTCGACCGAGCCCGACGTCGGCAGGTCGAATCCCGTCATGACGTTCACGAGCGTGGTCTTACCTGCGCCGTTCGGCCCGATGAGCCCGACGACCTCGCCGCGCCCGACCTCGAGCGTCACGTCGTGGAGGGCGTCGACTCCCGCGAACGACCGCGAGACGGCGGTGGCCCGGAGAACACCTCCGGGCCACCTTCTCACCTCAGGCGTCACAGCCTGCGACAACGTCGATCAGCCGATATTCGCCGGCTTCTTCGTCGTCCAGAACCTGAGGAATTTCGCCTGGTTGTTGTTGACGAGCATCACACGGTAGACGCGACCTGTGACACCGTGCACGCCCGTGGAGTAGGTGATCTTGCCCGACGTAACCTGAAGCTTCTTGAACTTCTCGAACTCAGTCGCGAGCCGAGCGCCCTTCGTCGAGCCGTTTGCCCGGGTGATCGCGACCACGAGCGCGTCCACCAGATCCGCGCCGGGGACGAAGCTCCCGGTCGCCGGCAACTGTGCCTTGTTGAGCGCCGTGACCTGCTTGACGAGCCGGTTGACCGCGGACTTCGGGTCGTCGCCGTACAACGAGCCGTACGTGACGTAGTAGTAGTTCTGCACCTGCGGGTTCTGGGGCCACCAGTAGTTACCGTCGCCACCCCAGGAGTTGATGATCGGTGTCGAGTTCCCCAGCGCTCGGAGTCCGCCGACGAACGGAGCAAGCCCGTCGAACGCGGTGGGGAAGGCGATCACGTCCGCATTCGTGTTCGCGACCTTGCTGATAGCAGCCTGGATCGTGTTGGAGAACGAAGTGAAGGCTTCCTCCTGGACGATCTGCCCACCGAGCTCCGTGAAACGGGCCTTGAAGGAGTCTGCGATGTTCTGGAAGTACGCGAGCAGGTTGTCGCGGACGACCACGGCCCGTCTCCAGCCGCGCGCGTACGAGTACTCGGCCATCGCGGCGCCCTCGTCCTGGGCGATATTGCCGAGCGTGAACGCAAGCCGGCCCTTGGGCCCGAACCGCTTCGGCCCCTGCTGATCCGTGCCGATGCACGGCGAGAGGGCGAGCATGCCCTTGTTGATGAACTCCTGCGTCGCCGGGGCAGCGAACTCGACGTCGCACGTCACCATGCCGATCACCGCACCCTGCCCGATCAGCTGAAGTGCGCACGTCTTCTGGTTCTTCAGCTGGTGGTTGCAAAGCTTGACCTGAAGCTTGCGCCCGCCGACTCCCCCTGCGGCGTTGATCTCCTTGACCTTTGCCCGGACGGCGTAGAGCGCCGGTGTGTCGTACGGCGCCATGTTCGCGGTCAGGTCCATCGCCGCGCCGATGATGATCGGTCCCTTCTGCTGGGAGCTCCCCTGGGCGATTGTCGCCACTACCGCTGTCGCAGCGCCCGTGAGAGCAAGGGCGGCGATGAGCAGCCCCCACTTCCCGCGTCGTCTCATTCTCTCCTCCTTACTCATTGCAACCGATTTCACGTAGTCGAACGTATGTCCTCGTCAGGCGATCGCCGGCTCCGAAAAGCGGGCGCCGGCGCGGAAACGCGGGATCACCCTGCTCGCGAAGAGCTCTTGGTTCTTGATCGCCATCCAGTGCTCGATCCCGCCGGCGTTGACCGTGATCGCGATCTCGCCGATTCCCGGGCAGATCTCGAGCGTCTGCTCGATGCGCTCGGCGATGTCGTCCGGGGTCCCTACCCAGATGTAGTCCTCCTCGATCAGCTGCTCGTAGGGGACCTCGTTGAGCTGCTCCATGATCCCCGAGGTGTAGAAGCCGTAGTCCGCCTTGAGGAGCCCCTCCGTCGAGGGCTTCTCGTACTCGATCAGCGGCGAGCAGTTTCCCTTGATGAAGCCGACCATCCAGTCTCTCGCCTCCCGCAGCGCCGTGTCCCGGTCGTCGTCGAGGTGGCACGCGTGAATCCAGACGATGTCCGGCGTCGTGCCGTGCTCCGCGCACTTCGCCCGGTAGAGATCGAGCTGCTCCTCGAGCACGACGTACGGAAGCAGAGGTGGAACCGCGACGCTCCAGCCGTGCTCGGCCGCGAGCTCGTACGTGCGATTCGACGTCCCCCCGAGCGTGACGCGGAACTTTCGGGTCGGGAACGGGACGACATGCGAGTCCGCGACGTGGAAGTACTCTCCGTCGTGAGAGAAGCGCTCGTTCCCGAGCGCCTCGAAGAGCAGGTCGACGGCCTCCTCGTAGCGCGGGCGCGCATGCTCGTCCAGCGGGACACCGGCCTTCTCGGGGATCCAGCCGTGGCCGCGACCGACCCCGAACTCGTAGCGGCCTCCCGTCAGGATGTCGGTGGCAGCGATCGCAGACGCGAGCACCGTCGGGTTGTGGTACGGGAGGGCGTGCAGCATCGTCCGGAAGCGGATCTGCTTGGTGCGCTGGGCCGCTGCGGCAAACAGCGCCGTCGGATTCGCGGAGATGGAGAACTTCGGGAAGAAGAAGTGCTCGACCGCGGCGTACACGTCGAAGCCGAGCCGATCGCCGTTCTCGATCTGCTCGA
>Ga0326597_10011305_pt1 | contig 11843 bp, 7 predicted proteins | sample RVTome_12_FD_203789 | JGI IMG/M metagenome (GOLD analysis project Ga0326597, IMG submission 203789) | Soil microbial communities from uranium-contaminated site in the Upper Colorado River Basin, Wyoming, United States - RVT100D185 | ecosystem: Environmental > Terrestrial > Soil > Contaminated >...
GAGGGTCACGTGACCGGACTCGTCGGCGGAGGTGTGGACCTGCTTGACGTTGAGCTCGTCGACGATGATGTCGGCGTGATTGACCACTGCATCGGCGACCAAACCGTCACGGGTGAGCACCGTCAACGTGGCCAGCGGCTGGCGCACACGGTGCCCCTCCTGTTTTCTCAGGTTGCGGCCTATCCGAACGATCTCCCGCACGGCCTCCATCGACGCTTCGAGTTCCGTGTCGATCATCGAGGTGTTGGCGACCGGGTAGTCGCGGTGGTGGACGCTGCGCACAGCCTCGGGGTCGTGGCGGGCAATCAGATCCTGGTAAAGGTGCTCGGTGATGAATGGGAGGACCGGGGCCAGCGCATCGTTGAACGTCGTCAAGACCTCATAGAGGGTGGCAAATGCGCTGAGCTTGTCGGCATCACTGTCTCCTGACTCTCCCCGTGCAGCCCAGAATCGCCGGCGGGAGCGGCGCAAATACCAGTTGGTCAGATGATCGATGAACCCGAGGACAGGAGGCACGACGTTATAGAGGTAGTAGCCCTCCATTTCGGTGTTGACCTCTGATACCAGAGTCTGTAGAACTGAGAGGATCCACCGGTCCATCTCCGGCCGCAGCGCCGGTTCAGGAGCAGCCTCCAGGTCCGCGATCGTGACTCCGTCTGCCTCGGCATAAGTGGTGAAGAATGAATAGGTGTTCCACATCGGGAGAAGCACTGTCCGCACCACGTCGGCCACTCCGTCCTTGCTGAAGCGAAGCGGCTCGGCCCTGAGCACGGGTGAGTTGATCAGGAAGGCACGAAGAGCATCCGCTCCCATCACGTCGAATATCTCGTTGGGGTCGGGATAGTTCTTCAAGCTCTTCGACATCTTTCGGCCATCGTCGGCGAGGATGAGCCCATTGACCACGCAGTTCTCGAATGCGGGCATGTCGAAGAGGGCGGTGGAGAGGACGATCAGTGTGTAAAACCAACCCCTGGTCTGGTCGAGGCCCTCCGCGATGAACTTAGCCGGGAAGGCGGCATCGAACCTATCTGTGTTCTCGAACGGGTAATGGAGCATCCCGTAGGGCATTGAGCCCGACTCGAACCACCCGTCGAGCACCTCGGGGACCCGGATCATCGAGCCCTCGCACGAGGCGCAGGGCCAGCCGATGTCGTCGACGATGTGCTTGTGGAGGTCAGCGGGTCGCTGGCCCGAGAGTTTTTCCAGCTCGTCGAGTGAGCCGACTGCGACGGCCTCCTCACAGGAGGCGCACTCCCAGACCGGAATGCACGATCCCCAGTAGCGGTTCCGGCTCACCGCCCAATCCCGGGCATTGGCCAGCCAGTTGCCAAAGCGGCGGCTGCCGACATATTCGGGCACCCAGTGGATCGTGTCGTTGATCTCGACCATCCGGTCCTTGATCTCCTCGACCCTGATGAACCAGGTCGGAATCGCCTTGTAGATCAGCGGGGTGCCGGTTCGCTCACAGAAGGGGTAGGAGTGGGTGACGCGAGTGGAGTGCAGGAGTTTGCCCGACTCTTTCAGCAGCCGAATCAGAGTGGTGTCCGCCTCCTTCACGTTTTGGCCGGCGACGTCGGGAACTTTCACGGTGAAGTTTCCTTCAGCGTCGACCGGGTCGACGAGTGTCTCTATCCCCGCATTCTTCATCGAGTAGAAGTCGGTCTCCCCATAAGCCGGCGCCATATGCACCAGCCCGGTGCCCTCATCGACCGAGACATCGTCGGACCCGATGACAACGAAGGCGCCCTGCTCCCGCTGCTCGGCGAAGTAGTCGAATGGTGGTTGGTAGGAAACACCGAGAATCTCCCGGCCAGGGGCGCCGGCGACCACGATGGGGTCGTCACCGAAGACGCTTACTGCCCGCTCCGCCGAGATCCAGTAGTGGCCGGCGTTGTCGGCCACCCGCACGTATTCGTTACCGGGACCGACCGCAACCGCCAGGTTTGCCGGCAGGGTCCACGGTGTGGTCGTCCAGATCAGCAGGAAGTCACCGGATTCGACGGGCCCGCTGCCTTCCAGCACCTCGAGCCTGACCGTGATCGAAGGGTCCTCGACATCCCGATAGTCCTTGTTAGCCTCGAAGTTCGAGAGCGGTGTCGACGCGCCCCACGAGTAGGGGAGGACCTTGAAGTCCTTGTAGACCAGACCTTTGTCCCAGAGCTGTTTGAAGACCCACCAAACCGACTCCATGAATTCGGGGTCCATGGTCTTGTAGTCGTTGTCGAAGTCGACCCAACGCCCGATCCGCTCGGTGGCCACCTCCCAGTTCTCAGTATTGGCCTGAACCACGCTTCTGGCTGCCTCGTTGAAACGGTCGACGCCGTATTCGGCGATCTGTCGGGGTCCCGAGATGCCCAGCCTCTTCTCAACCTCCATCTCGATGGGGAGGCCGTGGGTGTCCCAACCGAAGCGCCGATCGACGCGGTAACCCCGCATCGTCCAATACCGGGGAACTATGTCCTTGATCACCCCGGCGAGAAGGTTGCCGTAGTGCGGGCTCCCGGTGGGGAACGGCGGTCCGTCGTAGAAGATGTACTCGTTATCTGCGGGACGGCGCCGCACCGACTCGGCGAAGGCATCCGTCTCCCGCCACAGGGCGAGCACGCCCCGTTCCATGGCTGGTATGTCGACTGCGGGCGTGACCCTGCTGAAGGCTGACTTAGGTTCGGACAACTGGCAATCTCATTTTGGAGGGGGCGAGAATGGTAGGCGCAACAGCGAAATTCCGATAAGTGATTGAGAGCTTGAATTGGGTGATCCGATCCGGGACGTCGAGGGTGGATGTGAGCTGGATGTCTGGGTGGTTCCCGGAGCGTCCCGCAGCGAGATCACCGGTATGCACAACGATCGGGTTCGGGTCCGGGTGACGCCTCCGGCCGAGGCTGGACGGGCGAATAAGGCGGTCTGTGCCCTGATCGCAGCCGCGGTGGGGAGACCCGTCTCTCTTGTCAAGGGTGAGACTTCCAGATCCAAGGTTCTTTTCATCGAAGGAGCGTCCGCGAACGAGGTTCGCGGGAATCTCCGCAAGTAACACGGCGTTCTTGGTAGGGTTCCCGTCCTTTCACGAGGTAATGGATGCCGCGAAAACTGGCCAAGTCAACAATGAACAAGTTCAAGAAGGTCCTCATCGAAGAACAGGACCGCCTTGACGTGATGGTCGCCGACCATGAGCGTGAGCGCGAAGAAGCCAGGCTTACTGAGAGCTCGGCCGATCGGAGCCCCGATCCAGGAAATGCCGAAGCAGGCTCGATGAAGGCGGAGCTGGAAAAGGAGCTTTCGATCGAGCTCAACCTGATCGACCTCCGTTCCAAAGTCGAGCACGCTCTGATGAGGATCGAATCCGGCGACTACGGGGTCTGCGAGAGATGTGGAGAGCCCATCCCTGTCGCCCGCCTCGAGGTGCTTCCATACACGACATTCTGCGTGGACTGCTCTCGTCTCCGGTGACACGGCGGTACCTCCTCGCCGGAGGCATCGCAGTGTTCGTGGTTGGACTCGACCTGTTCACGAAGAGGCTGGCGGCCCTCAATTTCGCAGACGACCCCCTCACTATCATCCCCGGTTTGCTCAGATTCACCTACCACGAGAATCCCGGAGCAGCGTTCTCGCTCCTCCAATCGGGTGGCCAGCTTCTCGCGGCGGCGGCGATTGTCATCACCGTCATCTTGTTGTTCTCGCTTAAAACCACCAGACCGACCTTGGAGGTGGTCGCATATGGATTTGTGATGGGAGGAGCCCTGGGCAACTTCGCCGACCGGTTCTTCCGGGGGGAGGGCCTGTTCGATGGCAGTGTCATCGACTGGATCGACCTGTGGTTCATTCCGACATTCAACATCGCTGACTCGTCGATAACGACAGCGGTGGTCCTTTTGGTGATCGGCGCATGGACTCACCGGTAACTCTTACCGTCCCGTCCGATCTCGACGGAGAGCGGCTGGACCGGGCGCTTGCGGTCCTGCTCGATGTGAGCCGGGCAGTGGCGCGCCGCCTGGTCGACTCAGGGGTCGAAATCGATGGAATCCCATCCAAACCGAATGTCCGCGTTGTAGCCGGGATGTCAATCAGGACCCCTGCCGTGGTGAGGCCGGCGGCGCTGCTGGCCGAGCCGATGGAGCTCACGGTCCTCTACGAAGACGACGATCTTGTTGTGATCGACAAGCCGCCCGGGATGGTGGTGCACCCGGGTTCTGGCCAGACCAAAGGGACCCTCGCCGCAGGACTCCTCCATCGATATCCCGAGTTGGACGGGGTGGGAGCAGCCGATCGCTGGGGTCTTGTCCATCGCCTCGACAAGGACACTTCAGGCGCCATTCTCGTTGCCCGGAGCCAGGAAGCATTCGACGGGCTGACCGGACAACTGAGAGAGCGGAAGATCAGCCGCGAGTACCTGACGCTGATCGAAGGCGTGTTGAAGCCACCTACAGGGACGATCGATGCCCCGATAGGGCGTGACCCGGGCACCCCCACCCGGCGCGCCGTGATACGCGAGGGCAAGCACGCCCGGACTCACTACCGGCTCGTGAAGAACTACGACGAACATGACCTGGCTTTCGTGAAGGTGACGCTAGAGACCGGTAGAACCCACCAGATAAGGGTCCACTTCGCGGCGATCGGGCATCCCATTGTCGGCGATGCGACTTACGGATCGCGGCGTGAACCCGGCCTGAGCCCGAGGATCTTTCTCCACGCAGGGGAGCTGAAATTCAAGCATCCGTCTGATGGCAGTGAGATCGTGGTCACCTCTCCATTGCCAGCAGACCTGGCCGCCGTCCTGGACTCGCTCGACGATCATTAACTCTGTCATGGCTCTACCGTTTCCGTCGTGAGCAACGAATCAGCCACGGCGGCCCCCACCTGCTACCGCCACCCGGACCGGAATACGTTGCTCTCGTGCAGCAGGTGTGGGCGCTCGATCTGCTCGGACTGCTCCGTTGATGCCGCGGTCGGACAGCGGTGCATCGACTGTGTACGCACCGAGGGAACTCAGAAGGTGATCCCGACCGGTCCACGGCGCACCGCCCGGGCAACGTCGCCCGTGACAGTCGGCATCATCGCCATCTCGGCCGGCTTCTACCTCCTCGAGATGACTCAGTTCGCTAGCGGACTGCTCAACGGGCTGGAGCAGTCGAATGTCGCGATAGTGCAGGACGGAGAGTGGTGGCGGATCTTCACCGCCGCGCTACTTCACTCACCCAGAAGCATTACCCACATCCTGTTCAACATGTGGGCATTGTGGGTGCTCGGGCCCCAGATCGAAAGCGCCGTCGGCAGAGGCCCCTACATCGCCTTGTACATCGCCGCCGCCGGAGTCGGAGGTGCCTTCTATTTCCATCTTGGTGGCCCATTCCCAGCTGTCGGAGCCTCAGGGGCGATCTTTGGCCTCTTCGGCGTGTGGCTCAACTGGGGTTTGCGCCGGCGAAACACAAATCAGGGCAGGGCGATCCTGTCCCAAATGGGATTCCTCCTCGCGATCAACGCAGCGATTCCATTCCTCATACCCGGAATCGCCTGGGAAGCGCATCTCGGGGGTCTTCTCGCTGGTTTCCTCATCGGTGAAATCTGGTCACGAGTCAGAGGCCCGCGCACCAACCTGTACCGGACCCTGGCCGGTGTTGGCCTTGCCCTGATGGCGGTAGTGTCGATTCTCTAGTGCTCTGTCCAGCAACGTTGGTGGTCGGGGCACAGGCGATACTGACACGACCCGGGGCGGGGATAGGCCGCTAGCGGGGGTCGGGCTGCTAAGTTCGAGAAATTACAAGTTTGTAAGTTGAAGAGTCACTAAATCGTGTCGTTTGTTCACCTCCATCTTCATACCGAGTATTCGATGCTCGACGGCGCCGCCCGAATCAACGACGTCGTGAAGGCGGCAGCCGAAGACGGCCAGCCGGCGATCGGAATCACCGATCACGGTGTTCTGTACGGGGTTGTGGACTTCGTCAAAGCCGCCCGCGCCTTGGACATCAAACCCATCATCGGGATGGAGGCGTACTTCACGGATGGTAAACGCACTGACCGGCCGGTGGGTGATGCCAACAAGCGCTTTCACATGAACCTCCTCGCCGAAAACGATGTCGGCTATCGCAACCTGCTCCAACTCAGCTCCAGGGCGTATCTCGAGGGCTACTACTACAAGCCGCGAATGGATTGGGATCTGATCAGCGAGCATTCGGCGGGGGTGATCGCAACTTCCGGCTGCCTCGGTGGGCTGGTTCCCCAACTACTCGCTCCCGACGCCGGCGAGGAAGGGAACAAGGGCCAGGTCCGTGACTTCGATGCTGCGCTTGCTGCAGCCGCAAGGTTCCAGGACATCTTCGGAAAGGAAAACTTCTTCATCGAGTTGCAGGACCACGGGATCGAGGCCCAGAGGCGGGTGATGCCCGATCTCCTCGAGATCGCCCGCCGCATCGACGCTCCTCTCCTTGCCACCAACGATGCTCACTACACCCGACGATCCGAACACGATGCGCACGACGTCCTGTTGTGCATCCAGACCGGCTCGTTGCGCAGCGACAGCAATCGGCTCCGTTTCGAGGGCAGCGAGCACTACCTGAAGACCTCAGCCGAGATGCGGGATCTCTTCCCCGACTCCGATTTCCCGGGGGCCTGCGACAACACCCTCGTGATTGCGGAACGCTCGGACGTCAACATCGAATTCGGAAGGATATTGCTCCCTCATTTCCCGGTGCCTTCCGGCGAGACCGAGGTGACCTATCTCCGGGGTCTCGTCGAGAACGGGATCCAGGAGAGATATGGGCCAAATCCGTCGCCGGTTGTCACCGAGCGCGTGGAACATGAGTTGAAGCTCATCGAGGAAATGCAGTTCCCAGCGTATTTCATCATCGTCTGGGACCTGATGCGACATGCCAGGGAGAAGAAGATCCGGGTAGGCCCGGGGCGTGGGTCCGCTGCCGGTTCGATCGTCTCCTACGCCCTCCGCATCACCGACATCGACCCCCTGCAGTACGGGTTGATCTTCGAGAGGTTCCTCAATCCGGGCCGGCGCCAGATGCCGGACATCGACATGGACTTCGACGAGAGGTACCGCGGCGAGATGATCCAGTACGCCACCGAGAAGTACGGATCGGATCGCGTGGCTCAGATCATCACCTTCTCCACCATCAAGGGCAAGCAGGCGGTCAGGGATGCCGCCAGGGTGCTCGGGCATCCCTACGGGTTGGGTGATCGGATCGCCAAGGAGATGCCGGCGCCGATCCTCGGCAAAGATCCCACCCTGACTCAGATACTCGAGCCGCCCCACCCCGACGCAGAGGCCGAAGTTCGAGACTGGTACGCGAACGCGCAAGGGCTGCGGACCATGATCGAGACCGATCCGGCTGCGGCCGAGATCGTCGAGGCCGCACGGGGGCTTGAAGGGCTTCGGCGCCAGGACAGCATCCACGCAGCGGCAGTGGTGATAGCCCCCGAGCCTCTCATCAACATCGTCCCGATCCAGCAGAAAGGCGCGGACGCCGAGGTCGTCACCCAATACGAGATGCACGGGGTTGAGGAGCTGGGCTTGCTAAAGATGGACTTCCTCGGCTTGCGCAACCTCTCGATCATCGAGCGTTGCCTCGAGCTCGTCGAGCAGTCAACGGGCACGAGGCCCGACATCGACAACATACCGCTCGACGACGAGAAGACCTTCGAACTGCTGCGCGCAGCCGACACGATAGGCGTCTTCCAACTCGAAGGCACTGCGATGCGGTCTTTGATCCGTTCGCTCCAACCTGACTCGTTCAACGACGTGATCGCCCTGGTTGCCCTGTACCGGCCGGGACCGATGGGGGCGAAGATGCACACTCTCTACGCCGACCGTAAGAACGGACGGGTTGAGATCGAGGACCTCCACCCGGAGGTGACCGACATCCTCTCCGACACCTACCAGATCATGGTCTATCAGGAACAGGTCTTGCAGGTTGCCCAGAAAATGGCCGGCTATTCCATGGCGGACGCCGAACAATTCCGCAAGGCAATGGGCAAGAAGATCAAGTCGGTGATGGCCGCCGAAGAGGAGAAATTCGTCGCTGGTTGTCTCTCCCAGGGCCACAGCGACGAAGTCGGCCGGGAGATATTCGAACTGATCGGGCACTTCGCGGGATACGGGTTCAACAAGTCGCACAGCGCGGGCTACGGATACGTCGCCTATCAAACCGCATACCTGAAGGCCCACCACACGGCCGAGTATCTCGCCGCACTGCTCACCGCCACCAAGTCGAACAAAGATCGCACCGCCATTTACTTGAACGACTGCCGCCAGCACTCGATCGAAGTCCTGGTACCAGACATCAATGAGTCGTATTCCGATTTCACGGTCCATCAGGGAAGGATTCGTTTCGGCTTATCCGCCGTCCGCAACGTTGGCGAGGCGGTGGTCGAGAAGATCATCGAGGCTCGCCAGGATGGGCCGTTCGAGTCGTTCCTCGATTTCGTCAACAGGGTCGATCCGTCCGCGTTGAACAAACGGGGGATCGAGTCGCTGATCAAGGCGGGGGCGTTTGACGGGGTTGGCCAGCCACGGAAAGGCTTGATGCTCGTCCACGAGCTGATTCTCGACGGAACTCTCGAACGCCGCCGCAATGAGGAGATGGGCCAGTATTCGCTGTTCGCCGAAGCGGGGGGAGACGAGTCGACGCGGACGTTTGAAATCCCGGATCAGCGCTGGGACCAGAAGATCCGGCTCGGATTCGAGAAAGAGATGCTGGGACTCTATGTCTCCGATCATCCTCTGTTGGCCGTTGGCCCCTCACTGGAAGCGGCGACGACGGTGAGTCTCGCCGACCTCCCTGACCAGCCGGACAAGGCTAATGCGACGATCGGGGGCCTGGTTGGTGCTATCACCAGGCGATGGACAAAGAACGGCGACCCGATGATCTTTTTCCAGTTGGAGGGTCTGGCAGGCTCGGTGGAAGTCCTCGGGTTTCCGCGAACGGTCAAGGAGCACGGGCACCTGATAACCGAGGATGCGGTACTTCTGGTCAATGGGCATGTCGACAACCGCGGAGATGATGTCAAGTTCGTCGCCCGGGAGATCAAAGAACTCGAGATCAGGGACGACTCGACAATCCGGCTCCGTGTTGCGGCGGGGAGGTTGACACCTGAAGTTGTCACCCAACTCAAGGCGATCCTCTCCAACCATCCTGGCTCAGCTGGCGTCTTCCTCCATATGACCAATAACGGCTCCGAGAAGGTGATGCGCCTCAGCGACTCTCACAAGGTAGAGCCACGATCGGCGCTTCTGGCGGAGCTCAAGGAACTGCTCGGGCCGAGCGCGATTATCTAGTGGGCCACCAGTCTTCAGGTTCGTCGCAGACTCCGGGAGGCCGCTTCGATGAGAGTGGATGAGCGGCCGTGGCGGCGCCCCAGGGCATAGCTGCCGATGGCAACGGCTGCGGCGCCGGCCGCAAGCGAGCTCCAGGCGATCGCTCGTTTTGTCTTCCTGGCGAAGATCACCACCGGCCATCCCCGCTTGTGGGCGATATCGTTTAGCGCGCTATCGGGGTTCACGGCTACCGGGTGGCCGACCAACTCCATCATCGGAAGGTCAGAAACGGAGTCCGAATAGGCATAACACCGCTCGAGGTCGTAGCCGCGCTCCGATGCAAGTTTCTCGATCGCCTCGGCTTTGCCCGCGCCGTACATGAAAGGGCCGTCGAGCTCGCCGGTGTACCTACCGTCGACCACGAGGCCCCGGGTCCCCAGCCCACCCGTCATGCCCAGTGAGGCGGCGAGCGGCTCGACGACAACTGAAGGAGATGCGGACACAATCCATGTCTCCCGACCGGCTTCTCTATGCATCTTGATCAGGCTCTTCGACTCGGGACGAACCTGGGACACGAGACGCGGGAGCACCGCAGAGCCGAGACTGTCAAGGGCCTCGACCGGCGCGTCCACGATCCTGGAAAGGAAAGCAGTTTTGGTTTCGTCCGATGACTCTCCTTTGTCTCCGAGGATCATGAAGGTGATTGCCGAGGTGACCCAGGTAGCAATCTCTCTGTTTCCAGCCAGGCCCTGGCGCCACGCCTCCACACCGACGGGGAGAGCTGACGCCCCCGAAATCAGGGTGCGGTCCAGGTCGAAGAAAGCCGCTGATTTGGTCATCCTGATAGCTTAAATCTCGGCGAGGTCGAGAACACTGGACGGCAACGAGGTCGCACTCAAGATGAGCCTGGCAAGTCCCTCGAGGTCGTTTGGTGGCTCGGGCTGCCACGGGATCGTAGCGACGTGGGCCTGATTGACGGCGGCGAACTCGGTGCGCGCGTCGTTCTGTCGCAGGCTCTCAGCACCCCACCTCTGGAGGTTCTCCGCCAATTCGCGGGGGACGTTATCCGGCGGGTCGAAGCCAATCCACTCCTCGGGCAAGGATCGGTTGAAGATGACAGCGGCGGGCAGACCGCCCACTCCCGGCAGTTCGCGATAGAACCGTGCCGCCTCCGTGATCGGAGAAGGATCAGCCGTCGTGACCACCAGGATTGTCGCCCGACTCATCAGCGCTTCGATCTGCCGCCCCCGGTCTGCCACGCCGTCGTAAGTAGTGCGGAGGTCGAGAAGAAATTCTGCAACCCGCTCGAGCAGATCGGATCCGAGAATCGAATCGGCGATGCGCAGGACCGGCCTGCCCGCCCGCCTGTAGAGAAAACGTCCCGGGAGCGGGCCTCCGGTCAACCATCGAAGCAGCCGGCCGCCCACGAGATCGGCCATTTGCGCCGGTGCCGTGAAGAAATCAATTCCGCCGGCCGACGGGGGAGTGTCAACGACAACAAGGTCCCATGCCCCAGCCTCGAGGAAGGTTGCCGCCTGATCTGCCGCCGCGTATGACTGCGATGCCGGGAAATGCTGGCTTGCCGCGAGGAAGAACTCATTGTTGACAAGGCGGTCCGCCACGTCGGGATCGGCGTGTCTGGTGGCTACCGAGCGCCAGGAGAGGGAAGCGTCAAGCATCGCCGCCCAGAGGTTCGGCTCGTCAGGGTGCGGCTCGGGCTCAGATCCGAGATCCTCGCCCACACCAAGAGCCGAAGCGAGGCGCCGCGCCGGATCGACGGTCAACACGAGGGTTCGTTGGCCCGATCGGGCAGACTTGACTCCGAGCGCAGCGGACACGGTTGTCTTGCCAACGCCGCCGGCGCCTGTGACCAGGACTGCCCTGGTCACAAGTGAGCCTCGAGCTCTTCGGACAGACGTGCTGCCACCTCGTTTGGGGTGAGCAGCCCGAAGAGATATGGAAGTGTCAAATCGGGCGTCCGGTGTTCGAGCCAGTATTGCTGCTCGGCGTACACCGCCTGATGATGGAGGGCCGCGTCCTTCACCGGTCCTTTTCCCTGTGCCGCAACTGCGAGAGGTTTGAACAGCCTGTTGGTGACGATGGTTGGCACTGGCACGAGGTCGTTACGCTCCAGCCACTCGAGTGTCTGGTTGGTTTCGGTCGTCGGGAGCTCCTCGGCGAGATTCACCAGGACGAGGTTGGTCACATCCGGATTGCTCAGGGTGTCACCCATCCACGCCGCCTGGCGCTGGATCCTGCCCGTCGGCACCAGCTCGGCGATGGAGAGCGGCGCTCGCAGGTAGGAACCGATCTGGCCCGTGGGCGGGGCATCGGCGATGACCAGGTCCCATTTCTGCTCTCTGACCTCCCAGAGGACTTTACCGATGGAGATGATCTCTCTAACCGCCGGGGCTGCCGTGGCTAGAGCATCAAAAGCGCGGGCCAGCCCTCCTAGCCGGCTCAAGCCACGGATCGACAACTGGAGAGTCAGGTACTCGATCAGCGAGTCCGATCGCACCAGCCGCATCGCATGGAGATCCGACCTGACCTCACGAGGAGTGAATTCAAGGTCGCTTACGCCGAG
>Ga0326597_10011306_pt1 | contig 11843 bp, 8 predicted proteins | sample RVTome_12_FD_203789 | JGI IMG/M metagenome (GOLD analysis project Ga0326597, IMG submission 203789) | Soil microbial communities from uranium-contaminated site in the Upper Colorado River Basin, Wyoming, United States - RVT100D185 | ecosystem: Environmental > Terrestrial > Soil > Contaminated >...
TCATCGGCTTCCCGCCGGGCGGCGCAACCGACCTCGTGTCCCGCCTGATGGCGCCCAAGTACGCCGGCATCTTCAAGCAGCAGTTCATCGTGGACAACCGGCCGGGCGCGAACGGCGTGATCGGCTCCGACCTCGCCGCCAGGGCCGCTCCCGACGGCTATAGCATTCACCTCGCGACGGTCGGCACGCTCGTGCTGAGCCCTGCCACGGGCAAAGTGCCCTACGACCCGATCAAGGACTTCGCCCCGATCTCGCAGGCGGTCGCGCTGCAGAACATATTCATCGTTCACCCGACTTTGCCGGCGCGCACGATGAAGGAGCTGATCGCCCTTGCGAAAGCGAATCCGGGCAAGCTCAACTTCGCCTCTTCCGGCATTGCCAGCACCGGGCACCTCGCCGGTGAGTTGTTCAAGAACATGGCGAAGGTCAATCTGGTGCACGTGCCGTACAAGGGAGGCGGTCCGGCGATCGTGGATCTCGTCGCCGGCCACGTCGAGATCTTCGTTGCCATCATTTCGACCGCGGTGCCGCAGGTCAAGGCCGGCAAAGCGCGAGCACTCGCCGTCACCGGAACGAAGAGAGCCGCGGCGCTACCCGACGTGCCGACGGTAGCCGAAGCGGCGCTCAAGGACTACGAAGCCACGACTTGGTACGGATACGTGGTGCCCGCGGCGACGCCCCGCCCCATCGTCGAGCGCCTGCACAAAGCGACCGTGACGGTGCTCGAAATGCCCGACGTCAGGCAGACGCTCCTCGACCAGGGCATCGAGGCCGCGCCGAGCTCGCCCGAGCAGTTCGCGGCTTACATCAAGTCGGAAACCGGCAAGTGGACCAAGCTGATCAAGGCTTCCGGCATCAAGGTCGACTGACAACTGATGCCTGCACAATAACGAGGTAACATCTCTACCACCCCGGCGCTTCACGCCACCCCTCCTTAAGTGAAGGAGGGGAGTACTTACGAAAATCCCCTCCTGCCGGAGGAGGGGTGCCCGCGCAGCGGGCGGGGTGGTGGGAGTCGAATCACGACCCACGACCCACGATCCACGACTCACGGATTTCAAGTGTTCAACCCTTTCCAGCCGCTCGAGAAAATCAAGGCCGAGGTCTACACCTCGATGCCCGCCAGGTTCCGCAAGAAAAGCCGCACCGCATGGTCCGACCCCAACCGCCAGGGCGCCGAGGTGGAATGTTTTCTCGAAGGGCCGTCCTTCGACCGCGAAGGGAATCTCTACTGCGTAGACATTCCCTTTGGAAGAATCTTCCGAATATCCCCCAGGAGAGATTGGGAGCTCGTCGTGCAATACGACGGCTGGCCGAACGGGCTGAAGTTCCACAAGGACGGGCGCGCCTTTATCGCCTGCTACAAGAAGGGGCTGCTCGCGCTTGACCCGAAGACCGGCAAGCTCGAAACCCTGCTGGGGACCGCCTTCAGCGAGAGCTTCAAGGGCCTCAACGACCTGCACTTCGCCTCGAACGGCGACCTCTACTTCACCGATCAGGGACAGACCGGCATCGCCGACCCGACCGGGCGCGTGTACCGGCTGCGGGCGAACGGCGCGCTTGACCGCCTCGCCGACAATGTCCCGAGTCCCAACGGCATCACGCTCTCGACCACCGAGAAGCACTGCTACGTCGGCGTCACCCGCTCGCAGCAGATCTGGCGGCTGCCGATCATGGCTGACGGCAACCTGTCCAAGACCGGCGTGGCGGTGCAGCTCTCGGGCGGCGCGGCCGGCCCCGACGGCATCGAGATGGACGCGGAGAACGGGCTGCTCGTCTGCCACCTCGGCGTCGGTATCTGGCGCTTCGACGCCAACATGCTGCCGACCCACCTTGTTTATTCGGACGGCGCGCATCATCACCACCTCGACAACTGCGCGTTCGGCGGACCCGACCTGAAGACTGTCTACATCACCGAGGCGCTGTCGGGAGACATCTTGACGGCAAGGATGCCGGTAGCCGGCAAGCGGCTCTACGGCCTGCAGTAGTAGTCCTCAAGGGCGTCGCAGGTGAGGCGTCTCAGGTAGGGCGTCTCAGATAGATCGTCTCAAGCAATGCGCATTACTACGTTCTAAATCGGACGCTTTATCTGGGACGTCGTATCTGGGACGTTGTACTGGTCACGCCCGTTCGATCGGCAGGTCCGCCCGAGACGACCACTCGTGCCAGGAGCCGATGTAATTGCGCACCCGGGGCAGGCCGGCGTACTTCAGCGCATAGTAGGTGTTGGCGGAGCGGGCGCCGCGGTGGCAGTACGGCACGATTTCCGATTCCGGATCGACGCCGCTCTCCCGCAACAGGCCACGTATCGCGTCGGGGGACTTGAAGCGGCCGCCTTCGAGAAACTGCGCCCACTCGATCCAGACCGATCCCGGAATGTGGCCGCGCCGCGCGCAGCATGCGGTCTTGTCGCGCCCTCCATGCTCGTCGACGTCCCGCACGTCGAGCAACGTGAGGTCCCGGCCCAGGCGTTCCACGATCTGGTCGAAGCCAATGACGAGCTCGGGGTGCTGCCGCACGCGCAACCCGACGGTCCACTCGCCGGCGGCCTGCGCGGAAAGCAGGCAGCCCGCCGCGCGCCAGGCTGCGAGCCCGCCGTGCAGCATCCTCACCCGGGAATGGCCGATGTATTGCAGGATCCAGGCGTCACGCGCCGCCCGCATCCCGGTTTCCTCCTCGTAGAGCACGACCGCGCGGTGGGCCGAGGCGCCGGCGTCCGCGTAACGCACGGCCATGTCCTGCGCGAACGTCGCCAGCCCGCCCGCCCGCGTGTCCAGCGCGAAGACGTCGTAGGTGCTGAAATTGATGGCGCCCGGGATGTGGCCCTTCGCGTAGTCGGCAGGCCTGCGCGTGTCGACAATGATGACCTCGCCGCCGCGCGCCTCTTCCAGCAATTGCCGGGGTTCGATCAGGAAATCCATTGCCTTGAAGCGTCTCAGATAAACCGTCTCAGATAATTCGTCTCAGGTAATTCGTCTCAGATAATTCGTCTGATTTGGTACGTTGCATTCACGTTGTATCTGGGACGCTGTATCTGAGACGCTGTATCTGAGACGCTGTATCTGGGACGTTTCATCTGCGACGCCCTTTCAGCCTTTGAAAAACGCTGACAGCTCGCTGCAAACTTCGTCGGGCGCCTGCTCCGCCGGGTAGTGCCCGCACGGCAGCGGCCGGATGCGCACGATGTTCGTGCAGTATTGCGGCCAGGCCTTGCGCGGGTCGAAGTATTTCTCGGTGTGGCTCTTCTCGCCCCAGTATATCGCGGCCGGGCAGGCCACCTTCCGCCCGGCCTCGAAGTCCGCGCGGTCCATCTCGAAATCCACGGTGATCGCCGCCCGGTAATCCTCGCACACACCGTGAATGTTCTCCGGGGTGCAACAGCGGGCGTACTCCTTCAGCGTCTCCTCCGAGAATCCGCCCTTGCCGATGCCCATCTTGGTGAGCTTCTTGAGGATGTAATAGTCCTCCTTGCCCTCGATCAGCTTCTCGGGAATGTCGTAGGGCTGGGCCATGAAGAACCAGTGGAAGGAACCGAGCGCCCAGCCGCGCGTGATGTTCGTCAGCACGTGGTGCGTCGGCAGGATGTCGAAGCTGGCGAACTTCTTCACCTTGTCCGGGTGGTCGAGCGCCATGCGGTGCGCGGTGCGCGCGCCCCGGTCGTGCCCGGCGACGAAGAACTGCTTGAAGCCCAGGTGCTGCATCACGTCCACCTGGTCCTGTGCCATGCGCCGGAAGGAGTAATTGCCGTGGTCTTCGCGCCCGCGCGGCTTGCCGCTGTCGCCGTAGCCGCGCAGGTCGGTCGCGACCACCGTGAATTCCTGCGCCAGGCGCGGCGCCACCAGGTGCCAGTGCACGTGGGTGAGCGGGTTGCCGTGGATCAGCAGCACCGCCGGCCCCTTGCCGCCGACGCGGCCGACGATCTTCACCTCGGGATCGGAGGTTTGTATCTCGAAACGCTTGAATCCTTCGTACATGAATGAAACCGCCTATTCCCGGAGTTTAACGAATAGTCGGATGGTACAATCGCGCCTTCCATATAACAATGGTGACGACGTGACGCAGCTCAAGAACCTGTGAATTCGGGAGGTCGGGAAATCGGGAGATCGAAGAGTATTTTCCCCCTCACGCTCTCACGCCCTCACGTAAGTTTCGTCCCTCATCCCTCATCCCTCATCCCTCGTGAAGATTCTCGTTCTCCCCGGCGACGGCATCGGCCCCGAGATCACGGACGCCACGCTTGCCGTGCTCGATCGCGCCAACGCGAAGTTCAAGCTCGGCCTCGAGTGGCAGTTGCAGGATATCGGCCTGACCACCCTCCGGACGCAGGGCTCGACGCTGCCGGCCGACGTCATGGAAGCCGCGCGTACCGCACCCGGCATCATTCTGGGGCCGGTATCGCACCTCGATTACCCCGAGCGCGACCAGGGCGGGATCAACCCCTCGGGCGAATTGCGCGTCAAGCTCGACCTCTACGCCAACATCCGGCCGGCCAAGTCACGGCTGGGGGTGGGCCTTACCGGCAAGCCGATGGACCTCGTCATCTTCCGCGAGTGCACCGAGGGCTTTTACGCCGACCGCAACATGCACGAAGGCACGGGCGAGTTCATGCCCACCGAGGACGTGGCGCTCTCGATACGCAAGGTGACGGCGCGCCAGTGCCGGAGGATCGCGCGCGCGGCGTTCGAAGCCGCGATGAAACGGCGCCGGAAGGTCACCGCCGTGCACAAGGCGAACGTCCTGCGGGTCTCCGACGGCCTCTTCCTGCGCGAAGTGCGGAAGGTGGCGCGGGAATTTCCGCAGGTCGAGCTCGAGGAGCGGATCGTGGATGCCATGGCGGCCTTGCTCGTGCGCGATCCCTCGCGTTTCGATGTCATCGTCACCGGCAACATGTTCGGCGATATCCTCTCGGACGAGGCCTCCGAGCTGTCAGGCAGCCTCGGGCTGGCGGGCTCGGTCATGGCGGGTGACGATCGCTGCTGCGCGCAGGCGCAGCATGGGAGTGCGCCCGACATCGCCGGCCAGGACAAGGCCAATCCCACCTCGCTCATCCTGTCCGCGGCGATGCTCCTCGAGTGGCTGGCCGTGCGGCATAAACGCCCCGAGCTCGAGCAGGCGGCGAGAGCGATCGAGTCCGCGATCGACGCCTCTCTCAAGGACCCCGCCACGCGCACGGCGGACCTCGGCGGCAAGCTTGGCACCCGGGCTTTCGCCGGGCACGTCGCGGCGCTGATCGGCTAGGAAATCGCCGCGCCGAAGGCGGCAATTTCCTTAACATTTCGTATTCAATCAGCTACTAGAAGCGGCCTCGGGAACGCTCCCTCCCCCCGCGGCAATGGGGAGAGGGGATTTTTGGGATGGGTCTTAGCATGATGCTGTGGCACTCCGGCCTCATACCATGCTGTTATGCTATATGCGCGCCGCTCCGGGGGAGTGACGTACGTTCGCTGCCCGCTTCGTTCAAGTCATCAGTAAGGGAGGCGTCATGGATTTCACGGCTCTGGTCAACTCGTTGCAAGACACCCTGGTTGCTCACCTGCCCAAAATACTCGGCGCGGTCGGAATATTGATCATCGGATGGCTGGTCGCGGTGCTCGCGCGCGCCGGCGTGATGCGCCTGCTCGAAGCGCTCTCCGTCAATCTGCGCATTCGCGAAAGCACCGGCCAGTCTCTCGACGTCGAGAAGTGGATCGCGATCGGCGTGTTCTGGCTGATCGTCCTGCTCACGCTGCTCGGCATGTTCAACGCGCTCGATCTTGCGCTCATCTCCAACCCGTTCCAGGTGCTCGCAAACCAGATCTTCGGCTACCTGCCGCGGCTGATCGGCGGCACCCTGCTGGTGCTGATCGCGTGGCTCGCGGCAACGCTGCTGCGCGCCCTCGTCGCCCGCCTGCTGCTAAAAACCGACTGGGACGACAGGCTTTCCAAGCAGGCCGGCATGGAGCCGATGAGCAAGAATGTCGGCAACGTCCTGTTCTGGCTGGTAATCCTGATGTTCGTCCCGGCGATCCTCGGCGCCTATGACTTGCAGGGACTGCTCGCGCCGGTGCAGGGAATGATCAACAAAGTGCTCTCCCTGCTGCCCAACGTGTTCGCCGCGCTCGTGATCGGCTTCGTGGGCTGGCTGGTGGCGAAGGTGATGCGCGGGCTCGTCACCAATCTTCTCGCCGCCGCCGGGGCCGACAAGGCGGGGCACAACGCGGGGCTCGACCAGTCGGTCCACCTCTCGCGCGTGGCGGGGACGCTCGTGTTCATCTTCATCTTCATCCCGACTTTGATTGCGGCGCTCGACGCCCTGCAGATCGAGGCGGTATCGAGGCCGGCAACCGACATGCTGGCGCAGATCCTGAACGCGGTTCCCCAGATCGTCGCCGCGAGCCTGATCCTGATCGTCACCTGGTACGTCGCGCGGTTTGCCTCCGCGCTGGTGACCCGGCTCTTGAATGGCATGGGCCTGGACAGTCTGCCCGACAAGATCGGGTTGGGACGGGCGTTCGGCGGTCAGCTCAAGCCCTCCAACCTGGTTGGCGTCGTCATCATGTTCTTCGCCATGCTGTTCGCCACGGTGGAGGCCGCCAACCAGCTCCAGTTCACCCAGGTGCGCGAGGTCGTCACCACCTTCATCAACTTCGGGGGCGACGTGCTGCTCGGCGGCATGATCCTGCTGATCGGCTTCTGGCTCGCCAATGTTGCCCATGCCGCGATCATGCGCGCCGGGACTGACAGCGCGAAGGGGCTTGCGCGCCTGGCGCAGCTGGCGATCATCGGCCTGGTGATCGCGATGGGCCTGCGCGCGATGGGCATTGCCGACGACATCGTGAACCTCGCCTTCGGTTTCACCTTCGGCGCGATCGCGGTGGCAGTGGCGCTGTCGTTCGGCCTCGGCGGGCGCGAGGCCGCGGGCAAGCAGATGGAATACTGGCTCGGCAAGCTCCGCAAGTAAGGCGATAAAGCCGAACCACAAAGGACACGAAGGACACAAAGGAAAATCAAAACAAGATTTGAACCGCCAAGCACGCCAAGAGAACCAAAATCTTTAGACACAAAGGACACAAAGGAAAACCAAAGAGTCGAATCACGACTCACGAATCACGAATCACGCCGTCCAAAAGAAAACGCCACCGCACGGGTGGCGTTTTCGCAGGTAGGCCTGCGGCCTACTTGTCGAGGCCGCCCATGCAGAGATACTTCACTTCGAGAAACTCCTCGATGCCGTACTTCGAGCCCTCGCGGCCGATGCCGGACTCCTTCATGCCGCCGAACGGCGCGACCTCGGTCGAGATGATGCCGATGTTGATGCCGACGATGCCGGACTCGAGCCCTTCCGCCACGCGCCAGACGCGGCCGATGTCGCGGCTGTAGAAGTAGGCCGCAAGGCCGAATTCGGTGTCGTTGGCGAGATCGAGCAGCTCCTGCTCGCTGTTGAAGCGGTAGAGCGGCGCGACCGGGCCGAAGGTCTCCTCGCGGGTGATCTTCATCGCCTTGGTGACGCCGGTCAACACGGTCGGCTGGAAGAACTGGCCGCCCTTCTCATGGCGCTTGCCGCCGGTGACGACGCGCGCGCCCTTCGCCAGCGCATCCGCGATGTGCTCCTCGACCTTTTCCACGGCCTTTTTCTCGATGAGCGGTCCCTGCATCACGCCGGTCTCGAGGCCGTTGCCGACTTTCATGGCGGAGACCTTCTCGGAGAGCTTGCCGGCGAATTTCTCGTACACTCCATCCTGAACGTAGATGCGGTTGGCGCAGACGCAGGTCTGGCCCGTGTTGCGGAACTTGGAGGCCAGCGCGCCGTCCACCGCGGCGTCGAGATCGGCGTCGTCGAACACGATGAAAGGGGCGTTGCCACCCAGCTCGAGCGACACCTTCTTCACCGTGCTCGCGCACTGCTCCATCAGCTTCTTGCCGACCTCGGTCGAGCCGGTGAAAGTGAATTTCCTGACCAGCGGGTGGGTGGTGAGCTCCTTGCCGATGGGCCCCGCCGCGCCGGTCACCACCGACAGCACGCCCTTCGGGATGCCGGCGCGCTCCGCGAGCTCGCACAGCGCGAGCGCCGAGTACGGCGTCATGCTGGCGGGCTTGATCACCATGGTGCAGCCGGCGGCGAGTGCCGGGCCCGCCTTGCGGGTGATCATGGCGTTGGGGAAATTCCACGGCGTCACCGCGGCGCACACGCCGATCGGCTGCTTGATCACCACGATGCGGCGGTCGGCGGCCTGGGCGGGGATCGTGTCGCCGTACACGCGCTTGCCCTCCTCCGCGAACCACTCGATGAAGGACGCACCGTAGGCGATCTCGCCGCGCGATTCCGAAAGAGGCTTGCCCTGCTCCACGGTCATCAGTACCGCGAGGTCCTCCTGGTTCGCCATCATGATCTCGAACCATTTGCGGAGCACGGCGGCGCGCTCCTTGGCGCTCTTCGCGCGCCATGCGGGCCAGGCGGCATGCGCCGCCTCGATCGCGCGCCGCGTCTCGGCCACACCCATCCCCGGCACGGTGCCGACCTGCTGGCCGTCGGCCGGGTTGTAGACCGCGATGGTGGATTTGTCGTCGGCGTCCACCCACTGGCCGTTGATGTAGCACTGCTGGCGGAACAGCCCCATGTCCTTCAGCTGGACCGCGGGCTTTACTTTCTGCAGCATGTTGGAATCCTCGTGTTGGATCGAAGGGACGCGGGCGCACGGCAGCGCCCGCTTGCAGCCGGAAATTATATCAGCGCGCAGAGGTCGCTGCCGCCGCTCCGCGCGTGCTTCCGCTCTCCCGCCAGCTCCGGCAAATATGCTTGATATAATCGGGCCTTAGAATACCGAATGCTGTCATTAATGCCCCCCAAGGAGTTTGTCGGACTATGGGCCAACAAACTCCTTAGGCAAAACCGCCTGCTCGAAAACGCGAAAAAGGGCCATGGAAACACGAACTCTACCCCGCTCTCGTCGCCAATCGCGGGCCAACAGTGCATCTTTTATTAGGTCTCATACGAAATCTTCAGGCGGTTTTGCTTTAGCAGCCTGTCGGGGCGTTCAGTCCGACAGGCTGCTAGCCCGTCCCCTGCCGCGCCTGCGCGCGGCGGTCCTGTGCGGGGCCGTGTCCCTGTTGCTGCTCGCAGGCTGCGCCAGCACCGGCGACCCGCGCGATCCGCTCGAGCCGATCAACCGCGGCATCTACCAGTTCAATGACGGCGTCGACAGGGCGCTCATCAAGCCGGCGGCGGAATTCTATCGCTTTGCGATACCGCCATTCATGCGCACCGGCGTCAGAAATTTCTTCTCCAACCTGAACGACGTGATCGTCGCGCTCAATGACCTGCTGCAAGGCAAGTTGACGAAGGCGGCATCGGACGTCGGGCGCGTCCTGCTCAATTCGACGGTCGGCCTGCTGGGGTTGTATGACGCCGCTACGGAAGTGGGGCTGGAAAAGAACAACGAAGACTTCGGCCAGACGCTCGGTTATTGGGGCATCGGCGACGGGCCGTACCTGGTCCTGCCGCTCCTCGGTCCCAGCAGCGCGCGGGATGCCGTCGGCTGGTTCGGCGACTATTACGCGTGGCCCCCCGCCTATCTCGAGTCCGAAGGCACGCGCAACATCCTGATCGGCGTGCGCTTCGTAACCGCTCGCGCCGATCTGCTCGAAGCGAGCCGGATACTCGAGACCGCCGCGCTCGATCCCTACGAATTCGTGCGCGACGCTTACCTCCAGCGCCGCCGCAACCTGGTGTACGACGGCAAACCGCCGCCCGACGAAGACGATTTCGTGGACGACGCCAAGCCCAAGCCGAAGGCGCCTGAACCCGCCCCCCCGGTCCCCGCCGAGCCTGCGGACCAAACCCCCAAGGACGGCAAGCCTTGATACTGCGTATCAGTCACGCCCCATCAGCCTTGCGCGCGGTCGCCAGATAGATCCCGGCGAAGATCAGCAGCGCCCCGGCAACGTGGAACAGCCGGAGCACCTCGCCCAGGAAAACCATCGCGAGCAGCGTGCCAAACATCGGCACGAGGTTCAGGAACTGCCCGGCGCGGTTCGCCCCCACTTCCGCCACGCCCTGGTTCCAGAAGAGGTAGGCGAGCACTGACGGGAATATCCCCGTGTAGCCCACGCCCGCAATGACTCCGGGGGAGAACGTCACCGGGTCCGAGTTCAACGCCTCCCAGCAGTAGAGCGGCGCGAGGATCAACAAGCCGATCACGATGGTCGCGCCCAGAAAACCGAGCCCGTCGAGATCGCGGGGACGCCAGCGCAGGCACGCGGTATAGAGTGCCCAGAACAGCGCGAGAAACAACAGCAATACATCGCCACGGACCAGCTCGAGCCCGAGCAGCAGCGTCACGTCGCCGCGGCCCACGATCACCAGCGTGCCCGCGAGCGAGACCGCCACGCCCGTCCATTGCCACGCGGACGCGCGGACCCTGAACATGATGAAGTTGACCACGATGATCATCACGGTGCACGCGCTGTTTATGAGCGCGCTGTTGGTCGCGGTAGTGGTCTGGAGCGCGGTGTAGTTCAGCGTGTTGTAGGTCGCGACGCCCAGAATGGAGAGCAACAGCATCACCTTCCAATGGGACACGATGATGCGCCGCTGCCGCCACAGCGGCAGAACGATCCATGGCAGCAGGAGCAGCAGCGCGATGCTCCAGCGCCAGAAGGCGAGCGTCACGGGCGGCACGGACTCGTGCAGCGCGCGCCCGACCACGGAGTTGCCCGCCCAGAACAGGGCGGTCAGGGTGAGCAGCAGGTACGGTGACGCCCACGGCGGACGGCGCAATACGCCTGAATAATCTCCGGGGGACTGTTGCATCAGCTTTATGCCAGATCGCGAGCGTTGAACGGCGCGGCGCGTCCGTTCGAACGCGACGGCCTCCGCACGATCATCGCTAGAAACAGGTCGAATCGCATCGGCCGTATGCGTGCCTTCGCGGTCGCATCCCCACAAGTGGGGCCCCTGCTCCACGCTCCGGCCCACAGTTAAACCGGCACGCTGTGTCCGGATTTAACTCTAGTTCAGCCGCGCGGCGATCTGCTGCAAATCCACCACGCGCCGCTGCACCACCGCCACGTCGTCGGCGCCCGGCTTGAGCATGAGGTAGTTGCGAAAATCGGAGAGGGCGGCGCGGAAACACTCCAGATCCTGGTAGATGGCGGCGCGGTCGCGGTACTCCTCCGCCGCCCGCGGTTCGAGCGTGATGACGCGGTCGGCGGCGGCCAGTGCGCGCGGGAGATCGCGGCGTTGCAGGTAAATGCTCTTCAGGTTGCGCAGCATGCGCGCGAGGATCTCTTTCTTGCCGGCGGCTGCCATCATGCGCCGCGCTATATCGGGCGGGGGCGCCGTGCCGCCGCGCAGCACCCGCAACCGCTGCTGGAGGTCTTCCAGGCTCAACGACGCGCCCCCCGCGTAGGGATCGAGCACGATCACCCCGTCGCGCGCCGGGCATTTCACCAGGAAGTGCCCCGGGAAGGACACGCCGTGCAGCGCGAGCCCGACGCGGCGTCCAACTTCGATATAGATGACGGCGAGCGTCATCGGGATGCCGAGCTTGCGGTCCAGCACGTCGTTGAGGAAGCTGTTCCGCGGGTCGTAGTAGTCGCGCACGTTGCCGCTGAAGCCGAGCTCCTCGAACAGGTAGCGGTTGAGCGCGATGATGGCTTCGGTGGGCCCGATGTCCCGGCGCAGCCTCACCCTGAGTGTCGTCGCCATCCGGTCCATTCGCCCCAGGTAGGCAGGAACGTCGAGGTCGGGATACTCCTGCGCGGCGATCAGCAGCGCCGCCTCCACCAGGTCGATGTCCTCCTCGGGCCCGGCGGCAATTTCCTTCCAGCGCTCTACTGGAGACATACGAACCTTAGTATCAGTC
>Ga0326597_10011307_pt1 | contig 11843 bp, 16 predicted proteins | sample RVTome_12_FD_203789 | JGI IMG/M metagenome (GOLD analysis project Ga0326597, IMG submission 203789) | Soil microbial communities from uranium-contaminated site in the Upper Colorado River Basin, Wyoming, United States - RVT100D185 | ecosystem: Environmental > Terrestrial > Soil > Contaminated >...
AGGAGGAGGAACTAGCGGTCTCATCACAGCAAAAAGTTGAGCCACGCATATGAACATCGCCACCGGATCGGTGGCGCCATCAGAGAGAGGGATCGAAATAGGTATGGCCGCAAAGAAGACTGCCGCAAAGAAGACTGCCGCCAAGAAGGCACCCGCCAAGAAGACGGCCAAGAAGGCCGCTGCTAAGAAGACGGCCAAGAGGCCGGCCGCGAAGAAGGCTGCCAAGAAGAGGTAACTTGATCCGGCACTCTGCGTGCCGATCGATGTGTAGAGGGCTCCCTCCTAGGGAGCCCTCTACCTTTGGCGGCGGACCGGGCTGTGCGCGCGCCGAGGATTCCTGACTCTGTCGGCCGGACGGGAGAGAGCAACTACCAGCAGATGACCGCCGGCTATCGGTGCAAGCAAGAGTCCTCCTTCTGAAAAGAACAGCGCGCTGAAGGCCACCAACCCAATCGACATCGTCCAGAGGACGCCTTCCTCAGCAACGACAGCGGCCCAAATGGCGACCACTGAGAGCAGAGCAGGGACCAAGAACGCGAGGCTGAACCCAGTGGCCGTGCCAATCGTCGGCTCGCTAGTCTCGAAGCTCGACAGCATCACCCTTCCCCGGATGGCCAAGTAAACAGACCAGGCATAACCAAACACCCCGGCCACAACCCTGCCAAAGACCCGTATGTCAGTGAGCAACAGTGCAATTCTATGTGCACTACGGAACCTTGTATTGCATAGACAGAAGGCGCCCGAGCGTGCCCGGGCGCCTTCTTCATATCCCCTTCTTGCCCGCTCCCCAACCCTTTCGTTCTGATCCGATAAGGACCGAAATGCAAGGGCTCCCATCCAGACGCTCGCAATCTAGTCACCGCCAGCTTCGGTTAACGGGCCACCGCGTCTACGCGCTGCCGCACCACTCGATTCACCCGAAGTGACTAGTGAAACCGATCTCCCGAAGGATCTAGGATCGGAACAATGCCGCGTTGGCTCGAACCGAGATCGGCTCCCGCACGGGTGGTTTTCCAGGTGCTGACTCTGCTGGTTGCTGCTGGCGCCGTCTACTTGTTTGTCACCTGGCTTGGCGCCGATTTGGTCTCCGCCGTCCCCTAGCTACATCGAGGGGTCTGGGAACGCTTGCATCACGGCTCCCCACCGCGAGCAGATAGAAGGCGCTGGCGATCATTGTCATCGCCAAGGCTGCCGAGATCATCGAAATCCATCCGATGCGGGCATGAAAGTTGCCCAGGTTGAATTCTCCGAACCCGCTGGGAAGCACCGGTTGGAAGTCGAGACCGGCATAGATCATCGAACCGAGGCCAACCCGTGCCTGATCCGTCGCCCCGAGGTATTGAACAAAGGACACACTCGCCAGAGCCCATATCGCCGCCGACATCATCTGCACGCCGGCATAGGGCAGCAGGTGCGGGAGGAGGTGGACGCCCATGATCCGGCGGGGACCGGCGCCTGCGACTCGGGCCGCATCGACGAACGGCTTCTCCACTACGGCCAAAGCTCGCGACCTCACCACCAACGCGGCAGGTCCAAAACCGTAGAGCACCCCAAAGATCACACCGGCGTCGATCATTCCAAGGTCAGCGCTCCCGAGACCGATGACCAGGAGGACGATCGTGGGTGGGAGCAGTGCGAAGGCATCACCAAGGTTGGTCAATAGGGAGTCGATCCATCCCCGAAAGTAGGCCGCGGCCGAGCCCACCGTCAAAGAGATCGCACCCACCAGTACCGCCGCCAAGATGGCCACCTGAAGAGCGGGCGTTAGGGCAAAGGTCAGGCTGCTGAAGACATCGCGGCCGAGGGCATCAGTGCCGAGCCAGTGTGCACCGGACGGACCAGTCGGATGGAACAGCGCGGTGTCGTTTCCGGTCTCGGGGTGATATATGGCGGATCGGCCTTTCCACACGGTCATCGTCAAGAGAGGATGGGAAGCCGCCAACAGCGCCAGCAACACCAGAAGCGCCAGACCAGCCCGCACTTTGGGATTGCGAAGCACCCGGCGCTCGACCGTGCGCGCTTCAGAAACTGAGCTCAAAGCCCACCGCCAATCCGGATCCTCGGGTCGAGGGCCACATGGGCGGTTTCTGCCACCAATCGCAGTACCAGCAAGAGGACACCGGTCACCACCAGGATCCCCGTGATTACGGGTGCGTCGACGTTGCGGACTGCCGAGAAGAGAGCGGTCGATAGACCTCCGCTCCAATAGACGCAATTGACCCCCTCCGACAGCGCACAGGACCCGAGTTGAACCTGGAACTCGACGATGACGAGGCCGGTTAGGAGAAACGGCAACGCTGAGAACGAACGCGAGAGGACTGGTAAAACCACATTGCGAGCGACGTGATGGTCGCGAATTTCCCTCTCCGGGACCGCCTTGGCGCGGGCAGTCAGGACGTAGTCCTCTCCCCGCTCATCGGCGATCCCCGCCCTCCATACGAACAGGATCTCCCCGAAGGCCACCAGGGCAAAGGCCACAACCGCCAAGACCGGGCTGCCTGCTCCTATCTCGGCCTCCCGCGATGACCGGAAGAAGAACACGTCCAGAGCCTGTTGGCCGATCCCCATGGTTGAGACCGCCAACACCAGCCCGGACAGAGTGGCCGGGAGAATCAGGGCCGGCAGCAGGCGCCAACCTCTCCGCCGCCCAAACCCTCGCAGCGTCAGGGCGATCAACAAGGCAACCAGAAGCGACACCCCGCCAAAGGTGACAAGCTCGGCTTCGGTATAGGGGAACCCAAAGAAGACCTCCATGGTATCGATCGGCATCCCGATCGCGGACCTCGCTGCGACCAGTGGCTTGCGGCCGAAGTGGATCAACAAGAAGATGAGCAATGGCGGGAAGATGGTGTAGAAGGCAAGCCCGGCCGTGGTGAGCAGGCCACCTCCGACCCGGCCCCAGCGCCACTCCCCCACTCTCCCCAGCCAGCTGCCCATGAGGTAGGCGAGGATGCCGCCCGTGGCAAAGATGAGAAGAGTGGTCGGAAGCGCCCCCGTGATGATGTCGCTGACCGGCACCCCGCTGTAGGACATGCCAAGGTCACCCCGAAGCAAGTTGCCCATGTAGCTGAGATATCGATCGACCGTGGGAATGCTTACCTCGAGTAGGGGGCTCTCATACGGAATAAGCAGCTCGATGAGGAAGAAGACGAGAGTGACAAAGACCAGAAGCGTTACGACGGAGGCAGCCGCGCGCCGTGCCAGGAACGCGGCGAGTCCGGTTGACGTTGCTTTGTGCGCTATCACAGTTGGCTCAGTCAACGTCTCACCTTCGATCCATTGCTCACCCGTTCTTCTCCCAAGCAAGGCGTGCATGTCTGGGAGACTCCCGCCTGATGCGACGGCTGGCGATCCCTGCCAGTTCAAAAAGCCATCAGTACGGGCCATATCGTGTCTGAGCGCCGCCACCGACGTTAACTCCCCGGTCGGGCACCACTGCGAAGTTGTACTTGATTTACGCCCACGTGAGCGGCCGGGTCTCGATTAATCGCCGGCTTCCGGACTGAAGTTGAGCCCGAGCGCCCCAGCCAGATCGACCAGGACCAGCAGACGCCCGCGTTCGGGGTCATCTCTCAGCTCGCTGCCGATCAATTCAGCCACCTCTTGGGGGCCGCTTCAGGGCGACAAGCCGTTCGAGACGGGTATCTCGAGCGCGCCGGACGTGGCCATGCCGCCGGTGGCGAGCACCTCGAGCAACTCGTAGCGATCCTTGTGGGCTTACTTCTGGGGTAATGGTGCCGATAGGTGGTCAATGACGAGTCTCGTTGTAGCTGATCATTTCCGGGGCCTGTCGCAGGAGGTGCTTGCTCGGTGGCGGTTGGCATGGGTTGAGCTGTCTCCGGCGATTCGGGCCCTTTGGATATTGGTAATGGGGCTGGCCACAGTGGGGACGGTGTTGTTGGGTGGGCAGCTGGGTAGCGCCGACTTCATGTTGCAGGTTTCGGCGTGGACCTTTGCAGTGGTACCGGTGGGCGCGGGGGTCATGTTGACGCTGGCGGCGTTACGACGGCGCTGGCTCGGTTGGGCGGCGTGGACACTGATCGGCGTTGGGGTCGGTTGCTGGGGGGTGGGTGAGCTGATATGGCAGTACTACTCGACCGTTCTCGGCCAAGAGGTGCCCCATCCGGGCTGGGCGGACCTGTTCTACGTGTTGGCGTATCCGATCATGTTCGCCGGGGTGTTGATGCTGCCCCATGTCCGGGCTCGGAAATGGGAGCGTGCCCGTCTCAGTCTGGATGCCATGGCGGGGACGGTGGCATTGGCTGCCATCGTGTGGACGTTCTACCTGCAAGATGCCATTTACCTCGATCCCGAAGCGGGCCTACTGGAGACCACCATCAACCTGGCCTATCCGGCCGGGGACCTGATCCTGTTGGTGGCGTCGATGATTCTGGCCACTCGACGATCGCAACTCCAGTTCGACGGCCGCCTCCTTTTGCTTTCGTTGGGAATGCTCATAACCGCGGTGGCCGACATGGCGTACGTGTTCCAGATTGAAGCCGACACGTACTTCGATGGGGGACGTCTCGATGCGCTGTGGTTGGCGGGGTACGGGCTGTTCGCCGCCACCGCGTTGCTGGTTGCCGGCCCCCCCAGGCTGCGGGAGCAGGCCGACCGACCCGGGCGGTTGTGGCCGATGATCGCCCCCTACACCGCCATCGCTGTCCTCTTCGCCCTCACTTTCGGCGAGCTGGGCGGACAGGCCACCCTTCTCCAGATTACCGCCGCCGTCGTTGGGTTGTTGATCATCGCCCGCCAGGGTGTCGCCATCCAGGAAACCCGGGAAGCGGTCGAGAAGCAACGCAACGACCTAGTCGCCTCCATCTCTCACGAGCTCCGCACCCCGCTCACCGCCATGGCCGGCTTCACCGAGATCCTCGACGACCAACCCGACCTCGACCGAACCGAACGGGTGGAGATGATCTCGATCGTCAACTCTCAGACAAAACATCTCACCCGCATCGTTGGGGACCTGGTCGAAGTCGCCCGCGACAAACTCGACAACACCACCCTCACCTACACGACCATCGACGTCCCTGCTTTGGTTGATTCCGCCACCGGAATGCTCACCAACGGCGCGCCGACCGCCCGCATCAACACCCACATCCAACCCGGGCTCACTGTTAACGGCGACATCGACCGACTCCGCCAAGTCCTGGTCAACTACCTCACCAACGCCAGCCGCTATGGCAACGGCATCATCGAAGTGCATGCCAACACCACCGACAACGGCCAGACCATCATCGAGGTCCACGATAACGGCCCTGGCATTCCCAAGAAACACGAAATCACGATCTGGAACCGATTCGAACGAGGCGCCCACACCTACCTCAGCAAAGTACAAGGCTCCGGCCTCGGGCTCGCCATCGCCCGCCAACTCGTCACCGCCCACCACGGCCACACCGGCCACCACCCCTCGCAACATCTCGGCGGCACCTGCTTCTGGCTCACCATCCCCACCACCACACGTTCCAAACCACCACAACCGCAGCCACACCAGCTGACCAACGCCGCAGCTACCACACAGATCACTCATCGCTCCGAGTGACACCGATCGGCAATCGGGTCCTCGTCGAGCCCCGACCCGGTGTAGTTAACCAGTGTGTCGGAGGGGCGACTCGAACCATAACCCCACGCGGTGATTTGGTGGCTACGTTCCTCACGGCGGCTTAAATAGTTGAAGGCCAGAGGCACTGGGCTGGGATCGATAGCGATCCGCACTCTCGGCTGATCGGGGCCGATCGACGCCGAGGGCGCGAGCGGCGGTGCTGAGCTTCATAACTAGCCGGTCGGTTCGATTCGGAAGCGGGAAATCGTGGTGCCGATAGAACGCTGCAGCTTCGGCATAGATCGCGTCGACGACGACAAGCTTGCCGCCGGCGACACGAGGCGGCTTCGACAATCGTGCCTAGAGCGGACCAGGACGTGAGGCTCGAGCGACATGCCTAGTTGTATGGACCGCCAATGGTGGTCTCAACGCCGCCGCCGGTTCCGGTCTCGACATCACCCGTCGGGTCATCGTCCCCGCAGGCTGTCACAAGAATTAGAACCAGCATCGCGGTCGCTGCTGTCTTCCGTAGCTTCATCATCCGTCCTTTCCAAACAACTTGGGAGTCCGGACCCTCCACGGACCCTAACAGTGGGTCCGTCCAGGAACCCTCAGTCTCCTGAGCGGGAGCTCAAATGACCCGCGGCTACTGGCTCCTCCAACGCAGGGAACATCTCGACCGGTACACGATGGTCGAGTCGTTCTGGGATAAGGCTGCGCGGCGGAACGTCGAGTCGAAGAGCTGCTCGCTAAAGCGCGTCGTCTCGCCTGGTTACGCCTCGTCGAAAACCCGACCGGCCAGCCCGCCCGGATGTTTTTGGATTGGGTTCCCAACTTGATCAGTCCCATCCGGATGTCGTTATGGCCAAGCCAGACAGACATGGTCTGAACCAACTCTTGGGCCTTGAACTCTCGATCGAGCCTCTTGCGCTCCCCTTTCTTTTGACCTGGAGTCCGGTCTGAAGCCTCCACCTCCGCAACGAGAGCGTTCCACTCTGCGGCCCGTGGAAGCTGAGCGTTAGCCTCGTGCGCCGGCGCCAAGACATGGGCAGCGGTAACAGCCCACTCTTGGTTAAGGATGACGTAGGCGCCCATAGCCGTCTTGGACGGGACCGACACACGGACGCATCGAAATCACCAACGGGTGCGTGAAGCCTTTGGCGATTCGATAGGCATCAACAAACATAGAAGCCCCCTTGGGTTTCTAATACGAAGAGCCAGCGTAACTTCTCTCATTGAGTGAAAACCTCATACCACCGCCCGGCGGACCATCGTGGCGGCGCCACCCAGTTGCTAGGTTTCCGCTTGTCTCCGCGGGGTCCTACCCGGCAGATAGAACTTGGATAGGCCGCCACGGTGACATGGACCGCTTGGGCATTTTTCGGACAACCCCCCACCAGGGTCGAAAGCCCGGGCGGTTCGTCTCGTCACTAGATCATGGTTGCGACAACTCCGATAGGGTTCGTCCTGAAAGCAGGCAACCACTATGAGATCGGCGGCTGTATTCGTATACGGCCTTGCGGCCGGGATGGTCATTGCTTGGGCACTGACCGGTCTGTCACCGAAGGTCGAGGGCGTAGCTGCCTGGTTCGCCCTTGCTAGCTCTCTCACTTTGGCGGTGGCGCTCTTGTTTCATTGGAGGTCGGTAGTGCTGTCGAGAGGGCGGAGATGGCACAAGACCCGCCCTCAGGCGTAAGTTCTCCGGTCAGGCCATTTCGTTGAAACGCTGGCAAGTCGGACACTGGAAGACCATCGGACGGCCCGTCGTGCTGCCGAACCGTTCCCGTTCGTCGTCAGGAGGGCTGTGCTCGAAGATAGACCGTTAGCGGCTCACCGTGTCTTTGCGGTTTGTTATCGGGCTCACCTTCAGCTTCGACAATTGGCCTGATGCGTTCCATGTAGAAATCGGCGATCGCTGCGGGATTGTCCCATACAGCGACTTGAGTGACCTGCCCCCCGCCGGAATCCCGAGCGATCAGCGCGACCACAGCTTCGGGCGGATCACGCATGCCGAGTCGCTCTTGCCAATCCTCCCATTCCTCTGTTGGCGCGGTAATCGTCTCGATGAACATGGTCCGACGACCGTCTATGCACCGTCTAAACAGACTCTGAAATGAGCCTCCGCGCGGCAAAGGCCGCTCTTCGGATTGACGGAGAAAAGAAACGAGCCAACCACAAGCGGAAGCGAGACCCACGACGACGTGGGCCGATTTGGAGATCTCAAGGGCTCCATCAGTTTCGTAAAAGAGAAGAGAATCGAGCAGGTCGTCGATCCTGTCGAGGAGTGCTGCGCGGCTTCTCTCGTCCAGGGTTAGGTCGTCATGGACTTCCTGGCGGGCAGCCAGGAAGTCCTGGCGGAAAGCTTCCAACTGCTCGTTCTCGATCACCGGCTGTGGGCCTTCCGTGGACAAGGTCGCCGAACACTGTTCTAGGGAATACATGACGGCTTCTCGGAGCACGCTCTTCGCCCACTTCACGTTCTGGTTGAATCCTTGGGATAGGAACGATTCGATTCGGTCCAGATATCGGGTGTGTGGCTCGATAAGGTCCGGCTTCAGCTGCGCGAGTTCCGATCGCACTTCTGATGGCAGCCGCACGACGCGGGCGAACCGAGAAAGTGGCTCCAGCAGATCCTTGGCCTTGAGCGTCTCTTGCCAGGCGCTGGCGAGAGCCGTGTCGTCACCCCTATTGGTGAGGTCGTTCAAAAGTAGCCACAGCCGGCCCGCAGGGTTGTTGCGATGGTCAACAGCGACGGTCGTCGCACAAGAATGTCACCCGGTTGTCACCCGATGCGAAATGGCGGTCCCAGACTCGCTCGAGTTTCCTCTGAAAGACACCGTTGATCACCGGGTGTCGGAGGACCGAGTGCAACCCCAAGTACACGCGACCCATGGGAGACCACTCTCGAGCTGGCAGCTTGATCTCACCGGGCTCTGGGTGTGCGGGCTCCATTGCAGCGTACTGTTGGCATGACCGAGCAGGAGATGGAACTCGTCACTTTCGACCCCGACGTGCTGCACGACCAAGCGCACATCCGGGGCACCCGCATCCCCATTGCCCTGGTGCTCGGGTGAGAATCGCTCTTAGGCGCGACTGTTGCGGTGGAGAATCGAGACCCTAACCGGTGCCGCCCTCGGCTCCGGCGGCAACCGATACAGGCGCCGCCTCGCAAGGCTGGCAGACCGGCGCGTCGTGGGGGCGCGGGCTAAGGAAGGCTCCGACGTAGGTTCCTCCGATCACAAGCGCGCCGCCGATGACAAACGCTGGGTTGATCGACTCGTTGAGGAGGAGTGCGGCCGCCGCGACTGTCCAGAGCGGCATCAACAAGAGCGCGTAGGAGGTGGCCGTGGCGGTCCAGCGGGCCAGCACGAACAGGTAGGTCAGGAAAAGGGCGACGGAACCAACGCTGGCGAGGTAGAGGACGGAGGCCCACGTGTTCGCTTCGGTCGGCAACGCCCAGGCCTCTCCGACAAGGAGCGAGATAACACCGAGCACAAGAGTGCCGACCGCCATTCCGATCAGATTTGCCGAGATGGGGTGACCGGGCGGAATCAGCTTGGCGATCACGTTGGTCTCGGCGATACAAAGAGCTGCCCCGAACAGCAGGAGCAGGGACAGCAGCGGGACCCGCGCGCCGAGTTGGTTGCCGAAAACGACGGCGATCCCGGCGGCGGCCACTAGCGACCCAGCTAGGCCCTGCCAGCGGAACTTCTCCAGTCGTTGGGCAACGGCTAGCAATAGGGTCAGCAGCGGTGCAACGGCGATGAGCACTCCAGCCACTCCGGCGGGAGCGTCCACCAAGCCGAGATATGCAAATGCATAGCTGGCTGCGAAGCCAATGAGTCCATAGAGCAGGGCCCCCAACAGGGTCCGCCCACGCGGCCACGGCGGCCGGGCCACTAGCGCGATAACAGCAAGCAGAACAGTTGCCAGACCGAAACGCAGGGTTGCGCCCCAAAAAGGCGGAAGCTCGCCGTTCCCGATCTTGATGGCGACCGCATTTGAACCGCCCAAGACGATGATCGCCAGGAAAGCCGCGAGAACTGTTCGGTCAGGCGTACCGGGGCGAGAAAGCGCCACGAGGGCACTATATCCTCGCGGCCAGAAGAAATCTGGACGGCTGACAGGCCATCGCAAAAACCAAATCTGAACCGCCTCGGGGCGGTTCATATACCAATGTGGCAAGGCCGCCAATAGCATTCACTCAAGAGATCGCATCGGCCCCGAGGATGGCCAACTATCACCGCCGACGGCTCGGTCGTCTTTGACATAGGATCGACATGAGTCAATCACTACATGCCCCACTCCTCACCAAAGAAGGCCGCAGACGCCTGGTCGAGCGTCTACGTCGCCTACGCGACGAGACCGTTCCCGAGTTGACGGCCGCCCTCGACCAGAGCGCTCAAGACCCGGCGGTACAAGCCGATCTCGACGCGGTGAGAGAGGTGGGACGCCTCGCCCACCTTCTCAAGAGCGCCGGGAGCATCACCGAGATACCGGAAGATCCCGACGTCGTCCAGCTCGGTGATTGGGTCACCGTGCGAACCGATGAGGGTGAAACCAACCGGTACCTGATCGTCCACCCGGCAGAGGCGGTGGTGGATCGGCAGCGGATCTCGGCCCCGCTGGCGGTCGCTGCCCACGGTCGACGGGTGTGAGACCTGGTGGAAGTCGACGCTCCAGGTGGTCGCTACCGGTGCCGCATTGTCGAAGTGCTTCGCGCCGACGCCTAATCAGGAAATGCCAGTTGGTCGTCGATGACATAAGCTCGGCGACTTGGCCGCTCGCCTGTTGGTGGGGTGAGAAACGAACCGCTCAGAACCTCAAATCGCGATCCCCTGCAATGCTGATGTGGGCCAGAGATAAAGGCAATCGAGATCACCGCCGTAACCCACTCGCAGTGGCCGGACCCGATCGAACACCGCCTCCTCCAACGGTGGCACTCACCGGGGGGTTCAGGCACCATGGCACCGCTTGTACTTGAAGCCGACTCCCACGGGCAGGGTTCGTTCCGGCCGACCTTCACACTGCCCTGCTCGAGTGGCATGGTTCCGGCTCGCAGCCGCCGCTCTGACGCCCTGAGGAACCGCCCTTGCTCGTCGAGCCGTTGTTCCCGCAATCAAGGGACTCGGAGCGTGCGACCAGTTGTTGCTGCAGCTCGGAGGCGAAGACAGATCCGGCCTCGGTATCTGAGCGGACAACTTCCGTTTGGATCGCCGAGGTCGAGCGAGAGCGAAGGAATCTGGAACGGGAACTCGGCCGCAAACCCACCCCACGCAGACTCACCGAGAGCGAAGTCAAATCGCTCGTTGCCCAACCCCGCGACATCGTGGCGGTGCTAGCCGGCGCCGACCCCCTCGACAAGCGGACCGTCTACAAGGAACTCAGCGTCAAGCTCACCTACTACCCCGACGGGCGAGTGCACGTAAGCGCTGGGGCGCCCTCCATGTACTTGGGGTTCGTGTCGGAAGGGCGATTGCAACCCCAAGTACACGCGACCCGTGGGAAGCGTGGCTCGAACTCGCTGCGGCTTGACTGTGCCGAACACCCATGACTTGGGTGACCCTGCACCTGGAGTTCTGCACCAACTCGCTCCACGACCGCTGCGATCATGCCCGAACCGACGTAGAACGTGCACCGTTGCTGGTTGGGGGGCGATGAGGGCGTCGAGCCGGTTGCTCGAACACTACGCGGAGGGCGGGGCCGAAGCGCCGGTAGGCGAGGATGTGGCCGCGATCGTTTCGAGCCCGCTGCGCCGGTACTGCAGACGGCAGGTGTCTTGGCGAATCGAGTATCGAGCGCGGCGCCTCGACGACCGCCCATCGGCCGGCTGCGGATAGGCATAGTGGGGGCTCACCGAGGGCGAGATCGGTGAACGATGGTCCCAGGAAGGCCGATGGTGGAACGGGGCGGCGCTGGAGCTCGACGATCGCGAGACGCTCCCGCAACTAACGCCGGTTGTCGTCCGGTGCGAGCTCGCCTGTACCTCAGTCTCCTCCGGCGCGGCCCTGGCGCCTACCGACTTTGCGGCGGAGCGGGCCTAGGTCGCCTGGGCGCCTCGAGCGGGACACGACCTCTGCAGGCACGTAATGGTCGTCATCGGCTCCGTCGTAACGATGCGTCCTCAACAATGTGGATCGGCTGGTGGCCGCCGGCCAGGTCGGCCGGCTTGAAAGGTGCCGTCACGGGGACCGTTAACGGTTCTGGAGGAGGGGTGTCGACCGCGCCGGCCGGGATCGTGACGGTCACCGGAGAGCGGCGGGCGCGGGCTACAGAGAGGGCGAGGTCGGTGAGC
>Ga0326597_10011308_pt1 | contig 11843 bp, 14 predicted proteins | sample RVTome_12_FD_203789 | JGI IMG/M metagenome (GOLD analysis project Ga0326597, IMG submission 203789) | Soil microbial communities from uranium-contaminated site in the Upper Colorado River Basin, Wyoming, United States - RVT100D185 | ecosystem: Environmental > Terrestrial > Soil > Contaminated >...
GCGCTTTCGCTCCGAAGAGGGCGAAGAGCTCGTACTCCAGCAGAACTTCTTCGTCGAAAAGATCTTGCCTGCCATGGTGATCTCCGACGTGCCCGAAGCGGTTCACGACGAATATCGGAGACCATATCAAACTCCCGGGGAAGATCGCCGCACGACCCTGACGTGGCCACGTGAGATTCCCATCGAGGGTGAACCCGCCGACGTGCTGCGTGTGATCGAGGCCAACAACAGATGGGTGAAACGGAGTCAGGTTCCAAAGTTATTCATCAACACCGACCCAGGTGCAGTGTTGGTCGGTGAGCATCGCGAAATGGTTCGTCGATGGCCAAACCTCACCGAGGTGACCGTCAAAGGCCTGCACTACTGTCACGAGGATTCGCCCGACGAGATAGGCGGCGCCATCGCGGCGTGGTATCGATCACTGGATTCCTAGATGTCCTGCTGGCGAAATCACCGTCGGAACGATCGTGAACCGGACTGTGTTGATCCTGCAAAATGCGCTAAGTGGAGCCTTCCCGACAATGTTGGGTTGGAGCTGCTCCGGCGGTCCGGGCAGACCGTAATATGGTCTGGACGCCACTTTGAAGGGATCACAATGTCACTCGCCGCTGAAACAAAGGCTCTAATAGAAAAGGGGATGGCCACTCCCGATCCAGAACGGGCGGCCATCTACGCAAAAGCCGCCGCCGAGCTCGCAGAATCTGAGATCCTTGAGACCGCTTTGCGTGTTGGTGACGTCGCTCCCATGTTCGAGCTACCGGATGCATTCGGTAACCCGCTTCGATTGGCTGACGTCCTTGAAACGGGGCCGGCCATTGTGTCGTTTTATCGGGGCTCATGGTGTCCGTTTTGTAATCTCGAGCTTGGCGCGTTACAACGAGAGCTTGGCGCCGCCCAAGCGGCCGGAGCGACCCTCATGGCCATTTCGCCCAACCAACCAGATGAGTCAATGACGCTGATCGAAAAGCACAACCTCTCCTTCCCCGTCTTGTCCGATCGAGAGAATCGCGTCGCAAAGCAGTTCAATCTGGTGTTCGAAATGGAGGCCGGACTGGTTGATCATTACATCTCAATCGGACGAAATATTGCTGAGATGAACGGCTCGGAGAAATGGGAGATCCCCGTACCGGCAACCTATGTGATCGATCAGGATGGCGTCATCCGGTATGCGTTTGTCGACCTCAACCATCGCGTACGGGCCGAACCGGCCGAGGTCATTGCAGTTGCGGCATCACTGCAACACGGAGACTGAGGTAGAACGTCAGGAACCGGTGATAGGTGGCGTGCGGTCCGCCTGCCGGTTGGTTTTCAATCTCGGAACGAGAGTTTTGCATAGTCTGACTCCAGGAGGCGAGCTATGAGGTTGGCCGGGAAATCGGCGTTTATTACGGGTGGCGGTTCGGGCATCGGTGCTGAGACTGCCCGGTGGTTCGCGCGGGAGGGCGCTCGGGTCGCGGTAGCCGATGTGAACGTGGCGGGAGCGGAGGCTGTAGCGGCCGAGATTGACGGCCTAAGCGTCGATCTGGACGTGACAGATGAGCTGGCAGTTACCACGGCCCTGGGGGCGGCAGCAGAGAAGTTCGGCTCACTCGACATTGTGGTCAACAGTGCTCTCAAGCCTGCCCCGGGCCTGTTGCTTGAGTTATCGAGTGCTGATTGGCACGCCCTCCTGGAGGTCGGGTTGTTCGGTACGTTCATGGTCGGACGGGAGGCTGCGAAGCTCATGATTCGATTCGGGCGAGGAGGCTCGATCATCAATCTCGCATCAAACGCCGGTCTCGCTCCGTATCCGGGTGCAGGCGCATACTCCAGCACCAAAGCCGCCGTAATCATGCTTACCAAGCAACAAGCACTCGAGTGGGCCCAATATGGTATCCGTTCCAACGCCATTTGCCCCGGACACGTGGAAACTCCTTTGACGGCCTATCTGCAAGATCCTGAGATTCGCGCCGGGCGAGTGGCCGTGACTCCGGCCGGACGCATCGGCCAACCAGAAGATGTGGCAGCTGCGGCTGTCTACCTTGCTTCTGACGAATCCTCGTGGGTAACCGCCCACCCATTGGTGGTTGATGGAGGCATTGTTGCCAGCATTTACAATCATCTACCTGGTCGGAAATGGCGCGAGGACTAGACGAACTGACCTTCGCCGGTTCACCCGCAGAACGGCAGGCGTTCTGTGTGGTGTCGATCGAGTCGGGGTGTCTTGCGAGCAAGCGCAGGGCGTATTATCGGTTTGGCAACCGGCGTCCGGTCAGCCATTGGGCACCGGTGCAGCTGTCATGATCACACCCGGATTGAAGGCTCGCAATGTCAGGGCGAGAGGCCCGGGGCCCCCGATCGGTGCTGCGGTGAGCGAGATCGAAGCACCCGTCGCATTGGGACCAAAAGCGTCGCCCCGGGTCCACTCGGGCTGATTCATCCGAGCCACACCACGATGGCGGATCCACCGAGCATCGCAAGGGTGCCGAAGATCAAGGGAGGGGTCAGTTTCTCGAATTTGGCGTCGAAGATCACCGGGGCCACCGCGACGATCACGAGGGTGGCGAGCTGCTGGACGGTGATAGCGATGGCGATGGTGGTCAGGCCGAACGAGACCCATTGGGCACCGATGCCGATCGCGCCGGTAAGACCGCCGAGCATCATCCACTTGTAGGTTTCCCGAGGAATGGTGGGCCACTGCCACATTCCGGCGGCGGTCAGGCCAATGGCATGGAGGATGAGGGCCGCCCCCAGACCGACGGTCAGACCGAGGATCGGTTCGTCCAGGCCTTCGAGGCCTTTCCGGATGAGCATCGGCGAGGTGCCCCAGAGACTCGCCACCATGAGTGCCAGCCAGGGGCGGGTCCAGGCACCACCGCCTGGTGCACGGCTGAGGGAGATGAGGGTGACTCCGGCGACGCTGGCAAGTACGCCGACAAACGTGAGCCAACTGAGCGACTCGCCGAGGATCGGCACCGCCAGCAACACGCCGACGATGGGAGCGGCCGACACCAGGGCGCCCGTCCGCGCCACCCCGATCTTCTGTTGGCTCAGAGCCAGGAGTGTCCAACCCAGCCCGTAGTGGATGGAAGCACTTCCGGCGAAAAAAGCCAGCGATTTGATGGGAGCGTCGGCAAGAAGTCGGTAATCGCCGCTGACAAAAAGACGGCCGATAAGGACCACTTCGACGAAGCACAAAAGTCCAAAGGCAGTGCGGAAGGCATCTGTCAGCAGATTGGACTTGCGGTTCATTATCTGGGTGAACCCGAAGCCCAACGCGGATACCAACGCCCATCCGACACCAGGCTCCATCATGTTTCTTTCCGATAGGCGACCACGGAAGCTACCAAACGTTGGCAGTCCGAAACGATTCCTGGGCGGACCTGATTGAAGATCGCCAATCCGACACTTGACCTCAAGTCCCGGACGGCATGGTTAGGCTCGTGGTAGCAAGACCAATCAAGGAGAGTCGTACGATGTTGGACGGAAAACCGCGCGAACTGGCCTCGGGCAAACACTTCGCCGTGGTGAGCACGCTGAACCAGGACGGTTCGATCCAGAGCCACCCGATGTGGTGTGACGTGGATGACCACCACATCTTGATCAACACCGAGGTCCATCGGGCCAAGTTCAAAAACATGGAACGTAACGCGACTGTCACCGTGCTCGTTCAGGAAACCGGAAATCCGTGGAGCTGGTCCGAGGTTCGTGGCAAGGTCGTTGAAACCATTACCGGCCCAGAGGCGCGCGACCATATCGACAAGCTCGCCAAGAAGTACATGGGAGTCGACGATTATCCCAACCCGATCCAGTCAGAGCGCGTACTCGTGAAGATTCGCCCCGAGCACGTCATGTCGTTCCCGCCGGGCAGCTGATGAGATTGTTCTGGAAGCTGGTCAATCGGATTTCGCAGCTGTTCGGTATCCACCCACCGCCTGGGCCGGCCGGCGGCCTGTGGTCGTGGCAGTACCTCGATATCGTCAAGACTGCCCGCATGGTGATGAGCAAGCGGGTCAAGGCCATCTACAAGGCATTTCCCGACCAACATCCGCCCGGCTCTCAGTTTCCCCAGATCGTGCTTGAGACGACCGACGGCCTGACAATCGACACCCGATCCTTTCTCGGTCAGAAACACTTCGTGCTCTTTACCGGTGCGATCACCTGACCGCCGTTCAGGCGGCAGTTGCCGCCTATGGAACTTCTCAGACAGAAGTACCTCGACCGTGACGTCGAGTTCGTGTCGATGTATGTCAGAGAACCCCATCCAAACGAGCGAGGGTTCCGTGGATATGGCCAACACGATACGTACGAGCACAAGCTGGCCTACGCCAGGGAACTCGTAGATCTCAAGGACCTCAAGATCCCGGTGGTTGTCGATGGCATCGACCAAAAACACCACCTCGACCTTGGTAACTTGCCGAACATGGCCTATGTGGTCGATAAGAAAGGCGTCGTCCGGTACGCCAAAAACTGGCTACTCGCCGACGATATCGACGAAGTGCTATCCGGATTGGTCAGCCAGGACGACCCGTCTCGACCCGTAACCGTCACGATCGCCACCCATCACATCGATTCGTCGATCTAGCGAACTACCTAGATCACCCGGCCCTGAACAATCCTATATTGTGTATGACGTAGTGGTCTGTCGTCGAGGAGCAGCATGAGCAGGTACGCCAAAGGTCCGTTCGCGGTCGATTGGGAAGATCGATACGATTTCGCCGAGCTTCGTAGACAACGGGTGGCGAAGGCCCAAGCGGCGTTGGCCGAATCGGGAGCAGACGGGATGTTGGTCTGGAAGGACGAAAACGTCCGCTACCTCACCGCCCTTCGTGCCCAGCTCATTGCGGGAAAGACGACTTCGCTCAACGGTGCGATTCTGGTGCCAGGGGAAGAGCCGATCCTGCTTGGCTCCGGTGGCGAGATCGACAAGGCGAAAATGGGGATGTCGTGGATCGCCGAAGCCCATGCCGTTCCGATCATGGAACAGCGAGAACTGGTGGACGGATTCGTCAAGGACATCCTCACCCCGATCCTTGCCAACCGGGGGCTGACATCGGGCAAGCTCGCCGTTGACCAGGCGAACATCTCTTTCATTCATTCCCTCCAGGCGCACCTGCCGGACCTGGAACTGGTTGACGGCGATACGGTGATGCAGAAGGCCCGATGGCTCAAGACGGATCTCGAAGTGGCGATCATCGAAGAGGCCTGCGCGATTGGCGACTCGGTGACCCAGCGAGCCCTCGATGAAGCCAAAGCGGGTCGGCGCGAACTTGAGATCGCCGGCGATGCCATGCAGACGTTGTTCTACCTGGGTGGGGAAATGGCTCACGTCACCACGCCGTTTGTGGCGTCGGGCGAGCATATGTCGCCCCCCCATCGACTCGCCACCGACAAGATCGTGCGCAACTCGGACCTCGTGTTCATCGACATCGGTGCGATGTGGAACGGGTACTTTTCCGACATTGGCCGAACGACCATTGTGGGAAAACCGTCCAAGGATCAAAAGAAGATCTACACGGCGGTGTACGAAGGACTCATGGCCGGCATCGACAAGATGCGACCGGGAAACACCAACCAGGATTGCGCCGACGCCATCATCAACAAGGTCGGCGACTACGGCCTGGCCGAGCATCTGTTCTCGCTCTTCATCGGACATGGAATCGGGATGGGGGCCAACGAGCCACCGTATATCGGCGAGACGTTGCCCGGCTCGACGGTCTATGAGTTCCAGCCCAACCAGGTGTTCGCGGTCGAGCCGCTCATATGGGTGCCAGACGTTCGGGGAGGCGGCGGCGTCCGTATCGAAGACATGGTGCTCATTACCGACGGTGCCCCGCACCTTCTGTCGAGGGTGGAGTACGAAGAGAAGTTGATGTTGTAGAGGCGCGCCGCCGTTAGTCGACGATGGCCACGGCGCGGGTCGGACCGCCATGGGCACCGGTGACCTTCAACGGGAATCCGACAAACGTGAACCGGGTGCCGACGACCTCGGTAAGAATCAAGTTTTCATAGTGCGTCTTCTTCTCGTACCGGCACATGAGGTGGACCGGATAGATCTTCGAGGTCGGGTTGTCCGGGGTCGGTGAATCGACGCCGAACGTTTTGATCCCCTTGTCGACGATCCACTTCGCACCGGACTCGCCGAGTCCGGCGAAGTTGGTCAGGTACTCGTTGGTAGCCGCGTACTTGTCATAAGTGCCGGTATAGAAGAAGCAGTGATCCCCTGGATTGATCGTGAGGCCAGAAGCCGCCAGGGCTTCATCGAGATGTTCAGCCGTGATGTCGGTCATCTCGGGAACATGCGACACATCGAGGCAGACCGCCGGCCCGTAAAAAAGATCGAGGTCCATCTGGTCGATTGTTAGGGCGTTTGGATCGGGATCAAGATGCGAGAACGAGTCGACGTGGGTCGGTCCGTTGTCGTTGAGCATGAAGCCAAGCGTTTGGAACGAGAACTCACTATCGAATCGGGGAGCCGTCTCTTCGTGGGTTACGTGTTGAAAGGTCACCGTCTTGAGGTGGCCGGGATACACCTTCATTGTCTCGTAGATTGGCTGAGATAGATCGATGAGTCGTGGCATGGCTGTCCTCCTGATTAGTACATGACCACACCGGAGTTGACGTTCAGGTCGGCTCCGGTGATTGATGCGGCTTGTGGCGACGCCAGATATACGGCGGCGTCTGCGATCGCTCGCGGTGAAGTGAGTTGGCCAAGCGGTGATTCCGCCTCGAATTCCCTGCGGACGGCATCGGCCGTGATGCCGCGAGCTTTCGCTTGTGCGGCGATAACCCACTCGATCCTCGGTCCGGCCACGAAACCTGGCGAGATCAGATTTACCCGGATGTTGTGAGGTCCGGCCTCGAGCGCCAGGGTCCGGGTGAGACCGATAAGAGCCGCCTTGGTCGAGGTGTAGGCGGTCCGTCCGAACAAAGGCCGCTTGCCCGAGATTGATCCGATGATCACGAACGAACCTGCCCCACCGTGGATCATGTGGGGGATGGCCGCCCTGGCAGTGAGGAACACGCCTTTGACATTGACCTCAAAGGCCGAGTCCCACTCGTTGGGGTCCAGTTCCCACAGAACTCCGCTCGGACCACCGACTCCTGAATTGGCGACGACCGCGTCGATCCGTCCGAAGACCTCCACCGTTTTGGCCATCGTGTACTCGACGCTGGAAGCGTCGGTGACGTCGGTGGCGAGCACTAGAGCCTCCCCGCCTGCCATGTGGATGTCCTCGGCGACCCGTTCGAGATTCTCCGTGTTGCGGGCAGCAAGCACCACGGCATCGCCAACCGAGCCGAAGGCGTTGGCGATGACTTCGCCGATCCCCTGGCTGGCTCCCGTTACAACGGTGACGCGACGTTCGTCAGCCACGGATGTACTCGATGATGTCGGGGAAATACTCGGGGTTGAGTCGCAGCCGGGCGCTAACCGCGTGGCCCATCATGAGCTCGGCATCGGCCACGACGGCCGAATGCTCAGCGACCATGTATGAACCCTCCGGAGTACAACGTGAGGTCGTTACGGTTTTGAGGAACTTGCCGACCCACAGACCGCCGGTGTAGCGGGCCGCCTTCTTGGTCGGCAGGGTGTGATTGGTTCCCATGGCTTTGTCACCGTAGGCCACCGTCGAGTGAGTGCCGATGAACAGACCGCCATAGTTGGTGAGTCGCTCAACGAACCAGTCGGGGTTGCGGGTGTGAACCTCGAGATGCTCGGGGGCAATCTCATCGGCCACCCGACGTAACTCTTCGTCGTCTTCCACAACGATCACGGTCCCGTAATCGCGCCACGACCGGCGGGACATTTCTGCGGTCGGCCAGGTTTCGAGCCATCGGTCGACTTCCCGGATGGTTTCGAGGCCGATTTCCTCGGACGTGGTCGCCAGGATCCCTGGCGAAGTCGGGCCGTGTTCGGCCTGTCCAAGTAGGTCGCAGGCGAGGATGGCGGGGTCAGCCGTTTCGTCGGCGATGATCATGATCTCGGTCGGCCCGGCCAACAGGTCGATTCCGACCTTGCCGAACAGTTGGCGCTTGGCCTCGGCCACGTAGGCATTGCCAGGGCCGGCGATCATGTCAACCGCTTCGGCATCTTCGATCCCGAAGGCCATGCCGGCCATGGCCTGAACGCCCCCGACGCAGAAGATCTCGTCGGCGCCCGACTCAACCATCGCCCACAGTTGCGGTCCATGCATCCCGGCTTCATCGCGGGGCGGAGCCGTCGCCAGCACCCGGGGCACATCGGCGACTTTGGCCGTTGCGACCGTCATGACCGCCGAGGCGATGAGCGGGTAGTAGCCGCCAGGGGAGTAGGCCCCCACGTTGGAGATTGGAATCCATCTTTGACCGAGGATGACCCCCGGCAGAGTCTCGGTTTCGAAGTCGGTGAGGGTTGCTCGCTGGAGTCGGGCGAAGTTGGTGACCTGGTCGATGAGGAATCGGGAACTCTTCTCGACGTTTTCGTCGATGGCGTCGTAGGCCCGCTTGATGGTCGCTTCGGAGACCCGGAATGACTCCGGCGACCATTTGTCGAAGCGGTCCGAATAACGCCGGATGGCCGTAGTACCTTCCCGCTCGACGTCGAGCAGAATCTGGCTGACGGTATCGCGGATTTCCTGGGTGACTTCCTCGGTGGGTGGCAGCGGTTCTTTCAGGTAGCGCACGGGGCCTCCGGTACAGATGGAGCCAAACCTACATGACCTATGTGACGCGTCAAGATGCCACGCCGCTAAATCCCGAACAATCTCGCGGCGGTGCCTCCCCGGATCGCTTGTCGCTCGTCGTCGGTGAGTCCCTCGACGCGGTCGATCAGGCCGTTCGGGTCGGTTTCTGCCATGTCGAACGGGTAATCGGTCCCGAGCATCACTCTGTCAGAGCCCACGATTTCGATGAGGTGGCGCAGGTAAATGGGTTGGAACACCATCGTGTCGTAGTACAGGCGCTTCATGTAATAGCTCGGAGCATGATCGGGGATGTGGACCCGCGTTTCGGGACGGACCTTCCATGTGTGGTCGGCGCGCGACGTGTAGAACGGCTGGTAGCCGCCGCCGTGGAGCAGGATGAGTTTGAGGTCGGGTAACTCTTCGAACAACCCTGAGAAGATCATCCTGGTTGAGGCGACCATCGTTTCGAGCGGGTTGCCGATGCAGTTGACAAGGAAGTAGTCCGAGAATCGGTTGCTTTCTGGATACCCGCTGGGATGCAAGATGACCGGGATGCCTTTGGCAGCTACCGCCTGCCAGAAGGGTCGGAAGCGGGGTTCGTCGAGGTTATGGCCGGCGATCGTGCCACCGATTTGCAGTCCCTTCGCACCGAGGTCGTCAACCGCCCGGTCCATCTCGGCAATTGCCAGGTCGATGTCTTGAAGGGGAACGGTGGCGCCGAACACCTTGTACCGGTCCGGGTACTCGGCCGCGGCGGCCGCTAGTTTGTCGTTTTGCATGCGGCTTAGTTCGGCACCGAGCGGGCCGGGGGTCCAGTAGAAGTATTCCGATACAAACGTGGCGAGGCCCTGGATGTCGACGCCCATCCGATCCATGTACTCGATCCGGGCAGCCGGCTCTGATAGCTGGGCCCCGATCGATGGGATCATTTCCTTGTTGTGCTCAATCGAGTCGGCGCCCATGAAGTTGTCATACGGTTCGTATTCAGAGCGGAAGTGAGGAGCGGCCAGAGCCCGGGTCCCGGGTGTGGCGAGGTGACAATGAATGTCGATGGCCTGTGAACCTGCGTTTTCTATGGGCATGTCTTGGCTACTCCTCGTTGAGTCTCGATGCCCCGCTGGATGGGGGTTGGTCGATACGCTGACAGAAAAAGGTCAGATTTCTGGTGACGCACCCGATTGTTTCGTCTACGCTTTTCGCAGATTGTATACATTCCACAATGTAGGATCCCCCGGAAATGTCGAATAATATCTCAGAGAGTGCTCCGCGTACCGCGGGACAGGTGGCGGCGAAGGCCATACGTGACCGGATTCTGTCGGGGGACTTGGCTCCAGGCGCGACGTTGCACCAGAACGAGTTGGCCGCCTCCCTCGGAATGTCTCGTATACCGATACGCGATGCCCTGCGGTCCCTCGCCGGCGAGGGTTTGGTTCGCCTCCGGGCCCGTTCGACCGCAACGGTCACCCCATTGTCGCTTGATGATCTCGAAGAGTTGTACGAGATCCGCCTTGCGCTCGAACCCAGGCTCTGTCGGGATGCCTTGCCGATGGTCGGACCGACCCAGATCGATTTGATGGCGGAGGCGCTCGAATTGATGGAAACCGCGGAAGGGTCCGATTGGCTTGATCTGAACCAGGTATTCCACGAAACCCTTTATACGTGCGCAGGCAAGCCGCGGACCGTCGAGGTGATCGATCAGATCCGACGAGCTACGGATCGTTATATGCGGATTTATCAACGGTTCGACCGTACCAAGGTCCAGCTCGAACACCGCCTAATCTTTGAAGCGGTCTCGGATGGACATCCGCGCCGGGTAGAAGCACTGGTGGCCGCTCACCTGGCGGATGGCTATGAGACGATGCTCAGGTACGTCGCACATGAAGAAGGTTTTCAACCAGAAGAAGGTTTTCAACCAAACGGCAACAACGCGGTGGCAATAACCGTGGAAAACACAGGAGGAGAACAAGGATGAAGAGAACCGGCATCATCGTTTTGCTCGCTTTCGCCCTCGTGGCGTCGGCGTGTGGAGGCGACACCAGTGATACGACGACCGCAGCCGGTGGGGAACCGGCCTCCGGTCCCGCCAACGTGATTCGTTTCACATTCGCACCGGACCCGGTGTGGGATTACATCAATGACAACGGGATCAAACAAGAGATGGAAGAAGCCTCTGGCGTCCGGATCATTGCCCAGGTGACCTGGGATGAGTTCGGTATTTATGCGGGTGGCTTCGCAGACATCGTTTCCGTTGGTGACTTCGAAGTGCCCACCCTCGACGCCGAAACCGCCCAGAAGTCGGTCGTCTTTGGTAAGTACAACATCGATCGATCGGTGATCGCGGTCCCGGCTTCCGATACCACGAGCCAGACGTTGGTTGACCTGCAAGGCAAGAAGATTGCCGTCTGGGATTCAGTGTCATCGACCCTGATCTGGGGCGTCATCGTCAAGCAGATTCACGACCTCGACTTCCGCACCGGTGGCGGCGACTTCGAGCTGGTGCAGGTCGATATCACCAACACCGGTCCGCTGGCAGCTGCCGAGGAAGTTGACGCCGCCATCGTGCTGCCCGATTTCTCGGTGAATGAGCTCATGACCGGCCAACTCCGCGTGCTTTATGACGGTCAGACGTCTGCCGAGGTCTACGCCGATCAGGTGGTCGGCAACACCGACTATGAAGGCCCGATGATCAACGTCTTCCTCTCTCGCGAAGCTTGGTACAACGAGCACATCGAAGAGGTCAAGTTCTTCCTGGAACTGTGGGAAGCCGGCATCAAGGCCTGGCAGGCCAACCAGGCCGAGATCATTGCCAGCTACCCGCAGCACTTTGCGGTCGAGACCGACGAGCAGGTGGCATTCATGCAGGACTGGCTCAAGGAGCACGACTGGTTCGTGTCGACGGTGTATCTCGACGACGAATGGATCAACTCCACGAAACCGCTCTATGACGTCATGCGAGACAACGGATTCATGGGGACGGACGAACCGGACCCGATCTTCGATACCCCACAAAACAAGTAACAGATAATGGCCGGAGTCCTTATCGATTCTGCTGAGGCTTCGGCCTTGGGTACCGCCGCCGGTTTGCGCCGGCGGCGGTACCTGGCGTTGGTCACCGGTTGGTTGGGGTTCCTGGTCATATGGTGGTTACTGGCAATCTGGGTGGACTCCGATGCCCGGTTGCCGTCTCCCGCCCGGGTGTGG
>Ga0326597_10011309_pt1 | contig 11843 bp, 10 predicted proteins | sample RVTome_12_FD_203789 | JGI IMG/M metagenome (GOLD analysis project Ga0326597, IMG submission 203789) | Soil microbial communities from uranium-contaminated site in the Upper Colorado River Basin, Wyoming, United States - RVT100D185 | ecosystem: Environmental > Terrestrial > Soil > Contaminated >...
TAACCGTTGGACTTGATGTTGTCGAGTTCGATCGATTCGAGCACACTGCGTCGGTAACACTTGAAGCCCCCCGTTGCGTCATGGACCGGGATGCCGGTCACAATGCGAGTATACACATTCGCTCCGTAACTCAAAAGAAGCCTCCGGATCGGCCAGTTGAGAACCCGGACGCCATTGGTATAACGGGAACCGATGACAAGGTCGTGATCCTTGATTTTTTCAAGGAAGTGCGGGATCTCGTTGGGGTCATGCGAAAAATCCGCGTCCATCTCAAAAACGCAGTCGTAGGAATGCTCGATCGCAAACTTGAAACCTACAACATACGCAGTGCCCAGCCCCATCTTGCCCGGCCGCTCGACAAGGTGGATACGCGTATCCTTCTCCATCATATCACGGACGATTGCGGCCGTTCCATCCGGCGATCCATCGTCAACAATGAGCACCTCAATCGTGGGCCACTGGTTCAATACAGCCGGAAGAAGTTTCGGAATATTCTCGGCTTCATTGAATGTCGGGATGACAACAAGGACCTTCAGCATTGGTTCCATGGACACGTGCTTCGGTTGACTGAGGTTTGTTAGTGACTTCGGTAGAATTCCTTAATGGCGTCGGTGATGAACACAATCTGTTCCTCAGTCAACTCCGTGTGCATGGGAAGGGAAATCACTTCCTCCGCTGCCTTTTCCGTTATCGGGAAATCCCCTTTCTTGCTTCCTGCAAGCTTGAACGCCCTCTGGAGGTGAAGAGGGATAGGGTAGTAGATTGCATGGGGGATACTCTTTTCTTTGAGAAACGCGGCAAGCGCATCCCTTCTCGGTACCCTGATTGTGTACTGATGAAAGATATGCTGGCATGCCGGTGAGACATATGGAACAGTAACCGGGGTCCCGCGCAACAACTCGTCATACCTTGCCGCTGCTCGCTGACGGGCCGAGTTCCACTCCTCCAGATGGTGCAATTTGACAGTCAAGACCGCCGCCTGAATTGTATCCAGCCGGCTGTTCACGCCAAGAATCTCATGATGGTAACGTTCTCTCGACCCGTGGTTTGCGATCATCCTCATCTTCTCCCACACCGCGGCGTCGTTCGTCACCACCATTCCTGCATCACCGAACGCACCGAGGTTCTTGCTGGGAAAATAGCTGATGCAACCCACATCGCCGAACGTGCAGACCTTCTTCCCTTTGTACGATGAGCCGATCGCCTGAGCAGCATCCTCAATCACACGAAGTCGATGTTGCCTTGCGATGTTCATTATTGGATCCATGTCGGCTGGCTGGCCGTAGAGGTGGACAGGAATGATCGCCTTCGTCCGGGAGGTGATGGCCTTTTCAACCCGGGAAGGATCGATGTTGAACGTCTTCGTATCGATATCGATGTAGACGGGCTTTGCACCAAGAAGAACAATGGTTTCGGTGGTGGCAACAAACGTAAAGGGAGTAGTAATGACCTCGTCACCCGGGCCGATCCCCATCGCCATCATGGCAATCTGCAACGCGTCGGTGCCCGATGCACACCCGACTGCATACTTCACGCCGAGATAGCCGGCAATCTTGCACTCGAACTCGCCAACCTCCTTGCCAAGCACAAACTTTCCCGAATCGAGGACCTTGTGGATTGCGGCATCGATCTCAGACTTGATTTTCCTGTACTGGCCAACAACATCGACCATGTGGAGGGTCATGATCCGTCCTTACGACACGCCGGGAGACTGAGCATTCCTCTAGTGACCACGTCCAAGGAGCATGTGGTACAATGTGCTCAGTAATATCTTGAAATCCATCCGCAGAGACATGTTCTCAATATAGAAGAGGTCGAACTGGACCTTCCTTCTTACATCTTCGAGGCTTTCATCATACTTGTGTTTCACCTGGGCCCATCCAGTGATCCCCGGACGAACTTTGAGTCGCCGTGGATACATGGGGATTTCCTTTGTAAGCTGTTCAACAAAAACGGGACGTTCCGGTCTGGGACCTATCAGGCTCATCTGCCCGCTCAACACGTTCCACATTTGTGGGATTTCATCGAAATGGAGTTTGCGGAGTATTTTGCCGATCCGAGTGATGCGCGGATCCTTCTTCCCCGCCCACTTTGGTCCGGAGTGTTCTGCATCGTGTTGCATTGAACGAAACTTCACCATGTTGAACCGCTCCCCATCTTTTCCCACCCTCTCTTGTTTATACAAGACGGGCCCAGGCGACTCAAGTTTTATCGCAGTCGCAATTAGCACCCACAGTGGTGAGCCTATGATCAGAACGGCAGAGGAAACTGCAACATCGACCATTCGCTTAACTGCTTCCTCCCAAGGTGGCATGAGCTGCGGACTGATCTCGATCAACGGGAAACCGTAGATTTGATTCGTGCGCGCCTGGCCGCTGATGATGTCATACAGATCTGGCATAATCTTAAGTCCGACCTTGTGTGAATTGCACCGCGCAATGATATCAAGGAGGAGTTCGTGGTCAGAGGAATCGAGTGCAACGAGGACCTCGCGGACCCCGCGCCTTGAAATGACGTCGTGCAAGTCTGTCAGCGATCCAAGGAGCGGGAACCCCTTGTGCGGATTGCTCTTTCGTTTATCAACGCCGACGAAACCGACAACCCTGTATCCGAGGGCAGGGTACTTGATCACCTCGTTGAAGAGCTCCTTTGCCCTTGCTGCACTTCCAACGATCACGGTATTATGTGCGCCGATCCCGGCTATGAGCATTCTGCGCTGGATACTTCTCAATGCCAATCGGCCGGTTGCAATACACGCGAATAGAATTCCCCAGTACAACGCAATGAGCAGCCTTGAGCTCACCGTCACATTGCTCCCCTGGTCATCCACGAAGACAGCAAAGAAGAGAAACAAACAGCCAAGCAGAGTCGTCTTGAACAGGAGGGCAATCTCGTCAAACCTGGATGCGGCATACCATGAACGGTACAGGCCAACCATGAAAAAGACAATGAGCCAGAAAAGGTATATGAAGAACATCGGCAGCCAGAAGTCCGGCTCGATGGCAAAGTCAATCCAGCCGCTGCGGACGCGGAAGATGAAATACACAGCCCATGCTGTGTTGATCATCGCAAAGTCAACGAACAGAAGAATAAGGCGTTCTTTACGGGATCCGATTATCATTCTCGCGCTCTCATGCCCAAAGTGTCGTCACAGTCTCATTGCTCCGTAGCACGATGCTTGACATTCAGAGGGTGTCTGTCTTGGTTCGCAACCTTGAGATGTTGTCGATACCATTCAATCGTCTCTTTGAGCCCTTCATCAAAACCCATTCTTGCTTTGAATCCGAATTCTCGTTCGGCACGACTGACATCAAGCCGCCGGCGGGGCTGACCGTTCGGTTTGCTGGTGTCCCAAAGAATCCTCCCTTTGAATCCGACGTGTCGAGCAACCGTCTCTGTCAAGTCTTTGATGCTGATTTCCATCCCCGAACCGATGTTCACGGGTTCAGGTTTGTCGTACCGTTCCGTAGCCAGCAAGATCCCCTCGGCGGCATCATCAACGTAGAGGAATTCCCGCGTCGGCGACCCGTCCCCCCACGCAACAATGTGATCTGCTCTGTCTTTTTCTGCATCGACAAACTTCTTAATGAGCGCAGGAATAACATGGCTAGTGGCAGGATCAAAGTTATCGCCCGGGCCATACAGGTTCACTGGAAGAAGATAGATGGCACTCCAGCCATATTGTTGACGGTACGCCTGGGACTGAACCAGCAACATTTTCTTGGCCAGACCATAGGGTGCGTTCGTTTCTTCGGGATACCCATTCCACAAGTCGTCTTCTCTAAACGGTACGGGGCTGAACTTAGGATACGCGCAGATCGTGCCGATGGCAACGAACTTCTTGACACCGGCCTTCCATGCCTCGTGCATGAGTTGCGCACCCATCATCACATTCTGGTAGAAGAATTCCGCCGGATGCTCGCGGTTGGCACCGATGCCACCGACAACGGCAGCAAGATGGATGATGATATCCGGTCGAGTGCGTGCCAGGAGATCGTGGACAACAACAGCATCGGTCAGATCACCTTCTTCTTTCCCTGTGGCAAATACATGCACGCACCCACGTTCACGCAGCTTTCGGGCGATGACCTGACCCAGAAAGCCTGTTCCGCCGGTAAGCCAGATGCGGTTGTTAGTCCAGAAGGAATTCATCTTGGCGCAGGGACACTACGCGGAATCGAGTTAAGAACAGACTGAAAAATAGTTTCAAAGCGTCGTTGGAGAGTATGTTCTCTCATGACACGTTCATGTCCGGCTTGCCGTATAAATTCGCGTTCGCTATCGTGAGTAAGATAGTAACGAATTTTGTCACATAAGTCATTCTTCGATACAAACGTCACGATTTCCTTTCCTGGAACAAAAAACTCTTCAATACCATCGGCATGTTGGGTGAGAAGAAACCCTCCTGCAGCAGGGATTTCAAAATTCCGTCCCTTTATCTGGGTGCGCCGCTTACCAAACAATGTCTCAAGATGTAGAACAATCTCTCGCGGCGACCTCAATCTTATGGTATCGTCTGCACGACGATTGAGAAATACTTTTAGCATCCGTTTCTTGTTGAACGCCACCGAGCTGTCTGTGAAATTCAGGTTGATCTTGCTTTTGGAGTAAATCGCAATCATCTCATCCTGACTTAAGCGACCATTGGGCCACCCCCTTCCCCAACATTCGACGTGGATCCCCGAACGTTGCAGCACCCTGACGAAACTCTCCCTGCTTGAATGCACCTGACCGACAAATGTCACATCATACTCCTGCGGGACATCGACATGCTTATAGAGAAAATGGTTCGCACCCCATTGCGACAGAATCACATTGCGACAGTCAATCCGGCGATATTTCTCAAGCGCCGCCCGATCTGTCGTCACTACCCAATGAAAGAGCGGAGCCCAGAATCTTGAGAACTCATCGAACCTCCAGTGATCGTCTGCAAACCGATTCAATGTAACGGTATCGCGACGCCTAGAAATCGATTGAATGGTCTTTCTCGTGATTTCATCGGTAAATAGGAAAAAGAAACAGATATCCGGTTTCACGATCCCTACAGTTTCCTGCAATTGCCTGTTCATCTCTTCCCTGCCCTTCTCGCGCATAACCACGTCGAAGGGAAAGAGCGTTGCCTCGATATTGTCCATGTTCAGCAACGTATCGAGGAAATTTGTGTACTCGAAGCTCGGGCCCAGCTCTGAAATTCCATAGTCATGTCTGAGTCCAACGAATAAGACACGGAGTTGTTGACTTCTCGACTCTTGTTGAGGCATCATTCTTGAATCAGTTTCTGTGACGTCCGGGTTTGGAACGACCTGGCAACTTCACCGGGTGGTCCGGCGGCACGGGATTGGCAATCATATAACCCCAATGTTGTTTGATCGATGTTAGCCATTCTTGAGTAAATTGCCCCCGGCTTCGATGCTGAAGACAATTTGAAACCCTCGCAATTGAGCGGCGGATTGAACGGAAACGCCGATTGAAACAAGTAATGAGAATAGCAGTTTCTTCATACTCCCACAATGCTCCGGTGCATCCGACGAAGTGCTGATCCGACCTTGGGATGTAACAGTCTTGCCGTGCGAACAGCTGTGTCAATTGTTCGACGTTCTGTGGGAAACGCTTTTACAAGGTTCAACGCATGTTCGTCAATCGTCTGTTTTGAAACACCCCATGACCGAGCGCGCAGAAAGAGACGCCAGATACGCCGACGAAGGTACTTGCGGAGTTCCTTGGTTCTCACATTTGACTCTTTCATGAGAAACGAAAAGAGGGCTATTGTGCAGTGTTCCTCTGCATGGGAGAATTTTGCCATCTCAAAGATCTTAGCCGAGTAATTAGAATCATGTATGCGCCAATTTGCAAGAACTTCGGGAATAAAGGTGACCTTGTAAAAAAAGGCCACCTTGCTCCAGAGGAGCCAATCCTCAAACTCGTATAGGGGCCCCTCATCATGAAGACCCACTCGCTCGAGACAACTTTTGCGGACAAGGACTGTGAGGTTGGGAACGAAATCTTCCATGAGGAGATTACGAAACATGTTGTGTGGCTTGCCGGGGACTCCTTTCCCGAACGCATGATGAATACCACGCAGAGGTTTCTCCCTCCCCTCTTGATCAATGAAGGAAGCCCTTGCGTAAACCATACCTGCTTCGGGAAAACGCTGCAAAGATTCCACTTGTCTTGCGAGTTTCTCCGGCAACCACAGGTCATCTTGATCAATGAATGCTATCAACGATCCATGTGCATTCTTTATGCCCAGGTTACGACTTGCAGCTATGCCATGATTGCCGCCATCAGGATGATGAAATATTCGTATCCGATCAGGATACGTCTTCGATAGCATTGTCACTTTCAACAGACCGTCATCCGTCGATCCATCATCCACAACCAGAATTTCATAGTCTCTGTAAGATTGACCGAGAATACTCGTTAAAGTGGATTCAATATAGGGACCCCCATTATACAGTGGAACGACCACGCTAACGAGGGGGTTATTTGATATGTCACACGTGGAATCCATTGTACGTGATTGTTCTAGATCTCTAGGCAGACACTGCAGTTCGAACTGAACTCATGAGAAGTGTGCAGCGGAACCGCTTTCCCATTTTGAATCTTTGACCCGAACGAGTTTGAGTATCAATACCATCCATGTAATAATATAGACAAACCAGAGGAAGCCAAGGAGATTTATGAAGAAAGACAAACCCATCACGAAGACGATGATGCTGTAGTATGATACAAGTTCGATCGTTGGATTACGGCGCATGGCATAATACAAGGAACCAACAACGAGCCCAAGAATCAAAGGGACTATGGAAATTCCAAACACACCAAAATCCCGATAGAACGTCCAGAAAAGTGTGTACGTATTGTAGCCGCTAAACAGATAAGGAGTTTCAACCACCCCAAAGTATTCTCTGATTGGGTATTTCAACTGTATCAAAGCGAAGACCCAATCAAACGTATGATAGCCAAAACTATAGTGATCGAGCTTGTTTACAGAGTGAACAAAATTCTCAACATTCATGACGAGGTACATATACGGTTCGGTAATGATCGCGTACTCTGGCGAGAACTTCATGAGCGAGCCTTTGTAAAGAGCGAACTGGAGCAACTGGCCAACGCGAATTGTCGAGATCGAATAAATCACGGCAATTCCTAATGCCACGAAAAGAGCGACTGTCCTGAATCGTATGTATTGTGTAGCATAATAGAGAAGCGCAAATGCTATTACAGCAACCATGATCAATTGATAACGCTGCAGAAGAAAGACATATGAGAGAACAGTAATGAAGACGACGGCCTTGAGAATCCACTTTCGACCGCGGCTGTCAGGCACAAGCAAAAGGTAAACGATGGAAAAGAACAGTACAAAAGGCATATTGTGAAGGAACAGACCAATTCCAAAGATAAAGAAGTCAGTGCGCGCCATGCCTGGATTGGGCGCAAAAATTGGGACATGTCCCTTGACAAGGTAGACGATGAAATAGCCAACGAGGTAGGTAGTGAATGCAGCGATCGTCAAATAAAACAGCCTCGCTTCATTGACATCTTGGTTCTTCAGTATTTGGCGCATTTTGTTCACGGGATGCAACTGCCGACCCATAGCCATGACGCAGGCAGCAAAAAGACCCAGAAGGAACGAGCTTGGGCCCATCAACGCGTAGACCCAGTCAGAAAGGGTCCAGGAATGCTGGAGCCCACTGAGTTTCAGATTTGCCAGCCCAAAAACAATGCTCCATGTAAATCCGAAAACTCGTGCTGGCGAGATGATATCTGCCCCGCGCTTGAACAGCGTGCAAAACACAAGAAAAGCAATCAAGAAAAAGGTAATGGAAATCCAGTTCATCGAGATTACGTCCTCTTTGGGAGCATTCCATACTTCGAGCCATTCAGTATCTGGGCGTAGATTCTGACATGCTCCTGTGCAACATGATCATACGAGTATAGTGTCAGATCCCCATAGTCTAAACGATCTGCAATGTGAGCAGAATTCTGGTCCAGGTGGGACAACATCTCAGCAAGCATTTCCTTCCGATCCAGTTCGAAAACGAAACACCTGCTGTTATGCCTGCGGTGGAGCTCCAGGCTCGCCGGAATGTTCGAAATAAGAATCGGTGCCCCCTGGCTCATTGCCTCCAGGATTGGTATTCCGAAACCTTCATACAGGGATGGGAAAAGGAACGCCTTGCAGAACCTGTAGAGCGTTACAAGCTGCTCGTCACTGATGCGCCCCAGACGGAAGATCTGGTCTCGTTCAGAAATCTGATGTTGGAAGCTTTTGAAACCGATACCTTCTTGACCCACAAGAACCAGCTTTGTGTCCTTCGCAATGAGAGAGCGCTTCCTTGCTTCAGCAAACTGCAAAAGAAGAAACGGCAGATTTTTCCTTACTTCCAAATTACCGACACAGAGAAAGTATGAGTAAGGCCTAAGACCGATTGCATCAAGCTCTTCCTCTACGGGGCGAGACTCGAAAAACACCGACCTAAGTCCGTTGTAGCATACATGAACGCGAGACTCGTCCATATGGGGGAAAGCATCCAACAGTTGTTTCCTGATTGCGTTCGACACAGTGATCATCGCATCCGAGCGCACGAGAGCCTGATGAAGAGTCCTCCGGAAATAGGCATTATACCAGGCGGGGTACACGTCGGGGGACTTCAACCCTGCCAGATCGTGAATGGTCGTCACTCCCTTTGCCTTTCCCCGGGATCGAGGAACATAGTAGTTCTGGTAATGGATAAGATCATACTGCCTTTGGTGCGGTCCAAGATTAGTGAGCCCAAGGTAGACCGCTCTTCTTGCAACACGAGGGAACGTTTTCAAATAGTGATAGTCAGTGATATCGCACTGGATGAGTGTCCTGAGATGTTTCCACAGGTTGATACTTTGATTGTATATGCCACCCGTCTCTTGAAGTGTCGAGAGCCCGTCATCGATAAGAACTTTCATAGGACATTTCCTTGACATCGAGAGGAGTCGGAGATCATACTTCCATGCCCAGGATGATACAGTCGGAATCCCATTCCCCCTCCACGTCCTTTAAATTCTTGTTTCAGTCACTTTGAAGGAATTTGATTTGTGTCTGAGAAACTTGTATACACCTCTTCGCAAAACTGCTGGACCCAAACGCACGATACTTCTGGTCAACACATTAACTATGAATTGCCACAAGCTTAGAAAGCCGATTTTCCTGAGATAATTTAATCCCTTGATTTCGAAGATGGCGTAGTTGTGACCACCCCTTCTCTTGAGAAACTGATTCCCTGTACGGACCTTCACCAGGATCTCTGGTATGTTAGCAAGTTTGTATCCCTTCAAAAGTAGGTGACCCCAGAGAGAGTAATCTTCGACACTTTGCGGATAGCCCCCAACGCTAAGCACGGATTCCTTTCGAAACATGATCGTCATATGATTCATGGGATTCCTTCTCTTTGCGTAGCTATAAATTTCATCATGTTCCAGTGGCACTTTGCGAAAACCCAGCGATTGCGTAAGGTCTTCGTTGAATTCTTCGATCCACGAGCCCACAACATCGACGCTGAGGTTGCTACGTAAATAGTCAAGCTGTTTTTGAAATCTCTCAGGCTCCGCTACATCGTCGCTATCCATCCTGGCAATCCAGCTGTAGGTGCAATGTTTCAAACCCTCATTGAGTGCTGCCGCCAGCCCCGTATTCCTGGCCAACGAAACGATGGTCAATTGGCTGCCCCATTTGGGCATCCATCGTTCGATTACCTGTTCAAGCTCTGGTGTGAGAATGCCATCCTTGACTAACACCAATTGATTTGGTTGTTGAGTCTGGTCATAGATGCTTTGCAGGCACTCAACGAGATGGCGGGGATTATCTTCTCTATACGTTGCCATCAACACTGAAAAATCTATCCTTGTCGAGGCGTTAAGCATCTGTGTCGGTATATTGCGTTGAAACAATCGTTGCTAATCCCACTAAAATCCAGACGTGTGATTCATCCAATTGGTCAAGCGTCATTGAGAGTGCAATTATGTGCTGAACGATGCCCATGGACGAGTTGAGACCGAAGTGTGATTATCGCAGCCTGTCTCTGACAGTTCTCGCTTTTTTGAGGAAGAACTGTTTCCCTCTTGCTATTGCCCGCAGGATAATGGTCTGCCCGGAACTCAGTCCCAAGGCCGGCCCGCTTAGGTACGGATTATGGAATCGATAATAGGGAGGCACTATACCCAGGTTCGCAAGATACAGCCACTCTCTTTCGGGCTGTAGTAGATGCCTGAGATAATTCGTATATGCAACTTCAACTGGAAGAGATGGAAGATTGTTTTCTCGACATAATCCTTCGAGCACGAACAAGGCGTTGCCAGTGTAGCAGACAAGGTTGTATCCCTTATCCCTTGCAACCTTGTCAAACAATGGTAGAGGTTGACCGACGTTGCTCATTGCAACATCACTTGGAATGGTTGAGAGACTCCGCGGATCGTGACACGCACCAACCTCAATGCAGATAACCCGTGGTCGTATGTCGAGGCTTTCAAATATCTGATAATCCAAACCATCAATATCAACACTGAGAAAATCGAGGGATGCAACGTTAAGTTCATCAAGGATGTCGTCGAGTTTGCTATTTGCTGAATCAACGTACCGATGTACCGTTTTCACGGACGGATTATCCGCATACCTCCCACGTAGCCGGCCGTATCTCTTCTCGTTGCCTTCAATCATGACGGCCTTCCACCCGTGGGTTATCAGATTCCGACAATTGGAGAGATGGACCCCATCCCAGGCGCCAAATTCACAACAGACCCTTGATTCAAAACCAATCTTCCCAAAAATGTATTCAATAATCCCATCTTCTCCATTCTGACTAAACACATTCGCCCTGTAGAAGAGTAGGTCCTCAAGTTCCATTAGTTCTCCTCTGTTTAAACGGTCCAGCAAACTCAAAATCTATAGACGAGGCTCATATCGATTGAAAGTCCGCATCAACCTGACTGAGATGTCGTATCAGCGTTCTCGATCTCCAAGATCAAAAGCAAAGCATTCTGGTTGTGAATTGTTCCAGCTGAAACGGTTTTGAGTAACCGTAGAAAAGCCATGCCGTCTCAGAAGCTCTCTCCATTCCCTCGCTTCAAGAAGATTCCTGTGGAAGGCATCGTAATTGACTCTTCTGCTCGCACTTTTCCCAATGTACTTCGCCAGGTCGCGCTCATATTGCTTCACCGGAACAGTAAACATGAGAACCCCATCCTTTGCAAGGATTCTGTGAATTTCCGCAAGGATCGGCTCCAAGCTCGCAAGGTGCTCGAGAACCGAATTGGAAAAGACGGAGCCAATCGCCCCGCTGGGCAGAGGTATGAACGAAACATCTGAGCGAACGAGGTGTGTGTAGACACCATAGCCCAACGCCAACTTGAGCGCTTCCTCGTCCATATCGATTCCATAATCGAGCTCGCCAAAGATCAACGAGGCAAACGATCCATCCCCGCACCCAAAATCGGCAATCGGTGCTTTCAGGAGACTCTTGTGCGCCCTAAACAATGACAACTCCTGAGCGCGCCAGAGCGCATGTCCGAAGCTTTCGTATTGCGGATAAATCACTTCTCCATCGTCCCACAGGATATTCACCCGTTCCGCAACGCGTACAACTAACCCGGTCTTGTCGAGACCTGTTTCCGACTTCCTAGTTCTATTGTTACCGATAAGCTTTCGGGGAAACTCAGCAAGCAGAGCCAAGCGTTCGGCCAGCCGATAAGGCCATCGTTTACCATGTGCTGTGAAATTGAGTATTCTCTTCGTCTCGCTTTGCCGAAACTAATCTGCAGTGTTATTGCACTCTTGCAATGCCGACAAGACGGCGAGCTCCAACGGCGAC
>Ga0326597_10011310_pt1 | contig 11842 bp, 8 predicted proteins | sample RVTome_12_FD_203789 | JGI IMG/M metagenome (GOLD analysis project Ga0326597, IMG submission 203789) | Soil microbial communities from uranium-contaminated site in the Upper Colorado River Basin, Wyoming, United States - RVT100D185 | ecosystem: Environmental > Terrestrial > Soil > Contaminated >...
TACGATGGCCTTCCAAGGCCGTCGAATCCGGCAGACCGACGGCCTTGGAAGGCCATCGTACGAAAGATCATGCCTTAGCCAGGCTGTAGCGTGAGTCCTGAAGCTGCAATTCTGTTTCGTGCAAGTGCCAGATCGTGGTAGTTGCCGGCCAGCCAATCGGCGAGTTGATCCTTGTAGTGGGGGCTGCCGGGGTGTCCCGATTGGCTGGGTGCATCGACGGTTCGAAGCGTTGTCGAGTCAGACAGATCGGCGATCATGCGGAAGCCGCCGCCTGTCGCCGCCGTCCAGTCGGGGCCGCTGCCCGTGTTACAGACCGATTGCATGTCACCACGGACACCCATCCCAGCGAAGTTGAGCAACTCCGCCAGATCGCCACGCGACGCAAGGACGTGGTTCATCGTCAAGCGATGCAGCTTCTCCCACCGCCAGTCGGCGACCGTTGGACCTAGACGCTGCGTGAGATCTTCGACGGCTTGTTGAAAGGCCGCGCGAATACGCTCGTTTCGGTCGCCATCCGAGAACCAACCGTGCTGATCTTTGTCAAGCAATCGTGCCGCAAGGCCTTCGGCACCCATCGCCAACAAGGCCCGAGCGTCCTCATGAAAGCGTTCCGCGACAACGGCTTGCGTCCAATGCGTGAAGAAGACATTGAAGATCGTCGGCCCAATCGCCTCCGGAACGACGTTGCCGTCCCAAGACCGCAGCGCGGCGATTGCCTGCCAAGTTCGTGCATCCTCTTCTGCGCCGGCCTCGATGATCGCGAGCAGCGGCGGGAGACAGTGTACCGCGCGAAGGGAGAGCACGTCGAATTGCATGCCACGGAAGTTGTCGGGAGTGATGCTTGCCGGATCGTGGGACTCGATCATCTCGCGAATGCGACGAGCGCGATAGCCAGCGGGCGATGTGCAAGAGAGTGGATACGGATAGTCGCTCGTGGCGAGAAGATTGTTGGCCGTCGCGGCGAAACCTTGCTCGGGATCGATCACACCCGGCATGTCTTCGAAGGGAATCAGACCGACCCATTGATGCGCCGGATCGTCTCCAGGGCGATAGCCGCGCTCTTCGACATTACGAATGGGAATCCGACCGCTGACCTTAAGTCCGATGTGGCCCCGCGTGTCGGCGAAGACCAGCGAGAATGTTGGCACATGCCACGGACGCAACGACTCGTTGAATTCGCTCACGTTGCGAGCGCGGTCCATACCCAACAGCGCCGTCAGCCAGCCACCCTCGTGCATGCCGAGCCATCTCAACGAGACCGGACCGGTTTTGTCAGCCGGTGGCGGCAACACTTCATCGACGATCGGGCCGTTGCGAGAAACTCGAATCGTCTTCCTGACCGGCTCGGCGTCTCGGACAGCGATCGTTTCAGTGCGTTCGCGCCACGGCTCCCATTGGCCATTGAAAACAAAGCAGCCTGGATGATCGGGATCGGTCTGCTCTTGATAGAGATCGCGGAGCGAGCAGATGTTGTTCGTGATGCCCCAGGCAACGTGTTCATTGCGGCCGAACATAATGGCCGGCATCCCGACGTAGGTCATCCCGGCGACGTTAAACGAGCCGCCGTGAAGATGGGCTTGATACCAACACGAGACCGCTTCGATCGCGATGTGCGGATCGCTGGCGACAAGCGGCTTGCCGCTGGCGGTCAACTTACCGCCCACGACCCAGTTGTTGCTGCCAGTGGCATCGTCGAAGCCGCCCAGCGGCGGACTCACGGTTTCCGCAGTCCGCGTGGGCCGTGTCTTTGGATAACCATCCGCCGGCAGAAGGCACTCGTCGAGTGCCTCGCCGCAGTGAAACTCACGATACAAATCGCCAACGCCCAGACTTCGCTTGACCAGTTCTGGAATGACGATGACGGCGAAGCGGCCAGTCAGATACCAGCGAAACTCGCACTCGATGGTCAGACAATCTATCTCGGTCCACGCTGCGGGTCTGTAGTCAAGCAAGTCGAACTCGATCGGCAAGTTATCCGCTGATTGCTCGATGACGGCGTTAACACCGGTGGTGAACGCAGTCAGCAGCTTCTGCGTCTCTTCCGGCAAGCGCCCCCATTCGGCTGCGGCGATGCGGCGCAAGCCAACCGTCCGCGCGAGCAGATCCGTTGGCAAAGCCTCCGGCCCCAACACTTCCGCCAAGCGTCCCGCGCCTTTGCGCCGCAGGTAATCCAACTGGAACAGCCGATCCTGCGCCATCGCGTAGCCGAACGCGACGAACAAGTCTCCATCGTTCTCGGCGTGGAGATGTGGAATGCCGCGCTGATCGCGTTCGATGCTCACCGCGGACTTCACCGGAGCGCGAACATTCCCGGTCGCCGCAGGAACTCGCTTTGCCGCACACGCCTGCCACCATCGATCGAACTCCCCGCGCGAGCAACCGGCAGCTTCGCAGACGGCGGCGATTCGCGCTCCCGCGCCCAGTTGCTTGAGGATTTCTTTGTCAGTGAGCTTCATCGGTTCTCCCTGCTGTTAGGTTGACTGCACGGCTTCGATCCGGCCCCTTGCCAGCTTGCCTGTCAAGAGCCCACGTTTGACAAGCTAAGTCGGACGTTGGTTACTCTCCCTACTTTCGGGTGCGGACGTCTTAGCCGGCCAAACTGCTTCACCTGCCAGGCGAGCTGGCAGGGGTCAAAAGCAATCAGTCGAATTAGGCTAGTTCCGTATCGGTCGTCGCTATTTCGGACGCCTTAAGATACTCGATGCGTTGTGTTTCAGCTTGTCCGGGGTTGCGATTTCGCGACAGCCGTCCCAAGAAAAGATTGTATCGATAGTGCAGAGAAAGTCTCGCGAGGATCAGCAACGCGAATTTAGCGCCGGAGAAATCCTGGAACGAAGCCACCAACATTGCTATCATCGGCTCCGCCGTCGGTCGTCATGGTGTCCGGACATATACTGCTGGTGAATGGCGTTGTCGCACTTGTACGATGGCCTTCCAAGGCCGTCGTACGAACGGAAAAAGGAACTCCCCACGATGTACAAAATCATGCTTTGGCTGGTTCTCCTGGCTCTCTGTTCTGACCATACGAGCACCGCCCCCGCACAGAATAAAACAACCACAATTCAGTTCACGTCCTCGCCAGCGGTGTCAAATTACAAATGGGTCAACGTAACTCAAACAGCGGCGTATGCGCCGCGCGATGGTGCCGGTGCGTTGGTATTCGACGGAAAGATGTGGCTGTTGGGTGGCTGGAATCCGAGTGACAAAGTTTATTTCCCCCGGATCTGCAACAACGAAGTCTGGAGTTCAACCGATGGCGTCACGTGGTCGTTGGTGAAGCCGAATACGTTCCTCGACAAGAACTTCGACCCGGCGAGCGATTGGGAAGGCAGGCACACGGCCGGCTATGTCGTTTACAAAGACAAGATGTGGATCGTCGGCGGAGATGCGAACCATGCCATCCTTATCCGCGAACAGTCTAGTTGACGGACTGAAATTTCCCGATACGCTTGGGGCTGAATCGCATCAAAATTCGTTGACTTGTTCGGATGGAGGGCGAGACGGAAGATCGCAATGCCTTCGAGAATCGCCACGCCGCCAACCGCGATCGCCGCAATGTTTCAGTGACAACCGCGTGCTACCGTGCTGAGCTTTTGGATCAGCCAATCGATTCGTCGATCAAGGACAAGCCGATTCGGTCGCATTGCGTTATGGAGGGATACGATGTTGTCGCGATGTCACCTCGTGCCGCGAGGCAGTATCTATCTCGCGATAGCAGGATGGCTTGCCGTCGTCGGGGCGGGTCCGGCGCTTAACGCTCAAGACAACGCGGCTGACTCGGTTCCCACGCGCAAGTACGCCGTGGCCTTGGGATTTCAAAAGAAGAAGCTGTACGATCAAGCGGCCCAGCGGTGGCAGCAATACATCCAAGCGTATCCGAACGACACACGCGTCGCGACGGCGCACCATCACTTGGGTGTTTGTCAAATCCAACAGCAGAAGTTCGCCGAGGCGGAGGCGACCTTTCGCACCGTGCTCAGCAAGTTCCCGGAGTTCCCCGCGCTGGATAGCGTACGGTTCAATCTGGGGCTGGCGCTGTACAACGTCGCGCTGGCGTCGAACAAGCCGGAAGACTTCCAACAGGCTGTGGCGATGTTCGCGGAAGTGCCGGCCAAGCATGCCCAGAGCGATCTCGTCCCCACGGCCATGTACTACCAAGCGGAATGCATTTGCTTGGCCGGCGAGTTGGAGTCCGCGGTTCCGATCTATCAGAAGCTCGTGAAAGATTTCCCAAACAGCCCGCTACTGCCGCGTGGTTATTATGCTTTGGGTGCCACGTTGCAGGATCTGCAGAAAGACGCCGAGGCGGTTGGCGCTTTTCAAACGTTTCTGCAGCAGTTCGCTGAGGATCCGCTGGCCAATGATTGTCGCTTGCGGTTGGGTGTCTCGCTGTTCAATCAACACAAGTTCGCCGAAGCCGAACCGCTATTCGCCCAGACAGCCGCCGCCGCGGACTTCCCCACCGCCGACTTCGGTTGGATGAAGCATGCTCAGACCTTGTTCGAGCAAGCGAAATGGAAAGAGGCCGCAGCCCGATACGAAGCTCTACCGGCCAAGTTCCCCGGCAGCAAGTACATCAGTGCCGCGCTGTTGGCGGCCGGCAAGTGCCGCTACCGCGGCGAAGAGCTTCCCCAAGCGCAAGCCAGCTTCGACGCGGCGGTCAAGTTGAACAAGGACGAGGCGCCAGAGGCTGCCTACTGGCTGGGCCGCACGCTTGTGCGGCTGGGCAAGCCGGCCGAGTCGATACAAACGTTGGACCAGGCGATCGCCGCGTATCCAACCAGCGAGTTCTTGCCCTTGTGCAAGTACGCGCGCATCGATGCGGTCTTTGCGATCGCGGACCGTCGCCAAGAAGCGACTGGCTTGTTCGCTGAATTCGCCTCGCAAAACGCGACGCATGAAAAGGCTCCCGAGGCGCTGTATCGCGCGGCCAACGGCGCGCTGCAACTGGGCGATCATGCGGCGGCACAAAAGCATTGCGAGTCGTATCTTGCCAACCAGACGTTTCTCAAACATGAACTCGTCCCCAGCGTGATGTTGACGGGGGCCGAAAGTTACCTGCGCGCTGAAGCAACGGACCCAGGCAAAGCCGAGGCCTTGTACCGCCGATTGGTAAGCGAGTTTCCGCGGCACGAAGATGTGCCGAGGGCGCAGTTGGGCGTTGGTGCCTGCCTGCATGCGGCCAAGAAATACGATGCGGCAATCGAACACCTGAACCAAGTGGCGGGCGCGCTGAAAGACCCCGTCTTACTAGCCGAATCCCGGCTGCTGATCGGCCGCAGCCACTTGGATGCAGGCCGCGCCAAGGAAGCGGTGCAGGTACTCCTTTCGGCGCAGGCGGCCAAACCGGACTGGGAACACGCTGATGAAATCCTGTTTGTGTTGGCGGTCAGTCTGCGCTCCGCCGACCAGTTGGACGAAGCGGCTGCGGAGTTCAACAAGCTGAACGCGGCATATGCCACGAGCAGTTATCGCGATCAGGCCCTGTACCAGCTGGGCGAGATCCACTTTCAGCAGAACAAGTACGACGAAGCGATTCGCGATTACCAGACCCTCATTGCTCAGCAGGCCAGCAGCAGCTTTGTCCCGGCTGCTTGGTACGGCATCGCGGCCGCGCAGTTCGAGAAAGCTGACTACACGTCAGCCGTGACCAGTCTCAACACACTCGTCAGCACGCACCCGCAGGCTTCAATAGCTCCCCGCGGCAAGTACTTGCGTGGCATGTGCCATCTGCGTCTCGCGCAACATAAAGAAGGCGTGCAAGATCTGACCGAGTTCATTGCCGCCAAGCCGCCGGAACCAGATCTGCTCGGAGCGCGATTCGCCTTGGCCCGTTGTCAGATTGGACTGTCCCAGTTCGACGCTGCGATTGCTGGGTTTAACGCTTTGCTGAATGAGAATCCGGACTACGAGCGGGCCGACGACGTCTATTATGAAGTGGCGTTTGCCTATCTCGCGACCGCCCAACCCAAAGAAGCCACGGATGCGTTTCGCGCGTTAGCTCAGAAGTTGCCCGCCAGTCCCCGAGCGGCCGAGAGTTGGTATCGAGTTGGAGAGTTTCACGATACGCAACAGCAGCTGTCGGAAGCTGCGGCAGCCTATGCAGCCGGGCTGACTAGTCCGTCGGAACCGGCCGTGCGTGAGAAGCTCTATTACAAGCTCGGCACTGTGCGGCACAAGCAAGCGCAATATGCGGACGCGGTCATGGCGCTCGATGCACAGCTCAAGGAGTTTGCCGACGGTGATCTTGCCTTTGCGGCGTCGTACTTGGCGGCAGAGAGCTTGTACGCTCAAGACAAGTTTCAGGAGGCGCTGTCGCGCCTCAGCCTCGTGTCCGAGGCGGCGGGCGAGAAGGCCCAGGAATTTCGCGCGAGGTCGCTTTATCGCAGCGGCATGTGCGCGGCGAACCTGAAGGAGTGGGCTGCGAGCCAACAGCACTACGCCGCGCTGATCACACAGTTCCCCAAGTTCGAACTACTGGGCGAGGCACGCTATGGACTTGGCATTGCGCTGCAAAGTCAAGACAAGTTGGACGAAGCCAAGGCCGCATTCAAGCAGGTTACCGAAACCGAACCAGACACGGAAACAGCGGCCAAGAGCTGGTTCATGATGGGCCAGTGTTGGTTTGCCCAAACGAAATACGCCGAAGCGATCGATTGCTTTTCGGAAGTCGCGTTTGGGTTCAAGCACGACGAGTGGCAACCGCTGAGCTACTTCGAAGCCGGGCGTTGCTACATCCAGTTGAAGGACCCCGCGGCCGCACGCAAGATGCTCACTACGGTCATCAATGAGTTCCCAAAACACGCCCGAGTGCAAGACGCCAAGACGATTCTGGCGCAACTTGACAAGCCATAGAGGGAGAAGTTCATGAGCGCCTCCTCGCGAGCCAATTGGCTGGCCCTACTGATCGTCCTGATCGGCGCGGTTTGCATCCTGCCCACGCTCGACGGCCAAGAAGAACAGCGTCCTCGGGAACAGCGTGACGCGGACGCTTCCGCACCGGCAGGCGCCGCGGATTCAATCTTAACGATGATCCTCGAAAGCGGCGCCACGGGTGTGGCGTTCATGGGCGTGTTGGGTCTGTTTTCGATTGTGGCGGCGACGGTTACCTTGGAACGGGCGATGAACATGCGCCGCAGTGTCATTCTCCCGCCTGATTTTGTCGAGGACTTGGAGAGCTTGACTAGAAAAAAGGAAACTCGCGCCGAAAAGTTTATCGAACTGTGTGATCGCTGTAAATCGCCGCTGGCCACAGTCCTGCGAGCCGGAGTACTCCGCCATGGCCACCCGTTGTTGGAAGTGGAAAAGGCGATGGAGGACGCCGCCGCCCGGGAGATGGCCGAGCTGCGAGCTAAGATCCATCCGCTACGGACGGTCGGCAACATCGCGCCGTTGGTCGGACTGCTCGGCACGGTCGTGGGGATGATCATCGCTTTCCATACGGCAAGCCAGGCGGGCTTAGGCAAGGCGGAACTGTTGGCCAAAGGTATCTACATGGCGCTGCTGACCACCGCTGGCGGTCTGTCGATCGCGATTCCAGCACTCCTAGTGGGGGCCTACTTCAGCGGCCGCATCGATAAGTTCTTCCGAGAGATGAACCGGCATCTGGTCGCCGTCGAGCCGTGCCTGACGCGGAAGGAAGCAGCCTCGGACGAGACCGATGTGGACACCGTCTCGACAGGGCGACCGCATAAGAAGCCGTTAATGTCCTTGTAGTGGTGGCTTCCAGCCGCCACACGTCGGCCCAAGGCCAACGTGGGATATCCGTGGCGGCTGGAAGCCATCACTACGGAGAATCGAACGATCCTAACGCTACAAAGAAAGTAACGCATGCGACTCCCTGCTGAATCGGAAGAATCAGACACGCCCAACCTGACACCGGTCATCGACGTTGTCTTCTTGCTGTTGATCTTTTTTCTGGTCGCCACCCGATTCGACCAGCAGGAACGTGAGTTGGACGTGGAACTGCCGGAAGTCGTCCAGGCCCAGCCGCTGGCGATCACACAAGGCCTGATCATCAACATCGCTCGGGACGGGAAGTTCAAGGTCGTCAGCCAGGAATACACCGAACAACAGTTAGCTGCGATCATTCGCGAGGCCAAGAAGAACAATCCGCATCAGACCGCGCTGATCCGTGGTGATGGCGACAGCGCGCTGAAGCATGCCGCCAGTGTGATGAGCCTTTGTAACCGGGCCGGCATGGACTATCGAATCGCAGCCTTGCAGCGGCAATGATTCAACAAACAAGCATAGTCAAGTCAAGTAGGCCGGAACAAGCCTTGCGCAGTTCCGGCAACGAGTTTTCAAAAAACGCACGCCGTCCCGGAACTGCGCAAGGCTTGTTCCGGCCTACCAAAAACACTCACCACCAACTGGTAGCCTGATGCCCAACCAAGCAACCCGCCGCGCGTCGTGGAAGGTACTGGCCGCGCTGGCGGTCGTGCTGCTGGCTGCACTTGCGATTTGGGCAGCACCGCGTCGGGCCGAGCGTGTCGTTCCGGCTGATGCGAGTATCTCTTGGGACGACAACCAGCTACCACCACGGCGAGTCATCGTCTGGCGATCACCGGAAACCATCGCCGAATTGTTGCCGCCGGAAATGCACGACGCCGTGGTGATCACGCCCAGGTTTAGCGAAGGTGCCACAACGCTGTACTGTACGGTCCGCGTCGGCGACACCCAGGCGGACATCTATCGGGCACGATTCTCGGCCGGCAAGTGGGGGCCACTGGAAGCGGTACCGGCGTTGAACGGCGAGCTGGACGATGTCGGAGCGTTTGTCACCGTCGACGACGGGCAAGTCTTCTTTTATTCGAATCGTCCTGGGGGATCCGGCGGCTTTGATTTATACGTGGCCGAGCGGCAGGGCGACGATTGGGGTCCGCCGCGCAACCTGGGCCCCAAGATCAACACGCCGGCCCAGGAGTACGACCCGGCTCTCTCGGCCGATGGACAAACTTTGTACTTCGCGTCGAATCGAACCGAATCGATGGCCCGGCGGGCGGCCAGCGACGAGACGGATAAAGGGGAACCTGTCTGGTCGTCGACGTTACGCGGCCATCTTGGCGTGTCGCACTTCGACTTGTATGCCGCCCACCGCGACAGCACAGACAGTTCTTGGCGGAGTGCCCAACCGCTGACGGAACTAAACCGCGGCGACAGTGACGAAGGCTCGCCATTTTTGTCGCCAGACGGAGTGCATCTTTACTTCGCCTCCAATCGCGCTCCGCGCGCCAGCGGCGAGCGAGACCTGGATATCTATACGGCGCGACGCGTTGGCCATCGCTACGAACTGCCCGAGAACATCGGCTCGCCGATCAATACGTCGGCGGACGAGACGGAACCCGCGTTATCTCCCGAAGGCTTCACGCTGCTCTTCTCCAGCGATCGGGGCGGCGCGGATGCGATCTATGCGAGCCGCGCGATGCAGGTCTTCGAGGAAGTCTCCTGGGATACGTCGCATTTGGCGACGCTGCGCCGCGTTTGGCCGTTGGCCTTGTTGATTACGCTTGCAGTGGCCGTGCTGGCCGCCGGCGCCTTGCAGTTGCGCGGCTGGTTGGCCGAAGCCGCCTCGTCGGCCCGATTCTTCGCCGGCAGCGTGATCTTCCACTTGCTGTTGTTGATGGCCCTAACCTTCTGGTCATTGCCAACGGTGGTCAGCGTCATTATCACGAAGATCCACGAGGCCGAAGCCGCGGCGCAACCGTTCGATGACAACCAGCACCAATCACACGAGGACGGGCAACAAGCCTGGGAGAAGCTGGCGGACCTGACGGCCGTTGAGAAGGCGATCGATTTGATCCGCCGCGAGACGGAGCCGATCAACATCCCTAACGAGACGGAGCGGCTCGAGCCGACGATTCCCATCGAGATGGCACGACGGTTGCCAACCGATCAGGTGCTGTATACGCCCCCCAACGAGCCGGCGGAGCTGAGCGAGCCGCCACAGATTACTGCGCGCAGCATGGCGCTTCCGGCGGCAGTAAATGAAGTGGCAGACGCGGTCGAGGAACTCATTCCGCCAACGCCGGTTATCCCGAAACTGCCCGACGTTGCTCTGCAAGTCGAGTTGCAGCGAGCGGAACCGCAACCGGTCGTGGCGCCCGTTGATTTGTCCGAATCGGCCGCCGTCACCCGGAGACCGTCGGAATTGAGCGTGAAGGCGCCCAGCGATTCACCCCAGCTCGACGCGCCGCGACAAGACCCAATCGCAACGCGCCGCGTCAGCCGTGTAGTTCAGCAAGTCGTCGAGGCCACCGAAGAGACGACAGCGCCGGTGGTGCCCGTGGCCAAAGCGTTTGAACCGCCAGTGGAAATGCCAGAGCAGATCCAACTGAACCGCGGCGATGTAAAACCGCCCCGGATCGAAGTGCCGATCCCCCGCGAGATGACGGGACCGGACCGCGGCCAACGGCGGGTACTGGTAGGTGAATTGAGCGATATGCGCGTCGATCTGCCACCCCGTTTCGGTCCCATTGTGAGCAGCTTGCAGCGACCGCGTGCCAAGGCCGCCAAGGTGATCTACGCCGCGGACAGCGTTGGCTTGCGCGAAATGTTTACATTGCGGCAAAGTGACATCCGCAAGCAATACATCGAGTTGTTTGATGGCACGCAGGAGTCGGAGCAGGCGGTCGATCACGGTTTGGTGTGGCTTGTGACACATCAGAGTGAGAACGGCAGCTGGAGCCTGAACAACTTTCACGCCAACTGCAAAGACAAGCATCCCAACTGTAGCGGAGCGGGTACCGCGAAATCCGACACCGCCGCGACGGGGCTGGCTCTGTTGCCCTTGTTGGCTTCGGGCAACACGCATCAATCCGGGCAGTATCAGCAGCAAGTTGCCGCCGCCATCAAGTGGTTGACCGAGGCGCAGAAAGAAAACGGCGACTTGCTCTCCGCGGGCGATCAGCAACCGCTGTACAGCCATTCGATTGCCTCGATCGCCTTGTGCGAGGCTTACGGCATGACCGCCGACCCGCAGCTCAAGCCCCGCGCCGAGAAGGCCTTGGACTTTCTCGTCAAGGCACAACATGCGGGTACCGGCGGCTGGCGATACAAACCGAACGAAGCGGCAGATACCTCCGTCGTCGGTTGGGCCGTGATGGCGCTCAAGAGCGGCGAGATGGCCGGCATTCCAGTGCCCAAGGCCGCGTTTGACAACGTCACGATGGCTGGCAAAGGTGGAAGGTAACAAGCCGCTGGGAGGCGTTTTCGGTTACCAGAACGCCAACCCAACGCCCGCGATGAGCGCCGAAGGGTTGCTCTGCTTACAGTTCATGGGCGCCGGCCGCAACGATCCACGGATGCGAGCCGGCGCCGACTATCTGCTGAAAAACCTGCCTGAACCCGACCAGCGACGCACGTCCTATTATTGGTACTACGGCACGCAAGTGATGTATCACATGCAAGGCGAGTACTGGGAAGTTTGGAACAACAAGCTGCGCGATCATCTGGTGCAGACACAGGTCAAGGAGGGCCCGTTGGCCGGCACCTGGGACCTCCGCGATAACTGGGAGAAGGCTGGCGGCCGCGTCTATTCGACCGCCGCCAAGCTGCTGATCCTGGAAGTCTATTACCGCCACCTGCCGCTCTACGAGCAACTCGACGAATAACATGGCCCAATTTGGATCGACGTCGTCGGAGCAAGGTCAGGCTGGATCGGATTCAACTCGATCGTTGCTTCGGATTCACTCAGCCACCCCGACATCAGCCCGGCAGGTTGAATGACTTGGCCCGCGGCTAGAATCAACCGGTCAGTTGGTCGCGCACTAGTTCGCCGAACAACTCCGGTCGGCGCGTGCGAAGTGTGTAGTTCGGGTGGCCGCGGAACTTGGCGAGGTGC
>Ga0326597_10011311_pt1 | contig 11841 bp, 28 predicted proteins | sample RVTome_12_FD_203789 | JGI IMG/M metagenome (GOLD analysis project Ga0326597, IMG submission 203789) | Soil microbial communities from uranium-contaminated site in the Upper Colorado River Basin, Wyoming, United States - RVT100D185 | ecosystem: Environmental > Terrestrial > Soil > Contaminated >...
GCGCCCACGCGCCCACGCGCCCACGCGCCCACGCGCCCACGCGCCCACGCGCCCACGCGCCCACGCGCCCACGCGCCCACGCGCCCACGCGCCCACGCGCCCACGCGCCCACGCGCCCACGCGCCCAGGCCCGCCCAGGCCCGCCCAGGCCCGCAGGGAAGAAAGGGAAGAGGTAAGCCGTCGCGCCTAAGCCGTTGGCACCGTCACAAGCACCCGTGGCTTGTGGTCCGCCTCCATGTCTGGCACCACGGCGTCCAAGATGCCGTTTGCGCTGGCGTGATGGCCTTCAAGCGCCTGTTGTGACAGTTTGTATCCGCCATGGGTCAAGACGTTGGTGGCCGCGTTGTAGAGCGTCCAACGGGTAAGCGCGCCGTTGTGCTCGGTCACTTCTTGGGGCAACCTCTCCCACACCTTCTCTTGAAGCCTGGATGGTAGACCGCTCTTTGTCAGGATGGCGTCCGCTTCATGGCTTTGGATGGTCACCATTTGGCTGTCCTTGATGCGACCTGTCCAAGCGTCCATTTGCGCCGTCGCTTCATTCAAGAAGCCTTCCAGCGCACTCCAGAGCGTCGCTATGCTTGCCTCGTTGTGCTTGCGGCGAACGGTCACCAGGTCACCAGCGCTGCGCTGCATCCCATTCAAGCACGCAAGGCGCTTGCCATGGAAGGCGACACGTACCGGCGTCGTCCCGTCGTGGCTGGTGATGATAGACACACCAGCGGACACGATGTCCCCGACCTTCGGGTTTGCCGACACGTTCAGGTCGGCAAAGGTGAAGTCCGCCTTTGTGCGCGCATCGCTCATGTAAACGCTGGCCGACTTGACGTTCAATCCCCGCGCCTCAAGCCCTTGTAGCGTCTTGAGGTACAGTTCTTCGGGTTGGACGACGGCGTACCGTCGGCCAACAACACCAACCACTTCGTTTGTGGCGGTATTCCGTAGGCCAACGCGTTGCTTCACCGCTTGATGCGCACCGCTTGGCAGGCGGTGAAAGAGCGGCACGGATTCAATCGTGTCAAGCTCTTGCGCCAGGTCGCGAACGGCTGTTGGTGTGTCAGCCGTCAAGTGTCGTTCGATTACTATTTTTGGCATTTTGTTATCTCCTGGGGACTAAGCCTTGCGACTTAAGCCCCTTTCAGGGAAGAAGAAGGTGGAAAAGGTGCCATGCGCCTACTTAGGCTTCAGGGATTCAACCGTCACAATCGACGCGTACTTGGACCTGAAAGCCTCTTGGCTTAGGCCCATGTCTGCCGCAACAGCCTTCCAGTCAAAGCCGCTTGCCTTGACATAGGTTTCAAGCTTGAAGTGCTCAAGCTCTGCGCCGTTCTCGATGCGACTCTTGGCTTCAGCGACCAGGACGGTTTCAACGTCCCCGAGTCCCCGCAGGTCAGCCTTGACCTGCAAAAGGCGTGCATCCAACCCTTCAAGCGACAGGTCCGCCGCTTCGATGGTCAGCGCCGCTTTGTTTGCATGGATTGCTTCAACCGTCGCACCGTAAGTGGCGAGACTGAAGAAGCGTCCAAGCTTGTCCCGTGCGTCTGCTTTCACGCTGCTTTGTGTGTGTGTGTCCATTGTATTTCGCTCCTGTCGCCCCTTCAGCGTTTCAGCTTCAGGGACATGTGGAAGATAGAGGTGGAAAAGAGGTCCGCCGCTTAGTCGGCTAGACCGGCGAACAGCCGAGCGTCAGTAGTCCGCGCCGAAGTATGGCTGTTCAGGGATACAGTCGCTCGTCTCGGACCAATCCCATTCGTCGGGGCTTTTCGGGCGTCGAGTTTTGTTAGTCATGTGGTCATCTCCTGTTGTCTTTTCTCGCGCCTTCAAGAGGTCGCGCCTGTCGTGGTGGTGCTTTTGTCACAAGCCAAGCCCAAAGGGCGCCCGTTTCCGCCGTTCTGTCGGTTCTACGCCGCCAGCAAGCCAAGGAAACAGTGTGGGTGTATAAGCCTTTAGTCTATTTGCTTTCAGTTAGGGAGTTTGAATGCAAATAGCGCCGCTCTGTTGTTTTCAGATAGACAAACCAGCCAAAGCGTCCAGGCGCGCAGGTCGTCCGCTGCGCCCTTTGCCCGCTAAGGCCCTAGAATCGCCTCCTGCCGCGTTTTCTCCCTTGGCAGGTCCAAACACACCAGCGGCGCCGAGAACGTCGATTGTGGGCCGATTGCCTGGATTCCTGTGCGTGCGTGCGTGCGTGCGTGCGTGCGTGCGTGCGTGCGTGCGTGCGTGCGCGTGCGCGTGCGCGTGCGCGTGCGCGTGCGCGTGCGCGTGCGCGTGCGCGTGCGCGTGCGCGTGCGCGTGCGCGTGCGCGTGCGCGTGCGCGTGCGCGACAGGGATTCTGATTGTGATAAATCAACTGAGAATTTTCATTCCTGAGAATTCTTTTATTATGAATTTATGAGAATTCAGAGAATTCAGCCAGGAGTATCGTCAGATACGACTCGAAGAGCGAGAAAGAGGGAAAAGAGTTCGCGCGTTTGCGCGTTTCAAAACCCTTGGGTCTTCAATCGGCGCCAGGAATCTGTAGGAAATCCACGTGTCTGTTGTTTGAGAGACGTGTGGTAGCGTTCCTGGCCAAGAATGCAAGGGCATCTCGTGGCCACCCATTCACAAACTCCTGTGCTTCTTGTACTGTCTTGTAACCCTTGTGTGGTTGTCCAGGAATGGCCTTGTGTGCCACGACTTCACCATCACCGAAGCGGCGATTGTCATTTTGACCTGCATATGCCTTGAGTCCACCACTCGGGGTTTGGAAGACATCTACAGTGAATCCAAATGGGTCTGTACACACCACCCTACGCAGGTAGGCGTCGCTGTCTGGTATATTGTTGCTCATGTTCTATCTCCAAGTCTGTTACGCGTGGTCCCTATATAAGTTCACCGCATTGCGTTTGTTTGAATGTAAACACGATTGTTGGAGCACCGTCAGGTGCGACACGCGAAGCGTCAGCGAAGAGGTTGCACACGCGCGTGCGGACACGTATGCGCACATATACATACGAGGATTGGGAGATTTCTGTTTGTGATAACTCTACGAGTCGTGTCTGACGACACTCCTACCACGCTCGGGCCGTGGCCGTCATCGCGCGGGGAGGTACACATGTTAATTCAAATTACCCCGACCCATCACCGAGCCACGAGCGGCGCGAGTCAGGCGAGGTTTGGGTGATTGTCAAATCACCCATAGCGTGCCACGGTTTGGACACCCTGGACACCCGAAGTTTTGCGGTCTGGCGCGAACAGCGTCCAGCGTCTTTGAGCGTTTCGTGTAAACTTTTTCAAACTTACACACGCGGCATTGCACCGTGTACCCTGGCTTTGCGGGTTGTGCAACCAGCATACCTGCCGCCAAGCACCGTTCTGGCGATGCGCCAAACCGCACGGCCCACGCCTGCCACAGCGGCCCGTGTCCCGCTGCGTGTCCCGCTGCATAGTGTGCGGCTTCATGGCGCACGACTTCATCGACCGCGATACGGTCAACAAGTCTGGACGACAACCGCAAGCGCGGTCTGCCGTCACAGGTGCGGCCCATCGCACCACCGCGCCGTTGAGCGTTGTCGATGGTCAAGTTTACATCTTGCCAAGACGGCAGAATGTTCGGGAACGTCGCCACCAGGTCGCCCCAGGTGGACTCTGCGGTTTCTCGGATTGCGTGTTGTGTCAACATACTCCATTGCCTCCAAGTTTGCCAACGCGCCTGGGTATATAGGTGTTGTGGTTTGAACGTAAATGACAGTTTGTGTAAACACGATTGTTGGAGCACCGCAGGTGCGACACGCGCGCAGCGCGTCAGGTTGGGAGAATTCATTTACGCATATGAGAATACGGAGAATTCACGCCAGGAGCATCGGAACGATGCGACTCGAAGAGAATTCGCTGTATGAGAATACCGACCGACCTTTGGTCGGCTCGGTTCGAGCTTCACCGAGCAAAGCGAGGTTTCAGCGAGTAGATTTCTGTTTGTGAAAACTTATTCGCCCACCGAGTTTTGAATCACAATCTCGGCGCGCTTGTCGATTTCACCCATGATGATTGCGGCCTTGTTGATTTCCTCTTCTTCAAGGTGGTGGTTCGCGTCACGGATTGCGCCCATGAAATCAAGCCCCAGCACTACTAGCCTTTCGTCGCGCGGTCGTGCGCTAACCTCCGAGCGCGGTATGCGCGCATCAGCCGTTCCGCACGCACAAGTTGGCCAGTTCGACGCGCGCTTGACCGCTGTTGCTGAAAACGGCGCTTTGCCGTCTGCCAAGCGACGGCGCGCGCGCTTGATTACAATGTTCCAATACTTGCGCTGTACGGGTTTGCGTTGAGTCATATCACATGTCTCCAATGCTACGTATGCAGCGACTACACTTAAGCGTTGTGATGTGCCGTCGCGACCTCGGATATCAGTAACCCGAATCCGTTTTCGTTGAATGTAAACGTCGCAGGCGTTTGTCCAGACGTTTTGTGTTTGGAAATAGCACCACACGCCACCAGCGCGGCGCACGCGCGATGTGTTGCCGATGTATCCAGCCCTAGAGATTTTGACACAGAGCGCGCCGTTGATTTCGGGTTTGCGTGAATGTGCAACAACACCCGCGATTGTGTGCCGAATCGCGCCGACATTACGCCACCCAAAAGGTGAACAGCGAATACCGACCGAACCGAGCGTAGCTCGGGAGCGAGGTTTGACCGAAGGTCACAGTACCCCGTAGAAATCCAACAGCGCATAGTTAGATTCGATTCGGTCAAAGCAGAAATGGCCGCGCTCTCGCCTTTTGCAATCCGCATCTTTCTTTGCGCCGCAACCGTCGCACGGTTTCTGATTCATCTCTCGACACAATGTGTCAATCTCGTGTACATCCAGCTTACGCTTTGTTAGCTGGACCGTCAAGGCGACGGCTTCCTCCGTCCTTTGGATGGCAAGCTCTGTCGGCAGAGTCATACCAGCACCCCGACGGTCATGTCCTCGGTGACGAGGATGGCTTCTTGCCGAAGCTCATGCTTCAGCATGTTCGCCAGTCCGCGCAGCTTCGTACCGTCAGCGCTGGCTTCTTGAAGGACGGTCACAACAGCGCTGTGCTCCGCCTTGCCGCGCCAAAGCCCGATAGCTTCAGTAACGGTGCAATCTACACCAGCAACAGCGCAGTAGTGTCGCACGGTGTCGCTGCCGTACTTTGTACGGCCGTCAGCCGAGACTAAGCCGACGTATAGTGTCGTTCGCTTCATGGTTTGTGTACCCATGCTGTCATGTAGGCGCCGTGGGTATATGAATACATCGAACGTGCGATGATATTATATACACATCGAACATGCGCACATTCATGCACACAGCAACCTGTCCCGTTCATGGCGTATTCTACTCGGGTACACGAAAAGGGCTAGACAAAGCAATCGATGCTCATAACTGGGGCGACAACTGCGCGTTTGCTCATCTGGCAAAAATCGAGGTATCGTGTGACCGTTTGTGGGAGCATCGGTACGATGCGACACGCGAGGCGTCAGCCGAGCGTTAGATAGCTGTGAATCGTTTCCGTTTGTGAGAAAACAGTTCCATCTTCGGTGCACACCATTGTGATAATTTGGGAATATTCGCCCGTTTCATTGTTCACAAACAATTCGGTGCTGTGTACCGAGCAGGGCGAGGTTCGAGCGTCGCACGACGCGAGTAGTGAACAGCCATCGTGGGAAATTTCGGCAGATGTCGTGTCCGCGTTTCCAAACACGATTGCGCCGAACGCAATCGCCAATATCGCGGCGAACGCGCCCCAGAAGAGAATTGCTCCCACTTTATTGCTCATGTTTCACCGTAAGTGCAGTGGATATATAAACATTGTGCTCATCCACAGACGGTATGAACGTTCGCAAATACGCGATTTCAGCTACCAGCGTATCTTCAAATGAAATATTCTCTAGCTCGTCCAGAGATTGCGCGGCATCTTCCCAGAAACCACAAGTCACCGCAGCCGCAGCCGCGCGCAACAGCGCCCGCTTGTTGTGGCCGACGCGCTTCATGTATAAGTGAGCGTCCAGCCAGCGGTGGTAATCGTCAATCGAAAGCTCCATCTTCTCACTTCGTTCGGAACCGAACCACCCTATGGGTGGTACTCGGTGGTACACGAATAGTTGTGGCATTTATAATAGTTGCGTTCGTGTTATCGCGCAATCAGCACGGCTCGAATCTGGGGTCTGCTTCGATTGCAGTAACCAACGCATACGTCGCGCGAGCAGCCGCTACAGCCAGTCGCTTGAGTTCGCCGTCTTGCATGTCAGCCTCTAGTGTGTCTGCGCTATAATAGCCGTCAAGAGCGCAACCTATACCTTCGGTGGCGACGGTCGCCAGGAACGCTTCTTCCGAGATTTCACCCATACTGTCGTGTATGCTGCGTTACTACTTAAACGTTGGATAGTGTGGACATGGCGGCTTGTGCGGCGCGAGCAATCGCGGCACGTTTCCATTTCGAAACATATTCGGGCACGGCAGCGACAGCCGCAGCTAGATTCAGTACATCTGTCGCGTTGGCACACATTATACCTGCACAAAAGAAATGAAGCGCGCCACGCTTTTTGCGCATTTGACCACTGCGCGTGCGTTCGTATTTCTCGCGCCCGATGATGCGGTGTTTGCAGTACAAGCACTTCATGTTTATCACGCTCTGACGAGTCGCATCTGCCGCTTCGCGGGATGCTCCTGTTAATTTGGTGCTGGTCTCGTTTGTACAAACGAGTTACGGCGATTTTACGGATGCGTCCAGTAAGCACCCTCGATTTCATTTTGCATGTGTCGCTTTCACATGGAGCCATAACTTCAGACCACATAGAATGCTCAACCATGCGGCCCTATCGTCTGTTGCCGTCCGCGCCTAGTCCGTGCGCGGTCTTGGGACTATCTACCCCTGACGACGGGCAGACACGGCATATGGTGGTGGCACTTGTTGCTGCGGTGGCCACCGACAACCGCTATCCCTCCAAGGAGGACAAATCGTCGTATACAGCAACAGTATATAACCGTTGCGAATACACACAGAGAGAGAGTTTCGTTCGCCGATTTCAATCGGTATTAACCCACGCCATGACCGTTCATATTGCCAGCGGCCACAGTCGAAGTAACGGTCGCAGTCGAAGTCACATGGCACATCAGCCGATGTGCGCCACACGGTCACCGAGCCGCAGGCGAGGTTAGCGAGGCGTAGCCGAGCGTCAGGTGTGCAGACAATCGAGTTTAGCGTCTGCAATAAATCGCGCACAATCGGCGCATGGTTTTGCATTCACGAATACGCCGCGCGGGTTCACGCGCACAACCACGACAGTCCTGGCGCGCATAAGTTTGGGAGAAAATTCTAGCTTCGCTATCGCCGCTGCTTCGGCATGTAGCGACTTGCGAGCGGCCCACGTACTGCGTTCACCGACAGCCAGCCGACGATTATACGCAATCGAAATTATCTGGCCGTCTGCATCTAAAACAGCAGCCGCGTGCTTGAACAACATGCGCGACCGCATGGCAGTTTTTCGCAATCGCGATAACACGTCTGCGCGTATCATGAACGTAATACGGCCCAACGAACCAGCCACACGATGCCAGCAATCCAGGCAAGGTTACCAAAGAGCCATGCGGTAACCGCTCCTGCTACTGCTGTTTCTTCGTGGTCAGAAATCGCGCCGTAAATGGTCGCCACCACCGCCGTGAAAAACGCACTAAAACAAAACAGCGTAACATAGCCGAACGGGTCCATTAGGCGTCACCTGCTGCGAGTCGCATCGCTAGAACCTCGCGTTGCTCGGTGTCGCGATTCTCCTGGGTTTCGTCGTTTGCGAACCCCGCGTAAGCCAGCGCCACGTTCACCTTGATGCCTGTCTGCGGCTTCGGACAAAACATTTGGATTTGATAAAACGTTTTGCGCCCAATCGGGACGATTTCGCCGCCAGCACCGCGCCATGTGTGTCGGCTCGGGTCGTACACGGTGTTATGTTTGATACCAAACGCGGCAATCATCTCATCTGGAAAAGTCGCGCTTTGCGCTCCTGGGAATGTGCCCATACATGTGCCATAGCGCATCAGTATTTAATGTTTACCGAGGCGTCAGCCGAGGTCTGAGCGCAGCGAAGAGTGTTGCGTTGGGTCGGTGGCTGCGAGGGCTTCCTTGGCAACTCGGCGGAAGTTTGCGGCAGGAATGAAGTCGTCCGTCGCGTTGGCGATGCGCCCAAGCGCCTCCCGCAAGCGGGCCACGTCGGTCTGGCTCGCGTCTAACGACGCTCGCGCCTCGTTACACTCGGCTTCGGCCTGTCGCAAAAGCCCGTTGAGCCGTTGGTTCTCGTTCAGCAGGTCAACGGCCTTGTCGAGCAGTTTGTCCATTAGATGTCCACCCCTGCGGTTAAATCTATCAGGTCGTCACGCAGGCTTTCGTTCTCGGCCTTCAACCGTTGGTTCTCGCGCCACAGGTCGGCGGCTTTGGTGGCTTCAAGGGCAGCATCATACCCAAACGCCCACAACTTGTCGTTGCTGTATCGGCCATAGCGGTCGGCCGTTTCTGGGGCGTTCCGACGCAGGAAGGATGCGGGCAGGTCGTCGCTCATGCCTGCACCGCCATAGCCAGAATCTCCTTGCGGATTTCCTCTGCCTCGTCGGCAGTATCTTCGCGCTGGAAGCATCGGGCAATCAGCTCCGACATGCCGCGCAGATACTCCGACTTGTGGTCAGGCAGCCCAACCCACATCAACTCGGAGGCTTCTTCAATCATCTTGCTACGAGTCGCGGGGGTCATGCCTGCCTCGCTTCGCTCGGTGCCTCGCGTTGCTCGGCCTGCACCGCCTTGGCGCGGGTCAGCACAAGCTGGCCGTCGTTGCGAAGGTCGTCGTCCATCGAGCGCAGTGCATAGTCGGGAAACCACCAAACCTTTGCGTCTGGCGCGGGCTTGTCGCCCAAGTCGCCAAGACCGGCCAGGGTGGCGTCGTCGGTGAAAATGGGGGCGCTTGTCAGGGCACCGATGTCCTGTGGCCGCACCGTGTAGAAGCCCCAGGAGTGCAGGTGGTCGATGATTTCCGCCTCATTGATGGGCGTTTCCCCCTCGGGGGTGATGATGAGGTCGCCGCCCTCGGCCTCCTGCACGTTCATGGGGCCACCGCCTTACTCGCTGCGCTACTCGCTACGCTCGACTCGCGTTGCTCGTCATCGGGTCGGTCAGTTGTAAGTGTCATTGTTATTGCTCCTGGGTATGTGTAAGCGGCGTGGGTATATCAAACTTTGGTTCAACAATATCGCTCGATGGCGTGAGCGATTTCTTCAAATGAAGAACCGTTGTCGTTGGCTTGGGACAACACGCCAGTCAGACAATTATTTGCCGTGTCTCCGTGCTTCAACAGCCCAGGTAGTCTCTCTGGTAATGCTTCGTTGTCTTTCAAATGCTTTGGTAAGCCTTTCAGGTTCATGTTGCCCGTGGCAGCGCCAGCAATCTCACACGCCACGCCCAGGCAACAGTAGCGACCTGTGTCCGACGTGAACAGCGAGTTTTTACCTTGTTTGAAATCACCGCTTCGTAGATGCGCGACCCACTTTGCTTTGAACACTTTAGGCAAGCGGCGGTCTTTGGCGGGCAGAGATTCGAGTGACTCGATTAGACCCATAGATACTCGTAAGCAGCCAGGGTAGTTAAGCGTTCCGTTGTCGATTGTATCGCTATCGCTTCGCTCAACCTCGCTGCGCTCGGTATCTGTCCAAACGCGCTGTAATGTCAGCGGGCGCCAGGAGCGCGAAGCACCGAGCGAAGCGAGGTTAGTCCACGGTCCATGCACCACTACTCGCCGCTACAAACCTCACCTGACTCGCTGACGCTCGTACTTCGGTTCGGTGACGCGGCTCGAACCTTACCTCGCTTCGCTCGGCTCGGTGGCGCGTTGTCGCGCATACCGCTCTATGCGCTCGCTTACGTCGGCTGGCGCTAATCCACGGTCCATGCACCATTTTTTCCAAACGTCAAAAGGTTTGTCAATATCCAACGTGTCGTATAGTTGTCGCCACGGGTCCGCTGTCTCGGTGCTGATTTGCACATTCACATTAACGGGCAGTTCGGCGCGATTCTCGCTGAGTCGCGTTTCACGCTCCTGTTTTCCAATCGCCCAAAATGCGATGGCATAAGTGCCAAAGAAAACAAAGACAATCAGAAACTCATACACACAGAGGGGTAAGCGGGAAAAGATATAAACCTGTTGGTACGTTCGCCGCGGTCGTTTTACGGATTCGAATCCGCCGTTTCGTCCGCCCTCGCTTTGACCGCGTGACTCGGCACCAACGCGCCCGCAGGGTAGAAGCGGAACGATGGTCGCCCGCGCCCGCCATTGGGCTGCGGGGTCGTCTCGGTACGCACCAGGCCCAAGGAACGCAACGTGTTGGTCGTCGCGCTGATGGTCGAAGGCGGCGCACCCGTCTGGGTTTTCAGTTCAGCAACAGTCTTGCCCGAGGCGTAGCTGCGCTGGATAGCCGCCATGATGGCTTGGGGCTTGCTGCGGTTGCTGATTTGCGTGATGTCGGTTTTCATGGTAATCACTGTCCCGCCTCAAATGAGTTCGGGTAAATCTATGTACGTAAGTCCCATATATAACGGTTTCGAGACGGGCACATACACATGTGAACGCGTGCGCACGCGCGTATGCGGCGCAGGCGGCGCATTCGCATGTGAATGCGGCGACCCCAATATGGACGCTGTGAGAATTCACGATTTTGCAATAAACACTGTGAGAATTCACCGAAGCGAAGCGAGGTCTGAGCGAAGCGAAGAGAATTCTTGAATTCGGCGCATTCACATGTGATTGCTGTGAATTTATTGATTTCTGTGAGAAATCGCCCGAGATAATTGGTTTCTGTGAGAATTCATGACAGAAATCAGTGAATTCGCTGCAATCTATATGGGTTCTGTGAGAATTTTGTGTAATAAAATGGCCTGGGGTGAATTCACCCAGTGCGAATGCTCGTATGCAGCGCAAGCCGCCAAGGCACATGTGAATGCTCGTATGCGGCGTAATCGCGAATGCTCGTGTGCGGCGCACACCGAACGTAGTGAGGTTCGAGCAAAGCGAGCAGCGAATGCTCGTATGCGGCGCAATCTGCGAGATTCGCTCGTACCTGTCCACTGTAATAGGGTAATAACATGTGTATGCGCGTATGCTTGTATGCGGCTAATGCTCAGGTGTATGCTAATGGTGGTCTGATGGACAGTATGCGGTGCATTCGGTGTATTCGGTGTGTTCGGCGCATTCACATGTTTTCAGTGATATCACAGCTAACGCAGCGATATCACATGTGAATACATTACCTATTACAGTAGACATCGAGGTACGTGTGGTGTTGTTTTGTAACAAATATGGGACGCTGTATTAAACGCTTCGCGTTTAACACCGCAACTTTCAGTTGCTGGTATTACGTCGCGATTGCGCGATTGCGCGATTGCACTATTGGACCAATGCCCGCACTGTTCGAATAAAAGCGTCAACTTCGTCGCGCTTATACGAGCTATACTCCTTGTTAACTTTGTTGCGTAACGGCGTGGCGACTACAATGTCAAAGTTTTGCGCTGTCACCAAGTCTAAGTCAGCAACACTGTGATAATCTTCAAACGGACTCGGACACGAGCAACCAGAATCTTGACCAACGAATACGCGGCCATTTTCGTCTAGCCACGCGACCGTCATGTCAAAATTGTAATCTGGTTCCGCTTGCACGAACGCAAGAATCTGTAGCCCGTGTGCTTCTGGCGAGTGATAGATGTCAGCCATGCTGTCGCGTAATCATGCCTGGTATATAAGCATTACGGCTGCGCGGCGATTTATTATAATCGCTAATACCCAGGAGAATTGCGAGCCGAGCGTAGCAAGGTTCCA
>Ga0326597_10011312_pt1 | contig 11841 bp, 12 predicted proteins | sample RVTome_12_FD_203789 | JGI IMG/M metagenome (GOLD analysis project Ga0326597, IMG submission 203789) | Soil microbial communities from uranium-contaminated site in the Upper Colorado River Basin, Wyoming, United States - RVT100D185 | ecosystem: Environmental > Terrestrial > Soil > Contaminated >...
CATGATCTCCAGGCCGGGCAGCCCCAGGTCTCGCAGCAGGCCGGTCGCGACCTGGACGCCGCGGTAGCAATCCTGGCCGATGCCCGCCTGCACGCCCGAGCGCGGCAGGAGCACGCCGACCTTGAGCTTCGCGGACTGCGCGCGCACGATGCCGAACGGCGAAAGCGCGCCGAGCGTGCCCGCCGCGGCGAGCGCCCGGTTGAAGCGGCGGCGATTGATGCGCTGCGTCATGGGGTTCTCCTCCTCCTTGGTCGGACTGTTATAGACCATTACAATTTCCGGGTCAACGATGAAACGGCTGCCTTCACCGCATCGGCCGCGCGTGCTCGCGCCCATCGCGCGCGTGCCCGGGCTTGAGTACGACGTGCTCGACGAGCTGCTGGGCTACGCGCTGCGCCGCGCGCAGGTCGGCCTGTTCCTCGCCTTCCACGCGGCGACGCGCGGCCAGGACATCACGCCGCCGCGCTTCACCGCGCTGGTGATCGTCGGCGCGAATCCCGGAATCGGACAGTCGGCGCTCGGGCAGGTCCTCGGCATCGCGCGCTCCGGCGCCATGATGCTCACCGACTGGATGGAGGAGCGCGGCCTGGTCGAGCGGCGCCGCCGCCCGAACGACGGCCGCGCCTGGGGCGTGCACCTCACGGCGCGCGGCGAGAGGCTGATCGCGGCCATGAAGCGGCGCGTCGCCGCCGAGGACCGCAAGCGCGCCGCGGTGCTCGCGCCGCGCGAGCGGCGCGAGCTGCTGCGGCTGCTGAACAAGCTCGCGCCGTGAGCGCGGCGGCCTGGCGCACGCTGACCTATGCCGGGGCCTATGAGCGCGCGCGCCGTGCTGCAAACCCGCGCCAATCTGGTAGAAATGCTCTATACGGAACCCATGGCGCCGGCGGTGCTGAAGGCGAAGACATGAACATCGACGACTTCGTCGCCATCGACGTGCATACCCATGCCTGGAAGTCCGCGCTGCGCGTGGGCGATCAGCCGACCGAGTCGCAGCAGGCGATGGGGAATTACTTCCGCTACACGCCGCAGCACCAGACGGTGCCCGAGATGGCCGACATGTACCGCAAGCAGTACGCCAATACGCTCCTCAAGGACCGGATTCTCTTCGACTCCGACTACCCGGTGATCGCGCCCGAGCGCTGGCTGGCGGAGTTCGACAAGCTCCCCATCAAGCCCGACGTTCGGCCGCTGATTCTGAAGCGGAACGCTGCGCGACTGCTCGGGCTGGGCGCGTGAATCTTTTCGCCGTTGGCCGTGTGCTCGCAAAGCTGACGGCGTGGCTGCTCGGCGGCGTACTCGCGCTCGTCGCCGTCTGGTACGCGGCCAATAGAACGCTGGAGCCGAAGATCGACGATGCCCTGATGTCGGCGGAACAAGTTCCGGACGCCGAGAACGCCGGCGTTGCCCTTCTGGGTCTGACCGCCCCCAGCGGCGCGGATTTCATGGAGCACGGGTCCAGGGTCAGGGTGCTCTACGAGGCCAATGCGCCGTATGACCGCATTCTCGACGAGCTCAAGGGGGCCAAGACGCTGCAGCCCACGGCCGAGAGCGAGCAGGCACGCTGCTGGCTGGATCCCGATTGGCCAGTCCTGGACAAGTGTCCCCCGTTCGAGAAGGTGGTGGGCGCGGTGCGAGCGAACCGGGAGTTGCTCGATCGGTTGAGGCGGGCCTATTCGCTCAAGCACTACGCCGGAGACGAATGGCAGCTTCGTTCGGTCTACCTGACCCTGATCAAGCTCTCTGTCGCCGACATGCAGTGGGACCTGCGACAGGGCGCGCACGAGGCGGCGTACCGCAAGTGGAGCGAGCAATTCAGGTTCGTGCGCATGACGGTTCAAGGGACAGACACTTTGGTGGGGCGGGTGGTGGGACTCGTCGCGATGGGCATTACGCTTTCGGTCCTGGAGAGCATGCTCAATGCCGATCCGGACATCGCAACAAGGCACGCGGCAGAGCTCTTGGAGCTGGTTCGGCCGAACGGCGTCGCCGCCTTCGGCCCGGATGGGATCGTTCGCGGAGAGTACGCTCTGCTCAAGCGCTGGCTCGCGCGCCTGGGACAGGACGCGCCGGGCGCCGACGACAGACTCCACTGGCTTGTCGAACGACTGGGCCAGAAGAACAGGATCCTGAACAGGTACGCTCGGTTCGCGCCCGAGTATGCTCGCGCGATGCAGCTGCCTTGGAAGGACTTGCACGGCGAATACCAGCGGTTGCGCGAGAAGCATTATGAGCCGCAAGCCTGGGAGTTCTTCCTCGATCCCTTCGGCAGCGTGTTCTTCGCGGAGCACGTGGACTCGCACCTGAAGATGCGCGAGTTTGTCAGGCAGATGCACTACCTCGACGGCAAGCTGCGGCTGGCGACGCTGGCACTCCAGCAGATCAATGCAGGGGTGGGCGATGACGGAATGGTGCAATTCCTGGCTGCGGCCGGCCCAGAGCTCAGAGATCCCTTCTCGGGTCAGCCAATGCAGTGGGATCCGAAGGACAGAAAGATCTACATGACGGATCCCGACGAACGGTGCCTGGTCATGGCATGGTTCAGGCTGGCGGCGTCGCCCGGAGCTCCGCGCCCGCCAGGGTCAGCCGTAAGTACCAACGCATGCTAGCCAGGTCGCTTTAGAAGCGCCAGCCGAGCTTCAGGCTGTAGGAGCTCGCGTCGCCCGTCTTGTCGGCCTGGAGATTGACGTTGAGCACGGTGAAGTTCATGCCGACACCGACGAATACCTTGGTAAGGGAGAACTCCTCCTTCTGCAGTCCGCCGGTGCCGCGCGGATCGCTTTCGATCCACACGCGCCCGATTCCCGCATAAGGCGTGAGAATCGCGAAGCCCTTGGAGATCGAGACGTCGATGCCGCGGGTGTCGAACGCGAGCTGGTCGACGCCGCTCAGCTTGGTGATGCTGCCGCGCACCGCGAGCGCGGGCGACGCCACGCCCCCCTTCAGGATGGCGTAGCGCAGCTCGCCGCCCGTATAGCGGATGTTGCTGCCCGGGATTGCCGCGTACGTCAGCCCGATATCGAATCCGGCGGGCAGTCCCTTGTGCACGCGCAGCGTCGGCACGTACAGGGTGGTTTCGGCGTCGTCCGACGTGGCGAGCTGCAGGACCGCTGCGTTCTCCATCTTCGTGGCCGTCACGCCCACGCCGATATCGAACCCGGTGATACCGAGCGGTTCCGCGGGAATCTGCGCGTGGTAACTGAGCGCGGCGCCCAGGTCCTCGGACAGCAGGCGGAAATCGCCCTGGCCGAGTCGCTGCAGCTGGTCGACGTCCTGCGCCCAGGCCGGCGACGCGGCGAGCAGTCCTGAGAGCAGTGCAAATCTGAGAGTGCGCACGAACGACTCCTTTCGAGGGGACGATGGAATGGCCGCATGCAAAAGCCACGGAATGGTACGCCGCTTTGGCGAGCGCGCGACGTGACCCACCGCACACAAGTCCGGTTCGTGGGGGCGGGCCCCGCTGCGTGACGAGTTCCAAGGCCAAGGCGACCACGCTCGCCGAGAACTATGCGGGACTGCCGCTGGACTAAGGAGCATGGACTCCAAACCCTCGATGCATCGCCGCCGCCTGCTTGGCGCCGCCGCCGCGCTGCCGTTCGCCGGGGCGGCGTTTTCGCAGGATCTGCCGCTGACGCCCGCCTGTGGAGCGCAGGCCGCGCTCACCCCGCGCCAGACCGAAGGGCCTTTCTATACGCCGGACACGCCGCAGCGCGGCTCATTCGTCGAGCCGGGGTCGAGGGCGCAACGGCTGATGCTGAGCGGCCGGGTCGTATCGCCCCAGTGCCGGCCGGTGGCCCGCGCGCTGCTCGATTTCTGGCATTGCGACGAAAAGGGCGAATACGACAACGTGGGCTTTCGTAACCGCGGCCACCTCTACGCGGATGCCGAGGGGCGCTTCCGCCTGGAGACCGTCTTTCCTGCAATTTATCCCGGCCGCGCGCGCCACATCCACGTCAAGGTGCAGGCGCCGGGGCGGCGCATCCTCACCACGCAGCTGTACTTCCCGGGCGATGCGCGCGACGGGTTGTGGCGCCCGGAGCTGGTGGTGGCGATGGAGCGGCGGCCGGAGGCCCGGCACGCCGCGTTCCAGTTCATCATCGATGCCTGAAGGTGACATAATCGCGCCTGCTAATCCGCCAGACGCAAAAGCAATGACCTACGTCGTCACCGAAGACTGCATCAAGTGCAAGCACATGGACTGCATCGAAGTCTGCCCCGTGGACTGCTTCTACGAGGGCGAGAACATGGTCGTCATCCATCCCGATGAATGCATCGACTGCGGCGTGTGCGAGCCCGAGTGCCCGCCCAAGGCCATCCTGCCGGACTCCGACGCCCGGGCCGAGCGCTGGCTGAAGATGAACACCGACTTCTCGCTCAAGTGGCCCAACATCACGCGCAAGGGCACGCCGCCCCCGGACGCGGACGACTGGAAGGGCGTTGCCGACAAGTTCGAGAAGTACTTCACTCCGAACCCCGGCAAAGGGGAGTAGTGCAGCTCGCGCGATCGAGGTGCTGAGGAGACAAGCATGATGCGCATCGCGGCGGTGCTGATGGCGCTGCTGATGTCGGGCTGCGCCGCATTCGATGGACGCACGCTTGCGCCCGGAAGCTCGACGGCGCAGGAGGTGACCTCGCTCATGGGCGCTCCGGCGCTCGAGCTGAAGCGTCCGGACGGCGAGCGGCTGTTCTACTTCGAACGCTACCTCACCGGGCCGGCGATGTTCGTCGCGCGTATCGGCGCGGACGGCGTGCTGCGCGGCATCGAGCAGCGGCTCGTCTACCCCAACATCCACGCGGTGAAAGACGGCATGCGCGCCGCGGAGGTGCGCGAGCTGCTCGGCCCGCCGTACAGCGTATCGCGCCTGCCGCGCCTGCAGCACGACGTCTGGGAGTACCCCTGGCGCCATGCCGTGCGCGAGCTGCGCGTGCTATGGGTGCATTTCTCCGACGACGGCGTCGTGCGCAGGGTGGTGGAAATCCACGACGACAAGCGCGACCCCGACAGCGATCCGTTCCGCTGACCGCTCAGGCGAGGCGCCGCAGCTCGGTCTTCAGCACCTTGCCGTAGTTGTTCTTGGGCAGGCTCGCCACGAAGCGGTAGGCGCGCGGGCGCTTGAAGCGCGCGATGTGCTCCAGGCACAGCGCGTCCAGCTCCTGCGACGATACGTCCGCGCGCCGCACGACGAAGGCCACCACTTCCTCTCCCCACTCGGGGTGCGCGCGCCCCACCACCGAGCACTCGGCCACCGCCGGGTGGCGCAGCAGCACTTCCTCGATCTCCCGGGGATAGATGTTCGAGCCGCCCGAGATGATCATGTCCCTGGAGCGGTCGCGGATCGTGAGGTAGCCGGCCTCGTCCAGGCTTCCCAGGTCGCCGGTGTGCAGCCAGCCGCCGCGCAGCGTCTGCGCGGTGGCTTCGGGATTGTCCCAGTAGCCCGCCATCACGCAGTCCGAGCGCGTCACGATTTCACCGACTTCGCCGGCGGGCAGGTCGCGGTCCTCGCCGTCCACGACGCGCACCTCGACACCGGTGCGCGCGTAGCCGCAGGATTGCAGGTTGCGCCGCGCGGCGTGGTCGGCCTGCGGCAGCCCGGTGATGGTCATCGGGCTCTCGCCCTGGCCGAAGAGCTGGTACAGGCGCGGCCCGAACAGGTCGATCGCGCGCTCGCAGTCCGCGACGTACATCGGCGCGCCGCCGTAGGTGAGGGTCTTCAAATTGCGCAGGTCGGCGCCGCCCGCGGCCCTGCTCGCCATCAGGCGCACGATCATGGTCGGCGCGGCGAAGAACGAAACACCTGTATGCGTGGTGATCAGCCGGAAGATCTCCTCGGGCTCGAAGCCACCGCTCTCCGGAATGACGTTGAGCGCCCCCGCGGCGACGTGCGGCACGCCGTACAGGCCCGAGCCGTGCGACATGGGCGCGGCGTGCAGGATCGAATCGCCGGGGCCGAGCCGGTCGATGTCCGCGTGGTAGGCGTGGGTGGCGAAGAGCAGGTTGCGGTGCGTGAGCATCGCGCCCTTGGGCACGCCGGTGGTGCCGCTGGTGTAGAACAGCCAGGCGACGCCATCGGGAGCGGTGTCGGCTGCGGGTACCGCCCCGGCTTCGCGCAGCTTCCTGAACTCCGGCGAGGCGATGGAGATGCCGCCGGGCAACGCCGCTTCGAGATCGGGCGTCACGAAGCCGAGCCTGGCGCCCGAGTTCTCCAGGATATAGGCGAGCTCCCGGGCGTGGAGCTTGGCGTTCATCGGCACCGCCGTCAGGCCCGCGTGCCAGCAGGCGAACAGCACCTCGTAGTACTCGGGGCAGTTCTTCATGGCGAGCGCGACCCGGTCGCCGGGGGCCAGGCCGCGCCGGCGCATCGCGCCGGCCAGGCGCGCGACCCGCTCGGAGAATTCGCCGTAGGTCGCCACGGTGCGGGTGCCGCGCGCCAGCGCCGGCGCCTGCGGCAGGCGGCGCGCGCTCGCGTGCAGCAGTTGCGAGAGGTTCATGCGATGCCGAACAACGCCCGCGCGTTGCGCGTCGTCGCCGCGGCGAGCGCTTCGGGCGCCTCGCCGCGCGCGCGCGCCACGGCGCGCAGGATGTGCGGCAGGTGCGCCGGCTCGTTGCGCCGCGCCTTCGGCTGCGGGTGCAGGTCGCGCGGCGTCAGGTAGGGCGAGTCGGTCTCGAGGAGCAGGCGATCCTCCGGGATCTCCTTCGCCAGCTCGACCAGGTGCCTGCCGCGCCGGTCGTCGCAGATCCAGCCGGTGATGCCGATGTAAAGACCGAGGTCGAGGTAGGCCCGCAGTTCGGCCGCCTCGCCGGTGAAGCAGTGCGCCACCGCCCTGCCGACGCGCAGGTTGCGCAGGATCTCGGCGCAGCGCGGGTGCGCATCGCGCGAGTGCAGGAACAGCGGCTTGCCGAGCTCGGCGGCGAGCTCGAGCTGCGCCACAAACCATTTCTCCTGGCTGGGGTGCGGCGAGTAGTCGCGGTAGAAGTCCAGCCCGCACTCGCCGAGGGCGACGACGCTGGGGTGCTTCGCCAGTTCGCGCAGGGCGGGGAGGGTCTGCGCATTGCACTCGCGCGCATGGTGCGGATGCACGCCCGCCGTGGCATGCAGGCTGTGGGTCTCGGCGAGCCGCGACGCGCGCCGGCTTTCCTCGACCGAGGTTCCGGTGACGATGATGCCGGAGACGCCGTGCGCCCTGGCGCGCTCGAGGACCTGGGGCAGGTCCGCCGCGAACGAGGCGTGCGTGAGGTTGGCGCCGATGTCGACGAGCTGCATGCTCAGCGCACGCGCAGGCCGACGCGTGTGATCCTGCCGTCTTCCAGCTCGCGCACCACCAGTTCCGCGCTGCCCAGGCGCACGCGGTCGCCCACCACGGCCCTGCCGCGGCAGGCGTCGTCGAGATACTGCGCGAGGGTCTTGTCGGCGGCACCCGCCGGAACGGCGAAGCCGTAGACCGCGGCAAGCTCGCCGGTCACGGCGTCGCCGTTGAGCACGAAGTCGCCGAAGTAGCGGTGCTCCTCGAGGCGGTCGGGCTCGACGTGCGGGTCGAACAGCATGCTCAGCCGCGCCAGGCTCGTCGGGCGCACCAGCATGTAGACGTAGTCGCCGGCCCGGAACTGCAGTCCGGCGCGCAGCGTTTGCGGGATGCCGTCGCGCATGACCGCCATCACGTGCTTGTCCTCCGGCAGCTCCAGTTCGGCGAAATCGCGGCCGGCGATGCCGCTGCCCGGGCGGACTTCGTAGCACAGGATCTCGTGCTCGAAGTGCCCGGGGATGTCGAGCGTGACGCGCTGCAGGGGCTCGATGCCCGGTGGCACCTCCAGCCGCAGCCAGCGCGCAACCGGCGCGATGGTCCAGCCTTGCAGCAGGAGCGAGATCAGCACGATGAAGAAGGCGACGTTGAAGTACAGGCGGGCATTGTCGGCGCCATAGATCAGGGGGAACAGCGCCAGCACCACCGGCACCGCGCCGCGCAGCCCGACCCAGCTCACGAACAGCTGCTCGCGCCATGGAAAGCGGAACGGCAGCAGGCCGACGAACACCGCCGCCGGCCGCGCCACCAGCATCAGGAAGGCGGCGATCGCCAGCGCGGGCGCCGCCACGCCCAGCAGCTCGCTGGGTGTAAGCAGCAGCCCCAGGATCAGGAACAGGGCGATCTGCGAGAGCCAGGCGAGCCCATCGTGCACGCGCAGGATGTTCTGCGCCGCCTGCAGCCGCGAGTTGCCGAGCAGCGCCCCCGCCAGGAAAATGGCGAGAAAGCCGCTGCCGCCGAGCTGCGTGGTCACCGCGAAGATCAACAGCCCGCCGGACACCGCCAGCAGCGGGTACAGGCCGGTAGCGAGCCGCAGCCGGTTGATCAGCCAGACCAGCAGCCGGCCACCGCCCAGGCCGAGCGCGGCGCCGATGCCGAACTGCTCTGCGAGGGCCGCGAGGACGGCGAGGCCGAGCTCGCCGCGCCCCGCGGCGAGCAGCTCGAGCAGGGCCACCGTGAGGAAGATCGCCATCGGGTCGTTGCTCGCCGATTCGATCTCCAGGGTAGCGGCGACCCGTTCCTTCAGCCGGGTGCCGGCGTTGCGCAACAGCGCGAACACGGCGGCGGCGTCGGTCGAGCCGACGATGGCCCCGATCAGCAATCCCTGCAACCAGTGCAGGCCGAGCATCCAGGCGGCGAACACCCCGACCAGTCCCGCCGTGATCACCACGCCCAGCGTGGCGAGGCTCACCGCCGGCCACAGCGCGACGCGGAACGTCTCGCGGCGGGTGCGCATGCCGCCGTCGAAGATGATCACCGCCAGGCCGAGCGTGCCCACCAGGTAGGAGACGTCGAAATCGTCGAAGCGAATGCCGCCGGGGCCGTCTTCGCCGGCGAGCATGCCCAAGGCAAGGAACACCAGCAACAGCGGAGCGCCCATGCGCGACGAGATATCGCTCGCGACGATGCTGACGAGCAGCAGCAGCGCGCCGACGAGGATGGCGAGGTTCCAGTACTCCATCCTGCGAAGATAGCAGACGGCGTTGCGCCGCCGCGCGGCAGCGTGCGCCGCCTCTGGCGCCGGCGGTGGCGGTTTCCCCGATCTACAGCCGCTTGAGCCGGTAGAGCAGCTCGAGCGCTTCGCGCGGCGAGAGCTCGTCGGGGTTCACCTGCGCGAGCGCGTCGCGCAGCGCATCGCCCGCGGGCTCCGGCTCCTCGGCGGCCGGCCGCGCGAACAGGTCCGCCTGCGCGCCGCCCGCGCGGCTCGACTCCTCCAGCTGCTGCAGGATGCGCCGCGCGCGCTGGATCACCGCCTTCGGCACGCCGGCGAGCTGCGCCACCTGCAGGCCGTAGCTCTGCGAGGCGGGGCCTTCCTCCACCGCGTGCAGGAAGACGATCGTGTCCTTGTGCTCCACGGCGTCGAGGTGCACGTTCGCCGCCTCCTTGTACTCAAGGGCGATGCGCGTCATCTCGAAGTAGTGCGTGGCGAAGAGCGTGAGCGCCTTGTTTCTCTCGAGGAGCTGGCGCGCGATGGCCCAGGCGAGCGCCAGGCCGTCGAAGGTCGAGGTGCCGCGGCCGACCTCGTCCATCAGCACCAGGCTCCGGGCCGTCGCGTTGTGCAGGATGTTGGCGCTCTCGGTCATCTCCACCATGAAGGTCGAGCGCCCGCCGGCCAGGTCGTCGGCGGCGCCGATGCGCGTGAACACCTGGTCGAGCGGGCCGAGGCGCGCGGCCCGCGCCGGGACAAACGATCCGGCGTGCGCCATGAGCGCGATGAGCGCCACCTGGCGCATGTAGGTGGATTTGCCGCCCATGTTCGGCCCGGTGACGAGCAGAAGCTGGCGCGACGGCGACAGGCGCGCGTCGTTGGCGATGAAGCGCTCGACCTGGCCTTCCACCACGGGATGGCGCCCGCCCTCGATCTCGATGCGCACGTCGTCCACGAACTGCGGCCGGCAGTAGCCGCGCTCGGCCGCGACGGCGGCGAAGGCGGCGAGGACGTCGAGCTGCGCGAGAGCGCGCGCGATGCGCTGCAGCCCGGCCAGGTGCGCGCCGAGCTTTTCCAGCAGCTCGTCGTACAGGGTTTTCTCCAGGGCGAGGGCGCGGTCGCGCGCCGACAGCGCCTTGTCCTCGAAAGACTTGAGCTCCGGCGTGATGTAGCGCTCGGCGTTCTTCAGCGTCTGCCGGCGGCGGTAGTCGGCGGGAATCTTTTCGGCGTGCGAATTGGTGACTTCGATGTAGTAGCCGTGCACGTGGTTGTAGGCGACGCGCAGGTTGGGAATGCCGGTGCGCCCGCGCTCGCGCGCTTCCAGCTCCACCAGGAACTGTCCCGCGCCTGATTGCAGGCCGCGCAACTCGTCGAGCTCGGCGCTGTAGCCCTCGGCGATGACGCCGCCGTCGCGCAGCATCGCCGAGGGTTCCTCCGCCACCGCCTCGCGCAACAAGGCGAGGCAGGCCTCCGGAGTCTTCAGGTCCGAACTCAGTGAACTGAGGAGCTCGCCGTTCTCCGGGATTACCTTTCGTAGATCGGGCAACAGCCCGACACTATCTCTCAGTCCAGAAAGATCCCGCGGCCGCGCGTTCTTCAGCGCGATGCGCGCGGTGATGCGCTCGACGTCGGCGAAGCGGCGCAGCAGGGCATGCACCGGGTTGGACTTGCCGAGGAGCGTGCCGACTGCCTCATGGCGTTTCGCCACCATGATCCGGTCGCGCAAGGGGTGGTGCAGCCAGTGCCGCAGCAGCCGGCTGCCCATGCCGCTCGCGCAGCGGTCGAGCTGCGAGTAAAGGGTCGGGGCAGGCTCGCCGCGCAGCGTTTCCGTCAGCTCGAGGTTGCGGCGCGTAGCGGCATCGAGGCGTAGGTACTCGCCGCTGCGCTCCGCGGAGACGGCGGTGACGTGGGCGAGCGCCTGCCCCTGGGTTTTCTTTGCGTAGTCGAGCAGCGCGCCGCAGGCGCCGAGGGCGAGGGAAAAGTCTTCCACGCCGAAGCCGGCGAGGCTCGCCGCGCCGAGCTGCTCGAGCAGGCGCTTCCTGCCGGAGCCCGCGTCGAACTGCCAGACGGCGAGCCGGGTGACGAAGTAGCCGGGGAGGTCCGCGCCTTCGGCGGCGAGGATTTCCGCCGGACCGATGCGGCGCAGCTCGTTGGCGAGCGCCTGCGGCACGACTTCCGCCAGGCGCAGCGTGCCGCTCGCGAGCGACAACCAGGCGAGACCCACGGTGGACCTGTCGGCCGCCATCGCGAGGAGGACGTTGTCGGCCTTGTCGTCCAGCAGCTCCGAATCGGTGAGGGTGCCCGGGGTGACGATGCGCGTCACCTGCCGCTCGACCGGGCCCTTCGCGGTGGCGACGTCGCCCACCTGCTCGCAGATCGCCACCGATTCGCCCAGCTTCACCAGCTTCGCCAGGTACTGCTCGACCGAGTGCGCGGGAACGCCCGCCATCGTCACCGGGGCGCCCGCCGACTGGCCGCGCGCGGTGAGCGTCAGGTCCAGGAGGCGCGAGGCGCGCTCGGCGTCGTCGTAGAAAAGCTCGTAGAAGTCGCCCATCCGGTAGAAGAGCAGGATGTCCGGATGCTCCGCCTTGATGCGCAAGTACTGCTGCATCATCGGCGTGTGTCGCGAAAGTTCCCGCGTATCCGGTCCCTTCCCCGGCATGGCGTCGCGCTCCATTGAATCCTGTCGCTGCTTCTCGGACGGTCCGCACGTCATCTTGTCACATCACTTCTCGTCCAATTCGGCCAGGATCGCCTGGATTAGATCGCCGCCGAGGTGAAATCCCTCTTCCGCGAGCCGCGCGAAAACCGGTCCCGCGGCCGGAATCAATCCGGCTTGCCGGGCTTCCACGATGATTCCCGCGGTACCGGTCATCGCGATTCCGAGCCGCTGTGCC
>Ga0326597_10011313_pt1 | contig 11841 bp, 9 predicted proteins | sample RVTome_12_FD_203789 | JGI IMG/M metagenome (GOLD analysis project Ga0326597, IMG submission 203789) | Soil microbial communities from uranium-contaminated site in the Upper Colorado River Basin, Wyoming, United States - RVT100D185 | ecosystem: Environmental > Terrestrial > Soil > Contaminated >...
CAAGCGCGCCACGGCTTCAAGGATCAAGTCGACGCCGTTGTGTCTGGCCAACGCACCGTGGTAGAAAAGTCGAAAAGTTGAATCCCCGCGTGAGGTCGGACGACCATTTCGCCGGAATACAAGATCGTCCGGGACGTTCATGACCACGCTGACCTTGCTCTGAGGAAGACCACGGCGAATCAACGTTTGGCGCCACAGTTGCGTGACGGTAATCACCTGATCGGCAAAACGGCAAGATAAGAGTTCCTGCCAAATGACCAGCCGGACCAACCAGCTCTTCATGCTGCGACCCGAGCGCGCGGCGAAGAATTCGGGCATGAGGTCGTGGAGATCCAAAATAAGGGTCGCGCCCAGCAGTTTTGGGAACCAGGCTGCGAAAACCAAGAAGTCGGGGAGATTGTGCACCTGAATGGTGGCATACCTTCGGCGCAAGTGCAGCCAAGTGAGAGTGAGCATGACAAGGAGGAAGAAGGCCATGTATTCCACAAACTGCCTGAAGTAGCCCACTCCCCCGTAGAACCGACTGACCGGAAGCCGATACACCCGCGCGCGATCCACAATCTCGAACGCGGCCTCGGGCCGCATTCCAAACTCACGGAGGCAGAGAATATCCACCTCGTACCCACGGTTGAGGAGTGCTTCGGCTTCCCGGTGCACACGAGTTTCCGAGGCTGGGTAGTGAGCGAACACCACCATGCAGTGGCGTTTCGGTGAGCGAGGATTTTGGTGAGGAGTCACGAATTTACCAGAAGAAGCTGACGAAATCCTACTGCTGGGCGCGTTCCGTGTGCCCGACTTGCGAATCCTGCGGCTGTTGGGCTGCCCCTTTTGAGTGGTGGGGCGACCGGCTGATCACTTCCCGCATGACCTCCTGAATACTTTCATAGCTCTCCCGACGCTGTCGAACCAGCAGAACCACGGTAGAAAAGAAACAGAAGCGCACGAAGGCGTTCCAGTAGGGAATCAAAGGATGTGTGTAGGCCTGGGACTGGACATCGACGATCAACCACACGACTGCGCACAGCACCGCGAACCCAAATCCTGCCCTCTTTCCTATATTCCAGCCGATGATGAGAATTGGAATCAAATAGAAGAGGGAAAAACTAATCTCAAACCCGGTCGCATAGTCGAGAACGCCTACGATCCCCACCAAGCAGAGGGAACTTACCAGGTTCCACCAGCGGTGGGGGTCGCGAGTCGCGGATTGTTGTTGGTCCTTCTTCACGGCAAAGACCCGGGGGAGAGCAGCCTGCCTCGAACGCAGTTGAATAAATCTTTCAAGGGCTCGCGCATCTAGCAGAATAACCTAGAGTCGAATCGCGGCGAACGGGGATTGTTAGACCTGCGTCCCCATCGGATACCTCCCCTCGACGCGATGGGCAATCCAGCGGGCCGATTCAAGCCACGGGAGTAGAGCTGATACCCCCGCATAGGCGGCCTTGGCATAAACGTAGTCATAAGCTCCGACATAGTAATGCACGCTTCCACCGAACCTTTTTTTGAAGTAGTAGACCCCCCAAAGCCCGCCCTGCATGTTCTCGGGAATTGGCTTTCCATGTTTGAGGAGCTGCCCAACTTCGTCTGGGATTCCCCAGAGATCGTAGGTGCGGCACCCTTGATTCTTGACCCACTTAAGGCCCTCCCAGGTGAGGAGGTCACTGGCGCGCGTGCGACGCGAAGCGCTGTTGGAAACCTCATGGAGTGCCACGCCATGGGAACCGAACCTGAAGGGCATCTCGATGCCGAGTGGCCGCCCTTCGTGTTCGGCGACCAGGAGCGCCCCATAGCCCCCGCGGGCGAGTGCTGCGAATTGACGTTCATAGTATTCGCGGGTGCGCGGACGAAACCCTGCCCGGCGGCCGGTTTCGAGCATCAGATCATAGAACGCGGGGAGATCTCTTTCCTCGCCAGGCCTTACCGTCACCCCGCAGCGCGCGGCGAACCGGATGTTGTGGCGGGTCTGCTTTGGCAGGCGAGCAAAGAGTGTCTCCAAGTCCGGCTCGAGATCCATCACGAGCGTGCAGCGAGGTTGGTTTGTCTGGCCGGTCGGCCGGAAACCATAATCCCCGAGCAGGAGGTGTGCTTGTGAAGAGTCCGGCAAGGGGGGCTCGATTCTCAGGAAAATACAACGGAATTTGCGCAACGACTCGTGGATCGTTTCGAGCAGAGCGGTGGCCAGAGAGGTGTCCTGCCAATCCACTATCGGGCCTCTCGGCAGGTAAGCGATGCTTGCGAACCCGAGGGCAAGTTGCTTTACCAACACTTGCGCTCCAGCCAGAAGCCGGCCGTCAGATTCAACGGCAATGCGAACGGCTTGCCAACCGAGCTGCTCCTTGAATTCGCCCCATTCAAAGCTTTGCAATCCACCGAAGCTCGGCGAAGCGGCGACGAAGCGGTTCCAGCGAACGCGGTCCTCGGCACCCAGGACCCGCTTTCTCAATTCACGGACAGGTCCATTAGGCGATTGGCTAGAGACAGCGGCGGTAGAATTCATAAGCGACCTTGCTCAATTGAAACAGAAGTAAGCGATGGATGCAGACGTTCCGTCCAAAATTCACCATATCGCCGCCAAATTTGGACTTAAAGTTCCGCACACCGTACCTCACCGACGGTTTGCCCGCTCCTCCAAAGTCGTAAATCCGACACCCGTGTTTCGCGCCCCACGCCAGGACATGCCAAGTGAGCACTTCGTTAGTCGGATGTCCATTGTCCACGCGAGTGGCTCCCCCGTACCACCCATACATGGTCCCTTTGAAAATCAGCTCGGCCGAGCAAGCCGCTACGTGGCCTCCAATGCGGGCCAGGAAGACCTTAAGCATGCCCTTCGGGCCGAGAACCTCAAACGCCGCTTCGAATAGAGAATAATCTGCGAGCGGCACTTTGGCACGGCCATAGACCTGAACCAAACCTTGGTACCATTCCTTCATTTCCGCGGGATTCGTGACTTCGCAAACCTGGATGTTCCCATCCCGGAGAGCCTTCTGGATTCTCTTGCGGGATCGACGGCTGACGTCCTGCGAGATCTCTTCCAGCGGCCGATCCAAACGAACCAGATAGTTCAAATGATCTTCGAACTGATACCCGCAATCCTGGAGGGGAGGCTGAAGCTGACTTACATCCTGAAGATGGCGAGCCTCGGTGAAGAGCAGGCGGTCTCGGGCACTCCTGGAATAGGCTTCCAACAGGATGCGGAGCGCCTCTCTCCCCGTGTCACTCTCTTCGCAAAGCACGCCGCCGTACAGGATGGAGCGAGTCGTCATCTGGCGTAGAACGCCCTGCCGTAGGGACACGGCGACCGGCACCAGAAGCGCCAGGATCCGCGAACCAGGGGCGACTACCGCCCAAAGTTCCGGCTGGTGCCCCCTGGCGCTCGCGAAAACACGAAACATCTCCGGCGTGTGAAAGATGTTTCCGTGCGGATGATCATCCACAAATCTTCTCCACGCATGTTGGTCAAGATCGTGAACGATTTCCAAGTTCGAGGAAAGGAGCACCCCCGCGCGCGGGGGTTTCATCCTGACCGGACCGAGTTTTTGTTCCAGTTCCAAGGAGAGGCTACATCACAGCCAGGAGCTGTGAAATCGGACTTGGCGGCACCAGCAGGTTAGCTGCCGCTCTACGCGGGTCTCGCCAACCGGGTAATGGGCATGAACGACCATGCAATGACGCTTCACCGCAGGGGGCCGCTTGCTGCTGGCCTGAGGAGACGTTGCTCGTGGTTGGGACATGTTGATCATCTCTTTACAAACAGATAGGTTGCTGCGGGGTTGGTGTCCGACAGTATGCCTGGTTTCATTTGCCCGGCGTCCCCCGCAAGGGATCAGTGAGGACCTGTGGCAAGGCGCAGGCCAAATGCACGCGCACGACGGTAGGCTCGCCGCGCCCCGGAGAGCAGCCCGGCCGGGTTGAATACCCCCGCAGCCCGGACCACACGCCGCCCAGTTTGTATCAGGGCGTACTTGCTTTGCAGCGCGGCATATCGGGCCGATTCCCGCAGCGGCATCTTGCCAAGGTCAACGGTGTTGTAGCCGAGCTCGTCGAGGAGGTCACCGGCTACGGTCTGAAACAAGCGCACGTCCGGCGGCGACATGTCTTTCCGCCAGTGCCCGGAACTCATGGTGCTCGGCGCCAGGCGGGTGGCGGCGTGAATGCCCTTGGAGTGGTGATGCTCGCGAGCTGTCCTTTGAGGTTCGGCCATTGAGGGCACGTAAGCCTCGCCCAAGAAGTCGCAGATCCTTTGGAGATGCGCCTCGGGATGCTCGGTGAGTTGCTCGTAGCGCACTTCGAGATAGCGGTCGGGACCCAAGTGGGCCCCGGCGGCCATCGCTTTGCGAATGCGCTCCTTCCATGAATCGGCAGAGTAGTAAACGTCCATGTAGAAGAATCGGATCCCCGGGTAGGCCTTCCTCATAGAGAGAGCCACGTCGCGGCCATCGCGGATGATATGGAGGAACTGCGCGGTGGGAAAGATGGTGGCAAGTAGGTCAACGTAGGCGGTATAGATCGGCGACTTGTCTCCCCAGCGCGAGGCACCGAATTGCCGGGCGTACTGGCTGTATAGACTGCCAAGAAAGGTGGCCGGCATGAGGTTCTCGAGGCCCGTCACAAACGTTTCCGGATCCGGGCGGGGGCCGCGCCAATCGCGGAAGAACATGCGATAGCCGAGGAGCGATCGCAAGGTCTGGATGGCCTGCTCGCGCGGCATCGGCTTGCGTGGGGTGCGTCGGAAAAACCGAGGGATGAAGTTGGATTCGGGAGGAATGTAGATGCGCGGGTGGCTGCTCAGCATGTAGCGGAGCATCGTGGTGCCCGAACGGGGCGCGCCAACAACAAAAATTGGGCGTTCAGGCAAGGAGAGCATGGAGCGAAACCTCGCTTCTGTGGGGCCGAACTGAATTCCTGCGTCTGGCGGAAACCAGTTCCAACCCGATTCTTGTGCGGGGCCGCGTTTCAGCGCCTAGCCCCGGGCACACGCTCACAGGAATGCTCGCACAAGCTGGTACGCTGCGCGGCTGACCTTGAGCCGCACGGGGGCATGGGTGCAGACGTTGCGGCCGAAGTTGACGAGCTGACCGCCATACTTGGCCTTGAAATCGCGGACGCCATACTCTTCGTCCGGACGGCCAGCACCGCCAAAGTCAAAAGTGTGACAGTCCAACTGCTTGCACGATTGCAGAGCGGACCAGGCGAGCAGGTCAGCAGGCCGGAGAGAGGAATGTTCGCGGAGGCAGCCGGTGTACCAGTAGGTGGCGACTCCGTTGTGGAGCAGTAGGAACAGCACTCCGATGATCGCGCCGTTTCGTCTTGCCATCAGAACCCGCAGCATCCCGGCGGGGCGCAGGATTTCAAAGGTGGCCTGGAAGAGAGATTGGTCGGGCAGCGGCACGTGAATGCGCTTGTAGACGTTGCGCAGCACGGCATAGGCCGCGGGCATTTCGTTCGGATCGCCGATCTCGTCAATGATAACTCCCAACTTGAGAGCCTTTTGAATATTGCGGCGAGCGCTGGAGTTGACTTGTTGCCAGAGCTCAGATTCTGGACGGGTCACGTCAATCAGAAAATTCAGATGTCCCTCGGAGGCAAACCCAGAATTGTTCAGAACGGGCTGCAGATCGCTCAGGTCGGAGACGTTGCGCAGCTCGGTGAACAGTACGCTGCGCTTGACGACGCGGTTGTACTCCTTGAGAAGAAGCGCCAGTGCCTGCTCCCCCTCTGGTCCAGGGGCAGACAGCGCGCCGCCAAAGACGACGGCGCGGGTGGTCAAGTGACGGAGCAAGCCGTTCAGAACGGTGATTTGAACGGGAAGGAACAATGCCAGGACGCGCCCCACGCCGTCCACGGTGGCCCACAGAGTGGGATGACACCCTTTGGCGCGGGCAAAGACCTGGAACATTTCGGGGGTATGGAAAATGTTTGCGCGCAGATTGGTGCGGACGAACTCCCGCCACAAAGATTCTTCCAAATGCCGAACGACGCGCAGAGTCCGCGAGCCGCTCCTGGTTTCCTCAGCCGCGTGCAAGATCAAGTCGCTCACTGCAGCCTCGCTCGCATCCAGCTGCGGAGCCCTTGCAGGTAGTAATAGGAGGATTTGAAGACCCTTTGTGCATAGTTGACGTGAGCCGGCGCCCAGGTGAGGGTGTAACGCCGGTCGCTGGAGGGTCGAAACGACTCTTTGAACTGGTCAATACTGCGAACCCGACTCGCATCAGAATTGAACACCTTCAGGCCGCTGCGGACCGCGGTCTTGATGGCATGCCAATGGAGAAGATAGCTCGTGGGCAAGGAGCCGAATTGGGGCAACGAGGCACCGCTGACAAAGTGCATTTCCTCGTCGTCGTGCAGGAAGAGGCCGGCGGCGATGATGCGGCCTTCACGCCTGGCACCCCAGGCCCACAGGAGGTCGCGGGGCAGCAGGCCGGAGATAATGAGCTGGAAGAAACGCTCAGAGTGAAAACCCGTGGTGCCGTGCCGGCGGAACGTTTCGTCGAGGATTTGATAAAACAGGCCGGGATCGTCGAAAGGAACAATTTCGATCCCGGCGCGCTCTGCCCTGCGGACGTTCCGGCGGCAATCCGATTCCAGACCGTTCCACAGAGTTTCTTCCCCCTTGGAAAGGTCGAGGCGATAGCTGCCCGGCCGCTGTTGTTTCCAATTGACGCCCAGCTCGGGTTGGAACTTGGGCGGGGCATCCCGCAGGGTGAAACGAGTATACGCAGCACCCCACTGTTCGCGGGCAAACTGGCTGCAGGCGAGGATGAGGTCGGAAAGACCATCTGAGTGGGCCTTGAGGTTCAGGCCGACCGGTCCAAGGTAAGACGTCAAGGTGCCGCGCAACGGAGACCCGAAGAGCCGGAAGGGACCGCGACGGGCCAGGAATCCGGGCACGGCAGCCACCAGATCGCTTCCCTCGTAAACCCCGATGAAACGGAGTTCAAACTGCACCCCCTGGGCCACCGCTTCAAGCCAGGCAGTATGGTGAAACGGGGAACGGTGCTGAAGTTGAGGGAGGTGACGGTCGAACCAGGTCTGGTACTCAGCCTGGGTGATGGCTTTCAAGATGGGAGAGTTCATTGGTCAGCTCCGTTCCGTAGTGTCGCGCCGGGGCAGCATCCTGAGGAAGCTGCGGTACGGCGCTCGATGGTGACAGTACATCGCGACTAGGCTCAAAAGGGCAACTCGCCTGCGGGGCCGCAAAGCTATCTCAATATCCGAGGAAACGAAGTCCGTAGTCCCACACCGACAACGCATCGATATCGCCGGTGACGCAGAGGGCGCTCTGCGCGCCGTTGGGCCAGCGACCCAGCCGCACCAGCGGGAAATCACCTTGCTCGATTAGCGACAGCAGCGCACGCTCGTCTTCAAGACCAAATTGGGGCCGGTCCAGGTAGAACGAGTGGGATCCGGCGTTTTCTGCACGCTCGACGATATAACCCTGTTGGCGCAGAAAGCTAAGCAAGTAGGAAGAACAGGACGGAGACACGCCGATGAATGGACGTGGGGTAGCGCGTAGCTGGAATCGAGTCGTCAGGAGGCGTTGATAGGTTGTCCCCCACTTTTCGGTGGGAGCCTTCACCTCGACGCCGCGGGCGAGAACGGTAAGCCCCTCAGGTCCCTCGATCGAAAGGGATAGTTCCTCGGGGAGGTCCTGGGTAATTGAGACGGCCGCTTCGGTGCGCCGCCTCCACCAGCGGGCAATCTCATCGAGACGCGCGATCCAAACGCCCGGCGAGAAGGCCCGGGCCCTGCGGATCGTTTCGATGAGAGGCGCCTCACAGACAGCAATGCGTTCGGGGTGGAGCCCGAGGGTGAACAACTCGCCGGCGGAGTAGGTCTTGGCCAGAATCGCTTGCCAGATCTCAGCGATCAGCCTGGCGTCTGAGAAGTGGAAACGATCTACCAGTGCCTCGTCGTCCGGGAGGCAATACGGGATGCGAATCAAGCCGTCCTGCCAGCGGGGTAAGGCCGGATAGTCCGAAGCGGAAACAGCCCCGTAGAAGCCGAGGGCCTGGCGGTACGAATCGGTTTCATGCCCATTGACCACATCCCAGGCAAGAGCCTGGCTGCTGTCATAGAGGAAGCCAGCCTGGCGGACGGCGCGGATGGTGTCGTCGCTCCAACGGAGATAGGGGCATCGAAACCCGTTGGCGGCCAAGCCCTTTTCCGTAAAGAAGCGACGAGCCTTCAGCAATTGAGCGAGCTGCTCATCGAAAGACAATTGAGTGTGGTCAACGTGATAGTAGCCGTGCACGGCGAACTCGACGTTACGCACCCAATGCTGTTCGACCAAGCGGCCATTGCGCGCCAGCGCAGCCGTTGTAGCCGGAAAGGTGGCACTACAATTCAGTTGCCGCAGGATGCGCACGAAGTGGGCCACCCGATGACCCATGTTCCGCGAAGTGGGCCCGTAGCGCGAGCAGATCACGCCGGCCCGCTTGAGCATGCCCAGCGGGCCTTTGCCTCTGGCAGCGATGGCAATAGGATTCATGATTTGCTTGTCTTCAATTTTGGCTGCGTGGCCTGCTGAACCATGCGAGCCGCAACTTTTTCCTGGCATTCCTGGCGTTGCGCGCTTTGCAGCTCTCTACCTCGACCGATGGCAGTGCTCCTCAGTCTCCAGCACGCTCTGGCGGATTTTCACTCATTCCAAGTCGGCCTTTACCTGGCAGGGCAATCGCCATGGGATCCGCCGTTTGTACTACCCTGGCCTTCGGTTTGCAAAAAAGATGTCGTGGGCTCCGAATTTGCCCAACGTCTGCGATTTGTCGGCCGGAGTGCATTTCACGGACATCGTATTCATAGGCAAGAAACAGCTCCACGATCTTGCGGAGATTTTCTAGCCGAACATGAGTCTCGCCGTGGACCTCGACCAGTAAATCGGGCCTGGACCGTTGGAGGATACCCTGCATGCCTAGAAGAACACTGTGCTCGCAACCTTCCGCATCTATTCTGAGGAAGTCTGGAGGGGGCAGAGAGGCGTCCCGCCCATACTCATCGAGGGAATAGGCCTCAACGCGGGTGGCTTTCGTCTCAGGGAAGGTGGCTGCCTGTGTACCCTCGACCGCTGTTCCCCACACGTCATCGGCTCCGTGAAATACAACCGGCATGCTTTGCCGCCTTTCCCCAAGGCGTATGTTGACCAGCCTCACGTTCGTCAGGCCGTTCATCTCTACGTTCCTGCGCAGAATGGCGAAAGTTTCCGGGTTGGGTTGGAAGGCGATTACTTGACCCGTCTGACCCACAGCCCTTGAGAAAAACAGGGTCGTGACACTGATACTCCCCACATCGTAGACGGTCTTTTGGGCCATGCTCAGGCTGGTCAGGAAGCGATTTCGACGACTGGGCGCCTTTCCGAGAAAGCCTAGATCACCTGACACCTTGAGGCCCCGGGCCAAGCCACTCCTGGCTACGTAGACCCGATCCTTGAAGAGCAGTGTCAGAATGCGCTTCAGTGGACGTCTGAACCGGCGCCTGAGATCCTTCAAAAACCGAACACTCATGACAGTCTTACTTATCATGACGCGACAAAACAATTGACAATCGTGAAAAGACATCCTGGGGTTTCCGGGCAGCCTCATCTCAATTGACTGCGATGGACTCCTGGACCAAAGCGGTCAGTGCCTCCACTTTTCCTCGCCATTCCTCTTGCTGGAAGAGTTGCAGTTGCCGGATCTCGGCTTCGTAGCGCCGATGGTTCTGCTTCATCTGGAAGACCCCGCGGAGGATGCCCGCGCTAGTATTGGGCACGTGGATGGCGCCCTGGGCAAAGTAGTCCTTCAGGAGGGGCCAGTCGGAGGTGATGATCGGCCTGCCGAGAGAAAGTGCCTCGCAGGCTCCGCGTTGCATGGTGTCATTGCGCGTGGTCAAACACATGACGCTGTGGCTCGAGCTCAAGAGGGCGTAGTAGGACTCATCGGGAAGAAAATCGGTGAAATGAACGTTGGCCGGGGCACTGGCGAGCAGTGCCGATCTGGCGTGGGCCTTTTTCCCGGTGATGTAGAACTGAACATCCTCCAGACCGGCGGCAGCTTCCAGCACTTCGGCCAGGGGCTCATCGGGGGAAAAGGTGTTGACCACGGCCACGTTGAAGCTTTCGCTGAGAGGATAGGACTCCGCTTTGGGAAAAGCGGTGGGAATATCGCGGAGAATAAATGCAGAGCCTCCCTGCAGTTGAATCACACGCTGGAAGGTTTGGTTGGTCACGATGGTGGCAATGGCCCGGCGCGCCAGGAAGCCATGGAGCCAGGCCGGGCGAGTCCAGAAGAGGTGTTGAAATGCCGCGCTGTGGGCATCGACTAAATAGCGACTCCCTGTGAAGGCGCAATAGAGGTAGACGAAAAGGACCGCCCAGCTGGGCGGGCTCTGGACAAATACGATTCTGGGGCGCTTGCGGAACAGCAAACGAAGCGTTTGAAGCGCTTGATATGCGTAGCGGAAGGGCGCAGAGAGCGAGCCACGCCGCATGTTAGTGTGAATAAAGTGTAGCTCTGTGATGCCCAATTCCCTCGCCAAGACTTGACTCCGAGGCCCGAGCTGCGGAGGGCCCCAGACAAGGAACAGTGCCTGCCGGCCCAGGGCGGCGAACGAGTTCGCGCGAGCGGAGACGGAAGTCGGCAAGGAGACAGAGCCGGACTCTCCAAGACTTCCCGTCCACGTTGGAGTCGAGAGCTTCATACGATTTCGGAGATCAAGACCAGCACTTCAGAGGGAGAGCCCCGGCAGGAAGCACCTAGTGGCTTCCTTGAACTGCATGTTCGGCAGCGTGCTGCCAGCCGTCGGTCTGCTTGCCCTCGACGAACTCGGCAAGCAACCGCCTGACGTTCCGCGCCAGGTCAAACTTCTCGAGGATGGTGTGGCGACCTCGGGTGCCGTACTGGCGCCCGCGGGCCGGATCGTCCAGCAGTTTGGCCACAGCCGCCGCCAAAGCCCTGGCATCGGCCGGAGGCACGAGCAGACCGTTGACCCCATCCTCAACGACCTCTGGAATACCGGAGTGCCGGGTAGAGACGACGGGCAACTCCATGGCCATGGCTTCCAGAATGACATTGGGAATGCCGTCGCGATCACCGTCGCCGCCGAGAACACAGGGGAGGACAAAAAGGGTGGCCCGGCGATACTTTTCGATGACCTGCTGATGGGGGAGGGCACCACACAGGACGACGGTGTCTTCCAGAGCGAGCGGGCGAATCTGTGCTTGCAGAGCGTCCCGCAGCGGACCTTCGCCGACGATCTGACATTCAAAATCATAGCCTGCGTCCTTGAGCAAGCGACACGCCTCGAGCAGGTAGGCGAAGCCTTTCTTTTCTTTCAACTGCCCCACCGAGATGAGAACCGGCTTGCCCTCCGGCGGGCGCGAGTCCCGACGGTAGGCATCCAGATCCAGGCCATGGTAAATGCACTTCACCTTTCCGTTGAGGCTGCCGGGCAAGATACGGGAGAGGTGGTCCTTGTTGTAGCCGGTGCACGTGGCGACGAAGGAGGCCCGGGCCAGTTTTTCGGGGAGGAGGACGGGAGCGACGTAAATGTCGCTGGCGTGGGCGGTCACGCTGTAAGGAACGTCAAGCAGGCTGCTAGCCACCAATGCCAGCGTCGCCGCCCGATCCACAAAGTGAGCATGGATCTGATCCCATCGCTCATGGCGTAAAAGGTGAGCCAGATAGACCGCTTCACCGAAGTGCAGAAAGGTCTTGAAGCGCGAGGAGAAATCAGCGTGAGGGCGGGTGAGCAAATAAAACAACGTGCCGAAGTATTTTCCCGGCCGCAGGAACGCGAATCGGAGATGCGCGACCAGCAGAGCAAGGATGCCGGCCGGCAGGAGATATACGACGCCCTTTTGGAGCTCTC
>Ga0326597_10011314_pt1 | contig 11841 bp, 9 predicted proteins | sample RVTome_12_FD_203789 | JGI IMG/M metagenome (GOLD analysis project Ga0326597, IMG submission 203789) | Soil microbial communities from uranium-contaminated site in the Upper Colorado River Basin, Wyoming, United States - RVT100D185 | ecosystem: Environmental > Terrestrial > Soil > Contaminated >...
GCCCCTACGCGGTCACAGGCGAGGCTGGAAAGCCTCGCCTACGGGTTTTTGGGAAAGGCACGGCTCCGCTTCGCTGAACTCCGTCCGGCGGGTGTAAGATGTGCTCGATGCCGGCGATCCTGTTCCTGACGAGCTTTTTCCAGTTCTCCGGCGGCCAGGTGAAGGTCCGCGATTACTTCCGGCACTGCCTGGCGCACCCGTCGCTGGAGCCGTACCTCTACTTCACGCCCAGGTTCCACGAACGCTACACCGGCGAGGACGTCTGGCGGGACATCGCGGAGGAGCACGTCGTGCCGGAGGTGGCGCTGGAGCGCTACCAGGTCCTCTTCGTGACGGCGAAGGACTGGAAGTACCTGCCGAAGCACGTCCCGCTGGACGGCAAGGTGGTGATCTACTTCCACCAGTCGCTGAACGAGGTGCAGCCCGACCAGCGGGCCGTCCGCTATCTGGCGAGGCCCGCCGTGCGCATCTGCACCAGCGCGGAGGTGTACGCGGCGATCGCGCCGCACATGAGCGGCGTCGCGGCCGTTGTGCCGGCGGGCATCCCGCTCGATCTGTTCGCGCGCGAGGGCACGCGCCGGCCGGGGTCGGTGCTGATCTGGGGCCGGAAGCATCCGGAGCTGGCGCAGCGCCTGCACGACGAGCTGTCGGCGCGCGGGCGCGACGTGACGCTGCGGCTGACGTTCGCGTCTCGTGAGGAGTTCGCCGCGCTGCTGCGCGAGCACGACTGCTTCGCCGGCTGCACGCTGCCCATAGAGGGCTTCTATCTGCCGGCGCTGGAGGCGATGGCGAGCGGCTGCGCGGTGGTCTGCGACGACGCCGGCGGCAACCGCGGCTTCTGCATCGACGGCGAGACGTGCCTGCTGCTCGACCGGGACGACCTCGAGGGTCACGTCGCTGCGGTCGAGCGTGTGCTGGACAACAGCAAGCTGCGCGAGCGGCTGCGGCGGCAGGGCCGCGAGGTGGCCCTGCGGTACTCGCTGGAGGAGGAGCGCGCGCGGTTCTACGACGTTCTGGACCAGCACGTGCTGCCGGCCTGCGTATGATCGTCATCACCTATCACAACGTCATCGAACATGCGCCGCACGCGTTCAACCTGCTCGCGCGCAAGGAATGGATCCTCTCCGAGAACTTTCGGCGGCAGGCGGCGCTGCTGGCCGATCGGTATCGCGTCGTGCCGCTCGATGACATCGTCGCGGCGGTGCGGGACGGCCGCGAGGCGGCCGACGCCTGCGCGATCACGTTCGATGACGGCAACTGGGGCGGCTACCGCTACGCCGCGCCCGTGCTGGAGGAGCTCGGGTTGCCGGCGACGTTCCTCGTCGCGACGGCGCTGCTGCGCGACGGCGATGAGCCGCGCCACGACTACTTCGACCGGCTGGAGGCGCTGCTGCAGCTGACGGCGGCGCGCCGCGCCGACCTGAGCGCGTTCGGGCTGGGCGTCTGGCCGCTCGATTGCGATGCGTGCAAGCTGGCGTTCCTCAAGCCGTTCCGCCAGCGCATCAAGCTGACGCCGCTGGCCGGGAAGGAGCGCATCGACGCGGAGCTGGAGCGGCAGCTCGCGGTGCCGGACGAGCGGATCGCGGAGTACCTCGATCACGAGGCGTACCGCATGATGAGCTGGCAGGACGTCGCCGACCTGCGCCGGCGCGGGTTCGCAATCGGGTCGCACAGCCGCACGCACGCGTCGCTGAGCCAGATCGACGGCGCGCGGCTGGAGGATGAGGTGTGCGGCTCGCAGCGCGACCTGCGCGAACGGCTCGGTCTCGACACGGCCGTCTTCGCGTATCCGTTCGGTGGCGGTCAGTACGTCACGGACGAGGCGGTCGATCTGGTGCGGCGGGCCGGCTACACGGCCGGCCTGTTCGGCTTCGAGGGAGCGATCGGCGCGGACCCGTATCGCATCGGACGGCTGCCGTTCCGAGGGTTGAAGAAGCTGGACGCGGTCTTCGCATGACGGCGACGCCGGCCCCTGAGGTGGACCCAGCCGTCCGCGGCGTGTCGGTGCGCCTGTTTCGCGAGGGCGACGAAGAGCGGATGCTCCTGCTGCTGGAGCAGGCGTTCGGCCGCTGGCCGAGCCTCGAGATCACGGTCGACCCCATCGACCACCTGCGCTGGAAGCTGCGGGCCGGCGTCTATCGAAACCACGTTGTGGCGGAGGCCGGGCAGAAGATCGCCGGCATGGCCGTCACGTTGCCGCGGACGGCGAGAGCGCGGGAGCACGCGCTCGTCGAGTGGATCGCGGTGGACCTCGCCGTCCACCCGGACTACCAGCGGCTCGGCATCCTGAACGCGATTCGCAAGGTGCGGGAGGAATCGTTCTGTGGCGCGTTCGACTTCGCGATCGGCGGCCTTGGCGACCATCCGGTGTTCAAGCACCGCACCTGGCTGGGCGACACGCCCAGGCGGCTGATCGGCAACCGCGTGCAGGTGCGCGAGCGGCCGTTCACGCTGGCCGCCGCGCTGGCTCGCTTTGGGCCGCGCCCCGGCCGCTCGATGCGCGACGTCGCGCGCTCGATCGGGCTGGCCTGGCGCGGCGTCCTCGGGCTGGCCCGCGGCGGCCCGCCGGTCGCGCAACGCACCGCGTGGACGGTCCGCGAGATCGATTCGTTCGACGAACGGGTCGACCGCCTCTGGGAGGAGGCGTCTCCGTCCTTCGACTTCGTGCTGCTGCGCGATGCCGAGTTCTTGAACTGGCGTTACTGCGATGCGCGGGCGGGCCGGTTCACGAGGTTCGCGGCGGAACAAGACGGCCGTCTGCTGGGCTACGCGGTGGTGCAGGTCTCCCACGGTCGCGGTTACCTGTCCGACGTGCTGGTGCGGCCGGGCCGGTTGGACGTCCTCGATTCGCTCCTCGCGCACGCCGCGGGGCGCCTCAAGCAGGCGGGTGTCGCCGTCGCGATCGCCTGGTGCGCCACGCTGCATCCCTACGGCCCGGTCCTGCAGCGGCACGGCTGGCTGGTGCGCCCAACGCGCACGAGGGACCTCTCGTACCGTCCGCTGCACCGCGGGGCCGAGACGAAGCTCGCGTTCTTGCAGGATCCACAGACGCGCATCCACTTTACGACCGGCGACGTGGACGTCGTGTAGAGGCTGCCGTTGGTGCACGAGGAGGGCTTCACGGTCCGGTTCTACCGGGAAAGCGATGACGAGGCGATGGTCACCCTGCTCCACCAGGCCTACGGCCGCTGGCCTTCGGTCGACGTGCCGGTCGCGCCGATCGATCACCTGCGGTGGAAGCTCAACAGCCACTCGATCGCGCCACGCTTCCACGTCGTGACCGAGATCGAGTCCGAGATCGTCGGCATCCGGCCGTTCTGGGCACGGGCCGTGAAGGCCCGCGATCGCGTGCTCATGCTTCGCCAGGCGGTCGACGGCTGCGTCCATCCAGCGCATCAGCGGCAGGGCATCGCAGCGCGGGTTCGCGCGTTTGGCGCCGAGGAGTTTCGGCGCGCCTTCGACCTGCACTTCGGGGGCCAGAGCGGACATGCCGCGATGAAGAAGATGCTGCAGAAGGATGGTCAGCGACCGCTGGGAACCGCGATCGAGGTGTGGGAGCGCTCGCGTGCGCCCGACGCGCCGCGGGCGGAGCGCTGGGCAACACCATGGACCGTCTCGGACGTGGGCCGCTTCGACGAGCGAGTCGACACGCTCTGGGAGGAGGCGTCGCGCGACTTCGACTTCGCCGTCGTCCGCACCAAGGACTACCTCAACTGGCGCTACGCCGACGCTCGTGGTGGCGTATTCACCCTCCGGCTGGCCGAGGAGGGAGGAGCAGTGCTGGGCTACGCCGTCCTGCGCGTGTTGCGCGACAAGGGCTACCTGGCAGACTTGTTGGTGGTGCCGGGCAGGCCGGATGTGCTCGACAGCCTCGTCGCCGATAGCGTGCAGGTCCTGCGGGACGCCGGCGCTGCGAGCATTCGCTACTGGACGCCGGCGCGGCATCCCTACAAGGCAGCCATCGCCCGTCGCGGCTTCCAGTTCAAGAGCAGGCGCAAGCGCCACATGACGTACCTGCCGCTCGGTTCTTCCTGGGACGAGCTGGCGTTCTTGCAGGACCCGGCAATGCGCCTCCACTTCACCATCGGCGACCTGGACATCGTGTAGAGGCGACGGTTGGTGCGCGAGAACGGCTTCACCGTCCGTTTCTACCGGGAGAGCGATGACGAGTCGCTGGTAGGACTCCTGCAGGCCGTGTACGGCCGCTGGCCGGCGCAGACGACGGCCGCGGCCCCCATCGATCACCTGCGGTGGAAGCTGCGCAGCCACCCGGACGCCGTGCGCTGGCACGTCGTGGCAGAGGCCGGCGGGGAGCTCGCCGGCTCCCGGCTCTTCTGGCTGCAGCGCGTCCGTGTGGGCGGCCGGCTGCTGCTGGCGCGGCAGGGCGTCGATATCGGCGTGCACCCGCGGTACCAGGGCCGGGGCATGATGACGGCGATGCGGAACTTCGCGCGGGAGGCGTCCGCGGCGGCGTTCGACGTCGAGCTACACATGGGATCGACGCGGAGTCACCCGGCGCTCGTCCGGATGCGATCGCACGAGGCGGAGCCACCGCCGTTCGGCAATCAGGTAACGCTCCTGGGCTTGCGGGTGCAGCGATCAGCGCAGGACGAGCCGGTCAGCGAACAGCGCTGGTCGGTCGGCGAGACGCGCGCCTTCGACGAGCGCATCGATGCGTTCTGCGAGGAAGCGCTGCGTCGCTTCGAGTTCGCGATGATGAGAGACCGCGACTACCTGACCTGGCGCTACTGCGACGCTGCCGCCGGCCCCTACATCGTGAAGCTCGCCGAGCAGGCGGGGGGTGTCCTTGGCTACCTCGTGCTGCGGGTGACGGACGGCCGCGCGTACGTCGCGGACCTGCTGGCGCTGCCGGAGCGCGGCGACGTGGCCGCGTCGCTGGTCGCGGCGGCGATCGCGGAGGCGCAGCGGGCGGGGGCGGAACGGATCGACTGCTGGCTGCCGTCGCGGCACGTCTACCGGCCGTTGCTGGAGGAGTTCGGCTTCAAGCAGCGTTCGGTGCGTGAGGCGATGGCGTTCGGGCCGCTGCGGACGCCGCTGGGCGGGCTGGCGCCGCTGTTGGACCCGAACGCTCCCATCCACCTCACGATGGGCGACACGGACCTGGTGTAGGGGAGGCGACATGGGAGAGCCCGCCGCCGCCGTGACCGTCCGTCCGTTCCGGCCGGAGGACGAGGACGGTCTGCTGCGTCTGCTCATCGCCGCGTTCGGCCGCTGGCCGGCCCGCGAGGTGACAGCGTCGCCGGCCGAGCACCTGCACTGGAAGCTGCGCAGCAGCGAGGCGGCGTTCCAGGCCCATGTCGTCGCGGAGGCGGGCGGACAGATCGTCGGGTGCCGCCTCTTTCGCATCTTCGATGTGCACACGGGCGGCAGGCCCCTGCGCGCCTGCTGGGGCTTCGATGTTGCCGTGCTCCCCGACTTCCGCGGCCAGGGGGTGATGACGCGCCTGCGTGACTTCGGCCTCGCGCAGCTTCGCCGTTCGGTTGACCTGCAGTTCGGCGGCAACACGAAGGTCCCCGCCATGCGGCGACTGAACGCTCAGCTCGAGCTCTACCCTTTTGCGAACCGCCTCGACCTGCTCGAGCGGCGTGCGGGCGCGGCGTCGCGCGCGGGCGCGGACGCGCCGTGGACGATCGGCGCGCCGGCGCAGCTCGACGAGCGCATCGATGCGCTCTGGGAGGAGGCGCGCAGACCGTTCGACTTCATCACGACACGTGATCGCTCGGTCCTCAACTGGCGCTACTGCGACGTGCGCGGCGGCTCGTTCCAGGTGAGGACGGCGGAGCAGGAGGGCAGCGTCCTCGCGTACGTCGCCTGGAAGCGGGAGCACGACAAGGGCTACGTCGCCGATCTGCTCGCGCTCCCGGACCGCCTCGACGCGCTGGGCTCGCTCGTCGCGGAGGCCGTCCGTCACTGCGATCGGGCCGGCCTCCCCGTCGTCCGCTGCTGGCTGCCGTCGCATCACCCGTACCGGGAGGTCCTGCTGCGGCAGGGCTTCGCGCCCAGGCGGCCTTACACGCGCCAGCGCTGGGGCCCGCTGCGCGCTCCCGTCAGCGAGCTCGGCATGCTCGCGGATCCCCAGGCGGCGTTCCACTTCACCATGGGCGACACGGATCTGGTGTAGGAGAGGCGACATGGGAGAGAGCGCCGCCGGCGTGACCGTCAGGACGTTCCGGCCCGAGGACGAGGAGAGTCTGCTGCGTCTGCTCATCGCCGCGTTCGGCCGCTGGCCGGGCCGCGAGGTGACGGTGTCGCCTGCCGAGCACCTGCACTGGAAGCTGCGCAGCAGCGATGAGGCGCTGCGCGGCCACACGGTGGCGGAGGTGCGTGGGTCGATCATCGGGTGCCGGCTGTTTCGTTACTTGGGCGGCTACGCGGAGGGGCGGCCGGTCCGCGCCTGCCGGGGCTTCGACGCGGCGGTGCACCCAGACTTTCGGGGGCGCGGCGTTATGACCCGTCTGCGCGACCTGGCGCTGGAGCGGCACCGAGCGTCCATGGACATCCAGTTGGGCGGCTATTCGCGGATCGAAGCCATGATACAGGTCCATGCCAGCGAGGAGCGTTACCCGTTCGGGAACCGCATCGAGGTGCTCGAGCGGCTGGCCGGCGCAGCGCGGCCGCGCGAGCAGGCCGGATGGGCGATCACCGCCCCGGCGCGCTTCGACGAGGGCATCGACGCGTTCTGGGAGCAGGCGCGCAAGCAGTTCGACTTCATAATCACACGTGATCGCTCGGTCCTCAACTGGCGCTACTGCGACGTGCGCGGAGGCTCGTTCCTCGTGCGCACGGTGGACGAGGGCGGCGCGATCGTGGCGTACATCGCGTACAAGCGAGAGCGTGCGAAGGGCTACATCGCCGACCTGCTGGCGCTGCCGGGACGCGAGGATGCGCTCGAGGCACTCGTCGGGGAGGCGCTGAGGCACTTCGACAGCGAGGGGGCTTCGGCGGTCCGCTGCTGGCTGCCGTCGCGCCACCCGTATCGAGACGTGCTCGCGGGCCACGGGTTCACGCGCAGGCGGATCGAGAAGAGCCTCCGCTGGGGCCCGCTGCGCACGCCTGCGAGCGAGCTGGCGATGCTCGCCGACCCGCAGGCGGCTATTCATCTCACGATGGGCGACAGCGATCTGATCTAGGCGGGTGAAAACAAATGTCTACCGTTCCCACCCGCCCGCCCAGAAAGGTAATTGAATCTGGGGGGACACCCCCCAGAGCCCCCGACAAGGGGCTCCACCCCCTGTACCCCCGGCGACCGGACTCTTTCAGCTGCTAGCCCCTGGCCTCAGCCAGCATCGCCGCGAGGTCCTTCTTGGCGTCGAGGATGCCGGCCCAGAGATCGCCCACCTCGGCGATACGCTTCGGGGCGGTGAGCAACGTGAAGTCGGTCGGGTAGACGCCGCCCAGCTCGTCCCAGCGGAGCGGCATCGAGACCGCCGCCTCCGGCAGCGGCCTTGGTGAGTAGACCGACGCGAGGGTCTTGCCGCGGGCGTTCTGATTGTGGTCGAAGAAGACTTTGCCGCTGCGCTTGTCGACCGTCCACTCCATCGTCACGTCGCGGGGGTGCTGCTGGAGGAGGAACTTGCCGATCGTCTCGGCGGCGGCGCGGACGGCGGTGTAGTCGAGGTTGCGCAGGATGGGGACGTAGATGTGCAGCCCGGTGCGTCCCGAGGTCTTGACGAATGACGAGAGCGCCAGCCGGTCGAGGATGTCCTTGAGCCAGAGCGCGACCTCCCGCGTCTTGGCGAACGCCTTGCGGTTCAGCTCCGGCTCGTCGCCGCGCGCCTCGTGGCCGGAGTAGATGTACGGGTCGAGGTCGAGCACGATGAAGTCGGGGTGGTTGAGCAGCGACGCCTCGATGTCCTGCTCCGAGCCGGCGAACCTGGCGCCGAGCGCGTGGCCGTCGGGCTCGGGGCTGACGCGCGAGTACCAGGTGTGCAGCTCGAGGTCGGCGAGCTGGCCGAGCCAGAGGAGCGTGGGCAGGTTGTTGCAGATCACGTAGTCCTGGTCGCCCTCGTTGTGCGTGGACCACAGGCGCACCGTCTCGACGAACTCGGGCCGCGGCGTATCGACGTGCTTCTGGTAGAAGTGCCCGCCGGCGATGCCGTTCGGGTAGCGGGTGAGCGTGAGCGGCCGGTCGCGCAAGTGCGGCAGCAACACGGGCGAGACCTGCGTCAGGTAGACGAGGAGGTCGCGCTTGGTGAGGGCGCGCTGGCGGCCGCGCCTGGACCAGAGCTCCTTATCGAGGTTGCTGACGGGGAGCTTGTGGTCCTGGACGGCGAGCGTGAGGCGGTCCTTCTTCTGGCGGAGCTGCTCGAGCACCGCCCCGACATCCGCTGCGGTGGCGGGCGGCTGCTCCGGCGCCGCCCCGGCCACGGACGCCGGCGCGCCGATGGCGTCGACGCGCCGCGCCTCCTGCGCCGGCTTGTCCTCGCGCAGGTGGAGGAAGACGGGCGCGCGCAGGAGGCCGTCGCGCGTGCGCTGCGCGAACTTCACCTCCGCGACCAGCTCGGGCTCGACCCAGGTAACGGGCCCCTTCACGAGCTCGGGCTCTCCGGCGAACGGACGCGCCTTGCGTTGCAGGGCATCGAGGCGCTGTCGGAGGGCGACGAGGGTGCGGTCGTCGAAGCCGGAGCCGACGCTGCCGCAGTAGACGAGCCGGCCGTCCTCGTACTGGCCGAGCAGGAGCGCGCCGAAGGTCGAGGCGCGCGCGCCCTGGCCGGCGGTGAAGCCGCCGACGGCGAACTCGTCGCTCTGGGTGGACTTGATCTTGAGCCAGTCGGGCGAGCGCTGGCCGTCGCGGTACGTACTGGCGCGGCGTTTGGCCAGTACGCCCTCGAGCCCGTGCTCGACGGCGGCGTCGTAGGCGGCCTCGCCTTCGGCGGCGAACTGCTCGAGCAGGCGCACGCGGCCGGACGGGGCGAGGACGCGCTCGAGCGCGCCGCGACGCCGCTCGAGGGGCACGCGGCGCAGGTCGTAGCCGTCGGCGTAGAGCACATCGAACGCGAAGTAGAGGACGGCGATCTCCGCCTCGGCGCGCTTGATGTCGGCCTCGCGCGTGAGGTTGAGGCGCTGCTGCAGCAGCTCGAACGATGGGCGGCCCTCCTCGTCCGGCGCGACGATCTCGCCGTCGAGCACGAGTTCGGCGGCCGGCTGCAGCGTCAGCTCGGCGGCGAGCGCGGGGTACTGGTTCGCGATGTCCAGCCCGCGCCTCGAGAGCAGGCGGAGCTTGCCGTCACGGAGGATGGCGATCGCGCGCGCGCCGTCGAGCTTCGGCTCGAAGACCCACGCGGGGTCGCTGAACGGCTCGCTGGCGGGTGTGGCGAGCATGGGGGCGAGGGCATCGGGGGCGCGTGCGCGGCGGACGCCGGGGAGGCCGGCGAAGGCGACGCCGGCGCTGTCGCGTTCGGGCGGCAGGCGGCCGTTCTTGAGGTCGTCGATCGAGAGGCCGCAGATCACCGACCGGTCCTCCTTGGTGATGTCGCGCTCGTCATCCGCGAGGTGGTCGCGGTGCTTGATCAGCAGCCACTCGTTCTCGCCGCGCGACATCTTGACGAGCGTCCAGGAACCCTTGAGCTTGCGGCCGCGCAGAGTAAACGAGAGCTTGCCCTCGGCGAGGTCGCGGCGCATGCGCTCCTCGGCCTCGGCGCGATCGGCGAACGAGCAACCGCCCTCGTCGGGCGAGTAGGTGCCGTTGTCCCAGACGATCACCTGGCCGGCGCCGTACTGGCCCCTGGGGATGATGCCCTCGAACGAGGCGTAGTCGAGCGGGTGGTCCTCGACCATGACGGCGAGGCGCTTCTCGCCGGGGTCGAGCGCTGGCCCCTTGGGGACCGACCAGGAGAGCAGGACGCCGTCGAGCTCGAGGCGGACATCGTAGTGGAGCTGGCGGGCGGCGTGCTTCTGGACGACGAAGGTGAGCGGGCCTTCGCCCGTTGGCGGCAGCTTGGGCGGCGGCTCAGCGGTGCGCGCGAAGTCGCGCTTGTCGTCGTAGGCCTCAAGCGATGCGGTGCGCTGGGGGGCGGGGGAGCGCGGGCGTTTGCTGCCTCGCGGCATCGAAAGTCGGCGGGCGGACGGCTAGCCCGCGGCGGCGCGACGGCGTCGGGCGGTGGCGCGCTTGGGCGGCTCGACCTGCTTGCGGTCCTTCGCCGCCTCCACGCTCGCCTTGAGCGCGGCCATGAGATCGACCACTTTGCCCCTCGGCGCGGCGGGCGCCTCGACGATCTCGCCGCCCTGGAGTTTCGCCTCGATGATCTCGGCGAGCGCCTCTCGGTAGTTGTCCTTGTAGGCGGCCGGGTCGAAGGCTTCGGTCATTAGATCGATGAGCGAGTACGCCATCGAGAGCTCCTTCTCGGAGACCTTGACGTCGGGCACGTCCTCCGACTTCTGGACGCGGATCTCGTCCGGGTAGAAGAGCGTCTCGAGCATGAGCGTGCCGTTGTACGGGCGCAGGGCGCAGAGGCGCTCCTTGTTGCGAATGGCGATCTTGGCGACCGCGGTCAGCTCCTTCTCGCGCAGCGCGCGCATGAGCAGCGCGAACGGCTTGAGGCCGGTCTGCTCCGGCTCCAGGTAGTAGCTCTTTTCGTAGTAGATGGAGTCGATGCCTTCGGCCTGGACGAAGGCCGCGAGCTCGATGGCCTGCTTACTGGGGAGGGGGAGCTTGGAGAAGTCCTCGTCGCTGAGGATCACCATCTCGTCCTTGGCGTACTCGTAGCCGCGGACGATCTCGCCGTACTCGACCTCGCGTTCGCAGGAGGGGCACCAGCGGAGCTGCTTGATGCGGCTGCCGCAGGGCTCGTGGACCTGCCGGAAGGAGATGTCCTTGCTCTCGGTCGCCGCGTAGAGCTTCACCGGGATGCTCACCATCCCGAAGCTGACGACGCCGTTCCAGATGGAGCGCGGCACGGGCGCGCCCTCCTTTCGTGTCCTAGAGCGCCGGCGCCGGTGGCCTCTCCGCCCCCACCTGCAGGGGACCGTAGCGGCGGCCCTTGGGAATCCAGAGATACCACATTATGGCTAACCGGTCAACGAGATCATCGACCGGTTGGAGGGAACGTTACAATCCTGCAAGACCGCGGGCGTACGTGTGTTCTAGGGCGCGATGCACTCTTCGACGGGCACGTCGGGCCGCGGCGCGACGAATACAGGGAAACGCAGCGTGCCGTCGCGGGCCCATTCGCTGTAGCGGACGTGGCAGGCCAGCTCCGGCCGGCACCAGTAGAGGAAGCGCGCAACGCTGGGCGGCTCTGGGAAGGGGCATGCTTCGGCGTGGAGCGGCTGCAGCAGGGTCAGGAGCTGGCTTGCCTCGCGGTCGCTGCAACCGACGCTGACCTGGCCGGCGAACTCCAGCCGGTCGCTCTTATAGGCGCCCAGCAGGAGCGAGGCGATCGGATCGTTCCGCCGGCCGCCGCCGAAGGTGTAACCGCCGATGACGAAATCGTCGGCCTGGAAGGCGCGCAGCTCCAGCCAGTGGGAGGAGCGCTCGCCGGGCAGGTAAGGGCTGTATTTGTGCTTGGCGATGAGGCCACCGAGGCCGTGGTTCCTTACCGCTTCGGAGAAGGCGATGCCCTCGTCGCGGACGAAGTCGGCGACCTGGACCGTGCGGCTGGGCTGGAGACGCTGGTGGAGCAGGTTGCGGCGCTCGTACAGGGGCAGGTCGAGCAGCCAGCGACCGTCGAGCTCCAGCACGTCGAAGACCTGGTAGATGATCGGCGAGCGCTGGCGTCGCGGCACGGGCGCATCGGGACGGAGGAGGCGCGGGCGCAGCAGCTCGAAGTCGGGCAGGCTCTCGGTGCCCCAGGCGGCGATCTCGCCGTCGACGACGGCGTG
>Ga0326597_10011315_pt1 | contig 11841 bp, 10 predicted proteins | sample RVTome_12_FD_203789 | JGI IMG/M metagenome (GOLD analysis project Ga0326597, IMG submission 203789) | Soil microbial communities from uranium-contaminated site in the Upper Colorado River Basin, Wyoming, United States - RVT100D185 | ecosystem: Environmental > Terrestrial > Soil > Contaminated >...
AGCGTCACGGCCTCGCCGCCGGTCGGCACCAGCTCGCGCCACAGGGCGGCGATCTCCTCCACCTCCTGCGCGAAGTGCGGCAACCGGCGGAACTCGAGGGACAGCGGCGACGCGCAGTCGCGATCGCTACGAGTCGGTGAGCCCCGGCTACCGAAAGCGGCGGTGCGGATTGGCGGCGTGTCGGAAGCGGCCCGCCGGAAGTCCGGGTCTCCCGCCACCAGGAGCCCTCGGCCGCCGGGCGCCTGGTCCGCCACGAGGTCGCGCTCGGCGGGCAGGATGTGGAGGGTGGGTCCGATCTCGGCGACGTAGCGGTCCCGGGCCCAGGGCAAAGAGGGGAAGCTCACGAGACCGAGGGCTCCGTCGGGCGTCACGTAGACGCTCCTTGCGCCCGCGAGGAGCGGGACCACGGGGTCCCACACCGCGCGGCGCAACGCTTCACCAGCGGCACGGTAGCTCGCCAGGTTCCGCCGCCGTGATCGCCCGCCGGAGCGGCCCTCCTTGAGCAGCTCGGCCCGCCACCGACTCACGAGGGCGTCGATCCTCTCCGCGCGGCCGAGGGCGAAGAGACGCTCTCCTCCCTCGGGGCGTACGACGTAGGCGGCGTACGAAGGGGCCGACCCGTGCTCGGCGTCGTCGTAGCGCACGTAGCCCACGAGCGCACTCCCCGGAGGCAAGCCCCCGCGCACGGCTTCGAGGCCCATCCGATCGCGGGCCTGGTCTTCACGGAACGAGGCGTTTCGCCCGGCCAGCGCGCGCTCCGCGGCCTCCTTCTCGGCCCGGGCAGCTTCGAGAAGTGCCCGGTAGTGATCGAGCCGCTCGCCGCTGGGCCCACGCACCGCGAGGTGGGCGAGACGGTTTCGGGCCCGCGTCAGCTCGCCCGCGAGCGCGCGCAACTCTTCGTCCTCCGTGCGAACCACCGAGCGTTGGCGCCGGGCCATCTCGTCGAGCACGAGGCTTCGCGAGCGTATGACGGCGTCGATCGCCTCCCGCAGCGCGGCGGGATCCCGAAGCACCTCCCGACACACGAGCGAGAGGGCGAGGTCGAGCCCCCTCGCGCGGGTGCGGGTGTAGAGCAGCGCCTGGCGCTCGCCCAGGGTCCGGATGGTCAGCCGGAAGTGCTCGCGGGCGATCGCCTCTGCTTCGAGGGCAATGGCGAATGCCGAGGCCCGGTCACCGGAGTCGGCCTGGAGTTGCGCCACGAGGACCAAGCTGTCGATGAGACCCGGGTGCCGGGCCCCCAGGTGGTGTCGCCGAATCGCGAGGGCCCGGTCCAGGAGAGAGCGCGCCCGCTCGGGCCGGCCGGCCTTGTCGTGGGCCTCAGCCAGGGCATCGAGGACCTCGGCCAGCTCGATGTGGTCGGGCCCGAGAGCTCGCTCCCGGATGGCCAGGCTGCGCTCCAGGAGGGGAAGGGCGGCAGCGTGGTCTCCCGCGTCGAGCCTCAGGCGGCCCAGGGCGAGGAGCGGCGTCGCGACCGCGGGGCGCTCTTCTCCCAGGGCGCGCTCCGCGGTCCGGATGGCCCGCTCCAGCAGCTTCGCGCCGGCGGCGGCGTCGCCGAGGTCGGCCCGGATGATCCCCAGGAGGGTCACGCCGTCGACGAGGGCGGGGTGATCGCGACCCAGGACGTTCTCGCGGAGCGCCAAGGACCTCTCGATCAAGGGACGGGCGCTGGCGGGATCGCCCTGCGCCCGGAGCAGGTGGGCGAGAGAATGAAGGCTCTCCGCGCGCAGGGGGTGCTCCGGTCGCAGGTTCGCCTCGGCGATGTCCCGGGCACGCTCGAAGGCCGCCCGTGCGCCGGCCTGATCGTCCAGCTCCTCCAGCACAGCGCCGAGGTTGTTCAAGGGGATCACCAGGGTCGTGTCCAACCCCCCGAAGGCCTGCGCGCGAATTCGGAGAGCCTGCTCGTAGCGCGCTCGGGCGGCAGCGAGGTCCCCCGCCCGGTACATCGCCACGCCTAGGTTGTTGGCGAATGAGGCTACGCTGGGATCGTCGGCGCCCCGCGCCTGCTCGACCCGAGAGAGACCCTGCTCGAGCCGGGAGCGGGCGGCTCGGTAATCCCCCAGCTCGAGCTCCAGGCGCGCGAGGTGTCCCTCGACGTCCGAAAGATCGGGAGGTGTCTCCCCCCTCTTTCGCCGGATCGAGCGGGCCCGCTCGAAGCAGAGCCGGGCCCGCTCGTAGTCCCCCATCTCGAGGACGACGACGCCGAGACCCTCGAGACTCGTCGCCACCGAGACGTGGTCGGGACCGAGGGCCGCTTCCCGGATGGCGAGGCCCCGCTCGTGCAGAGCGAGGGCTCGGGGGTAGTCGGCGTCCTTGAGGGCCAACAGGGCGCGTTCGTGGAGGGTATCGGCGAATCCCGGGTCGTCGGGCCCCAGGTGTCGCTGTTGCACCTCCGCGAGCCAGCCGAGCAGGGCGTCGATGAAGTCGTCGTACTCCTCGGGAGAGGCGGGAGTGTCGGTCCGAGCGGTCGGCCGGCCGCTTGCGAGAAGGAGGGCCAACGTGAACGACGCGAGAAGCGCGGGCAAGCCCACCGTCGTCCCGCTCACTCCGGCCGGGGCCGTGACTCGCGGATCCGGTCCAGGCCCTCGCGAGCTTCGTTCTCGAAGTCGCCGCGCAGCTCCAACACCCTCCGCAGCTCGGCTGCGGCGTCGTCGAGGCGACCCTCCTGCACGAGCGCCTTGGCAAGGTAGAGCCGAGCCTCCTCCAGGTGGGGCGACTCACCGAGGGCGACCACCTCCTCGAGACGGACGATGCCGGCCGGCATCCGACCCGAGAGGAGGTGACAGGCCCCGAGGAAGAACCGCGCGGCCGCGTCGTCGGGATTCCGACGGACGGCCTCCTCGAGCCCGGCGATCGCGCCCGCGTAGTCGGACTGGGTGTAGCGATCCATCGCGGCCTCGAACTCGGGGGACTCCGAACGGAAGCCGCGGAGCGACGGCGCCTGGAAGCGGGGCGGAGTGATCAGGGCCCACTCGACGAGCCCGCGTGCGCTCGTCGGGACGGGACGCGGAAGGACGGCGAGGGTCGAAGGCGTTGAGGCCTGGCCTCCGGGCCTCTCGGTCGCGAGCCTCCAGCCGAGCCAGGCCGTCGCCACCGCCGCTACGCTCGCGGCCACCCCCACCCACGCCGGGAGCCGCTGACGGCGGAGCGCCACGCTCCTCCCGTGCCGCGCACGACGCCGGAGCGCAATCGGCAGCGCCTGGAGCGTCTCGAGCCGCGTCAGACACTCAGCGCAGCCGAAGTAGTGGTCCTCGAAGGCCTCCAGGGCCTCCTCGTCCAGCTGGCCCAGCGTGTAGCGTTCGACCAGCTCGTCGGGGACGGCATCGCGACAAATCAAGGCCGCCTCTCTCCCCATTCAGAGTACCGCGGACAGCCGCTTCATAACCGGGCTCTCACGTATTCGATGATCTTCTTGAGAGCCCTTGACTTGCGGGCTCGTACGACGTCGCCGCTCAAGCCCAGTCGCTCGGCGATCTCACGAGGCTCCAGGCCCTTGCGCCAGGTGAGCTCCAAGACCTGCCGCTCTGCTTCCTCGAGACGCTCCAGGGCCTCCTCGACGAGGGCCACTCGCTCGGACGCTTCGTACTCCTCCGTCGGTGACTCCATGGCCGGTTCCAGGGCGTCCTCGAGCGGCAGCGGGTCACGTCGACGGGAACGGTGGTACTTGAGGGCGAGATGACGCGCCGTTCCGGCCACGAAGCCTCCGAGCCGATCCGCTTCGCGCAGCCGCCCTTCGCGGACGGCTCGGAGGGTCGCCATCAGCGCGTCCTGGGTGAGGTCGCGGGCGGCCTCCGGGTCCCGCGTCCGGGCAGTGAGCAGGCAGAGGACCGGCCTCTGGAAGGCGACGACCAGCCGTTCCTCGGCCGAGGGATCTCCTCGCCTGATGCTCTCGACGAGGAGAACCTGCTCTTCGCGGCTCAGCACCTGAAGGGGCCAGGACCCCGGTCTCCCGGCCGGCACACCGGCGGGCCCCCGGGGCGAATCTCGAGGACGAGATTCTATTCGACTGGGCTCTGTAGCGGGTACTCCTGTCGCAGGATCGCCCTTCCTGCCCCTTCGGGGCCTCTGCCATCGAGGGTCAAGAAGGCCAGGCGCCTGGAGAAGCAGGACGGAGCACGCTCAGGGCACGAGTCTCCCGGCTCCCGCGAAGAGATCCCGGATCCTCGGGTCCTTGATGCCGTACCAGAGAGGCTCGTAGGAGGCGTAGTCGCCCGAGACCTCGTGGATCGGGCGGAGTGAGAACGTCAGCCTCGAGTTGGCCGTGTCGGGATAGATGACGGGAAAGTCGATCCCCATGGCCGAAACGGGGTGCATGAAGATGCCGCCGTAGACCGGGCTGCCGTCCAGGACGGCGACGAACCCCCGCAGCCCCAGGAGCTCCAGTGGATGCCTGCGCCGTTCATCGTCGCCGGCCAGCCTGGCCACGAGCTCCGCCGAAGGTCCGGGCAGGAGGGACACGACCTGTCGCGACCACTCGTAGGTCTCGACCTGCCTCTCGGTGATGGTGAAGGCGATCCTCGAGGGATAGGCCCGCTTGAGAAGCGTCCACGCCGGCTGGAAATCGTAGCCCAATCGAAGCTGGATCGAGCTCTCGTCCAGGATGTGGAGCTGGAACCGCCTGTTCGTGGATTCGTGCTCATCGGCGGGCTGGTCTGCGGATGTCGTCTCGTTGCCGATGGCCTCCTGCGACAGCTCGTCCACGCGATCGACGAGCCAGTTCAAGAGCGGCCGCAGCGGCGCGGGGAGCGAACCGCCCAGGCGGACGAGCGCGCCGCCCTCGACGAGGCGAGCCTCGCCCCCTCGGCACACGACCAGGGCCCACACCCAGCGGGGCGGCCCCTGCGATGGGTCGACGAAGAACGACGCCCGGCCGCTCGGAGCCGCGGTATCCCACGCGGCACGCGACCAGGCCTCGATCTGCTTCGGCTCGTCGTCCGCGAGCTCGAGACCGCCACGACCCGCACGTCCGTTGGGCCGCAGACCGTCGAGACGCCGCTCCCACGTCGCGATGCCGTCCACGCCCACCACGATGGTGTGGCCCTGCACGCCGTGGGTTCCGCCGTCCATCACGGCCAGCGCGACGCCGTCGGTCTCGACCTCGCCGAAGAAGGCCGTCTTCACGCGCCTCGGATCCCTGCTCGCGGCCTCGAGGTCCGTCACGAACCCGACGCACGCGGCGAATGCCGGAACGAGAAGCATCCTCCCGACCCGGAAGATGGGGTTCAGTACGGCTCCACGTGCTGGCCTCGGGCCGCCGGGGCCCCCAGGCCCCACAGAACCACGGGAACGATCGCAGAGGCCGCCTGTGGAGACGGCCCGCCGGAGGTGACACTCAAGTACGAGGCCATCAACTTCTGGAAGTTCGAGGTCAACGACACGTATTTCATCTGGGATGCCAAGAGCAGGAGCTTCTCTCGAGTGTGGATCAGCGGATGTTGAGGTCGGCGCCAGCGGAGCACCCTGCCGAATGAGGCGCCCCGTACCCGGCCTGGGTGCGGCTGCGTTCCTCGCCACCTGCAGTGAAACACCGCTCGGCGCCGCACTACAGGGCGATGTCGTAGACGATCTCCACGCGCAGGCGGCCAGTCTCATCGCGGTCGACGTCGCATGAGACGCTCGAGACGTCCCCGACGGGGAAGAGGCACCGTCCCCGCTCCTTGAGACCGGGGCGCTCGCGGTCGAGCACCGGCGAGATGCGGTCGAGGAAGGTGACGGCTCCCTCACGAAACGCCAGCTGGGTGACGATCCTCAGCGCGCGCCCGACGTGATAGGGGAGATCCTCTTCGGCCGCCATGTCGTCATAGCCCACGACGTAGGCGGCGCCGTAGTGGGCGCAGCCTCCGATCCTGACGGTGACCGTGACGTCGCTCTCGCGAAGGAACGCCGTCTCCTCGAAGAGCTGCTTCTCCTTGCGCACCTCGATGCGGCGATACAGAGGCGAGGTCCAGTCCAGGACTCCGCGCTGGGGCCCCTGGGCTGCACAGTCGCGGTCGTGGACGTCCGGGCGCGGGGCCAGGTGGATCACCTCGGGGCGCACAGCTTCGGCTTCAACCCTCACCTTGTCGCCCCGCGGAGCGCCCTGCGTCGCGCCGAACGAGAGTCCTCCACCGCCTCCCACCAACGTCAAACACGCGTACGTGATCGCCCAGGTCATTCCGCCCGCTCCTGCCTACGGCGCCTCCGTCGGCGCCAACACGTGCAGCTCGAAGCGCCTCGTGCTGGCCTCCTCGGGTCCCCATCCCTGCGAGCCGCGAAACCTGCGCCTTCGGATCGTCACTTGAGCGCCGCTCAGCTCGATGGTCACTTGATCGCGATCTCCCAGGCTCTCGGATCCCACCAGGGTGAGATGGTGCCGGACTCGAGGCCGACCGGTCTCCAGCACCTCTCCCTCGCCCGTCCGCAGGAACAGGAGGTCCTGGAATACGCCGCTGCCGCCTCCGCTCTCACGCACTCGGACCACATGCACCCCGCTCGTCAGGACTCCCAGGTACCGGTACTCGAAGTAGCCGCGGCCAAGTTGCTCTGGATCACGCCATCGGAGGAAGGACCCTGCCACCTCTGCCGGAGAGGAATATCGGCTGCTGCGCCGGCACCCTTCGAGGTCGACCGCTGCCACGACAGGCAGACGGTCCGACAGCGCGGTCGTGAGCTCTCGAATGCAGCCCGGGTGGACCTCGGCCCCATCCCAGACCCACCCTGGCCCCTCGGCGGCGAGCTGACCGAAAGCGAGAACTGCGAGCGCCACGGCACCCATGGTCTCCCCTCCGTCCCGCCACGAAGCGACGGGGGCCGGGCCTCCCTCGCCTGCGCAGCCCAGCCCAGACCGTCAGCGCGCCAGCTTCGCGTAGGAGTTGAGCTCGATGGTCGGTCTGAAGACGCTGGCCAGGCGGCCGAAGATCGCGACCTTGTCCCCGCTCGAAGCCTGAAACGTCGCCTGCGGCAGCACGCGCACCGTGAGGTGGCGGCCGCCTTCGGCCAGGATCTCGGCTTCCCTGTAATCCCACCCCGAGTCATTGGGGGGGGTACCCTCCTTGTGGGGCGCTCCCGACGTGGATGTGACCACCCCGAAGATCCGGGCCAGCTTGCCCTTCGCCGCAGCGTCGGCTGCGATCGCGTCGGCGAGCGAAGTGTAGCGGATGCTCCAGTCGGTCCCGGAGGTGTTGGTGAAGACCGAATCCACCGTCTGCGTGATGTGGCTCTCCATCCACTCGGGCGTGCGGAGGTTCGACAAGACGTCCGGGTCCATGTTCGCCAACACCACGTACTGCTCGGTCAGGGCGTCCATGAGCTTGACGAAGAGACCCAGACTCCACGTCAGGCCTGGCATGAAGCTGACCGCGTTGGCCTTCTCCGACGGGCAGTACAGGACACAGCCCCCGTTGCTCACGTCCGCCTGACCCACGGAGAGCTGGTGCATCAGGTGGTCGGCCAGGCCCTTGGCGGTCTTCCCCCGCAGGCCTCGTGCGAAGACCACGATGACCTCCACGTTGTGGCGCGCGGCGTGCTCGGCCAGGCGGTCGTTGAGCGCCTTCGCGGCGTGCGGACGCATGGCTCCGATCTCGTCGTAGACGAAGCGGTCCAGCTTGAGCGGGATGGAGGCCGAGAGGATGGGATCGAGGTCGACCCGGCCGGGCGCGACGCCCGTCGCTGCCGCCGGGGAATCCGGCTTCGCCCGCTCGCTGGCGGGCGCCACCGGCCGCTGCTGGGGCCTCTCGGCGGCCCGGGGCGCCGGCTCTTCGCTCGCGCGGGAGCCGGACGTTTTGGCAGGCGCCTCGATCTCCTTCGCCTGCCTGAAGCCGGTCGCAATGGCGTCCAGCCGCGCACGCTTGGGCGGGTGGCTGTCGCTCCCCGAATCGGACCCGAAGGTCCTCATCGCCTGCTGCGCCTCCCCCAGGCTCGCTCCCATCTTCGCGAGCACGAAGCCGCTGAAGGAGTCGGCCTCGAGCTCCGAGGGCGGCTGGCTTCCGCCCGGAAGCAGGGTGTGGCCGCAGAGGTGGTGTCCTATCTCGTGGGCCAGGATGCTGGTGCCCGCCCAGGCGGTGCGGGTGGCGCCCGAGACTTCGTTCATGAACTGGTCGTTGTACGCGATCACCCGCTTGAGCAGGCCGTCCCCTCCCCGCAGGATCACCGCGGCGGCGTTCGGCACCTCCGGGGACTCCATCACCTGGAAGTTCGCGGGCAGGCCGGTGTACCTGAGGATGCGGGCGATCGCGCCGGCACGAGCAACCGACTCTGTCAGGCCGCCGACGGAGCCCTGGATCTTTCCGCCGTCGTACCGGCAGGCCTCGAAGCGATCGCTCGCCGCGGCGCCCGGGACGGCGGCCGCCCCAACAACCAGGACGACGAGTAGAGCCGTCAGCTGCTTCATCGACATGGAGAGACCTCCGTCAGCATTCGGCGCGACCGGGGCCGCGCCGTCACGGCCGCAAACTCCCGCTCCAGGTGCCAGATTCTCGCATGTCCGCCATTCGCGCCTCAGTACGGCTCCTCGCAGTCGGCCCACGCCTTGAGGCTCCCGATCGTCCCGCCCAACCCGGTGTCCGGGTACACCTTGAGCTTGAACGGGACCGACTGGCCGCCTTCCAGCACCTTCTGGAAGGTCTCTTCGGGGGTCTCGTGCTCCTCCCGCAGGACCTTGCCGTCGGTGCCGTAGACGCCGATGATCACCTGGGGCGAGTAGCACCCCACCTGGCCACGGTTGCGGATGCGGCCGCTCACGCCGTAGACGTCGTCTTCCATGGGCATCTGCAGCTCCTCGATCACGACCTGAGGGGGGTTGACCGCCTTCCTCGCCGAGGCCACGGACAGCCGGTGCGAGGCGTACCGCGCGCCCCGCAGCTGCTTCCCGTCTCGGATGTAGTAGAAGACTCCGACCTCGCCGGGTGGGATGTAGGTCCTCTGGGTGTGGGTGAACTCATGGGGTTCCCATCCCGCATCCACCGCCGCGCCCGCGAGGATCGAGTCGACGCGGATCGGGTTTCCGGAGGCGTCCAGCAGCTCCACGGTCAGGCGGGGCTTCATGACCCACTCGCTCGATCGGTTGTGGATCTCCCCGGCGATGTGGATGAAGCCGGTCTCCTTGCTGACGCCCGCCTGACCCTCCACGATCTGGAGCCGGGAGAGATCCACGGCCTGGGCCTGGGCGTCCGAGCCCCCGAGACTCCAAAGAACCACGGGAACGATCAGCGCTCTGTGCCACATCAGCTCTCCTCCTGCTGAACGCCCCCCTACGATACCGCGGGTCGGCTCTGTCTCTGAAGTCCCCGTGGCCTCTCGATCGTGACCGCCGGCGGGCGGGGCCCGGGCGAGCCAGGGCCGGGATGTCCAGTACCCGGTCACGACCGGGGCGGTGGCGGTACCCTCATGAGGACGACGGAAAACCCTTGACGTCGAGAGACCTTCGCTCGACCCTCTCGACGTTGGAAGGAGTGGCCATGTCTGCCTCACTGGTCGCGACACTCGTGCTCTCCCTTCTTGACGGTCGACCCGAGGCCGGCACGCCACTGAGGCAGCGGAGTGGAGATCCAGTGGACCCGATGCTCGTGATCGTCGATCGCTCGGAGCCCGCCTACACGGTCTACGTGGCGGTCGAAGAGGGTACGCCCGCGGAGGAGCTCGGGCAGCTGAGGTCTCGCGTGGCGCAGAGCAAGGACGCGGAGCTGGTGACGTGGACCGATTTCCGGACCGACAGGCGGAAGTACATCGACTCGCGAATCCTGGTCGACGACTACCCGGACTCGAAGGTCGCCAAAGGAATCCTCGAGCTCCTTCGGAGGTACGCGAGCACCCCCTTCGGCCTGACCTGGAACGGCGGCATCGCGGTGACCTTCAACGACTACCAGCACGCGAAGCGGAGCTACGAAGCCCACCTGTCGGATCCCGGTGAGCCTGCGGACAGGCGCGTCGACGACCCCAGCCGCGATCCCAACAACCCGCAGGCACACTTCCGGGCGCTGCTGGGTTGGGAGTAGGCATGCACCCGGGGGGGTCTGCTTGGCGAGGGCTTCGACCTCCTGCCGACGTCCCACCGCCCTCGTCCTTGCAGAGCTGCGGGGGGTGGAGGAGGTATGCGTGGTGGACGTGAACGCCTCGTCGAGTCGCGCCGCTTCGGCGAGCGATCTGGATCTATCTACACTCCGGGAGTCGTGAGATGCGATACCTCTCACGCGCTTGGGGCCCCATGCTCGTCGCCCTGCTCGTTTGGGGGGCGCAGCTCGCGGGGGCGGTGCAGCTGGATCAACCCTGGCTGGGGTTCCCAGTCTACGCAGACGCCCGTCAGCTCTGCGCTCAGCACAGGACGGGCGAAACGGACGCCCTGGCTCGTATCGCTTGGAGCGTCCATGCGACGACGGACCGCCCCGAAGCCGTCGTTTCGTTCTATGCCGAAGAACTGGACGTAGGAACAGCCAACGAGGGAGCCAGAACGCTCACGGTCGAGCGGAGCATGAGGCGGCTCTCGATCCGGTCAAGCAGCTTCCCTTATCCGAGTTGCGGCGAATCGCCTACGCCCCAAGAGCAGACCCTCATCATTGTCTCGGAATCGTCACCTCAACGCGTCGGAGCAGTCGCTGGACAGGCCGAGTCGATCCCGGCCCATGACAACGGGCGGAGTATCACCTCCTCCGGATGGGGTCCCGTGCAGATAGGGATGACGCCGAGCGAGGCGTCGTCCGCGATGGGAGGCTGGTTGTCGACCTCGCCAGGCTACTCCGGGACCGAGAGTTGCCATTACATGGATTCGCCCACCGCGCCCGGGCTCTTGTTCATGGTCACGAAGGGGATCGTGAGCCGGGTTGACACGAAGGACAGAAGATACGCCACCGAGAGCGGTGTTCGCGTGGGCGAGACCGAGGCGGAGGCTCGGCGAGAACATGCTGGACAGATGGTGGAGCACCCACACAGGTACGTGGACGACGGCTACTACTTCTACATCTACGACCCGGACCGAAAGCACGCCGTAGTCATCGAGATCGCAGACGGGCGTGTCGTGGAGATTCGCGGAGGCCGCGTTCCGGAGGTTCTATGGGTGGAGCACTGTCTGTGATGTGAGGAGGAGGCGTGCCGGCTGTTCTCGGTATTGTCTGGGCGGCGGGGTTGGCGGCCGTCGCCTACCTGATCGCCTACCGATCCGCCCGTGACCGAGATCAGGGCTGGCGGGTGGAGGCGCGTTCCGCCGGCCTGACCGACCTGGAGTCGTCGAGCTCCTTCGGGATCAGGAAGGGTCTCACCGGGCGGATCGGCGCCCTGCGCGTGAGCATGGAGCGCTATCGGACTTCGCGGCCGGGGGACACGGGCACTCGCATCGTCATCGACGGGCTCGGCCACCCTTCGGGGGAGTTCGCAGTCCATGCGGAGGGGCTGGGCTCGGCGGTAGGAAGGGTCTTCGGGGGGCGCGAGATCGAGATCGGCGACGAGGCCTTTGACGGCACCGCCTACGTGCAGGGTGCTCCGCGCCTCGTCCGGGCGATCTTGGACGCCCCGATCCGCCGCCTGCTCGGCGATCTCCACGATGGCCGCGTGGCGTTGCGAGAGGATCGGAACTGGGTGGGCTTCGGGCACAGCTACGCGGTCAAGACCTTCGCGCCGCTCAAGGTGCGCGTCAGCGTGTCCGACGGGGCCTTGCGAGCCGACATCCGGGACTCGTCCGACATCGGGGAGCGCTTCCACGGCGTGTTCCACACGATCCTGGCGATCGCCGGGCGGCTTGTGTGTCCCGAGGGAATCCCGGCCCGACTCGCGCAGAACGTTCGGACGGACCCGTTGCCGGCCGTCAGGCTCGCCAACCTGGTCACGCTGGCCCACGAGTACCCGGACCGTCCCGAGACCCGCGAGGCCCTCCGCGCC
>Ga0326597_10011317_pt1 | contig 11841 bp, 9 predicted proteins | sample RVTome_12_FD_203789 | JGI IMG/M metagenome (GOLD analysis project Ga0326597, IMG submission 203789) | Soil microbial communities from uranium-contaminated site in the Upper Colorado River Basin, Wyoming, United States - RVT100D185 | ecosystem: Environmental > Terrestrial > Soil > Contaminated >...
AAGGCTGGCCGAGGAGGATGGAGACTCGTCCGAGCCCGGAGGCACGTGAGACGGCCACCGCGGGCACACCCGCCTGAGACGACCTGGCAGCTTCCGACATCACGGCAGGTCAAGAACGGCAGATCGCGCGCCCTACGAGTGGTTTTCATATCCACGGTGCGGAAGGAGGCGCGCCCACACGCCCTCGAGTGACGGTGGGCGAAATGCCCTGAAGCGGGAGGGCCGACCGGTCCGGCGCGGATCGCTGGGGGAAGGAGCCAGGTACTCCGGTGGCACTCGATCTCCGACCGAGGCCGAGCGGACGCTTGCGGATCCGGCACCACGGAGGTTCGTTGACCCTTCCGATCTAGTGGCGGTTCCACTTCTGCCGGATCTGGATATGAAACATATGCGCGCGGCTCTTACCATGGCCCTGGCGGCGGGGCTGCTCTTGGTAACAGGCTCGGCTTCGGCCCAGACGGCTGCTGCAGGCCCGCTCGAGGAGGTTATCGGCCAGAAAGTCCGCGTGTGGACCCCCGACGGCCGACGGCTCGAAGGCACGCTCCTGGAGACGGGTGGCGGTGCGGCCATGCTGGAGGTCAGGGACGAAAGGGGTATGGCTGCGCGCGAATCTGTGGAGGTCGCGCGAGCTCAGGTCTACGAGGGACAGCGGCGCAGGATCCCGGAGGGCGTGCTGCTTGGTGCCCTGGGTGGAGCGGTCCTTGGAAGGCTCCTGTGCGCCCTGGACTGCTCGGCTTCCGGGGGCACGTCGGTAGGATTCTCACTCGATCCCTGGTTCGTCACCGGGGCATTCGCGGCGATCGGCGCGCCCATCGGGCTGCTGGTCGGAGCCTCACGTAGATCGGACGTCTGGAGAGACCGCGATCTGTCGGCCGGCGAGCAGGACGTGCTGCGTGGGTCGGGCGAGGGTCCCGTCGACATCGGCGCACGGATCCCGTTCCATTGACCCGGCCGAAAAGGGGCTCGAGGGCGGGACTCCCGGTCGCTTGTCCCGGGTGCGTGTCCCGTGGTGCAGCTGGCGGAAGCCGAAGCCCCGCCCATGACCACGGCGTCGGGCGGGCTTCTCGCATCCGCCTCGACCCAGGAGGGCGTGGGGCCGCGCCGGGCGCCCAAGGCCCGACGCCAGATCACACAGGAGGTACCGGACAGAGGAGATAGCGATGGGTGAACCGACGGTCGAACTGGTGTATTTCGACGGATGTCCGAATGCCGACCGAGCGCGGGAACAGTTGCGGGCTGCGATGGGCGAGAGCGGGTGGAAGGAGTGGAACCTGAGCTCGTCCGGTGTGCCTCCGGGTCTCCGGCGCTTCGGCTCCCCGACCGTGCTCGTGAACGGCCGGGACGTTACCGGTGAGGATGGCGGCAACGCGGCGATGGCATGCCGCGCCGATGGTGTTCCAGGGGCCGAACTCATCCGGAAGGCCGTCGACGCCTCGGGGTGATGTGGCCGGCGACGCTTCGGCGCGAGGGAAAGGGCGATCCGCGAAGGACCCATCAGGTCGCCGAGCGGAACCTCCCTCCCTGCCCTTCGGTACACCGTTGACATGAACGCCCCCCGGTCCCCTGTGCCAAGCGCGACCCGAAAGGTCGTGGCGCTCGTGCTCCTCGTGAGTTTCGTGACTTCCTCCTTCGAGGCAGTCGCGGGACTGGTGCGAGACGGGTCGGTGCATCATGAGACTGCGACGGAGGCGATGACCCACTCCTCGGCTAGGACGGGCGAGCACGGTCACGAGACGGCTTCCGAGGCCCCGGAACAGGACCACGGTCCGGACCACCAGCACGGAACCGGGGCGGACCATTGCACGCACGTCCACGGCGCCGCGCTCCTCGCGCCGGCGACGGTCGCACTGGTCGACCACGAGGTCGTGATGCCGCCCGTCGGCTCCCTGGCGACCCCCACCGATTACCGCACGCCGCCGCTCTTCCACCCCCCGCGCGCCTGACGCTCCGTCCGCGGACCTACGCTCACCGCCCAGGTGAACGCCGCGGACCTCCATTCTCGTTTCCGCAAACGATCACGCGCGGGCGACGTGCGTCCGGAGGCTGACATCCGACTCTGAGTCGGTGTTCGGCTCGAGGACCGCTCCGTCGTCCGGCCGAAGGAGCGTCCTTTCATGCACCGAGCGTACACGCTCGGGGCCGTGTTGTGCGGGTTGCTCGTGTCCGCCCCCATCCGGGGGCAGACGCCCGAGCGTCCGTCCGGACCGGTTTCCGATACCACAACCGCGGTTCCTCTCACCCTGGACGAGGCTCGACGCCTCGCTCTCCGTGGGAACCCCAACTACCTGGCCGTCACACAGCGCCTGGCCGAAGCCGAGGCGGACTTACGGACGGCGTCCACCTATCCCTGGAACCCCGAGCTCGAGGTGGAGGGGCCTGGGAGCTTCTCCCGAGGCTCCCTCGGCCGCTACGAGGCGCGCCTCTCCCAGGAGTTGGAGTGGGCGGGCCAGATGGGTCTCCGGACGCAGGCCGCCGAGTTCGGCTCGACTGCGGCCGGCGGCGAAGTCAGAGACGCCGCGAGGAATCTCCTTCGCGGGGTCGAGGTCGCGTATGCGCATCTGATCGCGGCACGGAGCCGGCGCGCGGTGGCCGAGGACATCAGAATCCTCAACGACCGCCTACGGAACGCCGTCCGTGTGCAGCTCGACGAAGGACAGGTGAGCGTTCTCCAGGCCAACCTCGTGGAAATCGAGTCGGGCCGTGCGCGGGCGCGCGTACTCGAGGAGGGACAGAGGATGCGCACCGCCGAGATCGAGCTCACCCGCATCCTCGGGGTGCCGGCCGGCACGCCGATCGAGCCCGCGGACGCGGAGGACGCGCGCCCGCCGGAGCCGGATCAGCTGTCGGAGACCGACCTCCTGGCCCAAGCGATCGTCCGACGTCCCGATGTCGCGGCGGCGGAGGCCGAGGTCGACCGCTCGCGGGCCCTCGACCGCCTCGCCACTCGCGAAGCGCTGCCGAACCTCCGCCTCCAGGGGATCGCCGAGCGAGAAGCGCCAGGCGCCGACCTCCGGTGGGGGCTGGGACTCTCCGTATCACTCCCGCTCTTCGATCGAAACCAGGGCCTCAATGCGCGAAGGGACGCTGAGCTGCGCGCCTTCAGCCTGCGACACGAGGGAGCCCTGCTCCGCGTGGAGGCCGATGTGCGCGACGCGCTCCAAGGCTACCGGACGGCCGCCGAGGAGATGCGCATCTACGAGACGTCGGTCCTCGAGCCCGCCACCCGCAATCAGGAGCTGCTCGAAGCCGCCTATGCCGAAGGGAAGCTCGACCTCGAAGCGCTCCTGCTCCTGCGCAACCAGCTGTTGGACGCCGAGCTGGGCTACTGGGCGGCCTGGGCTCGCCACCGCGAGGCGTGGGCGGCACTCCGCTCGGCCACCGGCGCCAACCTCGAAAACGTCACCCCCGCATCCAACGAAGAGGGATCCCGATGAAACATCGAATAAAGGCTCCGGTCCGTGAGCGCGCCCCGGGATGGGCGCTCCTGATCCTGATGATCGCCGCCTGTGGCGGGGACACGGACGTCCCATCCGAGGAGGCGCACGAGGACGAAGCCACGGAAGGAACCATGACGGTCCATCTCGATTCCGCGGTCCTCGCCGTGAGCGACGTGGTTGTCGGCTCGGTGGAGGGTGTGTCCTCCGGGGCGCTCGCGGTCACCGGCCGGATCACCTACGACCAGAACCGGGTGAGCCACATCGGTCCCAAGACGCAGGGCCGGGTCACCGAATTGATGGCGGAGGAGGGCTCGCGGGTCGAGTCGGGTCAGGTCCTCGCTCACCTGGAGAGCCCTGAGGTCGGCTCGATCCGGGCGGAGTTGAACGAAGCCGAGGCACTGCTCGAGATCGCCATCGAGAACTACGAGCGGGAGGAACGCCTGGAGGCCCAGGGCATCTCAAGCCGCCGGGAGCTGCTGGACGCCGAGGCAGAGCTCCGGCGGATGCAGGCCCGGCTGCGGAGCGCGCAGGAGCGCCTCAGGGTGCTGGGCGCCGATACCCATGGAGACGGCGGCCACTTCGACGTGACCGCTCCCTACGAGGGAGTGGTGGTCGCGCGTCACGCCGGACGCGGCGAGGTGGTGGGACCCGAGGATCAGCTCTTCACGGTCGCGGATCTGTCGAGGCTCTGGATCGAGCTCGACATCTACGAGCGGGACCTCGCCCGGGTCCGCGAGGGACAGCCCGTCGAGGTGACGACGGCAGCGTGGCCGGGCCGGATCTTCCCGGGCGAGATCGTCTACGTCGGGGACATCCTCGACGCCGAGCGCCGGACGGTCCGGGCCCGCGTCGAGATCGAGAACGGCGACGAGGCGCTCAAGCCGGGCATGTTCGCGACGGCGGGCATCCGCATGGAAGGTGACGGTGACGGGCCCGAGATGCTCGCCGTGCCGCGCGACGCGGTGCAGACGGTCGAGGGCTCGACCGTCGTCTGGGTGCCCACCGAGGAGCCGGGCGAGTTCACGGCGCGAATCGTCGAGATCGGCCGCGAGCTTGCGGGCGGCCTCGTGGAGATCGTGCGGGGTCTCGAACCCGGAGCAGCGGTCGTCGTCGAGGGAGCGTTCACGCTGAAGTCCGAGCTCGCCAAGGGCGAGTTCGGCGGCCACGGCCACTGAGGGGACGACGATGATCGACAAGCTGATCGAATTCGGGCTGCGGCAACGGATCCTCGTCCTGGTCACCGCCCTGGTGGTGCTGGTGGCCGGGGGCTGGGCATACACGCGCCTGCCAGTGGACGCCTACCCTGATATCTCACCGGCGCTGGTCCAGGTATTCACGGAGACCGAAGGGCTCGCGCCAGAGGAAGTGGAGCAACTCGTAACCTACCCGGTGGAGGTCACGATGAACGGCCTACCCGGGCTGGAGCGGGTGCGCTCGGTGTCCAACTTCGGGCTCTCCGTGGTCAACGTGTACTTCGAGGAGGGCACGGACATCTACTTCGCGCGCCAGCTCGTGAACGAGCGGCTGCAGGAGGCGCGAGAGCAGATCCCCGAGGGCCTGGGCGAGCCGCAGATGGGGCCCATCTCGAGCGGGCTGGGCCAGATCCTCTTCTACTATCTGGAGGACGAGACGGGCCAGCACACGCTGGAGGAGCTCCGCACGATCCAGGACTGGATCGTGAAGCGGAACCTGCAGACGCTCCGCGGAGTGACCGAGGTGCTGTCCATCGGAGGCCATGTCCGGCAGTATCAGGTAAAGGTCGACCCGGACCGGCTGCGCCAGTACGGGCTGTCGCTCGGCCAGGTGCTCGAGGCCGTCGAGACGAACAACCTCAACGTCGGGGCGAGCTTCCTCGAGGTCGCGAGGGAGGAGTATCTCGTCCGGTCGGTGGGGCTCGCCCAGACGCTCGACGACATCCGGGCGATCACGGTGGAGAGTCGCGGCGGTACCCCGATCCGCGTGGGCGACGTCGCCACCGTGGAGATCGGTCCCGAGATCCGGCGGGGACTCGTCACGAGGAACGGCGAAGGAGAAGTCGTCGTCGGCTTCGTGCTGAAGCTCCTCGGCACCAACACGTCGACGGTCATCGGACGCGTGGAGGACCGGCTCGACCAGATCCGGACGGCGCTCCCGGACGGTGTCCGTCTCGTGCCGTACTACGAGCAGTCGGGGCTGGTCGGGCGGGCGACGAGCACGGTGACCACCGCCCTCTGGCAGGGACTCCTGTTGGTCGTGGTGGTGCTGGCCGCGTTCCTCGGGAACCTGCGGTCGTCCGTCATCGTCGCCCTGTCACTCCCGTTCTCGATCCTGCTCACCTTCCTCCTGATGCTCCAATTCGGCATCAGCGCGAACCTGATGTCGCTCGGAGGACTAGCCATCGGCATCGGCATGATGGTGGACGCGGCCATCGTGGTGGTGGAGAACGTCTATCGCTGGCTTCGAGAAGACCCGGATCCGGACGAACCGAAGATCCACCTGGTGTCCCGGGCCGCCCGGGAGGTCGGGCGGCCCGTGTTCTTCGCCATCGCGATCGTCATCATCGTGTTCCTGCCGCTCTTCACCCTGCAAGGCGTCGAAGGGACGATGTTCCGGCCGCTCGCCTACACCATCGCGATCGCGATGGTGGGCTCGCTGCTCTTCTCGCTTACCGTCGCTCCCGTCTTGGCCCAGATGCTCCTGAAGCGGAGGGGACGGACCGAGGGCGTGACCGAGCTCGACGGCACGGGCGTCGCGGAGTCCGCGTCGGCGGCGCCGCAAGCTGACGGAGGCGGCGAGGTCGGCTTCGTGCGCTGGCTGCAGGACCGATATCAGCCCCTCCTCCGGTGGTCGCTCGACCATCGGGGCCCCGTGCTCGCCGGCACAGTGGCCCTCATCGGGATCGGCGCGGGGGTTTTCCCCTTCCTCGGTACGGAGTTCATTCCCACCCTGAACGAAGGAACGCTGCTCGTGCGAGCGACCATGGCGCCCTCCATCGCGCTCACGGAATCGACGGCGGTCGTGGAGCGACTCGAGCGCCAGTTCCTGACGTTTCCCGAGGTCACCCAGGTGGTGAGCCGCATCGGACGTGGCGAGATCGGAGCGCACGCCGATCCGGTCAACAACGCCGAGATCTTCGTGGACCTCAAGCCCGACGACGAGTGGGAGACAGCGGAGGATCGGGAGGCGCTGGTGCTGGCCATGCAGGAGCGGGTCGGCCGGGTGCCGGGGGTCCAGCTCAGCTTCACGCAACCGATCGCAGCGGCGGTGGACGAGTTGCTCACGGGCATCAAGGCGCAGCTCGCGGTCAAGATCTTCGGCGACGATCTGGACGTGCTGCTCGAGAAGGGCAACGAGATCGCTGCCGTGCTCACCGAGGTCGAAGGGGCTTCGGAAGTCCAGGTCGACCAGTTGAGCGGCCAGCCGCAGCTTCGCATCCGCCTCGACCGGGCAGCGCTGTCCCGGTACGGTATTCCGGTCACGCATGCCCAGGAGACGGTCCGCGCCGCGATCGGGGGCGCACCCGCCGGCCAGCTCTTCGAGGGCGAGCGCAGGTGGGCGATCTATGTGCGCTATACCGAGGAGGACCGGGTCCTGCCCTCGGACGTGCGGTCACTCCTCCTCGACGCGCCCGACGGGTCGCTCGTGCCACTGGACCAGGTGGCGAACATCGAGACCCTCGTCGGGCCGCGCTCGATCTCACGCGAGGACAACCAGCGCTATATCACCGTGCAGCTCAACGTGCGGGGACGCGACATCGGGTCGTTCGTGGAGGAGGCGCAGGCGGCGATCGCCTCGGAGGTGGAGCTCCCGGCCGGCTACCTCACCAACTTCGGCGGTCAGTTCGAGCTGGCCCAGGCGGCGAACCGTCGTCTGGCCGTCGTGGTGCCCATCACCGTGTTGCTCATCTTCGCTATGCTCTTCGCCTCGTTCAACAGCGTGAAGGAGGCGCTGCTCATCATCCTGAACATCCCGCTGGCCCTCGTGGGCGGCCTGGTCGCGCTCTTCCTGACCGGTCAGGCGCTCTCCGTCCCCGCCAGCGTCGGATTCATCGCGCTCTTCGGGATCGCGGTCGAGAACGGGCTGGTGCTCATCACGTACTTCAACCAGCTCCACACCCAAGACGGTCTCTCCATCCGGGAGGCGGTAGAACGAGGGTCCATGCTCCGGTTGCGGCCGGTGCTCATGACGGCCGCCACGACTAGCCTGGGGCTGATCCCGCTGCTGCTGGCGACCGGACCCGGATCCGAAGTCCAACGGCCGCTGGCCATCGCCGTCGTGGGCGGTCTCGTCACCTCCACGGCCCTCACCCTCCTGGTGCTCCCCGTCCTGTACGGATGGCTGCATCGCGAGCCCACTCGATTCTAACAAGGAGGATTTCCATGAAGATGATCCTGGCGTTCATTCCCCCGCACCGCCTCGACCGGGTCACCCGGGCCCTCGAACATGTGGAACGCTTCCCCGGCATGAGCGTGTCGGACGCGCGGGGATTCGGGCACGAGAAGCTCAGTCCCTCCCACGACGTGCGCGACCAGCTCGAGGACTTCACGGAGGCGGCGCGCATCGAGTGCGTCGTGCCGGATGCCATGGCGGACGAGGTAATCGAGGCCGTGAGGTCGGCCACGCACACCGGGGGGCGAGGGGACGGGAAGCTGTTCGTGCTTCCCGTCCTGGAGGGCCTGCGCATCAAGACCGGCGATCGAGGCCCCGATGTCGCGTAGGGGCGGGGCCATGACCGCGGAAAAGATGCGCATCGAGCTTCCCGTTCTGCTCCCGGATGTCCCCTCGGAACGCGATGCCTGCGTGGACCGGCTCCGGGAGTTGCTCGGGCATAAAAAGGGAATCGTCGAGAGTCATGTGGTCACGGACCCCAAGAGCCTCCTGTGCGTCCACTATGATCCCGACCTCGTGGGCCTCGACGACGTGCGTCGGGCGGCCGAGGAGGCGGGGGCGGCGGTGACCGAGCGGTACGGGCACGCCGTGCTCGCCTTGCGTGCGCTCGGCAGCGAGGACGCTGCGGGACGGATCGAGGGGGCGCTCCAGCGCCTGGACGGAGTGCTGCACGCATCTGTGAGCCTCCCGGCTCAGCGCGCGGGGGTCGAGTTCGACCGGGAACGTACGGACGAAGAGCGTATCCGGTCCGAGCTCGTGTCGCTCGGATACGCGGCGGAGCGCGGCGATGGCGGGCGCGAGGGCCCGGTAGGTGCGCTCGCCGGAGCGTGGCGTGGGCTCCGTGAGCACCGGGAGCTCGCCCTCAGCCTGGGGGCGGGCGCGCTCCTGGCGGCGGCGTGGGCCGGAAGCCGCTGGCTCGGGCTCCCTGGTGGGGCGGCGGTTGCGCTCTACGTCCTGGCCTACGTGCTCGGGGCGTGGGACCTGGTGCATCACTGGGTCCGGGATCTTCGCGAAGGCGAAGTCGCCCTCGATATCGACCTCCTGATGCTCCTGGCAGCGCTGGGCGCCGCGGCGCTGGGTGAGTGGGCCGAGGGCGCCTTCCTCCTCTTCCTGTTCTCGTTGGCCCACGCCCTTGAGCACATGGCCATGGACCGGGCGCGAAACGCGATCCGGACGCTGTCGGACCTGGCCCCGGCCACGGCCCGCGTGATGCGCGGCGAGCGCATCGAAGACGTGCCTGCCGAGGAGGTCGTTCCCGGTGACCGCGTGATCGTGCGTCCCGGAGAACGGATCCCGGTGGACGGCAAGGTGCGCAGCGGACGATCCGCGGTGAACCAGGCCCCCATCACGGGAGAGTCCGTACCCGTGGAGAAGGCCGAAGGCGACGACGTCTTCGCGGGAACCGTGAACGGTGACGGAGCGCTCCACGTCGACACCGAGAAGGCCGTGGGCGATCGGACCCTCGACCGTGTGATCCAGCTCGTCGAAGAAGCCGAGACCCGGAAGGCGCCCACCGAGCGCCTCACCGAACGCTTCCAGAAGGTGTTCGTACCGGTCGTCCTCTTCGCGGCCGTGGCTCTTGCCGTTCTGCCGCCCGCCCTCGAGTGGTGGAGCTGGAACGAGGCATTCTACCGGTCCATGGCGCTGCTGGTCGCCGCCTCGCCGTGCGCGCTCGCCATCGGCACGCCGTCCGCGGTGCTCACCGGGATCGCGCAGGCCGCCCGGAATGGCGTTCTGATCAAGGGGGGTGTCTATCTCGAGACCCTGGGGTCGGTGCGCGCGCTGGCGATGGACAAGACGGGTACGCTCACCGCAGCGCGACCCGACGTGGTCGACGTGGTCACGGCCGAGGGCGTCGAGGAGAGGGAACTCCTGGCCGTCGCCGCCGCAGTGGAGCGGAACTCACAGCACCCTCTGGCCGAGGCGGTCGTCCGCCGCGCGGAGGAGGACGGGGTGGAGATGCCCGAAGCGGGCGACCTCGAGAGCGTCACGGCGCGCGGGGTCCGCTCGTCGGTCGGGGGGGAGTCGGTCGAGATCGGAAACCTCCGGCTGTGGGAGGAGGCAGGGGTTCCGGTACCGGAGGAGATTTCCCGGACGTTAGAGCGCCTGGAGAGCGAAGGCCGGAGCGTCATGGCGGTCCGGCACGGGCAACGCTGGCTCGGCGTGCTCGGGTTGCGCGACGAGCCGAGGGCCGGAGTCCGGGAGGTGCTGAAGCGCCTCCATGATCTCGGCATCGGGGCGCTCGTCATGTTGACCGGCGACAACGATGCCGTGGCGCGGGCAGTGGCGCGTGATGTGGGCATCGACGATGTCCGCGCGGAGCTCCTGCCCGAGGACAAGGTCGACGCCGTCCGGGCTCTGCTCGACGAGCACGGGTCGGTGGCGGTCGTGGGTGACGGCGTGAACGACGCCCCCGCGCTGGCGACGGCCACCGTGGGGATCGCCATGGGAGGCGCCGGAACCGCCGCGGCGCTGGAGACCGCAGACGTGGCCCTCATGGGCGACGCGCTCGAGGGGATCCCGTTCGTGGTCGGGCTCTCGCGGCAGACCCGCAGGGTGATCCGTCAGAACCTCTTCGTGTCGCTGGCCGTCATCGCGCTGCTCATCCTCACGACCACCACCGGGGTCGTCGGGATCGGACCGGCAGTCATTGTGCACGAGGGAAGCACGCTCGTCGTCGTGGCCAACGCGTTGCGGCTGCTCCGGTACGGGCGGTGATCGGCGCGAGCGGGTTGGCGTGGAGATCGAGCGGCCGTAGAGTGGGACGGATGAGAGATCCGAAGCAGAGGTGAGCCGGGCGTCCCACGGCCGACAGACGGCCTTCGTCGCGCTCGGGTGGATCTTTCTCCGGGACCGTCCGGACCTGTGGCTCGGATTGATTATGCTCCTGGTCACCCCGTGCACGGACTGGTACCTGATCTTCACGAGCCCTGGCCGGCGGCAACCTTCGGGTATCGACGGCTGTGCTTCCGTGGCACCTCGTCCTCCAGCTACTCCTCCTTCCCGTCTACCTCCTGCTGTTCGCGGGTGCGCTGGTCCCGATCGACTACGGCGTGGTCCTCCGGAGCATCGCCCTCGTCCTCCTCGTGCCCCTCGCGTTGGGGGCGGTGTTCCGACGTTGGGCGGAGGGCGTACGGAGCGCTGCCTGGCTGGCCGAGACGTTCGTGCCGAAGGCGGGGTCGGCCCAGTTGCTGTTCCTGAACGTGGCCATTGCGGCCATGTTCGCCTCCGAGGGCGCCGCGATCACCAGTAATCCCCTGCTCATCCTCCGTTTCCTTCCCCCCTCTCCTCACCCTCGTTCTAGCCGTCTGGGTCTCTAAGCGAGTGGACTTCGCGTATCCGGAGTGCGCGAGCCTGTGCTTCGCGACCCTGGCCCGGAACTCGCCCGTGGCCCTCGCCCTCGTCGTGGTCGCCTTCCCGGAGCGCCCCCTCGTGGCGCTCGCGCTCGTGGTCGGCCCTCTACCTCGTACGGGCTACGGGCCGCACGGCCCTGGCTGTACGGGGATCCCGGTAACCCTCCTACACGAGCGACCTGATTGACAGCAGACCGTCAAAGACCAATGTTAGACTGAATTTAGGTCAGACTAAAGACGCGACACCAGGAGAGGCATGTGGACGGCAGGTCCAGGTCGAAGGGACACATGACGCGGCGGGACGTGCTCCGAGCCGGCGCGCTGGGGGCCGTCGGGATCGCCACCGGAGGCGGCGCGATCGCCCTCGGGCGCCGGGCGCCGGCCCAGAGTGCCGGCCACGACGCGCACGTCGACGCGCACGACATGCTCACCGAGGGGGACGTCGATACCAGCACCTTCGATCCGAGCGCGTTCCTCTACGACTTCGATTACGGCGAGGTCTCGACCCTCCCCGGCGGCCAGACGCTCCGGAGCTATGAGATGGTGGCTGTGGACCGGGACATCGAGGTGGCGCCCGGCGTCTTCTTCCCGGCGTGGACGTACAACGGACAGGTCCCGGGGCCGACGCTGCGCTGCACGGAGGGAGACCGGGTGCGGGTCCGCTTCGTCAACGCCGGGTCGCA
>Ga0326597_10011319_pt1 | contig 11839 bp, 7 predicted proteins | sample RVTome_12_FD_203789 | JGI IMG/M metagenome (GOLD analysis project Ga0326597, IMG submission 203789) | Soil microbial communities from uranium-contaminated site in the Upper Colorado River Basin, Wyoming, United States - RVT100D185 | ecosystem: Environmental > Terrestrial > Soil > Contaminated >...
GATGTCAGCCGGTTGGCGTTCGCGTCCATGCGTGAGGAGCGCTACGACATCTGGATCCAGGCACTCGAGTGACGCTGCAGGATGCCGGCTACTCCGCCCTCACCGCCGCCGGCCCGAGCACGAGCCGGCTCACGCGCGCCTGGAACCACTGCGGATCTTCGGCCTCGAGTGCGGCGTGACGCGCCTCGTGGCACGAGAAGACGATGAGCTGGTGACGCTCGCCGCATCGTTCGATGAGGAACCGGAACACCTCCGCGAAGCGCCGGTCGTCGGTGCGCGCGAGCGGGTCGTCGAGGACGAACGGCAAGAGCACCTCGCCGCGGGAGAGGTACTCGGAGATCGCCACACGCACGACGAGCGCGAGCTGATCGCGCGCGCCGGCCGAGAGGTGCCCCGCCGCCTCGTCGCGTGACAGCTCGCGTCCTCCCGGGATCCTCACGCTCACGCCGAGGTCCTCGAGGAACCGCACCGATTCGATCCCCGGATGCATCCGCGCGATGAGATCGCGCGCCAGTTCGTTCAGCGCCTGCGACCACGAGGCGTACGTCTCGCGCGAGACGGTCTCGAGCGTCTCGAGCGCGAGCTGCACGGCCGACTGGAACGACCGCGTGCGCCCGAGATGCCGTTCGAGATCCACCTTCTCCGCGACGAGCGCCGCGCGCCGCGGCTGCTCGTGCTCGAGGAACGCCGACATCCGCTGCTCGAGCGCATGCACGGATTCGCGGAGCCGCCGCGCCTCGGCGGTGCACTCGTTCGCGCGCGCCCGGTGATCGTCCGCGCGCCCGGGGACGAGCACCTCCCATTCCTCGCGCCGCCCTCCCGCGATCGCCGCCTCGAGACGCGCCGCGCGTTCGCGCTGTGCGGCGAGCCACTCGTCGCCGCGCCGCGCGCGCTCGGCCGTCGGGATCGCGGTCTCGTTGAGCCGCTTCCACTCGTCGTGACGGCGCCGCATCTCGTCGAACGCGGCGACCGACGCTTCGGGCGCATTCGAGTCCGCGACGTCCACGCCGGCCGCGCGCAGCACGGAGAGGAGCGCCTCGCGGGCACGCGAGAGGCGGATCTTCTCGTCGGAGAGGTCGCCGCGAAGACGCGTCGCCTCCTTCTCCAGCGCATCGATCTCGCTCCGGACCGACTCGGCGCGCTTCATCCGTTCGGCCAGATCCGCGAGCGGCCGCTCGCCGACCGGCTCTCCATCGGCCGCCATGCCCCAGCGCGCGGCGGTCGCGGCGACCTCCTCCTGCAACCCGCGCCGCGTCGATTCCTCGAGGCGAAGGCGCTCGTCGATCAGCTCGAACCCGCGGATCTCCGCCTGGGCGCAGGACCAGCGTTCGTACTCGCGCGACAGCTCGACCGGATCGGGATGCCCCGTGCGTTGGAGGAGCGCCGCCATCGCCTGGTCGTGCGAATGAACGCGGAGCGCGAGATCGGAGAGCCTGCGTTCGGCGTCCTGCGACGCCGCGGTCGCCGAGGCGAGCGCGTCGCTGCCCCGCGCGAACGACGCGAAGACGACCGCGAGCCCCGCGACGAAGAGAACGCCGCCCAGGCCGACCGCGACCCACTGTCCGGGCGGCGCGGCGAGAAACGACACGCCTCCCACGGCAATCCCGAGCACGATGAGGACGACACCCCAGAGGCGCGTCTCGCTGCGCCCGCGCCGGACGCCGTCGATCGTGAGGCGCGCGCGCTCGTCGGCGTCCTGAGCCGCGCGCCGCTCGGCGGCGGCTTCCTTCCGGAACGACTCCTCGGACGAAGCGAGGTCCCGCTCCTCATCGCTCAGCGAACCGAAGCGCGCGCGGAGCGTCTCGATCTCCGCGGGCTCGATCCCCTTCTGCGCGAGGCGCGCCTTCTCCTCCATGTGGCGGCGGAGCGCATCCTCGATCTCCTCGGCGGCGCCCGCGAGCCGGTCGCGCACGCGGACGACGGCCTCGCGATCGTCCGGCGTCGCGGAGGCGACGGCGCCGAGCTGCGCGAGCCGTGCGCGCGCGTCGTCGAGCGCCTGCCCCGCGCGCGCCAGCGCCGTGGTTTTCCCGGCGATCGTCTCGACGAGCGTCTCGATCTGCGTGCGCACCGAGGCGACCGAATCCGCCTCGGCCGCCGGGAAGGACGCCGCGCCCGCGCGCGCGTCGCGCTCGGCGGCGAGACGTACGATCTCCTCGACGCAGCGCTCCTCCGCCGCGATCGCCGCAGCGATCTCCGACGCCTCGGCGCGCGCGGCGAGGTGCGTCTCGCGCGCGCACTCCGTCTCGAGCGCGGCGATTCCGTCGCGGTGCGCCTGCATCGCCTCGAACTCGGCGTGGAGGCCCTGCCGTTTCCCGTCGATCGAGGCGAGCGCCGCGCCGACCTCGGCGAGCCGCTTCTCGAGCCGCGCGATCTCCGTCTTCATCTGGAGCCGCGTCCCCATGCGCGCGTCGGCGTACGAGTCGAGCGCCCCGGCGAGCGCGGCGGACGCGCTCGCGGCTGTGGCGCCGCTCTCGGAGCTCGCGAGCCGCTGGAGGCGGGCGGTCAGCTCGCCCTCGTCCCCGGGAGGCCGGTCCTCGTGCGGCACGAAGACCGTCTTCTCGAACTCGGCGCGCGTCAGCCCGACGATGCCTTCGCCGAACGAGTCCCCGTCGCGCGTCCGGAAGGACGCGGTGACGTCGCGGCCCGTCCCGTCACGGACGGCGAGATCGTCGCGATCGAAGTCGCGCCGCACGCGGTACCGCTCGCCTCCGCGCTCGATCTCGAGCGAGGCGGCGTACGGGCCTCCCGACCACGGCCGGAAGCGATCGCACTCGAGCACGCCGCCGCCCCGCACGCGCCGGCGGTCGCGCTCGACGCCGTAGAGGACCGCGAGGATCGCCGCGGCGAGCGTCGATTTCCCTTCCTCGTTCGGCGCGACGACGAGCGTGGCCTTCGCGGGATCGAACTCGAACGAACCCGACAGGCAGCCGAATCCTTCGACGTCCAGGCGGACGAAGCGAAGCGGCGCGGCGGTCATCACGTCACTCCTCGTACCGCGGCCGGACCGTCTCGTCGTTGAGCGCGTCGAGGCCGTAGTAGAGCGCGTTCTTCAAGAGGCGGCGTCGCGCTTCGTCCTGCTCGGTGCGGAGCCGCGGCAGGAGGCTCCGCACGAAGGCGCCCACGACCGTGTGCTCCTGCCGCTCGAGCGTCGCGAGATCGTAGTCGGGGACGACGCGCGAACGGTCGAGCGCGAGGTGGAAGAAGCGTTCGGCGAATCCTTCGGGGAGCGCGGGTGAGGCGCCGCGCGGCCAGCGCCCTTCCAGGCGTACCACGATGACGTCGTCGTCCCAGCGCGCGCCCACCGCGGCGAGCCGCGTCTCGAGCGCGGCGACCAGCGCCGACGCGCTCTCGAGCCCGGTGACGTCGATCTCGACGAGATGGATCCGATGCTGCGCGAGCGGCCGGAACTCGACCGAGACGCTCCGCCCGCCGTCCTCCCGCGCGACCGTGACGAGGAGCGCCCCCTTCTCGCCCGTCTCGTCGAGCCCACGACCCTGCGGGGAGCCCGCGTACGCCGCGCGCACCGTGCCGCCGGCGTCGCGGATCTCAGCGTGCGCGTGGTAGTGGCCGAGCGCGGTGTAGTCGAACGGCTGCGCCAGAAGCTCGGCGTCGGAGAACGGGCAGGTGATCTTCCGTCCCTGCGCGCCGATCCCCTCGCGCGATCCGTGGAGGAGAAGGATGTTCAATGCCCACGGATCCACGGGAAGCGGCTCGGCGAGCGGACGGTCCTCGACGCTCACGTTCCCCGTGAAGCAGGCGCCCGTCACGCGGACGTCCGGTTTCAAGGAGAAGGACCGGAACGCTCCGTCATCGAAGATGTAGACGTGATCGCCCCAGACGCTCCTGCCCCTTCCGGCGAGGAAGTCGCGGCCGTAGTAGCCGTCCGGGGAGTAGAAGTCGTGGTTTCCCGGCGCGATGAGGACCGGAATCGGAGCGACGCCGTTCAGGCACGCGATCGCCTCGTTGATCGTCTCCGCTTCGACGGACTCCGCGTCGAAGAGATCTCCCGGGATGAGGATCGCCTCGACGGCCTCGGAGCGCGCGAGCGCGCACGCCGCCTGGAGCGCCGCGAGCGGCGCCTGCCGGAGCCGCGCCACCTTGCCATCGCCGAGATCGAGAGCCGGAGAGACCCCGCCGCCCAGGTGGAGATCGGAGATCTGAAGGAAGCGGACCTGCATGGAGGGCGAGTCTACGCGCCGCGCGAGTTCGCGCGCAACCGGAGGCGTGCGCGAGCCGCTGGGCCGTCGGCGTTCGTGTGCCATCGGAGGGCCGCGCGAACTGACGCGCCGCGCGAGATCGCGCGCAACCGAACCGGGCGGGCTGTGTCACAATCGCGTCTCCGGGCGGAGTCGGCGCAGCCCACCGCGTCCCTCCCACCCCAGCGATCGCACCTGTGACCCACGCCCAGAAAAGGAGCCACCATGTCCTCCGCCATCGCCGAGTTCCTCCGTTCCGTCCGCGTCGCCGACTCCCGCCGTTCGGGACCGCTCCAGGTTTTCGGGCTTCGCCGGGACGCCAGCTCGTCCTTCGTCTACACGATCTTCGACGATGCCGCCGGCGGCGGGACGGTCGAGGTCACCGAGGTCAGCGAGGGCGGGAGCGTTCCCACGCTCAGCGTCTCGAACCGCGGCGACACGGCCGTCTTCTTCATGGCCGGCGAGCATCTCGTCGGGGCGAAGCAGAACCGCGTGCTCAACGCGAGCCTCGTCGTTCCGGCCCGCAGCGAGACGCCGATCCCGGTCACCTGCGTCGAGGCCGGCCGCTGGGGCTACCGCTCGCGGAGCTTCCGGAGCGAGGGGAGTTCGTCGCATCACGTGCTGCGCGCGATGATGTCGCGCCAGGTGACGCGGGCGTACCGGCGCACGGGACGCGCGACGTCCGACCAGGCCGAGGTCTGGAACGAGGTGCAGCGCAAGCTCCACGCCATGGATGCGGTCTCGCCGACGGCCGCGCTCCAGGAGGCCTACGAACGGCGCGCCGCATCGCTCGACTCATTCTCGCAGGAGTTGCCCGCGCCGGCCGGCTGCCACGGAGCGGTCTTCATCCTGGGCGGCCGGATCGCGGGCCTCGATCTCTTCGACAAGCAGGAGACGCTGGCGAAGCTGTGGCCGAAGATCCTCCGTTCGTACGCGCTCGACGCGCTCGAGTCGCCGGCCGACGCACCGGACATCTCGCCGGACGTGGTGCGAGCCTGGATCGAGAAGGCCGCCGGGGCGAATGCGGAAGCGTACCGCTCGCCGGGTCTCGGCGACGACGTGCGCGTCGTGGGAGACGACGTCGTCGGAGCCGGGCTCGTGGTCGAGGGACAGCCGGTACACGTGGAGATGTACGCATCGACGAAGCCGGCCCAAGCCGAGCCGGAGCGCACGCCGTGGCTCGATCGTGACGAGACGAATCGAAGGTGGAGGTCGTCCTCGGCGAAAGAAGATCTCGAGACGCCCACCTTCCTTCGCGAGCGGATGGACTGAGCGCGGAGAGCCGCACGATCGGCATGCCGCCTCGCGCCGGGCGCGCTAGAATAGGGGCCGGCTCGAAGTCCTGAGGGAGGAACGATGGCACGCACCGAGAACCGTTTCGCGAACATCCTCGTGCGCTGGATACGCCGCGAGCACGAGGCCACGCTCCGCGTCTTGAAGACGCTCGGCGACCAGCACCGCGACTTCCGCTCGCACCCCAAGTCGATGCCGGCCGGGGAGATCGCGCGCCATCTCGTCGCCAGCCAGCGCGGCTTCGTCATGCGGCTGAAGGGCGAGGTCCCGTCGACGTTCGAGATGCCGGACTCGTGGGCGCCGCTCATCGAGGCGTGCGAGCGGCATTTCCGCGGCGCGGTGCGCTACGTGGAATCGATCGGCGACGAGGGGCTCGCGGGCGAGACGCACTACGACGGCCGGAAGCGCGTCCGCCTCGACGTGATCTGCGAGATGGTGAGCCACGAGATCCACCATCGCGCGCAGCTCGCCTCGTACATCCGGCACCTGGATCTGCCCGTGCCGGAGATCCATACGATCGCGACCGACACCGGGGAGAAGATGGCGTAGGGGCGCAGTCCGCCGCGGGCGAGCGGTGCGGCGTGCGACGCAGCCGTCGCAGCCGGGGTCCCCGCGCGAGCTAGCGCGCGCCCCGCGTGCGGAACTCCAGCCCGAATCGGGGCGCTCCGTCGGGGAGCCGCCACGCGGCCGTCACGCGGAGCGCCTCGAGCGTGAAGAGCCCCACGTACTGATCGATCGCCACTCCCACGCCCCACGCCGGAACACCGCGCGCCGGCGCGGCTCCCCACTCGACGAGCGCGGCCGGCTGCGGCCGGAGCGCGCCCACGAGCGGGAGATCGATCTCCGGAAGGACGCGGCGCGCCGCCGCGGCCTCGATGCGCGCGAAGAGGAGCGAGGAGCCCGCCCTCTCGTTCGGGGCCAGCCCGTGCACCGTCGAGGCGCCGCCGAGCGAGAACCGCCGCTGGAGTGGGGCGCCCGGCCCGAACCCGGCGCGCGCCGCGAGCCGCGGCTGCACCGGCCCCGCGGGCGCCGGCTCCCAGCCGAGCGCGCCCTCGATGCGTCCGTAGCGGAAGTCACCGGGTCCGATCTCAGGCGTCGCGGCCTCGGCAGCGAGCCGAAACGCGGCGCCCCCGCGCTCGCCCACGAGCGCCGCCTCGAGGACCGACCGATCCCCCGCGACCGCGCCAGGATTCGGCCGGTAGTCCTTTGCCCAGAGCGGATGCCGGCGGAGTGAGCGCGCGAGCGGCAGATCTTCGCCGATCGCGTAGCCGAGCGAGAGACGGAGGCCCGCCTCCGCCGGCACCGTGAGCCCGACGGTCGCTTCGCGCCGGCGGTAGTGATCGAGCGGATCGTCGAAGCCGAGGAGCGCCGCCCACCCGGCACCCGGCGGATCGTTCGTGAGCATCGTCCGCGTGCGGTCGGAGAGGACGATGGAGAGCGCGGGCGCCGGACGCCCGAGCCGCTCCCGCGTCAGTTCGAGCCGCGCCTCCCCCATCCATCGTCCGGCAGACGTTGCGTAGGCGGCCCACCCGCCGAGCGCGGCCGCGCCGCGGCGCACGAGGGCACCGATCCCGGCGCGCGCGCCGTCCACGCGGTTGAGCCCCCAGGCCCCCGGCAGCACCTCGATCCGCGTGTCGGTGCGCGGCCCGCCGCGTTCCTCACGGAGCGCCTCGTAGCCGAGGCGGTCCAGCTCCGCGCCGAGCGAATCGGCGAGCGCGAGATCCGCGACGGCCGAGGCGGGCGTGAAGTGCGCCGCGCTCGACTCGGCGATCGCTTGGCGGAACGCCTCCATCTCCGCGACGCCGAGCCGCCCGCCGACGAGCCACTCGCCGCCGGCTTCGGCCTCGGGGAAGCGGTAGTCGCCGTGCGTGTCGCACAGCTCGACGAGATCCGGGCCGCCGAGCGCACCCAGGCGCGTGCTCACGGCGAGCTGCTGGCGCGTCCAGACCCACCGCCCCTCGATCCGCTCGCGCGCGCGAGAGACCCAGTCGATCGAGCGGATGAACATCGGAAACGGCACGACATCGGTAAACCACGCGTTCTCGTGGAGCACGACGAAGTCGCCCGTCTCGATCCAGACTTCGCCGGACGGGAGCGGCTCGAACGACGACTTCGGCTCGAAGCCCACGTGGTAGACGAGGTAGTCGCCGAAGAGCCTGTGGTCGAGGAGCGTGTAGTCGAACGCGTCCACGTCCTCGAGCGCGAGCGTGAAGCCGAGGATGTTCGTCGCGAACTCGTCGAAATCGATCCCGGGGTCGATCTTTTCCTTCCGGACGTCCGATGAATCGCCCTGCGTGCGGTACTCGCGCCGGCGGAGCGTGACGACCTCCACCTTCTCCGGCGCAACGACGCGGACGCGATGCACCTCCTCCATGACGTCGCGGCGCCCCGCGCGCCCGCCTTCCTCGAGGTGCGTCATCACGATCTTCCGGAAGCGCGAGAAGGAGACGCCCGGCGTTCCTTCGGCGCGCGCCTTCTCGCTCGCGCGGGCGCGCCGGACGATCTCTTCGAGCGGAATGCGCGGACCTTCGACGCCGATCTCGGGAATCGAGTACTCGGCCGTGTCGGGCGGCGCGGACGGCTGCGCTCCGGCGGATGCGGCCGCGAGCAACAGCGCGAAGAACGGCGCGGAGCTGATTCGCATGCGCGGATTCTAATCTCTGCGAGGCGAGCCGAGAAGACGGGGAGTGGTGCGAGACGGGGAGTGGTGCGAGAAGGAGGCGGCCGAGAACCGGTGCGGTCCCCGGCCGCGTGAGAGGTTACGGCATCGACCAGAACTCGACCCGCCGCTCGATCGACTGGAGCATCGGCTCGGCCTGGTCGGCCGTCGAGAACTGGCTCCCGAAGGAGGCGACCTCGATGCGGTCCGCGGGAGCGCCCAGTTGAACCATGTGATTCTTCGCGTCCTCCGCGCGCCGCCGTGCGAGCGTGACCGCGGCGTCGCCGGTCGCTTCGTGGTGGCTCGCATGTCCCACGATGAGGACTTTGCGGGCCGTGTTCTGGTCCATCCAGTTCTTCACGACGAGGCAGACCGCCTCACCCTGACGGTTCAGCGTCGTGCTTCCTTCGTCGAACGCCACGTCGTCGATCTTCGACGCCGGCCTGCCGGAGGGCTGAGGCGACGGCATCGACGCGTAATCCCAGGACTTCTCGGGAACGTACTCGGGAAGCACTTCTTCGGCCTTCGGGACGTCTCCGGCCTCGGGGACGACACGTCCCTGATCTTCGAAGGGCCGTTCCACCTCGCCGCCTCCGCCGCTCGTGCCGCGCTTCGCGCATCCGGCGGCGAGAGACAAGATGAGCAGGAACATCAGCACGGAAATGGAGTATCGCTTGGTCTCGAGCATCGCTACCTCCTTCTGCGGGCGGGTCGGGATCGACGCAGGCCGCCGGGTCGAAGGAGCCGGGGATCTCTAGGGGAGACGCCGCTCATCGGCGCGCAGCTTGCATTGGAATTATAACCATCCGCTCGGCTCGATCGCAAGCTTGCGCGGACCGTTCATCCGTTGTCCCACTGTTGGAGTACAATGTCGCCGGGCCAGCCAATCCGCTCACGGAGGAAGTAACATGCCGTACCGCATCGCGCTCGCGCAGATCAACACGACCGTCGGGGATCTCGACGGGAATGCGGACAAGATACTCCGAGGGATCGAGCGCGCCAGAGAAGCGCACGCCGATGTCGTCGCCTTCCCCGAACTGACGGTCACCGGATATCCGCCGGAGGATCTGCTTCTCAAGCAGCGCTTCGTCCAGCAGAACGTCGAGCGGATTAGCCGGATCGCCGAGGCGACTACTGGACTCACGGCGATCGTCGGCTTCGCGCATCCCGAGGGGCGTCTCTACAACGCGGCGGCGATCCTTCACGACGGAAGGCTCGCGGACATCTACCATAAGTCCGCGCTTCCGAACTACGGCGTCTTCGACGAGAAGCGTTACTTCGAGTCGGGCCGCCGCGTGCCGGTCTACCGCATCGGGTCGATGATCGTCGGCGTCAGCATCTGCGAAGACATCTGGGTCGAGGACGGCGTCTACCTCGAGCAGGCCGAGGCCGGCGCGAGACTCCTCGTCAACATCTCCGCCTCGCCGTATCACGCGGGCAAGGGGCGCGAGCGCGAGGAGCTGCTCCGCGCGCGCGCGCGCCGGTGCAACGCAGGCATCGCATTCGTGAACCTGGTCGGCGGACAGGACGAGCTCGTCTTCGACGGTCAGAGCGCGGTCGTGCTCCCCGACGGCCGCCTTCTCGCGCTCGCCGAGCAGTTCGAGGAAGATCTCCTCGTCGTGGATTTCCCCTCGGAGGAAGCGCCGCCTCCGCCGCGGCGCGCCGACTCGCGCGTCGAGCGCGTGGACCTGCGCGCCTCCGAGACGCGCAACTCGCGCGGCGCGGTCGCTCCGCGCATCGAGGCGCCGCTCGACGAGACGGAGGAGATCTACCGGGCGCTCGTCCTCGGCACGCACGACTACGTGCGGAAGAACGGTTTCGAGAAGGTCGTTCTCGGGCTCTCCGGTGGCATCGATTCCGCGCTCACGGCGACGATCGCCGCCGACGCGCTCGGCAGCGCGAACGTCACCGGCGTCGCGCTCCCCTCTCCCTTCTCGTCCGCGGCGAGCCTCGCGGACGCGCAGGAACTCGCGCACAACCTCGACATCGCGCTGAAGACCGTCCCGATCGCGCGCATCTTCGATGCGTACCTCGGCGAGCTGCACGCCGAGTTCGGCGACCGGCCGCGCGACGTGACGGAGGAGAACATCCAGGCGAGGATCCGCGGCACGATCCTCATGGCGCTCTCGAACAAATTCTGCTGGCTCGTGCTCTCCACCGGGAACAAGAGCGAGATCGGCGTCGGATACGCCACGCTCTACGGCGACATGGCCGGCGGGTTCGCGGTGCTCAAGGACGTGCCGAAGACGCTGGTCTACCGGCTCGCGCGGCACCGCAACGCGAAGTCCGGTTGGGCGGTCATCCCCGAGAACACGCTGCGCAAGGCGCCCTCGGCGGAGCTTCGCCCCGACCAGAAGGACGAGGACACGCTCCCGCCATACAACGTGCTCGACCCGATCCTCGAGGCGTACGTCGAAAAGGACATGGCGCGTGACGAGATCGTGGCGCTCGGGTACGATCCCGAAACCGTCTCTCGCGTGACGCGCATGGTCGATCGCAGCGAGTACAAGAGGCGCCAAGGCGCGCCCGGCGTGAAGATCACGCCGCGGGCCTACGGAAAGGACCGCCGCTTTCCGATCACCCAAACGTACCGCGGATAGGGAGAGCTGCCCCTCAAGCCCATGGCCGACGTGACGGTTCCCGGCCCGCAGGCAGGCGGCCGTGCGCCCGTTGCGGCCCCGGGCACCTTGACCTGGCTTCTCGCCTGGGCCGTCGTCTTCTGCGACATCGGGACGAGCGTCTACTACGTTCCGGGAATCCTTTACGGCCAGGTCGGCGATCTCTCGATCACCTTCGTGGCCGTCACAACGCTCGCGTTCATCCTGCTCGCGTCGAAGTACACCGAGGTCTCGGTACGCAATCCGGAAGGCGGAGGCGTCGTCACGGTCGCCACGCGCGCCTTCGGGCTCTATGCCGGAGCGCTCGGCGGCATGCTCATCACGGTCGACTACTTCCTCACCTCGGCGATTTCCACCGTGAGCGGTTTCTTCTACCTCGGATCTGTCTACCAGCCGTTCGCCGACCACGTCGTACTCTTCGCCTGCCTGACGCTCGGATTCCTCGCCGCGCTCAACATCATCGGGATCCGCGAGAGCGCGATGGTCGCCCTCACGTTCGCAGTGGCGGCGTTCATCGTGGACATCGCGGTGATCGCGCTGACTCTCGCGAGCATCGAGCCGTCGCAGGTGCGGGACCTCTGGACGAAGGCGATCGCGGTCCGCGGACTTCCGCCGCGCCAGGCGCTCGTCGGATTCGCGGGGGCCTGGCTCGCATTCTCCGGACTCGAGAGCATCAGCCAGCTCTCTCCGGCGCTCCGGCGACCGCTCTCCCGCACCGTGCGTCTCGCGATGGCGGCCGTCGTCTTCTCCGTGATCATCACCTCGCCGATCCTCACCGCTCTCGCCGTCGGGACGCTCCCGGAATCCACCAAGGCGACCGGCGCGGAGTCGTTCATGTCGGAGCTCGCGGGGTACTACGGCGGCCTCCTGGCGAAGGTGGCCGTGGTGCTCACGGCATCCGCGCTCCTCCTCTTCGCGGCGAACACCGCGATCATCGGCGGATACCACGTCTTCCTGGCGCTGGCGAAGAACCAGTTCCTCCCGTCCTATGTGTCGCGGCGGAACACGCGCTACCGAACGCCGCACCTGGCGATCCTGCTGGCCACGATCGTTCCGATCGGTGTCATCGTCTT
>Ga0326597_10011320_pt1 | contig 11839 bp, 7 predicted proteins | sample RVTome_12_FD_203789 | JGI IMG/M metagenome (GOLD analysis project Ga0326597, IMG submission 203789) | Soil microbial communities from uranium-contaminated site in the Upper Colorado River Basin, Wyoming, United States - RVT100D185 | ecosystem: Environmental > Terrestrial > Soil > Contaminated >...
CCCAGGGCAGGCCTTAGCGCCTGTGCGCTGCATCACACGGCCTCGAGTTCGCCCCTCAGCGCCGGCGGCGCGTCCGACCCGTGCGCGGGCGGCGGGATCCGCCGCCGGAGGAACGAGAACGCCGGCCGCGGGAGGCCGGGCGCGGAGAAGGACGGGGCCGGCGCGGCGCGGTGCGACCGCGGCCCCGGCCCGCCCGCGCGCGCTCGAGCACGTCCACCAGCGCGAAGTCGATCCGGCGCCGCTCGAGATCCACGCGCGCGACCTGCACGGAGGCCCGGTCGCCCAGGCGGTAGACCTTGCCCGTGTTCTCCCCGCGGAGCGCGTGGCGCTTCTCGTCGAGGTGGTAGTAGTCGTCGGTCATGGAGGAGACGTGCACCAGGCCCTGCACGTAGATCTCTTCCAGCTCGACGAACAGGCCGAAGGCCTGCACGCCGGTGACGTAACCGGAGTAGACCTCGCCGAGCTTGTCCGCCATGAAGCGGACCTTCTTCCACTCGATCAGCTCGCGCTCGGCGTCCGTGGCCCGGCGCTCCATGTCCGACGTGTGCCGGCCCGCCTCGGGCAGCGCGGCGGGCAGGCCCTTCATGGCATCGGCGGGGCGCCGGTGGCGGAGCGCGCGCAGGGACCGATGGACGACGAGGTCGGGATAGCGGCGGATCGGGCTCGTGAAGTGGCAGTACGTCGTGGTGGCCAGGCCGAAATGGCCCAGGTTCTCCTCGTGGTAGCGGGCCAGCTTCATGGTGCGGAGGAGGAGGTAGGACACGAGCTTCTCCTCCGGCTTGCCCGCGACCTGGCGCAGCACGGCCTGGAAATCCTGAGGTCGGACGATGTCGCCACTCGCGGGCAGGCGGTACCCGAACGAGGCCACCAGCTCCGCGAACTCCTCCACCCGCTCCGGGTCGGGCGGCTCGTGGATGCGGAAGAGCGACGGCGTGTCGGCGCGAGACAGCTCGGTGGCCACCGCCTCGTTGGCCGCCAGCATGAACTCCTCGATCACGCGCATGCTGTCCAGCCGCTCCGTGGCGACCACGGCGGTCATCTCGCCCGCGGCGTCCAGGACCAGTTTCGGCTCGGGCAGGTCGAAGTCGAGCGACCCGCGCTCGTAGCGGAGTTTGTGCATGAGCTTGGCCAGAGCGTCCATGCTCTCGAAGAGCGGGACGAGGGGCGCGTACCGGCCGCGCAGCTCGGCGTCGCCGTCCACGATCTTCTGCACCTGCTGGTAGGTCATGCGCGCCGCGGAGCGGATCACGCCATCGTGGTACTCGGCCTTCCGCACCCGGCCGTCGGCGTCGAGCTCCAGGACCACCGTCTGGGTGAGCCGGTCCTCGTTCTCGACCAGGCTGCAGATGCTGCTCGACAGGGCGTGCGGCAGCATCGGCACCACGCGGTCCGGGAAGTACACCGAGGTCGAGCGCAGGTAGGCTTCCTGGTCGATCAGGGAGCCCGGGCGAACGTAGTGGGCCACGTCCGCGATGTGCACGGCCAGGCGCCAGTGCCCGTGGGACAGGCGGTCGAGGCTGATGGCGTCGTCGTGGTCGCGGGCGGTCTCGGGGTCGACGGTGACGGTCCGCCAGGAGCGGAAGTCGGTGCGCCCCTCGACGTCCCCCGGCGCCACCTGCCTCTGCACGCGCGCGGCTTCCGCCTCCACTTCCGGGGGGAACGCGTCGGGCAGGCTGTACTTCTCCATCACGACCTTGAGGTCGACGCCGGGGTCCTCGAGCGAGCCGAGCACCGCGACGACGCGGCCGAGCGGGTTGCGGGCGGCGGTGGGCGGACGCGTGATCTCGGCCGCCACCATCTGGCCGGGCTGCGCGCCGTCCTCGTCGCCCGGGGGGATGAACAGCTCGTGGAGCACGCGCTTGTCGAACGGCACCACGCGCCCGCCGTGCCGGCCGTCCTGCTCGTACCGGCCGACGATCCGCTGCATGCGCCGCTCCAGCACGCGGATGATGCGGCCTTCGGCCCCCTTCGGAGTGTGCCGCTCGACGCGCGCGACCACACGGTCGCCGTGCAGCGCTTCCTTCATGTTGACCGCGGAGACGTACACGTCGCCCTCGCGCCGCTGGCCGTCCTCGGGCACGACGAACCCGTAGCCGGCGGGGTTCGCGGTGAGCCGCCCCACGACCAGGTTCATGTGCGACGGCAGCCCCACCCGCGCGCCGCGGATCTTGACCACCTCGCCCGCGTCGATCATGCGCTGCAGCGCGGTCTCGAGCTCGCGCCGCTCGCCCGAATCGAGGTCGAGCCGGCGGACCAGGTCGGGCACGGACACGGGCTTCCCGTCCGCTCGCATCAGCGCGAGCACGCGGTCCTGGAGGGTCTGCGGTTCATTTCGGGACAGGTGTCACCTCTGTTCGTGGCCCGGATGCATCCCGCCCCGCACCCTTTCCCCTTTCGCCAACCTGTTTCGAGAGCGCCGAGGCGCCCCGCCCGCGAGGCGCGACGAGCGACGCGTACTCGTCGTACGCGAGCGAGGAGCCACGAAGCGGGCGGGGATGCATCGGCTCGCAGGTGGTGCCGGAGGTGGGACTTGAACCCACACTAGCCGAAGCCAACACGGCCCTGAACCGTGCGCGTCTGCCAATTCCGCCACTCCGGCGACGGGCGAAGCAGCCAGTCTACCAAGACCGGCCAAGACGGGCAAGGGTGAACGAGGCTCAGCGCGTGACGCCCACCTCGACCGCGGCGGCCTGGGTCGTCGCCCCGAGGTTGCGGGCCCAGACCACGTAGTTGGCGGTGGCCGTCGTCGCGAACGTCACGACCTCCGGCCGGGCGGTGCCCGTGGCCTGTCCCAGCACGCGGCACGCGTTGCCGAGGATCTCGAGGATGCTCGAGCAGTTCGTGTCGGTCACGTACAGGTTCAGGTCCACGGCCGCGTCGGCCCAGTCGAGCCGAACGTCCACCGTGCCACCCGGCACGTTATCCACCGTCTCCGAGGCGGTGGTGCCGGCGGGAAGCGTCAGCGCCTTCGTGGTGAGTACCGTACGCACCGGCACGGGGGTGGGTGTGGGCGAAGGGGGACCGGACGGCGTGCCCGAGCCGCACCCTGCGCTGGAGACGATCAACGCCATTCCGGCCGTCGCGCGGAGCCGCCACATACCAGGGGCAGTCTAGGAGTCTCGAGCGCCGGGCGTCAACCGCGACGCGAAGTCGTTGATCGCACGGGAGGTCGCTGATAGAATGGCATCTTCGCCAGGGTCCCCCGACGACAACGTGCAGGAGGTTCTGATGGTTCATGGCGTGTTCCCGTGGTTGTCCCGAAGCGTGACGTGCGCCGCGACCGCGGCGTTGCTGGCCGGCTGCGGCGGCGGGTCGCCGGCCGGCCCCGGGCCGAGCCCCACACCCGTACCGACCGCAACCCCCGCGCCCACCCCCACGGCGACGCCCGATCCGCGCGCCAACCTGGCCAATGGCCCGGTCGTGAACTATCGGATCAAGGTCCGCTCGATCGCGCCCTGTCACGACACCAGCAACCCGAGCTGCAGCACGTATCGCCCCAAGGTCCAGGAGGACGACGGCGCCTGGCTCGTGTGCCGCGGCGACTTCCTGGTGCTCGACAGCAACCAGGCCAACGCCCAGGGTCAGGAGTGCAAGTGGATCAACGACCCGGTCTACCGCGTGCAGGATCCCGCCGGTGTGTTCAACCGGCTCCCCAGCAGCAACCCGTTCTTCCTCCGCACCGACATCAATGACGAGGGAGTGGTGACCGTCGATGCCACGCTCGACGGCATCGAATCCAACGTCCTGGTGATCCGGGCCAGGCGCAGCGGTTGCCCCGATCCCGAGGAGCTCGCGGCCGGCCAGGAGCCGTAGCCACGACGTGCGAACCCTGGCCCTGGCCGTCGCGCTCGCCGTCCCCGCCACGCCCGGCTCCCTGGCCTCGCCGCCGGGCACGCCCGGCGAGGCGTTGATCTCGATCGACTTCAAGGACGCCGACATCCAGGACGTCATCCTGGCCCTCGCCGAGGTCGGCCAGTTCCAGGTCGTGATCGATCCGGGCGTCGCCTGCAAGCTCACCCTGAAGCTCAAGGACGTCCGGTGGGACACCGCCCTGGACTTGTCCCTGCGCTCCTGCGGCCTGGGGTACGACGAAGAGAATGCCATCTATCGAGTCGCGCCCACCGCCAAGCTGACCGCGGAGAGGGCGGAGCAGCGGCGCCTCGCCGAGGAGCGGCGCTTGAACCGCCCTCTCCGCACCGTGCGCTACCGTCTCTCCTACGCCAAGGCGGCCGAGCTGGCCCCGGTCATCAAGAAGTTCCTCTCGCCCCGTGGCGACGTCGTGTACGACGCTCGGACGAACACGCTCTACATCACCGACGTCCACTGAGGACGAGGTGACGCCGCGCACTCCAATGAGGACACCGGCTCGACGGGGCCTGCGGCCAAGTGGCTCAGCGACAGCAGTTTACAGTGACAGCCTGGCGGCACGACCATTGCACCGTGTTGTGCGCGCGCACCTCACGCGGGGGGAGAGCATGTCACGCCGCACGTTGAGCCTGGCCGTCCTGGCCGTGGCCTTTCCGGCCATGGCGCCCGCGGAAGAAACGTTCCGTCACGGAAGGGTCCGACATACCGAGCCGGGCGTGTCCATCCAGCGGGCCACCGAGCCCGGGGCCGAGGAGGCCCTGCCCAACCTTCCGTTCCTGCCCGGTGATCGGGTCTGGACCGACGCCCGCGGACGCGCCGAGTTCCAGTTCGCGGACGGCACCCTGCTGCGTCTCGACAGCGGCAGCAAGCTCGACTACATCGCGCACGAGGAAGCCGAGCAGGACGAGCGCGTGATCCTGCGCCTCTGGTCGGGAGGGCTGTTCCTTCACCCGCGCGACGGCCGCAACTCCCCGGACTTCGCGGTGGAGACCCCCGGCGGCGTGATGGTGGCGAGCCAGCGCGGCGTGTACCGCGCCGACGTGGACTCGGGCGAGACGCGCATCTCGGTGTACGAGGGTGAGGTCGTCCTCGAAGCCGACCAGCGCATCCGCGTCCGCGCCGGGGAACGGGCGTACGCGCGTGCCGGTGAGTCGTACGGCGAACCGGAGCGGTTCGACCGGGCCGACGCGGACGAGTTCGCGCGGTGGGACGCCGACCGCCAGGGCCAGGTGGGCCTCGCCCGCAACGCCCCGGAATACCTGCCGGAGGACATCTCTCCCTACGCGGACGAGCTCGAGGACCACGGCTCCTGGTATTACGAGGCCGAGGTGGGGCACGTGTGGCGTCCCTACGTGGATCCGGGCTGGCGGCCGTATCACAACGGCCGGTGGATCTGGAGCTCGTACGGCTGGACGTGGCTCCCGTACGACACCTGGGGCTGGGCGCCCTTCCACTACGGCCGCTGGGGCCACGCGCCCGCCCTGGGGTGGTACTGGATCCCGGGCCGGTCGTGGGGTCCGGCGTGGGTGAGCTGGGCGATCGGCGGTGACTACGTGGGCTGGTGCCCGCTGGGGTACCGCGATCGGCCCGTGCGCGTCCGCCCGCGGGACCGCGGGCGGGCGGTGCCCCGCGGCCAGGAAGACAGCGCGTGGGTGTACGCGCGCCGTGGCGACCTGGGCGCACGCGACCTGCCGCATCGCGTGGCGTTCGATACGGCCGTGCCACGGAACATGACGATGGTCGAGACGGCGCGCCGGGTGACGCGCGACCTGCGCGTCGCGGACGCAACGTCGGCGACCGCGGCCACGCGCGCCGTGCCGCGCAACGTCCGCACGAAGCCGGGGCCGGGCGACACCACGCCCGAGCTGCGCAGCGATCCCGCCACGACGATCCCCTTCCCCACCGCACGGCGCCGCTACGAGAGCGAGCGCGAGCGCGAGGCCGAGCGAGAGGGCGGACGGCGGGTCCGTCCGTCTCCCACGCGCCAGCAGACCGCGCCAGCGGCCGAAGGCTCCGCGATGGCGCCGCCGGCGGTCCCGGCCCCGGCGCCCGACACGACGTCGCGGCCGTTCCCCTGGACGGCCCGCCCCCGCGCCGTGGCGCCGCGCGCCGTGGCGCCCCCCGCCGGGGAGCGCGCCCGGGATCACCAGGACACGCACTCACCCGAAGCGGACCGTGACGTGATGCGGCCGGTCTTTCGGCCGCTCAGCCGGCCGCGGCCCGACGGCGAACGCGGCGAACGCAGCGGCCGCGCCGGCGGCGACCGCGCCGAGCGCGGCGACGGTGGAGCGCGGGCGTGGGACGCTCCGCCCCCGGCGGAACGGCCCGCGCCGCGCCCGGAGCGCGCCGCGCCCCGCCCCGAGCGCGAGCGTGCCGCCCCGCGCGCGGAGCCGAGGCACGAGGGACACCGCGGCGGCGGCGCCGCCACCGCCCCACCCCCGCGCGCGACGGGCGGCGGGGAGCGTGCCGTGCCCCGTAACCGCAAAGAGAAGCAGTAGCTCTCCGGCGAGATCCTCCGGCGATGGCTGATCGCCGGAGGGTGCGGTATATTTCCCAGCCATGATCTCGCTCACCGTGCCCGCGCTGTGGCTGGGCGTGCTGCGGCGGGCGGGACTGACGTTCCTGTTCGCGCTGGCCATCCTGGCCGGCGCGCTCGCCGGCATCCTCCTGGCGTACGAGAGCGACCTGCCGCAGGTCTCCTCGCTGGAGGACTTCGAGCCCAACATCATCACGCAGGTCTACGCCGCCGACGGCGAGCTGCTGGGGGACTTCGCCATCGAGAAGCGGGTGGTGGTCTCCTTCGCGGACATCCCGCCCATCCTGCGCAACGCGATCGTGGCGGTGGAGGACGAGGACTTCTGGAAGCACATCGGCATCAACGTGTGGCGGGTGCCCAGCGCCGCCTTCCGCAACCTCCGGGCGGGGCGCCGCAGCCAGGGCTTCTCCACCCTGACCATGCAGCTCTCGCGCGTCCTGTTCCTCACCCCGGAGAAGACGTACGAGCGCAAGGCCAAGGAGATCATCCTGGCCTTCCAGATCGAGAAGAACTTCACCAAGGAGGAGATCTTCACCTTCTACTGCAACCAGATCTACTTCGGTCACGGGAACTACGGGGTGGAGGCCACCAGCCACTTCCTCTTCGACAAGTCGATCGAGGACCTCACCCTGCCCGAGGCCGCCCTGATCGCCGGGCTCGCCCAGAACCCCTCGCGCCTCTCCCCGATCGACCACCCCGAGCGGGCCAAGCAGCGGCGCAACCACGTGCTGAGCCGGATGGCCGAGGAGAAGTACATCAACCCGGAAGAGGCCGAGACGGCCAAAGCCGAGCCTCTGCGCCTGCGCCCGCACAAGGACCCGCCGTCCATCGCGGCCTATTTCCTGGAGGAGATCCGGAAGTACCTCGAGCGCGAGTACGGCTCGCAGCGGATCTACCAGGGCGGCCTGCGCGTGTACACCACGCTGGACGCCCGGCTACAGCGCGCGGCCAACCGCGCCGTACGCAAGGGGCTGCGCCGGCTCGACAAGCGCGCCCGCGGGTTCGTGGCTCCGCAGGCGAGCATCCTGCGCGCGGGGGAGTTCCCCGGCCGCATCCACCTCGACGAGTGGGAGTGGCCGATCGCCGTCGGGGACGTGGTGCGCGGGGTCGTCCTCGACTCGGACCGGGCGCTGGCCGTGGTACAGATCGGCGAGTACCGCGCCGGCGTCGGGCTGCCGCAGCTCCCGGCGGGCGTGCGGCGGCCGCTCTCCGAGGTGCTGCCGCGGGGCACGATCGCGCCGTTCCTGATCCAGTCCCTGGGCGACGAAGGCGGCCGCAGGGTCGCCCACGTCTCGCTCGAGCAGGAGCCCCGGCTGGAGGGCGCCCTCCTGGCCCTCGACCCGCGCACCGGAGCGGTTCGCGCCATGGTGGGCGGGTACGACTTCGAGCGCAGCAAGTTCAACCGCGCCACCCAGGCCATGCGGCAGGTGGGCTCCGCCTTCAAGCCGATCGTCTATGCGGCGGCGATCGAGCAGATGGGCTACACGCCGGCCACCCTGCTCGACGACAGCCCGATCTCGTTCCCCGACAACCAGGGCGTGTGGACGCCGCACAACTACGACTTCACCTTCTGGGGGCCCATCCCCCTGCGCCGGGCCGTGGAGCAGAGCCGGAACATACCGGCCATCCGCACCCTGCAGGCGGTGGGCATCAAGACGGGGATCGAATACGCGCGCAAGCTCGGGCTGAGCGGCGAGCTGCCGCCTTACCTGCCCCTGGCCATCGGCGCCGGGGAGGCCACGCTCTCGGACATGACGGCCGCCTTCGCCAGCTTCGCCAACCAGGGGCTGCGCATGAAGCCGATGTACATCACGCGCATCACCGACCGTGACGGCAACATCATCGAGGAGCCGCGGCCGGTGGCCAAGGACGCGATCCGCGCCGACACCGCCTACCTGCTCACCAGCCTGTTGCGCGGGGTCACGGAGCGCGGCACCGCGGCGCGTGCGCGCTCTCTCGAGCGGACCCTGGCCGGCAAGACCGGCACCACCAACGACTACACGGACGGCTGGTTCATCGGCTTCGAGCCCTCGCTGGCCGCGGGGGTGTGGGTGGGCTTCGACGAGAAGAAAGAGAGCCTCGGGCGCGGGCAGGACGGCGGCCGCACCGCCCTGCCCATCTGGATGGAGTTCTGGGCCGAGGCCATGAAGGACAAGCCCGTGGAGGATTTCGCGGTCCCGGCCAACATCGTGTTCCTGCCCGTGGACGCGGCCGGCCAGCCCGCCACCGCCGGGGCGCCCGGCGTGCGCATGGAGGCGTTCGTGGCCGGCACCGAGCCGCGCGCCATGCCGCGCGCGGTCTCCCTCGAACCGTAGACGGCTCGTGGCCAGCGGCCGGCACGAGAACACGGACGCCGGCCACGACCCCGCCGCGCTCGCCGCGCGGCACGCGCCCGTCCTCCTCTTCATGTGCGACGCCGCGGGACGGGAGGTGTGGGGCAACGACCGCTGGCGCGAGGCGGCCGGCGCCCGGGAAGGGCCCGAGGCGCAGGACTGGACGGCACGCGTCCATCCGGATGACCGTCCTGCCGTCGGGCGGGTCCTGCGGCAGGCGGGCGGCGAGAGTCGCGAGGCGAGCGCCGAGTTCCGGCTGCGCGGCGCCGACGGCGCTTACCGTTGGATGCTGTGCCGATTCGCCCCCGGGCCCGGGGCGGAGGGCTTGCCCGGCCTGCTCGCGGCCTGCACCGACCTCACGGAGCGCCGCGCGGCGGAGGAGAGCCTGCGGCGCTCCGAGGAGCTGTTCTCCCGCGCCTTCCAGGCCAGCCCGGCCGCCATCAGCATCAGCACCGTGGAGGACGGGAAGTACCTGTACGTGAACGACCGCTTCCTGCAGCTCATCGGGCGCACGCGCCAGGACGTGGTCGGCCGTACCTCGCTGGACGTCACGTTCTGGGGTGATCCGGAGGAGCGGCAGCGAACGCTCGCGGAGCTGGCGCGGAAGGGTTCTCTGCGCGACGTGCCGGTCGGCATCCGGCGGCCCACGGGCGAGCGGCGCGACGCGCTCGTCTCGCTGGAGCTGGTGGAGCTGGGCGGCCAGGAGTGTCTGCTGGGGCTCAGCTACGACGTGACCGAGCGCAAGCAGGCGGAAGCCGCCGTGCACGCCAGCGAAGAGCGGTTCCGGGCCCTGGTCGAGAACAGCTCGGAGGCGATCGTGCTGGTGAACGGGACGGGCGCCGTGCTCTACCAGAGCCCCTCCGCCTTCCGCATCCTGGGGTATGCGGCCGAGGAGCGCCTGGGACGCAACGCGCTGGATCTCGTGCACCCCGAGGACCTGACCCGCGCACGCGCGACCATCCAGGCCTGCGTGTCCTCGCCCGGCCAGGCGCCCCACGTGCTCGAGGCGCGCGTGCGCCGCAAGGACGAGTCGTGGCGCGACCTCGAGATGGTGCTCACCAATCACCTGGCCGACGCCGCGGTGCACGCGATCATCGTCAACTACCGCGACGTGACGGAGCGCAAGCTCGCGGAGGAGACCCTCCGGCGGAGCCAGGAGTGGCTGGAGAGGGCGCAGGCGGTGGCGCACGTCGGGAGCTGGGTGTCGGGGGTGGATGCCCGCGCCAAGCTCGAATGGTCCGCGGAGACGCTCCGCATCTTCGGGCTGGACGAGAGCGCCTTCGACGGCCGGGCGGAGACCTTCTTCGGCATCGTCCATCCCGAGGACCTGGCGGCGGTGCAGGAAGCGAGCCGGGCGGCGATCGCGGGCGAGGCTCCCTACAGCATCGACCACCGGATCCAGCGCGCGGACGGCAGCGTACGCTGGGTGCACGAGGACGCGGACGTGCTCCGCGACGAGCAGGGACGGGCCACGAGCCTCATCGGCACCGTCCAGGACATCACGGACCGCCGTCGCCTCGAGGAGCAGCTCGTGCAGTCGCAGAAGATGGAGGCCATCGGCCGGCTGGCCGGCGGCATCGCCCACGACTTCAACAACCTGCTCACCGCGATCTTCGGCTACGCCGACCTGCTCGCCCGGGGCGTGAAGGAGATGCCGCGCCTCCTCCGCAACGTGCAGGAGATCCTGCACGCGGCCGAGCGCGCGGCGGGACTCACGCGCCAGCTCCTGGCCTTCAGCCGGAAGCAGGTGCTGCAGCCGCGCGTGCTCAGCCTCAACGCGGCGGTCGCCGGCATGGAGACGATGCTGCGGCGCCTGATCGGCGAGGACGTCCAGCTCTTCACCGCGCTCGACCCGGGCCTCGGCCAGGCGCGCGCCGACCCCGGCCAGCTCGAGCAGGTGATCCTCAACCTCGCCGTGAACGCGCGGGACGCCATGCCGCAGGGCGGCCAGCTCATCGTGGAGACGGCCAACGTGGATCTGGAGGACGACCGCTACGTCATGCTGGCCGTGTCCGACACCGGCGTGGGCATGGACGCGGACGTCCGCCGCCACCTCTTCGAGCCCTTCTTCACCACGAAGGGGCCGGGCAAGGGCACCGGGTTGGGACTGGCCACCGTCTACGGGATCGTGGCGCAAAGCGGCGGCTCCATCCGCGTGCAGAGCGAGCCGGGCCACGGCACGACGTTCAAGGTGTTCCTGCCCCGCGTGGACGAGCCGCTCGCCGCGGAGGCTCGCCCCGTCGCCCGGCCCGCCGTGGGCGGGGCAGAGACGGTGCTGGTGGCCGAGGACGAGGACGGCGTGCGCTCGCTCATCTGCGAGATCCTCGGCGAGCTGGGCTACGAGGTGCTCGAAGCCGGGCACCCCGAGGCCGCCATCGAGGCCATGGCCGGAGGCAGCCGGCGGGTGCACCTGCTGCTGACGGACGTCGTCATGCCGGGAATGAACGGCCCTCAGCTGGCCGCGCGCCTCACCGCGCTGCAGCCCGGCCTGCGCGTGCTCTACATGTCGGGCTACACCGGCGAGTCCATCGCTCGGCACGGCGTGCTGGAGCACGGCACCCACCTGCTGCAGAAGCCGTTCACGCCGGACGACCTGGCCCGCAAGGTGCGGGAGGTCCTCGATCAGCGCGCCGATCGATAGTCCGGGGCGCGGGCGGGGCCCGCGCCGTGCGTCACGCGCCACGACTTGCCGTCCGAGCGCCGCTGCCGGTAGATCGCCCAGTCGCCGGTGATGTTCGACGTGAACGCGATCTCGGACGCGTCGGGCGCGTACGCGGGCGTGTAGTTCAGCGCCGGCCAGTCCACCAGCACCCTCTGCTCGCCCGTCGCGAGGTCCCTCTCGACCAGGCGGCTCTTGTCGGAGAGGTGTCCCCGGCTGACGTGCATGACGTGGCGCCCGTCGGGATGGAAGCGCGGCTCGCATCCGCCGGCGCGGAACTGCGTCAGCCGGCGCTCCTCGTTCCGGGCGAGGTCGAAGAGGTAGATCTGGTGGCCGATCCTCCAGTTCGAGGAGAAGACGATCCGGTCCGCCGCCGGGCTCCAGCTCGGATTGCCGAGGATGGAGCTGTTGCCGTGCCGGGCCAGGACGCGCTCCTCGCGCGTG
>Ga0326597_10011322_pt1 | contig 11838 bp, 8 predicted proteins | sample RVTome_12_FD_203789 | JGI IMG/M metagenome (GOLD analysis project Ga0326597, IMG submission 203789) | Soil microbial communities from uranium-contaminated site in the Upper Colorado River Basin, Wyoming, United States - RVT100D185 | ecosystem: Environmental > Terrestrial > Soil > Contaminated >...
TACGGCTTCGTAAATTTCAGGTAAACCGGAGCAATCATGCGGAAATAGAGGGAATCTTGTCAACCCCCCCCTTCCGCGCCGCCCTCGGAACCCCTAACCCTTTGTTTTGAATATATATAAGGTGCTGTTGTCGTCCGGGAGCACCCCCGTATCGGTGGTGATCACCACGAGGTCCTCCAGGCCGTCGTTGTCGGCGTCGGCATAGGCGAAATCGGCGATCCCCTTGGAGAGCTTGGTGGACCTCCAGATGTCGGAGAGGCCGCTGCCGTCCCAGACCAGGCTAGCGATCTGCCCGCTCCCGACCCCAAGGCCGGGCACGAGCCGGGTGGCGGAATATTCATTCGCGATGACGAGCACTTCGTCGGTCCCGTCCCCGTCCACGTCGGCGACCAGGACCCTCGACCGGATGGGGATGTCGGGGGTGCGCCCGCCCAACTCTTCATCGCTGCTAACTTCCTTGGAAAAGAAAGTGTGCACGGGCCCCCCATAGCGGCCCGCGCTCACGAACCTCTGCTCGCCCCGCCGGGAGAAAACGCGCAGCTTGTCGTCCTCCCCCACCTCGATGACATCGAGGGTGCCGTCCTTGTCCACGTCCCACAGGCCGAAGCCCAGGATGTTCAAGCGCGACGGCAGGAGGTACGGGGCGGCCGCGGCGAGCCGGCTGCCCGACCACCGGTAGCGCTGGATGGGCCCCTCGAAGGGCTTGCCGAGCCCCTGGATCTGGCCCAGGAGGAGGAAGGCGTCGGCGTCGGGGATCTTGGCCCCGCGCTCGGGGCGCCGGACGCGGAGCAGGCGGAAGAAAACGCTCTCGTTGTCCGCCAGCGTCTTGAATTCCTTGCCCTGCAGCTCCAATACGAGGGAGAAAAGACCGCCGTAGCGGTAGTTGGCGATGTAGAGTTCCGCCTTCCCATTGCCGTTCATGTCGGCCGCGTCCACCCAGCGGTAGTCGTTCGCGCGCCCGTCGCTGAAGCGCGCCACTTCGCGCATCCGGTTCTGGGCGAACTGGTAGACCCGCACCTCGTTCACCGTGATGATGACCACCTCGTTCTTCCCGTCGCCGTCCAGGTCCGCCACCGCGAGGCCGCGGAACTTGCCGTCGAACTGGAAGTTGGTCACCCGGCCCTTCGCGCCGGGGACGCCCTCGCGGTTCAGGATGAAGCTCGGGTTCGAGGCGAGCCCGCTGACCGGCGCTCCCCCCTCCCCCCGGCGCAGGGCCTGCTCGCGGGGAGGCCGCTGCTCGAACGGAAGCTCGTCCGCGATGGCCACCGCCTGGAACAGCTCCTCCCGGTTGGTGAGCGACACGAGCCGGCTGGTGATGACCTTCTTGCCCCGAACGTCGCGGACGCTCGTCTCCAGCGCCAGATCGGAGCGCACCTGGTTGCGGAGCTTGATGGAATTGTCCCCCTTCAGGAGCTCATCCACCGCCAGCCCCTGCTCCAGCATCCACACCTGAAGCCGGTCCACGTCGTACACGTCGAACCGCCCCTGCGCCAGGAGCATCTGCGCCAGTTCCCGCGTCAGGACGTCCATCCCCAGGGATTCCTTGGTCTGGTTGATGAAGGGCAGGACGGCGAGGCGGATCTTGGCCGAGGAGAGCCGTACGATGTCGTTCACCTGGGGCGCCAGGTCCCGGCCCGGGGCGAGGCGCACCATCCGCGCGACCGAGAACTTGGGCTGCACCTCCACCACCTCGGCCTCGCCGACCTCCTCCTCGAGCGTCCCCAGGACCGCGCCGGTGACCGGATGGCGGAAGGGGGCGCCCTTGCGCAAAACCGTGAGCTTCACCCCCTTGACCGGGCGATCCTTCTCGCCCAGGCTCAGATAGAGGTCGCCTCCCCTGACGGCCACCACGTGGCCCTCCAGGTGGGGGTAGCGCTGGTGGAGCTTGTCGCTGAGGGATTGAAGCGCCCGCGCGGAATCCATCCCCTGGGCGCCGGCCCAGGGGGCCGCCGCCAGGAGGGCGAGCGTCATGAGGCCGGCTGTCCACCGCAGGGCTTTGCGCATCATGTGCGTCCCTATCTCCTGAAGAATCGGGGAATTCTCCCCGTCCGGACTCGTGCCTGGTCCGTCTACACCTTCATCTTGAGGACCACGCGGGTCCCCGCCAGGCGGTCTCCGATCCCCCGGCGCTTCTTGTCGAAGGGGACCAGGAGGTGTCCCGCTCCCAGGGGAAGGGTGGCCGCGAGGCCTCCAAAGTAACGCAGAATCGCCGGCATGTATTGTACCGGCTTGTCCTCCATGTCCACCACCGACAGTCCCATGCACCTCTGGCCCGGGGTGCAGCCGAACATTCCGACGAAATAGACCGAGTAAAAGATGGAGAGCAGGAACAGCACCACTCCGTTGAGGAGACCGAGCAGGATGAGCGCCTCCATGTTCGCCGAAACCGGCCCGGCCGCCCGGCTCACGATCCCGTGGGAGATGAACGCGAAGACGGCCTGCAAGGCCGCCAGGACGCCAAAATCCACCGCTCCCGCCGCGGCGCGGGCGGCCAGCGGGACCCCGATGACCTCGGCCTTCCCCTTTTCCTCCTCCTCTTCCTCCGGCTCCTCCGGGGCGGCGGCCCCGCCTTCGAAGAAATCCCCGGCCGGCGCCTTCTCCTCGGGAGGGGCCGCCGCCGCGGGGGCCTCGTCGGGGACATAGGCCTCGATATCGCCGGAATCCTCGTCGTCCGCCATCAATCCGCCGCCCGGCCGGACCGGCGCCTTCTTGGCGTCCCCGGCGGCGGCTTCGTCCCCGGCGGGGGCGGAAGCCGGGGCCGCCTCGCCTTCGTCGAGGAAGCCGGCCAGATCCTCCTTGGGAAGCTCCGCCTCGGCCGGGGCCGCGCCGGCGGGCGCGGCCGCGCGGGGGGCGTCCCCGGATTCGTTCAGGGCCTCCGACCACATCTGCTCGAGGTCGCCCTCGCCCAGGTCGGCCGCCCCCGCCTGAGGCTTCTTCCCCTCGCGCTGGGCCTTGGCCGCGGCCTCCTGCTCGGCGAAGGCGTCGCTCCACATGTCCGAGAGGCTGTCTTCTCCCCCGGCGGAGGCCCCGACCGGAGGCGCGACCTCCCGCTTTGCCGGGGCCGGGGCGCCCCCGCCCTCTTCAAGGGCGCCCGCCCACATGTCCTCGGCGCCGCCATCCCCGGCGGCCGAAGATCGCGCGGCCGGGAACTCTCCCCCCTGCTCGTCCGGAAGCCCGGGCGGAGAAGGGGCGGCTTCGGTGAAGGCCTCCGCCCAGAGGTTCGAGATGTCCTCCTCCTCGCCCGCCTTGGGGCCCGCCAAAGCGGCCGGGGACGCCGGGTCGGGGGCCGCGCCGGCCTCGTCCACCCCCAGCTCATCCAGGGCATCGAGCCCCGGAGCCTCCGCCGCCGGGAGGGCCCGGGACGGAACGGACTCGGGAGCCCGGGAGATTGCGGGCGCCTTGGCGGGCGCGTCCGCCGCATCGGCTTCATCGAGAATCGAGAGAACGTCCTCGTCCTCCTGCGAAGCGGCGGGGGCCTCCGGAGCTTTCTCCCGCGCCCGGCGGGCCGCCGGGACCGGGGCTTCCTCGTCGGCGAAGAGGGCGGCGAGGTCCTCCTCCGCCGCCTCCGTGGACGCCCCGCCCGCGCCCCCCGTGGCCTGCGCGGCCCGGGCGGGAGCGGCCGAGGGCGCCTCTTCCTCATTGAGATTATCATCGAGGAGAGCCGCATCCAGGCCGGCGGGCAAGGCGTCGCCGGGGTCGCCGGCCTTCCGGGCGCCCGCCTGGCCGCGGGCGGGCGTGGGCGCTTCCGTCAGCTCCAGCGAGGCCCCCAGGTCCAGGGAGGCGAGCGGGTCATCCTCCTCGGAGGGCGGCCCGGCGCGCCGCGGGGCGCGCGCGGCCGGAGGTTCCGCGATCGGAGGGACCAGCGCCTCCGCCCCGGCAGCCGGCTCCTCCATGCCCTCGAGCGCATCTTCGAGCGCCAGATCGTCCCGCGAGGCGGCGGGCGCGTCCTCACCCCCACCGGGGCGCGAGGCAACGGCCGGAGGGGATTCGGTCCCGCCGTCCGTGAGATCGGAGCCGGCAAGGCCCTCCTCCTCCGGATCGAGCAGGGAGGGGACGGCCGGATCGCCCGGATCGCCGTAGAAGCGGGGGATGGGGCCGAGCATGAGGGAGGAGAGGAACGCCGGGCGGCCCGCTCGGGAAGCGGCCGGCGCGAGCACGGCCGTCGCGACCAGGGGTTCGGGAAGGCTCTTGCCGCACCGGGGGCATTCACCGGCCCGGTCGAAGGTCACATAGCCGCATTTCGCGCAACGCACTGCTCTAGACCTCTTCACCAGGACGGACGCGGCCGCAGTCTATCACAAGGGTGAGAACCTGAAAAACCAAAGAAAATTCAATTGGCTGGCGCCCGCAAACCCTCACGGCGCGGGGGCGAGCCCGAGGGCCTTGGCCATCGCCGGGTGGAGGCGCACCCCCAGGCGGGAGGCCTCCCGGGCGTGCCGGCGCGCTCCGGCCTCGTCCCTCTCCAGGTAGAGGGCGATGGCCAGGTTGTGGTGGGCGTCCCCCCGCCCCGGCTCGAGCGAGAGAGCCGCGGTGAGCTGGGCGATGGCGAGCTTCCGCTGGCCCAGCTTCAGGTAGAGCGTGCCGAGGTTGAAGCGCGACTCCGCGAAATGGGGGGCGAGGGCCACCGCGCGCTCCAGGTGGCCCTGAGCCTCCTCGAGCCGGCCCGTCCCGCTGTAGAGCGCCCCCAGCGCGAGGTGGGCCTCGGGGGAGTCGGAGCGGAGCCGCAGGGCCTCCTTGAGCGAGACCTCCGCCTCCTTCTCGTGGCGGGTCTGCATCTGGGCGATGCCCAGGTCGATCCAGGCGGGGTCGTAGAGGGGGTAGATGCGCGCCGCCTCGCGCAAGGGGGGGATGGCCTCCGCGAAGCGGCCCTTGCGGTTGAGGTACTGGCCGTAGGTGGCCAGCGCCCGCGCGCTCCGGGGGGAAACCTCGGCCGCGCGCCCCCACAGGCGGAGGGGATCGGCCCAATCCCGGTTGCGCGCCCAGGCGAGGCCCCCGAGAAGAAGCGCCGCCGCCGCGAGCGCCCCCGCCGGAAGGCGCCAGTCCCCCCGCGCCAGGCGCGCGAGCCCCAGCGCCATCGAGGGCACGGCGGCGAGGAGGAAACCGGCGGAGGGCAGGTACATCGTCCGCTCGGCCATGACGGTGCCGATGGGGACCAGGAGGTTGGCCGCCGGGAGGTAGCCCGCCAGGAAGAGAACGAGGCCAAGGCCCAGCCAGGGGGCCTCCTCCCGCCGCCTCCAGGCCAGCCAGCCCCACCCCGCCATCGCCGCAAGCCCCGCCGCCGCGTAGAGGGCCGTCTCCATCCCGCCCGGAAGGACCTGGGCGTAGGAGTAGTCCAGGCTCAGGGGCCAGGGCCAGGCGAGGAGCTTGAGGAAGCGGCCCAGCACCCCGAGCGCCCCCCACCACTGTTCGAGAAGCCCCGCGTGGGCGAGCGAGTTGTCGAGGCGCGAGGGCGGGACGGGCCGCGCCCACATCCCCAGCGCCGCATAGCGCATGGCGAGGTAGAGAAGGAGGGCCGCGCCCAGCCCGGCCCAGGCGGCGAGGGCGGGCGCGCCGCTCCCCCGTCTCCACCCGGCGAGGCGGCACCAGAGCCACCATCCCCCCGCCCACAGAAGCAGGGCCGCGCCCGCCTCCTTCGAGAGGAGGGCGAGGAGAAACACGCCCCCGGCCCCCGCGCCCAGGACCGCGGCCCGCGCCGGAGGGGGCGCCGGGGCCTCGCTTTTTTTCCCTTTCCTCCCGGGGGCGGCGCCCTCCCCCGTCTCGCCGGGCGGGGGCAGCGCCCGGCCCAGGAGGAGGGCCATCCCGGCGAAGACGCCCGCCGCGGCCATGAGGTCCGCCCGGGCCACCACGGCGTTCACCGCCTCGGTGTGGATGGGGTGCAGGGCGAAGAGCAGGGCCACCGCTCCCGCCGCGTGCGGCCCCAGCCCGGACCGCAGCGCCGCCCAGAGGAGCAGCAGGCTGGCCAGGGCGTGGAGGAGGACGTTGAGAAGCCGGTAGCCCGCCGGCCCCTCCCCGCCCAAGGCGTGGTTGAGCGCCAGAGTGAGGACGGTGAGGGGCCGGTAGAGGCGGTCGCGCTTCTCGTCCCCCTTGCGCATGGCCCAGTAGTCCGTGTGGAAGGCATCGAGGGCGCGCCCCCGCTCCTGGACGATGGGATTCGCGCCGATCACGGTCAGGTCATCGTGGACGAAGGGGTAGGAGAGCGTCCCGGCGAACGCGGCAAATGCGGCCAGCAAGACCCCCGCCGCCCAAAGCCAGGGAAAACGAGGGAAGGGATCCGGGGGAACGGCGGACGGCATGAGCGCGGAAACCCTCAGCGGGCGGGCGGAGAAACCTTACACCCATTCGGGACGAAAGTCGCCACCCCGCCGCGCGCCGCGGTTGAGGTCCGAAACCCTCTTTGACCGTATGCGCCGGGGCTGGTAGGCTGTGAGCCTGTTCGCTGGGGGTGCCGAAAGGCTGAGATGATACCCTTCGAACCTGATCCGGTTTAGACCGGCGTAGGGAAGCGAATCCCGTCATCGTTCGATCCGGTTCCTTCCCGATAGCCGTATTTGTCGCCCATAAGCGATACTGGCGACGAGGGCCGAGCGCCCTTGGTGCGCGGTGTCAAAGGAGCCGAAAGACATGGCACACAACGGCAAGGCCAACGGAACGAAGAACGGCCTCTCCCTCCTCGGGGAGAACGGCTCCCAGAAGGCCGGAGCCTTCCCCGGCTCGCACAGGGTCTTCGTCGAGGGCGGCCGGGGCATCCGCGTTCCCATGCGGGAGATCGCCCTCTCGGGCGGCGAGCCGCCCGTGCGCGTCTACGACACGAGCGGCCCCGAGAATCAGGACGTCCGGCAGGGGCTGCCCCGCCTGCGGGAGCCCTGGATCCGCTCCCGGGGGCCGTACGGCGAGGCCGAGGCCTCCTACAAGCCGGTGCCCGGCCACAGCGATCCGGACCTTCCCATGCCGCCCCGGCGCAAGGTGCTGCGCGGGCGCGGCAACGCCACCCAGATGCACTTCGCCCGCAAGGGCGCCGTCACCCCGGAGATGGAGTTCATCTCCATCCGGGAGAACATGGACCCCGAGTTCGTCCGCTCCGAGGTGGCCCGGGGCCGCGCCATCATCCCGGCCAACATCAACCATCCCGAGAGCGAGCCGATGATCATCGGCCGCAACTTCCTGGTGAAGATCAACGCCAACATCGGCAACTCGGCCGTCGCCAGCTCGATCGAGGAAGAGGTCGAGAAGATGCGCTGGTCCACCCGCTGGGGCGCCGACACGGTGATGGACCTCTCGACCGGGAAGAACATCCACGAGACGCGCGAGTGGATCCTCCGCAACTCCCCCGTGCCCATCGGCACCGTCCCCATCTACCAGGCCCTGGAGAAGGTGAATGGGGTCGCCGAGGACCTCACCTGGGAAGTCTACCGCGACACCCTCATCGAACAGGCCGAGCAGGGGGTGGACTACTTCACCGTCCACGCCGGGGTGCTGCTGCGCTACATCCCGCTCACGGCCAAGCGCGTGACGGGCATCGTCTCGCGCGGCGGCTCCATCATGGCCAAGTGGTGCCTGGCCCACCACCAGGAGAGCTTCCTCTACACGCGCTTCGAGGAGATCTGCGAGATCATGAAGGCCTACGACGTCTCCTTCTCCCTGGGGGACGGCCTCAGGCCGGGCGCCATCGCGGACGCCAACGACGAGGCCCAGTTCGCCGAGCTCGATACGCTGGGCGAGCTCACGCAGATCGCCTGGAAGCACGACGTGCAGGTGATGATCGAGGGGCCGGGCCACGTGCCCATGCACCTCATCAAGGAGAACATGGACAAGCAGCTCGCCATCTGCCACGAGGCTCCCTTCTACACCCTGGGCCCCCTGACCACCGACATCGCCCCCGGCTACGACCACATCACCAGCGCCATCGGGGCGGCCATGATCGGCTGGTTCGGCACCGCCATGCTCTGCTACGTCACCCCGAAGGAGCACCTCGGCCTCCCGGACAAGAACGACGTGCGCGAGGGCGTCATCGCCTACAAGATCGCCGCCCACGCCGCCGACCTGGCTAAGGGCCACCCGGGCGCCCAGGCCCGCGACGACGCCCTGAGCAAGGCCCGCTTCGAGTTCCGCTGGCGCGACCAGTTCAACCTCTCCCTCGACCCCGAGCGGGCGCTGGAGTACCACGACGAGACCCTGCCCGCCGAGGGCGCCAAGGTGGCCCACTTCTGCTCCATGTGCGGCCCCAAGTTCTGCTCGATGAAGATCACGCAGGAGGTGAGGGAGTACGCCGCCCGGCAGGGCATGAAGGAGGCGGAGGCCCTCTCGGCCGGCCTCCAGGAGAAGGCCCAGGAATTCAAGCGGGCGGGAGGGGCCCTCTACGTCGCCGGAGAGGCGCCGAAGGGCTAGCCCGCCCCGCCTGACCGCAGCACCGCCGCTGCTTCGGTCCCCGGAAGCCTCCCGGCTTCCGGGGCGCCGCCTTCCGCAGCGCCGCCCTCGCAGCATCCGCCGCCTGACACGTGCCGCCTCGAATCACCGGAGGCCCGCGCGCGCCCGGAGGCCGGGCCCCTCCCTCCTCCCCCAACTCCGGGAGCGGAGGAAATTCCCATGAGCCCGCAGCGAATCCTTGGCTTCGTCCTCGTCGCCGTCGGGGTGCTGCTCCTGGTCTTCGGGTTCAACGCCACCGATTCCACCGTCAACCGGGCCTCCGAGGCCCTGACCGGCCAGTACACCGACCGCACCATGTGGTTCCTCGTCACGGGCACGGCGGCCGCCATCGGCGGCTTCCTGCTCGCGGCCTTCGGGAGCCGCCGCCGGTTCGACTGACGCCCGCCGGATTCCTTCCCGCCGCCTCCTCACCGAAGGGGCCCGGGAACGGCCCCATTTTGGAGATCGGCCCATGACTACCGTCCTCCTCGTCATCCTCATCCTCTTGCTCGTCGGCGCCCTGCCCACCTGGCCCTACAGCTCCGGGTGGGGCTACTACCCGAGCGGCACCCTCGGGACCGTCCTCATCGTGCTCCTGATCCTCGCCCTCCTGGGAAGGATATAGGGAGGCGCCGCCCAATCCCGCCCCGGTCCGCCGCCCTCCACTGACGGAGGAAAAACCGCCTGGCAGCCCCCGGGCGGTTTTTCTGCGCTGGGGCGTTGCGCCGGGCGGCCAAGTCCAGGGAATTCAGTCCGGCGCCGGGCCGGGGAGCCGATTGGGGCCTCTATTTTCTTATTTGACTATCTCGTTTTCTGAAATATGATTAAATATCGTTTTCTTCCACTCCCCTCGGTGTGGAGGGAGAGGAGATGTTCTTTCACTTTCCATCGTCCTTGGGGGCATTCGATGAAAGCCATCTTGCTCGCCGCCGCAGCCGCCTTCGCGCTCGCCGCCGCCGCCCAGGCCCAGCAGCCGGTCCAGAAGGCGCCCACCCCGCAGGAGAAGCAGGCCCTCAACGCGCTGGCCAAGCAGAAGGCGCAGACCGAGAAGCAGTACCGCGAGACCGCGGCCAAGATTCAGCAGCTTCAGCCCTCCGTGCAGTCGTGCCAGAAGGTGCTCGCCGCGAACCAGTCCCTCCATAAGCTCCTGGCCGATCTCAAGACCCAGAACGCCGCCGCCCAGCAGAAGATCAACCAGGCTCCCGTGAAGAAGTTCACCCCACAGGACGCCCAGAAGGCCCAGCTGGAATTACAGGAGGCCATGCAGAGGCAGCAGCGGATGTTCCAGATACTGAGCAACCTCTTAAAGGCACAGCATGAAACCTCCAAGCAGATCATCCAGAACCTGAAGTAGCCTGGATCCTCGGGCCTGTCCCGCGGAACGCAAGCCGCCCGGGGCGATCCTGGGCGGCTTTCCATTCCGGACCCGCGCCGGATCGCCTTGGTATGTGGCCCGGTTCGCACTTCGTTCCGCCCGATCCGTAGGGTCTGCGATAGAATGGGACGGAATTCGCCCCCGTTCCGGCGGGGGCAGCGCCCAGGAAAGGAGGCCGGATGGCCGAGCCGGCGGAAGACAAGAGCGCGCACCCGGACCTGATGACCGGCGGACGCCGCCGCTCGCCGGAGGAGGCCTCCGCCCGTCCCGGCGGCCGGTCCGACCGCCGCAACCCGGGCGCCGCCCGGCACCGCGACCCCGCCTCCTTCCTCGCGGACGTGACGCGGTTTCACCGGGCCCTCGGGGAGGGCTACGGGGTGCTCGATGAGGCGCACGACCGCTGGAAGAAGTACACCGCCCGCAAGAACATGCTGGCCGCCCAGGTCGAGCTCGAGAAGGCCAAGGAGAAGGAGATCTGCCAGAACGCGCTCAAGATATTCCTGACGGTGGACACCGGGCTCCGCCAGCTCTACACGCCCTTCCTCGAGTTCATCAAGCGGCACGTCGACGAGAGCGAGAAAACCAAGGACGAGAGCCTGAAGGAGAAGGTGCTCGAAAGCCGCTGGGACGGCCGGGGCCGCGTCGCCATGGCGCTCTTCAAGCAGGCCTCGCTGGCGCTGGGCTTCCTCGCCGCCTTCGTGAACGAGGAGGACCAGGACGAGGACTTCCAGGCCCGCTACCGCGGGGTGGTCGCCGAGCAGAAGGCGCGCCTCGACCAGGTGCCCTTCAGCACGGGCGCCTACACCCGGCTCGGCGAGGCCATGCGCCGGGCCGCCGACCACCGCTCCTTCGACCAGATGACGCGCGCCTCCTCCCTCATCGTCCAGGAGTTCATCGACTCGACCGAGCACTTCATGAAAAAGTACGCCGACGCGATGCGGAACCCCCTCCCGACCGAGCTGACCACCTAGCCGCCCACCCCCCATTTTTTCGCGGTATTATCCGTTATTAACCGGTAATAGCCGGTATTAACGGTAATGGCCGGTATTCGCCGTGGGCCGGCGGGGAAGCGGCTGGCCTCCCCCCCCAAAATGGCCTTTACACATCAATAAACATCAATATCCGCCAATACCCGCGACAGGCGTCTTCTCCTCCAGCGCCCTTTTTTCCGTAGGGGCGAACCTCGTGTTCGCCCCTACCCCATTGGAAGGGGCGATGACAAGCATCGCCCCTACAGACCCAACCGGCGGCCGGGGCAGGGCCGCCAAGGGCAAGATAGGCCCCGGGCGGGAGAAGCCGGCTACAGCAATTTCCTCCATTTTCGCGCAGGTTCATGGTCAGGAAGGAAATGCCTACAGCGTCCGGGTCCTTCGCTCCATCGCCCGCTCCCACTTGGTGCGGTGGTCCGCGTCGAAGAGGAGGTCCTCGTCCGCGGGGGCGGTCTCCCACCCTCCCCGGCGCATCTCCGCCTCGAGCTGGCCCGGCCCCCAGCCGGCGTAGCCCAGGATGAAGAGAGCCCGCCGGGGGCGCTTTCCCCCGGCCATGGCGCGGAGAACCTCGGCGAAGGGGCTGACGCCGTAGCCGGGGGCGAGGGGCTCCTTGGGCGCGAAGCCCTCCTCCGCCGTGTGGAGGACGAAGCCCGCGCCGGGCCGCACCGGCCCCCCGTAGTGGAGGAGCACCCCCTCCTCCGCCCCGGGCGGCCCCTCGACGCCCAGGCCGCGCATGAGCCCGGCCAGGGGCACCTCCTCCAGCGGGCGGTTCAGGATGAGCCCCAGGGCCCCATCGGCGTTATGGCGGACGAGGAGGATGACGGCCTCCCGGAAGCGCGGGTCCCGCATCTCGGGCGAGGCGATGAGCAGCTCCCCCTGGTGGGAGCCGGGCGGGGGCAGGGCGGGGGAGACTCCCGGCTCCTGGGCGCGGAGCCCCGGGCCCGGCAGGAGGAGCGCGGCGGCGAGGAGAAGGGAAGCTCCCCTCACCCGTAGCTGTGAAATCCAAGCACGTTGTTCGCACCGCGAAGGCGAGAGCCATTCTCCCTCCCCCGCCGGGGGAGGGTCGGGGAG
>Ga0326597_10011323_pt1 | contig 11837 bp, 13 predicted proteins | sample RVTome_12_FD_203789 | JGI IMG/M metagenome (GOLD analysis project Ga0326597, IMG submission 203789) | Soil microbial communities from uranium-contaminated site in the Upper Colorado River Basin, Wyoming, United States - RVT100D185 | ecosystem: Environmental > Terrestrial > Soil > Contaminated >...
TTGCAAATGCGTTCGAGCATGTTTGCTTCCTCCCGTGAGCAACGTTCGCGACAGTGTTGACTGGTGTCGTGCAAACGTTTGCGCTGGAGTTTGTCGGCCCAGCCGGCGGGCGTCAAGGCGTTTGTGGGTGAGGGCGGCGCGGCGGCATGGCGAATCCCACCGACCGCTCATCGGCGCGCACCACGCCAGGTGCGCACGGCGCGCACGAACCAGCGCCGGCCGGCGCGCACAAGCCGCCGGGCGAGCGGGAAATCGTGCGCCAGAACGATAATGCCGAGCGGGATCATCCAGACGCCGAGCACCGGCAGGAAGCCGAGCAGGCCGCCAATCACCAGGGCGATACCGATCGCCATCCGGGCGGCTCTGGAGCGCGGAATGCTGATGCGCCGGCTGCCGATGCGAACATGCGGCCTCGGCTCACTGCAGTTCGGCTTTGACATGGATGCTCTTTGCTTGCCGAGCGACCCGGCGGGTTGCCGGAATGTCAACACTTCTGATATAGACCGCGCGTTATGGCGAGGCCCATATTCCCCGGTAGCTCAGTTGGTAGAGCAAGCGGCTGTTAACCGCTAGGTCGCTGGTTCGAGTCCGGCCCGGGGAGCCATTTATTTTCAAGGGATTAAGTCAACCGGCTTAATCCCTTTTTCGTGGGCGCGCCTGTCTTGGGCATTAAGCTAGGCATTAACTTTCCCACCGGGCCCAGAACGCATCGGCGCTTTCACGATAGGCTTTCACTTGAGAACTAATTGGATACATGTCGGTTCCGGCGCCGAAGGAAAGGCGTTCCCAGATCGCGCAAGTCTGACGCGCAAATTCAAACAATTCATCGTAGTGCGGCAAGCGAACCGTCGCATCCGGCACCGCCCAATGGGCCAGCATTTTGTTTCGCATGTGCCGAAGGGTCGCCAGGCAGGGGGCGGCATCGGCCGCGTCGAACAACCGGATCGCCTCGCAAAGATCGGAGCGTCGCTGGGAGTTGGGCTCCTCGCGGAGATGGTCGCGCAGGAAATCGATGCCGGCCCGGAGGTGTATGTCGTCTGGCCGGCTAACGGGCGCAAACGCTCTAACCAGATACAAGTGCATTCTCACTAGGGCGCTGTCCCTTAAAATTGTAGCTGCTCTCCCTGCATTGGCATCATTAATCGGCTTAATGACCGTTGCGCGGTTTGAGCGCTCCACGATCTCAATTGTGGCCAAGCACATTATTCGGTCGGAATAGCCGTCGTGTGCCGCCTGCCTGAGTGCTGGCCAATCTTGAATTGCGCCTGACGTGCTCACAGCCCAATTCTCAGTTAGAGCAAGCGGCCCATTCGTGTGGGCCACAAGCTTTCCACAAGGAAGTTCGCCGAGATATTGACCCGGTCTCGCCAGAAGACCAGACAATCTGATTCGGTGGAGTTGGTCTGCGGCTAGTCAGTTGCATACAGAGAGCCACGATGGCGGATAGCGAAAACAAGCTGGTTGCAGAAGCCAAGGAGGCAGTCGAACGCCTCCAAACCTTTGATCCTGGATCGTTGGAGCAGAGGGACCGGCTCGGCCACGACATGGCATTCAGTGAAGCTCCTGCACATGCTTCGAAGATTATCCATTTGTTTCAGCAAATTCCAACCGACAAAATCAGCATTTTGCCTGATAACTATATCAATGATATTAAGGGGCATGCATCCAATGTAGAAAGTTTGTTCAATGAAATTATGGAGTTCAGCGTCGTCGTAGAGAGCAATGAGCCAGCAAGAAACAGGAAAGAGACGCTCATTAACCGGCTGAGCAAGCAGGCTCAGAGCTCCTTTGCTAGCTTGATGCAAATTATCTCCTATCTGAATATAGATCAGTATAGATTATCTAATTTAGTATCTTCATTTAACGATAGAATGGAAGAGGCGTTGGAGGAGGCTCGGCGATCTGTCGAAAATGCGAAGAGGGAAAGCGATGCGATTACGGAACAATTGGAAAATAGGCTTGTTGCTGCGGACTCTACTTTAGAAGGGATACGCCGTGTCGCAGCCGAGTCAGGAGTTACGCAACAAGCCCACCATTTTTCCACACAAGCGCATGAATTCGCGCGACAGGCATCTAATTGGCTCTGTGCGACGGTGTGCATGTCAGCAGCCATGCTCGCATACACCTTGGTATTGGTGCTGGGGTTTAATATTGAGTACATTCGCCCGACAAACACCTTGGAAGCGATTCAACTTTTTGGGGGGAAGGCGGCGTTGTTCTCCGTGCTCGCCTTTGCCGTGGCGTTGTCCGCACGAAACTATCTGTCCAACAAGCACAATGAGACCATAAACAGGCACAGACAGAACGCGCTCATGACATTCAGTGCGCTAGCTGGGGCGGCTCACACGCCGGAAAACCGAGATGTTATACTGGCACACGCTTCTGCTTCGATCTTTACGCCGCAAGAGACTGGCTTCACGAAGAGCAACACGGCGTCGAGCGCACCACTGGTCGGGCTTATGGAGCGGGTTGCTAGGTCGTCAAGTAACGCTGGCGCTCAGTCCAGTGCCGGGTAGGGGCCCGGGCCGCCATGCCTGAAGCTACCCGCGCCCCCGGTGCGCCAGCCCGCTCTTGATTAAACTGGCGCGCACGGACGCAGCCAAGGAGACCGCCGCGCCGAATTCGAGCTACAACCGCCGCGCCGGGCCGTAGTCGAATCGTGACCGTACGCGGCGGGCGCACACGCCGAGGCTGGTTCGCCTGCGCGGTCGGCTCAGGCTCTCGGCTCGATGCCGCCCCTGTCACCATCTTCCCCCTCTGAACGGTTCCCGTCATCCTCATGAGCAGCGATATGCTTCGAGCAGGTCGGGCCGCTGGCGAGCGGCGCGGCGCATGGCCTCGGTACGGCTTACGCCCTCGCGCGCCCGGATGCCTTCTGCCAGCAGCTCAAAGGCCTGCGCGGCCAGAGGATCACCGTCAATGCCGCTTGGCCGATCGTTCGTCTTTTCGGCAATCTCGATGCCTTCGCGCTGAAACTTTGCAAGCAGGGCGGGATGGCGGTCAGCGGCCATGCGGAGGGCGTCGGTTCCGGAATCGGCGATCTGCCGGTAGTGCTCGATCGCCTTCTCGAAGGGCCGGTTCGGAATCAGTGGCCATGCCCGGGTCCCCATCGTGTCGCTCGCGCTTGAACAGAGTGACGCGCGCTTCCGGATTGGCGGGCCGGTCGACGAGGCTCAGCTCCGTCAGCCGCAGCTTGCGCAGCCGTCCCTTGCGCCGGGTCTCGGTCGTCATCGTGGTGCCCTCGGCTGGACGCCAGCGGCTTCGCCCAAGCGCGGGTACTGGTTAGGCGACGAGGGCCCGGCACTTCGAGCATCTGGCCCCGGAAGATGCGCGCCTGCCGGTGGTCGCCGGCGGCTTCGCAGCGGGCGGCGTTTGCTTCGAGCACTTCGCGCTGCTCGGTCACCAGCGCGTCGAACCGCGTGAACCAGCACTTCAGCCCATCTGGTAGCCGGGCGTCGATTTCGACAGGGCCACCTCTTCTTCTGACATGTCCTCGGCGATGCCCTCGAACAGGGGCGAGGTAAGGTAACGCTCGCCAGTGTCCGGCAGCATGCACAAGATCACGGCGCCTTTCTCGGCGCGCTCGGCCACCTGCATCGCCGCCGCGAAGGTGGCGCCGCCCGACACGCCGGTGAATATGCCCTCGGCGCTCGCGAGCCTGCGCGACCAGTCGATGGCGACCGGCCCCGGGATCGGGATCAGCTCGTCGTAATACTTGCGGTCGAGTGCTTCCTGCAGGACGTAGGGGATGAAATCCGGCGTCCAGCCCTGGATCGGATGCGGCTCGAATGCCGGATGGCTTGCCGCCGGAGCGTTGTCGCGACCGCGCTGCTGCGCCTTGCCGCTGCCGACGAGCTGGGCGTTGGCGGGCTCGGACAGGACGATTTTGGTGTCGGGGCGCTCCTTGCGCAAAATGCGGCCGACGCCGGATATGGTGCCACCCGTGCCGTAGCCAGTGACCCAGTAGTCGAGCCGGTCGCCAGCGAAATCCGCCATGATCTCGCGCGCCGTTGTGGCTTCGTGAATGTCGGCGTTGGCGTCGGTCTCGAACTGGCGGGCAAGGAACCAGCCGTTGGCGTCGGCAAGCTCCTTTGCCTTGTTGTACATGCCGGTGCCTTTCTCGGCGCGTGGCGTCAGCACTACCTTGGCGCCGAAGAAGCGCATGAGACGGCGGCGCTCGATCGAGAAGCTGTCGGCCATGGTGACGACGAGCGGATAGCCCTTTGCGGCGCACACCATGGCAAGCCCGATGCCGGTGTTGCCGCTGGTCGCCTCGACGACGGTCTGGCCGGGCCTCAGGGTGCCGTCGCGCTCGGCCGCCTCGATAATGTTGACCGCAAGGCGGTCCTTGACCGAGCCCGCCGGATTGAAGAACTCGGCCTTGGCGTAGAGCCTGATGCCGGCGGGCGCCAGCCGGTTGACCCGGATCGCCGGCGTGTCTCCCACTGTGTCGAGCACGCTGTCGAACAGCCGGCCGCGTCCCTCGGTGGTCCGGCAGCGGCCGGCGGAAGTCTGATCGCTCATTCAAGTGGCTCCGTTAAGTTTCGCTGCAGGGGCAAGCAGCGCTCGTGGCGGTGCCCCGCGGGGGGGGGCGGATGGGACGGCCACGATAGCGCATTTTCACCGATGCCGCGCCCAAAGCCGGGTTCCGGCCGAACGCCCAGTTTCACTGTCTCAGAACGGCAGCACCACGTCGAGGAACTGCTGGCCGTAGCGCGGCTGCTGCATGTCAGTGATCTGACCGCGGCCACCGTAGGAGATACGCGCCTCGGCAATCTTGGTGCTGTCGATGGTGTTGTCGGCGCCGATGTCCTCAGGCCGCGCGATGCCGGCGACGATGAGCTCGCGCACCTCGAAATTGACGCGCACCTCCTGGCGGCCCTCGATCACCAGATTGCCGTTCGGCAGAACCTGGGTGACGACGGCGGCGACGCTGGTGGCGAGGGTCTCCTTGCGGTCGACGGTGCCTTCGCCGGAGCTGTTGGTGGAGCCGGAAACGTCGACGAGGTTCTCGCCGGTCGGCGCGCCCGCGAACCAGCCCGCGAAGTTCTCCTCGATGCCGGCAAGAGAGCTGATATCGATACCGCCGCCGTCGGTGCGGTTGCGTTCGGTCTTGTTTTCGACGCTTGCCTTGTCGGTAATGCGCACGCGCACGGTCAGGATATCGCCGACGCGTTGCGCCCGCTGGTCCTTGAAGAACGCGCGGGCGCCCGTGCGCCACAGCGAATTCGGATTGTGCTCGGCGTAGGCCGGGGCCGGCATCGGCATGCGGACCGGCTTGTAGCCGGGCTGGCTGGTCGGATTGTCGATCGCGGAAAGCGGTGGCTCGGCACCGATATTGGCGAGGCGCTCGGCGGTCGAGCAGCCGGCGAGCAGCACCGCCGCGAGCGCGGCCGCAGGTCCGGCGGTAGCGCCGCAATGCGTGGTGCGTGATTTCCTGTTCATTGTTCCCCCTCTGGCCCCGATGTTCCGGCCTTGGCCGTCAGCGCATGGCGAAATGTGTGGGCGGCGGCGCGGCGACGCTGACGCGGCCCTCCGATACGGCAACCGCCTGGATGACGCGGTTTGAACTCACGTTGCGAACCGACACCGTGTCGCCGACGGCACCGTCGTCGAGTGTTCGGCCTTGGGCTGAGAGCATGAGGCCGGGCATCTGGAAAGTGATGGTGACGAGGTCGTTGCGATGGACCACCTTGGGGCTTTCAATGTCGTTTGCGCCCGGTGTGGTCCCGGCGCGCAGCCGGCGCCGCGCGGCCATACCGACGATCTCGGCCATGCCGGAGAAGCGGGCGGCGTCGGGGCTAGACGAGCGCACCATTGTGAGGTGCTGCGGGCCGATGATCTGTCCCCTGTCGAGGTCCATTGCCAGCACCGGTACGTCGACATAGCGCTGATAGCTTCCGACGAATTCGGCTCGCTCGCTGCGATCGGCTCCAGCGATCTCCAGCGTGGCCTCGAAGGTCTGTCGGCGTGGGTCGATATCAATTTGCACCACATCGATCGAGGGATCGTCGGCGCCTGCGAACGCAACCGGCCGCGCCGCGCGATCGAGCGCTATCGCGATATCTTCATGAGCGTGCGATCCCGGCAGAGTCTCGGCGAGCGCGCCGCGCAGGTGCTCCTCGACAATGGCGAGAGACACGGTGCGTGGCGCGGCCGCATGCCCGCGCTCCACCGTAACGTGATCGACGCCCCGCGGCGGCGCCCAGGAGATGCCGAGACGATGCACCGCATCGCTGAGGCGGGCGATGCTGACGATACCGCTCGTGCCGGGCGCTGGCGCGTGGAACAGCGCCGCATCCGCCTGGTCGCCGCCACCGGTGAAAAAGTCGCCGAGCCGGACGACGTCGCCGGCGGCGGTGACGTCCGGCCTCAGCGTGAGAGCCGAGGCGGCGCCGGCGGCCAGCAGCCCGACCGTCAGGGAAAATGTGCTCAAGGCGCGGATCATGAGGTTGCTCCCGCTCATGGCTAGCCGAGATTTGCCGTGGCCTGCATCATCTCGTCGGCGGAGGAGATGACCTTGGAATTCATCTCGTAGGCGCGCTGCGCCATGATGAGCTCCGATATCTCGGAGACTGCGTTGACGTTCGACTGTTCGAGAAAACGCTGCAGCAGGCTGCCGATGCCGTCGGTATTGGGCGTTCCGGTGGTCGGCCCGCCGCTGGCGGTGGTTTCGAGGTAGAGATTTTCTCCGATCGCCTCGAGGCCGGCATTGTTGATGAAGCGGGCAAGCTCCAGTTGGCCGACGACAGTCGGCGCGGCGCCGTCCGAGGTCGCGATCTCTACCTGGCCGTCGGTGCTGATCGAAACAGAGGTGGCATTATCGGGAATGCTGATCGCGGGCTCCACGGTGTAGCCCTCCTGGTTGACGATGGTGCCGTCGGCGTTGATTTCGAACGCGCCGTCTCGGGTGTAGGCGGTGCGCCCGTCGGGCAGCGAGATCTGGAAGAAGCCGGCGCCGCGGATGGCCACGTCGAGGGGCTTCTCGGTGTTCACCAAATTTCCCTGACTCATGATCCGGTAGGTGGCACCGGTCTTGACGCCGAGGCCGATCTGGATGCCGGAGGGCACCACGGTGCCGGAGTCCGACGAGGACGAGCCGACCTGCTCCAGAGTCTGATAGAGCAGATCCTCAAACTCGGCGCGCTGTCGCTTGAATCCGGTGGTGCGCATGTTGGCGATGTTGTTGGAGATCACCTCGACATTCAGCTCCTGGGCGAGCATGCCGGTGGCGGCGATGTTGAGGGCTTGCATTGGAGGGGCTCCTTTCGGTCAGCGGGCGCGTCACGCCGGCACGGTGCCGAGAGTGTCGATGGCGTCGGTCTCGAGTTCGTTGGTGTCGGCCAGCATCCGCGCCGTCGATTCGTAGGCGCGCGTGACCTGGATCATCTCGGTGATCTGTTCGATCGCGTTGACGTTGGAGAGCTCGACGACACCTTGCGAAATGCGCGGGTTCTCCGCCGCCTCTGGCGCGAGCGGGCTGGCGAACAGGTTGGCTCCCTCCTTCACCAGCTGGCGCTGGTCGGCGAAGGTGACGATTCGAAGGCGTCCCTTCTGGCCGGCGCTCGACGACACCGAGCCGTCGGCGGCGAAGGTGATGCCGGTCTCGTTGGGCTGGAAAGCGATCGGACCGCCGTCGCCCAGCACCGGATAACCCTGCGCGGTGGTGAGCCGGCCCTCCTGGTCGACGGTGAAGCGCCCGGCGCGCGTGTAGCGCTCGCCATCGGGCGTCTCGACAGCGAACCAGCCGTCGCCGTTCAGCGCCACGTCAAGCGGATTGCCGCTCTGCTCCATGCGGCCGAATCGGAAGTCCCGGTGCATGGCCGGATCGATGACGTAGAGGATCTGCCGGTCCTCGGCGCCGGACGTGGCGTCGGCGGCCAGCGGCATAACGTATTCAGAGAAGATCGGCTGTTCGCCGCGGTAGCCGGATGTCGAGAGATTGGCCAGATTGTTGGCGACGATGTCGATCTTGCGCTGCAGCACGTCGAGCTGCGACAGACCGATGAGCTGGGAGTTGTCCATTCCGATTTTCCCGCCTTCTTGACGACACGCTTCCCCAAGCGTCGCGAAGCCCGGTTCAAACACCGTGCCACAGGACGCAGGTGTTTATTTTCAGTGTGTTAGCTTGAACGGCAGGGCTCTGCCTGGGTGCCGGCGGGAAAATAATGCCGGGCAGATTCTGCCCGATTTAGCCGTTTCTAAACCATTCGTTAACCTTCTGCGCCCGATAGCTGGGGCGACCCCGGGGAACCTGCCGACGGGGTTGCGGCGACTGGAGCGGGCGATGGCGGATGAAGACGAGGAACGGCCGGACGACGCGGGCGAAGGCGAAGACGGTGAAGGCGGCGAGGGCGCCCCGTCGTCGCGGTGGCGCCGTCTGCCCAAGCGCAAGCTGGTGCTGTTCGTGGCGTTGCCGCTTCTGGTGCTCGGCGGTGGCGCCGGAGGCGTCATCTACAGCGGACTGCTGGCAGGCTCGCCGGCGACCCCGCAGGAGATGGCGGCGCGGTCCAAGGAATTTTTCGACATGCCGGAAATGCTCGTCAATCTCGCCGACCACGGCGAGGAGCGGGCGCGCTATCTCAAGTTGCAGGTGGCGCTGGAGCTGCCCGGACGCGAGGCGCGCGACGCGCTGACGCCGGTGCTGCCGCGGGTGATCGACCTGTTCCAGGTATATCTGCGCGAGCTGCGCTCGGACGATCTCGACGGGTCGGCTGGCATCTACCGGCTAAAGGAGGAGCTGGTGCGGCGCATCAACCTCGAGATCAGTCCGTACGAGGTCAGCGACGTCCTGTTCAAGGAAATCATCGTTCAGTGACGGAAATGCTGGCGGGCCGGCGACACGGCCGATAGCGGGGACTTCAGCGGGAAACGGGGTATGAGCGAGAGCGAAGACGAAGTCGACCCGAAAGCCGCCGCGAAAGAGCTGGGCGCGGGCGTCGAGGAGGACGACGAGAGCGACGCGCCCGGCGCCTCGGACGAGGACGTAGCCGCCGAATGGGAAGCGATGATCGGCGATACCGACCAGGCGATCGCTACGCCGGTCGGCGCCGACCGCATCCTCAATCAGGACGAGATCGACAATCTGCTGGGCTTCGACCCCGATGCCCACACAGACACCGATGTGCGCGGCATCCGCGCCCTCGTCAACTCGGCCCTGGTTTCCTACGAGCGCCTGCCGATGCTCGAAATCGTCTTCGACCGCCTGGTGCGGCTGATGACGACGTCGTTGCGCAACTTCACCTCCGACAATGTCGAGGTGAGCCTCGACAACATTTCCTCGATCCGCTTCGGCGACTATCTCAACTCGATCCCGCTGCCGGCCATTCTCGCTGTTTTCCGCGCCCGCGAGTGGGACAATTACGGCCTGTTCGCGGTCGAATCGAACCTCATCTACTCGGTCGTCGACGTGCTGCTCGGCGGCCGGCGGGGCACCCAGACGATGCGCATCGAGGGACGCCCGTACACGACGATCGAACTCGGCCTCGTCGAGCGCATGATCGATGTGATCCTGAAGGATGCCGAAACCGCGTTCGAGCCGTTATCGAAAGTGACGCTCGATCTCGAGCGGCTGGAGACCAATCCCCGCTTTGCGGCGATCGCGCGCACCGCAAACGCCGCGATACTGGTACGCTTCCGCATCGACATGGAAGATCGGGGCGGGCGCATCGAGATGCTCATCCCATACGCCACCATCGAGCCGATCCGCGAGCTTCTGCTGCAAATGTTCATGGGCGAGCGGTTCGGGCACGACTCGATCTGGGAGGGCCATCTGGCGACCGAGCTGTGGGGAACCAATGTGCGGCTCGACGCGGTCCTCGACGAGGTCAAGGTGACGATCGCGGACGTGATGAACTTCCAGGTCGGACAAACCCTGCTCCTGAACCGGGGGCCCGAGGATTCGGTGCTGCTGCGCTGCGGCAACATCAAGCTCGCGGAGGGTCGGCTCGGCCGTGTCGACGACTCAATCGCGGTGCGCGTCAATCGCGGCGTCAGCCGCGCGCGCGCCGGTGAGGCGGCAAAATACGCCGCGGCACTTGCCGCGCCGCGGGAAGCGGCCGCGGGGCACACGAAAACAGCGGAGGAGACGGTGTGATGGGCGAATTGCCGATGTTGCTCGAATCCGTCGTCGCGGTGCTGCTCGCGGTGACGCTCTGCTATTGCGTGGTGCTGGAGCGGCGCATGCGCGCATTCCGCAACGATCAGGCCGCGCTGGTGCAGCTCATCGCGGAACTTGACAGCGCCACCGGGCGAGCCGAGCGCGCCGTTCTGGGCCTTTCGGCAACAACCCGTGAGGCCGAGGAGGGGCTCGAGCAGAAAATCGGCGAGGCGCGCAACCTGACCCGCTCACTGGCGATGATGGCACGTGCCGGATCGCGCCACGCCGGCGCCCCGGCGCGCAGGCAGCCGCAGGCGGCGAACGGAGCGGCGTCGTGAAGGAGCTTGCGCGACTCAGGCTGCTGCCGGTGGCGATCGCCGCGCTGGCGGCGCTCGGCATCCTCAAGATTGCCGGCCTTGCACTCAATGGCGGCTACGCGCTTTCACCGGTGTCGGTTGCCGTGGCGCAGGATGCGGCCGAGGACGCCAATCCGGCCGCTGCCGGCGAACCCGCCGCCGGCGAGACGCCATCTCCGGCGCCGCCGGCGGCCAATGCGGGGAACGCGGCTGAAGCCTCGCCTGCTGGCGCGGCCACGGCGCAGGGCGGGAGTGCGCCGGTAAGTGCGCCTGAGCCGCTCTCGGAATCTGAGCGAGCGGTGCTGGAAAGCCTCAGGCAGCGGCGCCAGGAACTGGAACAGCGCGAGAGCGCGCTTCTCATGCGTGAGAATCTGCTCAAGGCGGCCGAGCAACGGGTCGATGCCAAGGTGGCCGAGCTCAAGGCAATGGAACGGCGCATCCAGGCCAGCATCAGGGACAAGGAAGAAGCCGACGACCAGCAGTTCGCAGGGCTGGTGTCGATGTACGAGACGATGAAGGCCAAGTCGGCGGCGCAGATCTTCAATCGCCTCGACAGCAATGTGGTGGTCGGCGTGGCGCGCAGGATGAATCCGGAAGCGCTGGCCGGGGTGCTGGCGCGCATGGACCCTGCCGTGGCGGAGCGGGTTACGGTTGAGCTGGCGCAGATCAGCGAGCGGAACACGGGTCTCGTCGACGAGCTCGACGCGATCGAGCCGCAATAGTGCGGCCTTTCATGGGACGTTAAACGGCGCCCACTAGCGTGATGCGGGTTCAGGGCGATGTGAACGAGGTCACGAGGGGATATGAACCGTGCGGTGGTGGTGCCAGCCGACGCGATCGCGGTGACGCGACGCGCCGGGCCCGCTGCGGCCGGGCCCGGTACCCTCCTGATGACCTTTTTAGTGGCGCTGCTGCTCGCCGGACCGGCCGACGCGGCGGTGCGCGGCACCGTGACGGGCAGCGCCGGAAGCGGCTTTGCCCGGCTGTTGCTCGAGTTCGATGAGGCGGTGGAACAGCAGACCACGCTGGCCAACAGCGTGCTCGTTGTTCAGTTCTCGACCGCCATCGACGTCGACACTTCGAGATTGGGTGAAAACATTCCCGGCTATGTCGCCGCCGCGCGGCTCGATCCGGACAAGACGACGCTGCGCATCGCGCTGGGCGGGCGCTACAGCGTCAATACCATCGTCGCGCGTAACCGGGTCTATGTCGATCTCCTGCCGGAGAGCTGGAGCGGCCCGCCCCCCGGCCTGCCGCAGGAGGTGGTCGCCGAACTTATCCGGCTGGCCGAGCAGGACGCCGAACGCGAAGCGCAAGGGGCCGGCGACGAGAACGCCGGCTCGCCGCTGGCCATCCATGTCGGCCGCTATCCGACCTTCAGC
>Ga0326597_10011324_pt1 | contig 11836 bp, 13 predicted proteins | sample RVTome_12_FD_203789 | JGI IMG/M metagenome (GOLD analysis project Ga0326597, IMG submission 203789) | Soil microbial communities from uranium-contaminated site in the Upper Colorado River Basin, Wyoming, United States - RVT100D185 | ecosystem: Environmental > Terrestrial > Soil > Contaminated >...
CCGGTGCCGATCGGCACGGTGCCGATCTACCAGGCGCTGGAGAAGGTCGGCGGCATCGCCGAGGACCTCAACTGGGAGGTCTATCGCGACACGCTGATCGAGCAGGCCGAGCAGGGCGTCGACTACTTCACGATCCACGCCGGCGTCAGGCTTCATTACATCCCGCTCACCGTCGACCGCGTCACCGGCATCGTCTCGCGCGGCGGCTCGATCATGGCCAAGTGGTGCCTGCACCACCACCGCGAAAGCTTCCTTTACGAGCACTTCGACGAGATCTGCGACATCGCCCGCGCCCATGACGTGTCGTTCTCGCTGGGCGACGGACTGAGGCCGGGCTCGATCGCGGATGCCAACGACGCCGCCCAGTTCGCCGAGCTCGAGACGCTGGGCGAGCTCACCCGCGTCGCCTGGGCCAAGGACTGCCAGGTCATGATCGAAGGCCCCGGCCACGTGCCGATGCACAAGATCAAGGAGAACATGGACAAGCAGCTCGAGGTCTGCGGCGAGGCGCCGTTCTACACGCTGGGCCCACTCGCGACCGACATCGCGCCGGGTTACGACCACATCACGTCTGGCATCGGGGCGGCGATGATCGGCTGGTTCGGCACCGCCATGCTCTGCTACGTGACGCCCAAGGAGCATCTCGGCCTTCCCGACCGCGAGGACGTCAAGACCGGCGTCATCACCTACAAGATCGCGGCCCACGCCGCCGACCTCGCCAAGGGCCACCCGGCCGCCAGGCTGAGGGACGATGCGCTGAGCCGGGCCCGCTTCGAGTTCCGCTGGGAGGACCAGTTCAACCTCTCGCTCGACCCCGAGACGGCACGCGATTTCCACGACGAAACCCTGCCCAAGGAAGCGCACAAGGTCGCGCATTTCTGCTCCATGTGCGGACCCAAGTTCTGCTCCATGCGGATCTCGCACGACATCCGCGCCGAGGCGCAGAAGGAGGGCATGGAGGAGATGGCGCGCAAATACCGCGAGGGCGGCGACCTCTACATGCCGGTGAGCCGGGCGGCTGGCGGCGAAGCCGCGGAATAGACGATGCGCGTTCTCATTAAAGGCGCCGGCGTCGCCGGGCTTGTCGCGGCGCATGAGCTCGCCCGGCGCGGCGCCCACGTCACCGTCGCCGAGGCCGGCGCGGACGTCGGCGCGGGCGCGTCGGGCTGTGCCGGAGCCATGCTGGCGCCGTGCTGCGAGCGCGAGAGCGCCGAGGAGGCGGTCGAGCGGCTCGGCCGGCATGCGGTCGCGTGGTGGCAGGCGGTGCTGCCGGGCGCGGTGTCGGTGACCGGCACGCTGGTCGTGGCGCCGGCGCGCGACGCCGCCGAAATCGACCGCTTCGCCGCGCGCACGGGCGGGCACGCCATGCTGGACGGCGACGCAATCGCGGCGCTCGAGCCGGACCTTGCCGGCCGCTTCCGCCGCGGGCTGCTGTTTGCCGGCGAAGGTCATCTCGATCCACGAGCCGCCATGCGCCATCTGCGCCTCGTCCTCGCCGACATGGGCGTCGACTTCCTGTTCGCGACCGACGCCGGCCGGCTGCGGCGCGACGGGTTCGACGAGATCGTCGACTGCACCGGCATCGCGCGCGCGCCCCGTGATCCGGAGCTGAGAGGGGTGCGCGGCGAGATGATGCTTCTGCGGTCGGCCGATGTGACGCTGTCGCGCCCGGTGCGGCTGCTCCACCCGCGCATCCCGGTCTATGTGGTGCCGCGGGAGGGAGGCACCTTCATGCTGGGCGCCACCATGATCGAGGCCGATGCCGCCGGGCCGATCACGGCGCGCTCGATGATGGAGCTCCTGAACGCCGCCTACGCGCTGCACCCGGCCTTCGGCGAGGCGGAAATCCTGGAGACCGGGGTCGGCATCCGCCCCGCCTATGCCGACAATCTGCCGCGCGTCTTCCGCGACCGCGGCGAGATCGTGATCAACGGTCTCTACCGCCACGGCTTCCTGCTGTCGCCCTGGACGGCGCGGCGCGCGGCCGATCTGGCGTTGGGGACCGGCGAGGAGACGGAGTCTGACCATGAAGCTGACCGTGAACGGTCAATCGCATGACGTGAGCGCGGCGACGCTCGATCGCCTGCTCGACGAGCTCGACTATGAGGGGCCGTGGCTTGCCACCGCGGTCAATCAGACCGTCATCCATGTCGCCGAGCGCGGCTGCTGCGCGCTCAAGGAAGGCGACCGGATCGAGATTCTGAGCCCGATGCAGGGAGGCTGAGGCCGATGCTCACGCTCTACGGCACCGAGCTTTCCTCGCGCATGCTGCTCGGCACGGCGCAGTATCCTTCGCCTGCCATCCTGGAAGGCGCGGTCCGGGCGTCCGGCGCCGAGGTCGTCACCGTGTCGCTGCGCCGCGAATCGGCGGGCGGCGGCGCGGGCCGCCAGTTCTGGTCGCTGATCCAGTCGCTCGGCGTGCGCGTCCTGCCCAATACCGCCGGCTGCCACACCGTCAAGGAAGCGGTGATGACGGCGGAAATGGCGCGCGAGGTGTTCGCGACCAACTGGATCAAGCTCGAGGTGATCGGCAATCACGACACATTGCAGCCCGACGTGTTCGGGCTGGTCGAGGCGGCGGCAACGCTGGCCTCGCAAGGCTTCGAGGTATTCCCCTATACCACCGACGACCTCGTCGTCGCCGAGCGGCTGATCGATGCCGGCTGCAGGGTGCTGATGCCCTGGTGCGCGCCGATCGGCTCCGCCATGGGACCGCTGAACGACACGGCGCTGCGATCGATGCGCGGCCACTTCCCCGACACGCCGCTGATCGTCGATGCGGGCCTCGGCCGGCCGTCCCATGCGGCACGCGTGATGGAGCTCGGCTTCGACGCGGTGCTGCTGAACACGGCCGTCGCCAAGGCGGGCGACCCGGTGGCCATGGCGCGCGCCTTCGCGCAAGCCGTCGAGGCGGGCCACGCCGCCTATTGCGCGGGCATGCTGGAGCCGCGCGACGTCGCGGTGCCCTCGACGCCGGTGATTGGCAGGGCCGTCTTTTCGTGAGCTTGAAGCTCGATCCGTTCTACCTGATCGTCGACCACTGTGACTGGCTCGCGCGCCTGGTGCCGCTCGGCGTGAAGCTCGTCCAGCTGCGCGCCAAGGGCATGGACGCGCCCCGTCTGCGCCAGGAAATCCGCCGCGCGAAGAGTGTCTGTGCCGCGCATGGCTGCCAGCTCATCATCAACGATCACTGGCGGCTTGCCATCGAGGAAGGGTGCGACTTCGTGCATCTCGGCCAGGAGGACATGTCCGCCGCCGACCTTGGCGCGATCCGCCGGGCCGGACTCCGCCTCGGCGTTTCGAGCCACGACGAGGCGGAGCTCGATGCGGCGCTCGATGCGGCGCCAGACTACGTCGCGCTGGGGCCGATCTATCCGACGCTGCTCAAGCAGATGCCGTGGGCGCCGCAGGGCCTCGACCGGCTCGGCGAATGGAAGTCGCGCATCGGCGACCTGCCACTCGTGGCGATCGGCGGATTGACGCCTGAACGGCTGGCCGGCGTGTTCGACGCCGGGGCCGACGCGGCCGCCGTCGTCACCGATATCAAGACGGCCGCCGATCCGCGCGCGCGCACCGCCGAGTGGATCGCGGCGACCGGGCGCTGGCGGTGAGCCGCGCAGGCAGGCGCGTCCTCGTCGTCGCGGGCAGCGATTCGAGCGGCGGCGCGGGGCTCGCGCGCGACCTCGCGACGCTGGCCGCGCTCGGCTGCACGGGCGCCGTCGCGGTGACCGCGGTGACCGCCCAGACCCATGAGCGGGTCGAGCGCATCCTTGCAATGCCGCCCGACCTGATCGCGGCGCAGATGCGCGCGGCCTTCGCCTCCGGCGCCGTCGCCGCGGTCAAGATCGGCATGCTGCCGGGCGCTGCCGCGGTCGAGGCGGTCGCCGGGGAACTGCGCGACCGGGCCGGCATCCCGGTGGTGCTCGACCCGGTGATCGCGTCGACATCGGGTGCGACCTTTCTGGACGGCGCGGCGATCGAGGCGCTGGCCGGCGCGCTGATGCCGAGGGCGGATCTGATCACGCCCAACCTCGCCGAGCTCGCCGCGCTCGGCGGCGGCGACGTCGGGGACGAGCCATGCGCAATCGCCACCGCACGCCGGCTTCTCCGGCGCGGCGCCAGGGCCATTCTGGTCAAGGGCGGACATGCGGCCGGCGCGAGCGCAACCGACATTCTGGTGAACCGGGACGGGACGGTCGAGCGCTTCGCCGCCGAACGCATTGCCGCCAGCCGGCGCGGCACCGGCTGCGCGCTGTCGAGCGCGATCGCGTGCCATATGGCGCTGGGTGTGCGCCTCGGCGAAGCGTGCCGGCGCGCCAAGGCAATGGTTTGGAGCGAGCTCGCCGGATGAGCCGCCGCAGTGGCGCCGATCCGTGACCGGTCGGGCCGGGCAGGGCGCGCCTGGCTCGACTGTGTTTTGTAGTCTACGCGGAAGCCTGTACGCTCCCGCCTCGCCTGCCTGGGACGGACCGGTTCCGGGCGCTCGCACGGAGGACGGCCGAAGGGCCGGCGTCGGATTTTATGGATGCATCATCGGCCACGACCGTTTCGGCCGCTGCCGGCCGGCCTGCGCCGTCCGGCATCAACGGGGCGCGGGCGTGAGCCCGCGGCAGGAGGTGGGCCCGCATCGTCCCCGGCCGGCCAGCCCACGCCAGGCCGGCGGCGACTTGCCGCAATACCTCACCACCCGGGAAGTTGCCGAACTGATGCGCGTCAAGGAGCGCAAGGTCTATGACCTCGCTGCCGCCGGCGCGATCCCGCACCGCCGCGCCACGGGCAAGCTCCTCTTCCCGCTGGCCGAGATAACCGCCTGGATCGAGGGCGGCGAGCGGTCCGCGCCGGCCGCCCGGCCGCCGGTGCTCGCCGGCTCGCACGACCCGCTGCTCGACTGGGCCGTGCGCGAGTCGGCATGCGGGCTTTCGAGCCTTTATGAGGGCAGTGCCGACGGGCTCGAACGGTTCCGGCTCGGCCGGGCGGCGCTGTGCGGCCTGCACGTACCGGAGGACGGCGGGTGGAACGTAGCCGCGGTCGCGTCGCAGGGCCTGCGCGACTGCGTGCTGATCAGCTGGGCGGCCCGGTGGCAGGGTCTCATTCTCGCGCAAGGCGCGGCCGGCACGGTGCGCTCGCTCGCCGACCTCGCCGGAAGGCGCGTGGCTCTGCGCCAGCCGGGCGCCGGCGCGCGTGCCTTGTTCGACCGGCTGTGGGCGCAGGCTGGCCTCGATCCGGCGGTGTTGGTGGCGGCGCCGGGCGTGGCGCGCACCGAGTCCGATCTCGCTGTGGCCATCGCATCCGGCGCGGCCGAGGCCGGCATCGGCCTCCAGTCAATGGCCCGTCAGTTCCGGCTCGACTTCGTGCCGCTGACCGAGGAGCGCTTCGATCTTCTGGTCGACCGCCGCTCGTGGTTCACCACGCCACTGCAGACGCTGATGTCATTCACCGCAAGCGCCGCATTTCGCGAGCATGCGCAGGCGCTCGGCGGCTATGACGTATCCGAGACCGGCCAGGTGCGCTGGCTTTCGCCGTGAGGTGCGGACGCCCCCTCAGGGTCTATGCGGCCCTGGCGCGGCGCGCCCGCGCGTTCGGAAAGAAAAGCTGCTGGCCGTCCACCTGGTAGCCCGCGATCGCCGCCTGGCCCTCTTCCGACAGCACCCAGTCGATAAACCGCTGGCCCAAATCGGCCTTCACATTGGGATGCCTGGCCTTGTTCGCCAGAGTGATGCCGTACTGGTTGAACAGCCTGCCGTCGCCTTGCACCGCAATCTGATGGCCGGCCTTGTTGCCGAACGAAATCCAGGTAGCGCGGTCGGTCAGGATGTAGGCTCCCATGCCGGTGCCGGTGTTCAGCGTCGCGCCCATTCCCGAGCCCGTTTCGCGATACCAGCCGCCCGACGCCGACCTGACATCGATGCCGGCCTCGTTCCACAGCGCAAGCTCGGCCTTGTAGGTGCCGCTGTCGTCGCCGCGCGAGGCGAACGGCGCCTGCATCGCCGCGATCCGGGCGAGGCTGGCCACCGCATCGCTCGATCCGGCCACGCCGGCCGGATCGTCCGGCGGCCCGACGATCACGAAGTCGTTGTACATGACGTCGAAGCGCTCGACGCCGTGACCCTCGGCGACGAACGCCTCCTCGGCCTCTCTTGCATGCACGAACAGGACGTCGCCGTCGCCGTTCGCCGCGTTCCTGATCGCCTGACCGGTGCCGACCGCGACAACCCGCACCTGGATGCCGGTCCTGGCGGTGAATTGCGGCAGAATATGCTCGAAAAGCCCGGAGTTCTGGGTCGATGTGGTCGACTGCACGACGATGAACCGGTCCTCCGCACTGGCGCCGCAGCCCAGTCCGACCGCAAGCACGGCAGAACAGACGAGACCGAGAATTTCACTCCTTGGCATCCGTCTTCTCCTTGCCCATGGGTGTCTCGCATGGGGCCTGGTCAACGGCCAGGCGGCCTTCCAGCCAGGCGCGGGCAGCAGGTGAGCGAGGGCGGTCGAGGACCGAGGACGCCGCGCCGATTTCGGCGATGTCGCCGCGATGCATGAAGGCGATCTCGTCGCCGAGGCGGCGCGCCTGGCGCGGATCGTGGGTCACGGTGACCACCGTTACGCCCTGCCGGCAGGCCTCGCCGACGAGATTTTCGATGGCCAGCGTCGAATCCGGATCGAGGTTCGCCGTGGGCTCGTCGAGCAGCAGCATTTCCGGAGCGCAGGCGAGCGCGCGCGCCACCGCGAGCCGTTGCTGCTCGCCCGCCGACAGCACGCGCGCCGGCCGCCGTGCGAGGTCGCCGAGGCGGGCGTTGGCGAGTGCGCGCGCGCTGCGCCGCGCCCGCTCGGCGCGGTCGAGGCGGCGCACGGCGAGCGCGAATTCGAGATTGGCCACGACCGACCGGCGCAGCATGACCGAGCGCTGGAACACCATCGCCTGGTGATTGCGTGCCGCCCGGTCGAGCCGCCGCCCCTTCCATTGCACGGTGCCGGCGCACGGCGCGACGAGCCCGTGCAGAAGGCGCAGGAGCAGGCTCTTGCCGGCGCCGTTCGCGCCCATGATGACGAGCCGGCAGCCGGCGCGGATGTCGATGTCGACGCGGTCGATCAGCCGCCTGCCGTCGGCCTCGAAGACGAGGCCGCGCGCGGCGAGCAGCGCACCGCCTGTGAACCCCGACGCGGCCGCCACATCACGCATAGGCCGACCTTGCCGCCGAGGCGCGCAGCGCCATGACCGTTGTGTTGACCGTGAGCGAGATCGCGAGCAGCACAACGCCGAGCGCCAGCGCGGACTCGAGGTTTCCTTTCGACGTCTCGAGCGCGATCGTGGTGGTCATCACCCGCGTCATGTGGTTGATGTTGCCGCCGACGATGATCACCGCGCCGACCTCCGCCGCGGCCCGCCCGAAGCCGGCCAGCGCGACGGTCAGCAGGCTGTAGCGGGCATCCCAGAGCAGCGCGCTTATCCGGTCGGCGCGGCCGACGCCGAGCGATTCGAACTGCTCGGCATATTCCCTGTTCAGGTCCTCGATGACCTGGCGCGTCAGGGCTGCCACGATCGGCGTCACAAGAACGGTCTGCGCGATCACCATCGCGGTGGGCGTGTAGAGCAGCCCGAGCGGCCCGAGCGGCCCGGACGCCGACAGCATGAGATAGACGCCGAGGCCGACCACCACGGGAGGGAGCCCCATCAGCGCGTTCAGCACCACGGCGACGACGCCGCGGCCGGGGAATCCGAGCGCCCCCACCGCCGCGCCGAGCGGCAGGCCGATGAGCGACGCCAGCACCACCGCGGTGAGCGTGACCTGGAGCGACAGCGCGACAATCTCCACGAGGTCGCGGTCGCCTGCGAGAATGAGGCCGACCGCATTGGCCAGCGTGGCCATGAAGCTGTCCATAGGTGCGTCCTCTCCCCAACCCGGGAAAGAATGCATAAATAATGCATCAAGTCCACAGGGCCGGACGCAAGCCGGACAGAGGATCGGAAGATTTCGCAACCCGACGTCGCGCCGGTGCACACGACCCGCTCGTGCCGCCGGTCGGGTCGCGCGGTCAGGCCCCGGTCAGGCCGCGGTCAGGGCGAAAGAGCTGAATACCGCGGCATAGTGGCAGCCCGCCGCCGCCAGCACGCAGCCGTGCCAGACCGCGTTGTGGTAGGGCAGGCGCCGCGCCAGATGGAAGGCCACGCCCAGCGTATAGACCGCGCCGCCGGCAAGCAGCAGCGCCACCACCTCGCGCGGCACCGCCTCGACGAGCGGTCCGATCGCGATCACAATGCTCCATCCCATCGACAGATAAAGCGCGAGCGCCACCCGGTCGCTGGTGCGCGGAAAGGCGAAGGCGAGTACGACGCCGAGCACGGCGAGGCACCACAGCACCACGAACAGCCCGATTCCCGGCGCCCCGGCGATGCGGTCGAGCGCGAACGGGCTGTAGGTGCCGGCGATCATGCAGTAGATCGCGGCGCGATCGAAGCGCCGCAGGATTTCCTTGCTGCGCGCCCGCGCGGTCATGTTGTAGCCGGCGGAAAACGCCAGCATCGCGAGGAGGCCCGCCGCGTACAGCGCAAGGCCCAGCGCCGCCCGTGCTCCCGACTGATCGATGCCGATGACGAGGAGCAGCGGCGCTGCGATCGCGGCCAGCAGCAGGCCCGCGACATGCACACCGAGATCGGCCCGGCGCTCGCCCGGGCTGTATTGCGGAAATGAGGAGCGCGCGCGGGGGGAAAGCTTCATGGCAGCTCGCGGTTGGTCGGCCCTGGATACGCATTGGCCGGCGCCGGAACGCATGCGACCGGATGCGAGCCTAGCCGATTGTCGCAACCGAGTCTTGCCCTGGCTTTTTCGGTAGTGTCTCAGTTTGAATTTCGCCAGCCTTGACGCGCTATCGAATCCCGGCCTCCGATCCCATATGCTTAGCGGGAAGCATAGGAGGTTCAAATGCCCACCGGACCTAAAGGCCAGAAGCGCCCCGCCGATGTCGTCGGTAACGCCGTGAAGATCGCCAGGATCGCTACCGGCGAGGTCGAGGACGACACCACCGACGACGGCAAGGACAAGGCTGCCGTCGAGATGGGACGCAAGGGCGGTCGGGCGCGCGCGGACAAGCTCACGCCTGAGCAGCGTGCGGAGATTGCGCGCAAGGCTGCCACAAAGCGGTGGGGCAAGCCCAAGTAGTTGTTGACGAACCGGGCGGCTACTTCCATATTTCGGCCTCCATGTAGGCGGAGATTCGGAAGTATGGCTAAGACAGAAGTCGCCGTTGACCCGATTGACGTGCACCGGGAGGTGGCCGCCCTGCGGCTCAGCCTCGATGTAATCCACCGCGCGCTTGAGAACGGCTATGTGCGGCGCACGTTCTGTACGCCAAACTCGCCCATCGCGACACCCGGCACGGAAAGCTGGCGCGGGACCATCGAGGAACTGCGCAATCAGTTGATCGTGATTGCCGGCGAGTGGCGACGGGCGGACGTTGAAGGCCTGCCGGTCGTCGTCAACGATGCTCACAAGATCGTGGTCGCCGTCATGACCGGCGATGATGCCACGGGGTCGCTCCACCGCAAGGTCAAGCCGAAGAACCGCAAGGGCACCGTGGTGAAGATGTGCACGGTCGAGAACGGCGGCCAAGCGGACATGTTTGGCTACGTGCCTGAACGCCAAGCTCCGCGTGATTTTCAAGGATATGATTTCTGGATTCTTCTCCAGCGCACCGCCGATGGCGTGGTCTACTCCGAGCTTTCGCGCCCGACCGTCTATTCGGATAAGTCAAAGAAGATCGTTGACTGGTCGAAGCGGATAATAATTCCGCCGGTGTTGCCGCATGAGCGCGCCACCGTCACCCCTGACGCGCCGACAGACGATCTCGATTTCGAGTTGAAGAAGATCGCCTAGGCCATGAGCTTCAATGGGCAACGGCTCACGATTGCACGGCAGCGACGTGGGCACTCAAAAACGAGTCTCGCCAGTTTGCTCGACGTGACGGCGCGATCTGTGTCGGGGTGGGAGTCGGGCGAGTATCCGCCTGAGTCAGGTCACATTGCCAAGCTTGTTGATGTGCTCGCCTTCCCCGAAAGTTTTTTTGAGGCCGGCGATCTCGTGGCGCCGAACAAGGATGCGGTGAGTTTTCGGTCCATGACCAGCATGAAGGCCGCGCAACGCGATGCCACTATCGCGGCCTGTGCCGTGGCCAACATGCTCACGGATTGGGTCGAAACGAAATATACGTTGCCGCCCGTGGACGTGCCAGACATGAGGGAATACGCGCCGGAGGTAGCGGCAGAGGCCCTAAGGCAACACTGGCGTCTCGGTTACAGGCCCATCGGGCATATGGTGCACTTGCTTGAAGCCAAGGGCGTACGTGTCTTCTCGCTATCGCAAAACTGCGTCGAGGTAGACGCTTGCTCGATATGGTTGGCGGGTCGCCCGTTCGCACTTCTCAATACCTACAAGTCGGCTGAGCGCAGTCGGTTCGACGCTGCTCACGAACTTGGGCACCTGCTCTTGCATAAGCACGGCGCACCCAACGGGCAGGAGGCGGAAAAAGAGGCCAACACGTTTGCAAGGCACTTCCTGATGCCGGTCGCAGCGGTTCGCGCCGACGCCCCACGCGTCCCAACCCTTGGCGAGTTGCTGAGGAAGAAGAAGACGTGGAATGTTTCCGTGGCAGCGCTAGCCTATCACTACTGGAAGATCGGCGTTCTTTCAGAGTGGCACTATAAGAGCCTTGCCATCGAAATGCAGGGCAGAGGATGGCGGACAAATGAGCCCGAAGGGTCGGAACGCGAGCGATCCAGACTGTGGGAGAAGCTATTTGCGGCACTGAGACAGGAAGGAAAGGGTAAGGGCTGGCTTGCGCATGAACTGTCGCTGCCTACCTCAGAGATTTCCGAGCTTCTGTTCGGTCTGGTCACATCGTCGGTGGAGGGAATTGAGTCGGCTCGGACGCCTCCACGCCGTGGGCACCTCAAACTAGTATCTGACGGATAATTGCACTTTTATGCTTGACGCTAAGCATATAAGTTCGCATAATGAGGGCATGAACAAGTTGCCCCTCGCCAAGCGCGTCCAAATCCTCTCCATGCTGGTTGAGGGATCGTCCATGCGGTCGATCTCCCGCGTGACCGGCGTGTCGATCAACACGGTTTCCAAGATGCTGGTCGATGCGGGCCGCGCCTGCGCCGCCTTCCATGACGAGCACGTTCGCAACGTGAAGGCGGCCAAGGTGCAGTGCGACGAAATCTGGTCGTTCTGTTACGCCAAGCAAAAGAACGTGCCGACTGCGAAGGCGGCCCCGGACGGTGCGGGCGACGTGTGGACGTGGACCGCGCTCGACAGCGAAAGCAAGATGATCCTGGCCTATGAGATCGGCGACCGCACTTCCGCCACCGCCATTGAGTTCATGGACGATCTCAAGTCGCGGTTAGCGACGCGTGTGCAGCTCACCACCGATGGACACAAGGCGTATCTGGAAGCCGTAGAGGGCGCGTTCGGCAGCGACATCGATTACGCCATGCTGGTGAAGCTGTACGGCGAGGCGCCGGAGCGCGGCCCGGAGCGCAAATACAGCCCGGCCGTTTGCAAGGGCGCGAAGAAAACCCGGATCGAAGGCAATCCCGATCCGAAGCACGTCAGCACGTCGCACGTTGAGCGGCAGAACCTGTCGATGCGCATGGGGATGCGCCGGTTTACGCGGCTCACCAACGGGTTCTCAAAGAAGCTCGAAAATCACCTTCACGCGCTGTCCCTGTACTTCGTACATTACAACTTCTGCCGTGTGCACAAGACGCTGCGCACGTCGCCGGCAATGGCGGCTGGCGTCAGCGAGACGCTGCATGACATGGAATGGCTTGCGGAAA
>Ga0326597_10011325_pt1 | contig 11834 bp, 13 predicted proteins | sample RVTome_12_FD_203789 | JGI IMG/M metagenome (GOLD analysis project Ga0326597, IMG submission 203789) | Soil microbial communities from uranium-contaminated site in the Upper Colorado River Basin, Wyoming, United States - RVT100D185 | ecosystem: Environmental > Terrestrial > Soil > Contaminated >...
CGAACAGGCTTTCGTTCTCCCCGTCCGGCCCCTCGTAGACGCCCACCTTCGGCCCGCCCTGCCGCGCCGTCCAGAGCGTCTTGCCTTTGCGGTAGCGGTTGTTCGCCACCACCGCCGACGCCGCGTCCAGAATGCTCTGCGTCGAGCGGTAGTTCTCCTCCAGGCGGATCACCCGCGCCTGCGGGTAGTCTCGTTCGAACTCCACGATGTTGCGGATGTCCGCCCCGCGCCACGAGTAGATCGACTGGTCCTCGTCGCCCACCACGCAGAGATTCTGCTGCGTTTGCGTCAAGAGGCGCACCAGCTCGTATTGCGACCGGTTCGTGTCCTGATACTCATCCACCAGGATGTAAGGGAACCGCTCGTTGTACTTGAGCGCCACGTCGGCATTTTCGGCGAGCAGCCGCACCGCAAACAGCAGCAGGTCGTCGAAATCCGTCGCGTGCGCTTTCCGCAGCTCCCGCTCGTAGAGCTCATACACCTGCGCCAGCCGCTCCGCGCCGTAATCCTCCGCGCTCAGGAAGAACTCTTCCGGCTTGCGCCCCTGATTTTTGGCGTGGCTGATGCGCGAGAGCACCGCCCGCGCCTGCAGTTCGCGCTTGGTGAGACCCAGCTCCTTGAGGCAGTTCTTCACCACGCGCATCTGGTCGTCCTCGTCGTAAATGGAGAAATTTCGCGGCAGCCCGATCCGCTCGCCTTCGCGCCGCAGCACCCGCACGCAGAAGGAATGGAACGTCGAAACCCATGGTCTCCCGGGTCCCGCAGGCCGCGCGAGGCCCGGCGCTTCTATCAGCCGCTCCACCCGCCCGCGCATTTCCTCGGCGGCTTTGTTCGTGAAGGTCACCGCCAGCACGTTCTCCGCCGGCACGCCGCGGTATTCCACCAGATGCGCGATCCGGTACGTAATCACCCGCGTCTTGCCGCTCCCCGCCCCCGCCAGGATCAGCAGCGGCCCCTCCGTCGACTCCACCGCCTCCCGTTGCTGCGGGTTCAATTGGTTTAGTAAGTCCATGTTTTGCGGTCATCCTGAGGAGCGCAGCGACGAAGGACCTGCTCTTCCTTGCTTCTAACTCCCGCCTCATTGCGGTCATCCTGCCTGCCCCGAGCCAAGTCGAGGGGAGCGCAGCGAAGGACCTGCTTTTCTCACTCAAAACTCACCCATCGCGCCAGGTCCTCCTTTGATTCTAAACCGCACGCACCCAGTTACAAAGCCCGACAGTTGTCCAATACAAGATGAGCCTGAAAGGAGTGTTCGTTTCCAGTGCAGGATGCGCCTGAAGTTTGGGAGGTGGCAATCCAGGATGAGGCATGACCATTCACATGCAGAACATCGAACGATTGACCCTGGCCGAGATGCAGGAATTTGTGAAAGGGAGTGGCCGGATCGGCCTCTCCGTGGAGCGACGGGCGGCGGCGTACGGACTCATCCAGCGGGTTCTGGCAGTGCAGCAGTACGCACGCCTCGGCAAAGCTGCGAAGGGGATCGTGCTCACGCCCCCGGCAAGCGGGGGACCGGCGGTCCCAAGCACGGATCGAAACACGGATCGAGCTATTGGTTGACGGCGTGCTCGGCGCGTTCACGGTGCATATGCGCGCGGTCGTCGTACTTGCCGAAGATCATCTTGCCGGCCGTGGTCTGCAGGACGCTCGTGACGGCGATATCGATGGTTTTGGAGATCATCTTCCTGGCGTTGTCCACAACCACCATGGTTCCGTCGTCAAGATACGCGACGCCCTGATTGAATTCCTTGCCTTCCTTGAGAATGAAGACGCGCATGATTTCGCCCGGCAGCACGATGGGCTTGAGCGAATTCGCCAGCTCGTTGATGTTCAGCACCTCGAGGCCCTGCAGTTGGGCGATCTTATTCAGGTTGAAATCGTTGGTGACGATCTTCGCCTCATAGACTTTGGCGAGCTCGATCAGCTTCATGTCGACCTCGCGCACCTGCGGGAAATCGTCGTCGACGATCTGCACGTTGAGCGAAGCCATTTTCTGGATCTTCGCCAGGATGTCGAGACCCCGGCGCCCCCGGTTGCGCTTGAGCGAGTCGGGAGAATCGGCAACCTGCTGCAGCTCGCGGAGGACGAACTGCGGGATCACCAGAACCCCGTCGAGGAAGCCCGTGGCGCAGATGTCGGCGATGCGCCCGTCAATGATGACGCTGGTGTCGAGAACCTTGTAGGAACGCTTGCTCTGCTTTTCCGAGCCGAACAGGCCGCCGAGCGCCGCCAGATTCAGCATGTCGCCCTTCGCAGCTCCGACCACCAGACCAATGTAGGTCATCCAGAGCATGACGAGAATCTGCAGAAACGACAGCGTGTTCCGTGGAAACACCGACTGGCCCAGAACCAGGCTCATGAGGTAGGCGCCGATAATCCCCAGGATGGAGCCCACCGCGGCGCCGATCAACCGTTTCAAGCTGGCCCGGCTCAACCGATACTCAAACAGCAGAATCGCTATTCCGATTCCGAGCCCGGCCAGCCCCGCCAGCCGCCTTTCCAGTCCAAACGGTTCGAGATAGTACGAAGCCAGAGAAAGAACGAGTAGGAAAGCTCCCCGTACAACAATCCAATCGAACAAAAGAAAGTCACCCCCTTCTTCCTGTTCCTTTTGGTTGTATGCCAGGAGATTCGGGATAACCCCGGTTAAGAACTAGAAAATGTTCCGAATCTGCCCGTATTGACGACGCTCGATCCGGGCCGACGGCCCGAGCCGAAGAAAACTTCCCCGATCACTGACCCGTTATAACCCGCGCACGTCCAAATCGCCACCCCAGCGAGTCTTGCCATCGAGAGTGTAGCACAAGCACAAAATGAGTCAACCAACAAGTTGCGAGAGCAAGATTTCAACGAATGGATCAAAAGAATGACCGGAACGCAAAAGGTCAGCGCACGTACCGGCGCGGGACGCGCTTTCCGATGCTGCTGAGGATTTCGTGCGGGATGGTGCCGGCCATCTCGGCGATGTCGACGGCGGTGACCGAGCAGCCGCCTTTGCGCCCGATCAGGATCACTTCCTCGCCGAGAGTCAGCTCGGGAAAGTCCGTGACGTCCACCAGGGTCAGGTCCATGCTGATGGTCCCGATGATCGGAGCATAGCGGCCGCAGACGATCACCTGGCCGCGCCCGGAGAGCCGCCGGTCGACGCCGTCGGCGTACCCGGCGGGCAGCGTGGCGATGCGGCAATCGCGCGGGGTCACGTACCGGCCGCCGTACCCGAGCGGGGTGCCCGCGGGAACTTCCTTGACGGCGATGACTCGCGTCTTGAAGGTGAGGATTTCCCTTACCGGCAGGGACCGGCAAGCGGGTTCGGGAGAGCCCTCGGACACTCGCACCGGGGCGTGATAGCCGTATAACAGCAGCCCGGGCCGCACCAGGTTGCCCCAGGATTCCGGGCGGCTGACGATGGCGGCGCTATTGGCCTGGTGCCCATAGCGGGGATGAATTCCCGCCTGCCCGAGAGCCTGCTCGAACGAGCGGAACCGCGCGATCTGCTCCTCGGTGCGCTGGATGGTGAAGTCCTCCGCCGCCGCGAACTGCTCGAACAGTCCGTCGAGCTCCACGTGCCTCATTTTGCGATACAGCGCCAGAAAGGAATCGACCTCCTGCCAGTGCAGCCCGAGCATTCCCATTCCCGTGTTGACCTTCAGATGGAACCGGATGCGCCGGCCGGTGCGCTCGCCCCAGGCTTCGATGGTGGCGAGCTGGTCCTCGGAGTAGACGGCCGGGACCAGGTCGTAGTCCGTCAGGGCGCTCTGCTCGCCTTCCCAGAACCCGGTCAGCAGCAGGACCGGCTGCGAGAAGCCCTGCCGGCGCAGCTCGACCCCCTCGTCCGCGGAGGTGACGCCGAACCAGTCGACGCCGTCCGCGGCCAGCGTCCTGGCAACCTCCGAGAGGCCGTGGCCGTAGGCATCCGCCTTGACGATGGCCATGATGGCGCGGCCGGCGCCGACGTGCCGCCGGATGATGCGGTAGTTTTCGAGGAGCTGGGGAAGGGAAATCTCAGCCCAGGTGGGACGGGTCTCGGCGGCAGGGAGTGGCTGGGGGCGGGTCATTCCGTCAGAGCTTTCCGGGCGTCAGGGAATCCGTCAGAGCAGGTGTCCGAAGCAAACGAGACAGTCGGAAACCCGTCAGGTCCCGGTACTCCTATGTTGGGTTCGTTTCGTAAAAAAAACTGCCGGAAGCATGTATCGTTTTTGAAATGTTTTATTTGCGCGTATATCAAATTATCCATTAGTCTCAGATGAAACAGCGTCGCGCACTGACCATCGCTCCACATCCGCAACACCACCTCCTGCGCCAGTATGGAAGAGGTTACGAAGTCCGGCAAGAAGATTCTACCGAAAGTTCCGAAAGAACCGAGAGAACCGAAAGAACCGAACGGCCGGTTTTGCGTAAGGGGAGAGTCGAGGATCATTCTTCGGCGTCAAATTCTTCCGCCAGATTCTCGAAGCTGGTGAACTTCGAGAGGAAGGCGAGATGCACCGTATCGGTGGGGCCGTTGCGCTGCTTCTCAATGATGATCTCGGCGCGCCCGCGATTCTGCTCGGTGGGTTTCGAGACTTCTTCGCGGTAGATGAAGGCGACGAGGTCGGCGTCCTGCTCGATCTGGCCCGATTCGCGGAGATCGGAGAGGCGCGGCCGGCCGCCGCGCTCTTCCGGGGCGCGGCTGAGCTGGGAGATGGCCACCAGCGGAACGTTCAATTCCTTCGCAAGGCCTTTCAGGCCGCGCGAAATCGAGGAGATTTCCTGCGTCCGGTTTTCCGAGCGGCCCCGCCCGCTCATCAATTGCAGATAATCGACGATCAGGAGGCTCAAGCCGTGCTCGGCCTGCAGGCGGCGCGCCTTGGCGCGCACCTCGGTGATCGAAAGCCCCGGCGTGTCATCGATAAAAATGGGAGCTTCGGCGAGGCGGCCGAGGGCGCCCGCCATGCGGGTCCAGTCGTCGCGGCTCGCGAAGCCGCCGCTGAGTTTGTGCGAATCCACCCGCGCCTCAGCGCAAAGAAGGCGGAGCACAAGCGCCTCGCGGGACATTTCCAGGCTGAAAATGCCGACGGGCTCCTTCTGCCGGACCGCAGCGTGCTGCGCGATATTGAGGGCGAAGCTGGTTTTGCCCATCGAAGGGCGGGCCGCGAAGATAATCAGGTCCGAGGGCTGGAGGCCGCGGGAAAGGTCGTCGAAGGCGCGAAAGCCGGTCTCAAGACCCGTGACGCGCTTGCCGCGGTCATGGAGCGCGTCGATGCTCTTGAAACTGTTGCGGAAGATGTCACCGAAGTGAACAAAGCCTTCTCGAACGCGCTGCTCGCCGACGGAGAGAACCATGCCCTCGGCGGCGTCGAGAACCTCCTCGGCCTCCTCGGCGCCTTCGAGACAGCGGGCCGTGATGGTATTCGAAATCTGAATCAGGCGGCGCAGCAGGGCCTTGTCTTTGACGATCTTGGCGTAATGCTCGATGTTCGCATAGCGCGGCAGGCCGTCGGTGAGGGAAGAAATATAGCCGGCGCCCCCGACGGCTTCGAGCTCGCTGTTCTGCATCAGGTCCTCGCACAGCGTCACGAGGTCAATCGGGCGCGAGCGGTCGGCCAGTCCCATGATGCGGGTGAACAGGCGGCGGTGGCTGTCGAGGAAAAAATCGTCGGGAGAGAGGTGCGAAGCGGCCTGGTTGTACGCGGCGTTGTCGAGCAGAATCGCGCCCAGCACGGAGCGCTCGGCGTCCGGGTTGCTGGGAAGGCCCTTGACCAGAGTGGAATCGCGGGTCGCCATGGGAAAACCAGTGGTCAGTGACGAGTGGTCAGTGACGAGCCGGAGTCAGAAGCTGGAAGTAAGGAGCTAGAAGCTGGAATGAACCGCAACGGCCCCGGCTGAATCGCAATCGCACATCCGGGCTGTCCCGGTCTTCCTTCACTCATCCCCTGTCGCTTCGCCGCTTTCTTTTTCGGGCACGGCCTCGGCTTCGGCCGCGACGGCTTCCGGCACGACACCGCCCTCCGCCACGACGTGGAGAGTGACCGTAGCCGTAACCTCGCGGTGCAGGCGGATGGGGACCTGATACTCGCCCAATTGCTTGATGGGGTCTTCGAGGTCGATCTTGCGGCGGTCGATCTGATAGCCGGCTTTTTCCAAAGCCTCCGCCAGATCGAGCGAAGTGACCGAGCCGAAGAGGGTGCCGGTTTCTCCGGCCTTGCGGGCCACGGAAAGCGCGACGCCGGCCATCATCCGGGCGAGCTGCTCGGCCTCGCCTTTCTGGGTGGCTTCCTTGCGGAGCGCGGACGCCTTCATCTGCTCCACCGCCTTCCGGTTCCCCGCGCTCGCCGGCATGGCGAGCTTCTTGGGAAGCAGGTAGTTGCGGCCATAGCCCGCGCTGACCTGGACCACGTCTCCCCGCCGTCCGAGCTTGGGGACATCCTCTCGCAGAATCAGTTCCATTGGATTGATCCGTTCCTCTGAGAATCGTTGGCCCGGAGCGGCTCCGGGCGGCCTCGTTGCTTACGCTTCCGACGCGAAGGGCAGGAACGCTATGTTGCGCGCCTGTTTGATCGCCCGCATGAGCCGCCGCTGATGCGGAGCACAGACGCCGGAAATCCGCGACGGCAAAATCTTGCCGCGCTCCGGAATGAAATGGGAGAGCGTACGGACATCCTTGTAATCAATGTGGTCTGCCTTGTCGACGCAAAAGCGGCAGACTTTGCGGCGCCGGGAATATCGTCTGCCTCCGGCCCCGCCCCCTCCCCCTCCCCCTCCCCCTCCTTCACGGCGGCGGGGAGGTCCGGACGATCTTGGCTGGGATCCCATCGAATTCCTTTCTCGGTCCGCAACGGACCGTTCCTGCCCTTGGGTGTGCTCAGGGCCATGAGCGCAGTCGAATGGCTTAGGCCGGCGATGCGGCGGACTCGGCGGACTGCCTGGGCTTCTTGCGCGCGGAGCGTTTTGCGCGTTCCGCCTGCTTCTTAGCGAGCCGCTTCAGGGTCTCGTCCGTTCGCACGGTCATATACTTTAGAACCGGCTCGGCCACTTTGAGCCGTCGCTCGACTTCCTGGACGGTGGCCGGCCCGGCTTCGCTCACCAGCAGCACGTACTCACCCTCGTGGTACTTCTGAATTTTGTAAGCCAGGCGCCGGCGGCCCATGCGGTCGGTCTTCTGCAAGGTTCCGCCCGTCGAGGTGACGACGCCCTCCATTTGAGTGACAAACTTGCCGGCATCCTCTTCCGGCAGGTCCGGCTTCAGAATGAATATGGTCTCATAGATTCTCATCAGTTAGTCGCTTCCTTTGCCCTCTCCGGGGACGGCGCTGACGGCTCCGGCGAGGAATCGCGGCGGTTGAATTGCGTCATCGCGCGCGTCGCGCCGAGCTTCAGAATCGCTTCCACGGCGTCCGCCGCGCGGTCAAAAATCGCCTCCAGCTCTTCTCGCCGGGACCGCGCCACCGGGGCCAGCAAGTACCGGACTGAATCCGTCAGGGCGTGATCCGGCCGGACGCCGACACGGAGCCGGGTAAATTGCTTCGTGCCCAGCGAGTCGATCACGGACTCCAAGCCGTGATGCCCGGCTGCGCCGCCCTGCTGGCGAATCCGCAACTGCCCCCACGGCAGGTCCAGCTCGTCGGCCACGACCAGGATCTCGCCCGGCTCGCAGCCCTGTTTCGCAACCCACTCGCGGACGGCCAAGCCGCTCAGGTTCATCATGGTCTGCGGCTTGATCAGCCAGATTTCCCTGGCGTCCATCTCGAACTTGCCGCACAGGGCGTGGCCCTGCTTGCGGCCCATCCGGACCGCGCGGCGCTCGGCCAGCCGATCCACGACTCCGAAGCCCATATTATGCGGCGAGAATTCGTACTCCGGTCCGGGATTGCCGAGGCCGAAGATGAGTCTCACGCCGAGCCCTCCGCCGCGGGCGGCCACACGGGCCGCGCCTAATCCTTCCCCTTCTTTTCCTTCTTTTCCTTCTCGTGCTTCTCGCCGGCTTCGGAGGCTTCCTCTTCCTCAGCCTTGCCCTTCTTGATCACTTCGGGCTCGGTCGGAGCGGCTGCGAGGGCTTCTTCCTCGGCCGGTTTCTCCTCCTCCACCGCACGCGGCGTGACCACGTGGCAGATGACGGAGTGGGGGTCCTGCAAAAATTCCACGCGGTCGCCCACGAGCGCCTTGAGGTCCTGGATGCGGACACTCTGCCCGAGCGCCAGGGATCCCACGTCCACGGTGATGCGCGCCGGAATGTCGAGCGGGAGGCATTCGACTTCGACCTCGCGCAACACCTGCTCCAGCATTCCGCCCTGCAGCTTGACCCCGGGCGCTTCGCCGGAGAGAACCACGGAAACGGAAACCTGCAGCTTGCGGTCCATGGCGATGCGGTGAAAATCGAGGTGCAGCAAGGCCCACTTGACCGGCTCGCGCTGCGTTTCGACGATCATGGCCGGGGTGCTCTCGCCGCCCTCGACGCGCAGCTCGAAAATTTCGTTCTGCCCGGACCGGAGAAGGCTGCGGAGCTGCTTCAAATTGACCGACAGCGGCAGGGAGTCCTTCCCGGCGCCGTAGAGGACAGCGGGGACGCGGCCCCCGGCGCGGAGACGCCGCATTTCATTCTTTCCCCGCGAGCTTCTCGGCGCGGCTTCGATGAGCTGCCGTTGCATTGTTTCCCGCATCGCTTCTGGCATGGCTTCCTGCTTCTCTCCCTTTCCTCCCGCTCAGATGAACAGCGTGCTGACGGAGGTCTCCTCGTGAATGGACTGGATGGCTCGCGCCAGCAGCGGGGCAACGCTCAGAACTTTGATGCGGCCGCACCCGCGGGCCTCCTCGGAGATGGGAATGGAATTCGTTACAACCACCTGTTCAATCTTGGACTGGCAAATCCGCGGCACGGCCTTTCCGGAAAGCACCGGGTGCGTGCAGCAGGCGTACACCGACTGCGCACCGTGCGCGTACAACGCATCGATAGTCTTTACCAGCGTCCCCGCCGTGTCAATCATGTCGTCCACGATGATCGCCGTGCGTCCTTCCACGTCGCCGATCACATGCATGATCTCGGCTTCGTTCACTTCCGTGCGCCGCTTGTCCATGATCGCGAGCGCGCAGTCCATCTTCTTGGCAAAAAACCGGGCCCGCTCCACGCCGCCGGCATCCGGGGCCACGACCGTCAGGTTCGGCAGCTCCAGCGTCTGGAAATACTCGACCAGCACGGGAGCCGCGAAAAAGTGGTCCACCGGGATTTCGAAAAATCCCTGGATCTGCGGTGTGTGCAAATCCATCGTCAGGGCGCGGTGCGCCCCCGCCGTCGTGAGCAAATCCGCCACCAGCTTGGCCGAGATCGGAACGCGCGGCCGGTCTTTGCGGTCCTGGCGCGAGTACCCATAGTAGGGCATCACCGGCGTGATCCGCCGCGCCGAAGCCCGCTTGAACGCATCCATCATCAGCAGCAGCTCCATCAGATGGCTGTCCACGGGCTGGCACGTCGGCTGCACCACGAACACGTCCGCGCCGCGAACGTTCTCCAGCACCTGGACGCGCGCCTCGCCGTCGCTGAAGCGGGTCACTTCACTGCGTCCCAGCGGAATCTTCAGGCAGCGGCAAATTTCCTGCGCCAGGGCAGGATTCGCCGATCCGCAAAATACCTTGAGGCGGTCTCGATCCATGTCAGCTCAGGCTGGCTCAAAAAACCTCAGTCTCGTCTGCTGTTCCTTGGAATTCCATCCGCGGAAGTGGCGCCGCTTTCGGGCATCCGGCCCGAAAACTCCCCTCACTCTGCCCAAGGCAGTCTGTGGTTTCGCCGCAAGCCCCCCAACGAAAAACCTATTGTAAGGAATCCACAGGGGGAAAGCAAGGGCGAGCATTTGCGGCAGCTTGGGACTGAGGTTCTCGTCGAAAAGGAGTTTCACGCTACGGAGTTCGAAACGCGGCGTTCCCGCGCGGCTGCGAAGGCCAGGCAGGCCCGGATATCGTCGCGCGTGAGGGCCGGAAAGTCAGCCAGAACCTCGTCCTCGCTCATCCCGCCTGCGAGGTACTCCAGCACATCGTACACGGTGATGCGAGTTCCCCGGATACAGGGTTTTCCACTCCGGACCTCCGGATCGACCGTAATTCGCTCTTGCCAGTTCATGGTTGGATTGTATCACGGCCTAACTGCCCGAGACATTGATCTTAAAACGGAATATCGTCGTCGGTGATCTCCTGGGAGGCGGGCTCGCCGAAGTCGTCGGTGGAAGAGCTGGCGGCGCGAGCGGGCCGGGCGGTTGGAGCCGACCGCGCGGGCGCATCTCCTCCCTCGTCCCCTCGTCCGCCCAGGAGCACTACTTCGTCGGCGACGATCTCATAGGAGGTCCGCTGTTTCCCTTCGCGGTCTTCCCACTTCCGGCTGCTGATTCGGCCCTCGATGTAGGCCTGGCGGCCTTTCTTCAGGTATTGCGCGGCGATTTCTCCGAGCTTTCCCCAGGCGACCACGTTGTGCCATTCGGTCTCGTCCTTCAATTCTCCGCTCTTGTCCTTATACTTCCGGCTCGTAGCCAAGCTGAACTTGGCTACCGATTGCCCAGAGGGCAGATAGCTCAACTCAGGGTCCTTGCCCAGGTTTCCCAGCAGAATCACCTTGTTGACGCCTCTTGCCATCGTGCAATCTCCTTTCCGGATGTCACCTGGACACGATTTCTCTTGTGCCGCTCCCGCTTGACGCCCCGAATTATACCGCAACGCGAAAACGGTTACTATCGAATCCGTATATTGGTAGTGGTGCAGCTGCACCACTACCCGTATATTGGGTGTCTGTCTCAGTTTGAAATCTTCGCCCCCTAAAGGGGGCTTGTTTGCGATAGCCGCACGAGGACCCAGGCGTGAACGCCTGGGCTAGAGAAAAGGGAACAATCCTGCCGATTCAAACTGAGCCACTCGCCATTCTCCCAGCGGTGATCGAGTATTGACACGGGAAGAGGCTACGGCACAGAATACACTCCCGGCCCGCTGTTCAAAGGGCGTTAAGCGATCAGAACGACTTCCGCACCGGGAGAAGCAACAGCCATGGCAGAGACCTGCGGGCAGACATTCGACATCGGCGATCCCCTGCCGGAGGAGTACCACGATCTGCTCGTCCGCATGCTGGCGCACGAGGGCGAGCGCACCGGCAACCGCAGCTTCATGGTGTTTTTCGAGAGCGTCCTCGACAACGCCGCCAAATACGCCCCGCACGACGAGGCGAAGCTCACCATGGCCAGCTACGTCGCCGAGGAGATGAAGCATTGCATCATGTTTCACCGCCTCATCATGGAAGTGGACAAGAGCCTCGTGTTCAAGGACACGCCGTTCGCGCACTACGCTTTCCATATTCCGCGCGACTCCTGGACCGACATGAACTGGTTCAACTTTTTCCTCGACCTGAACGGCGCGTTCCACGCGGGCGAGTGGCGGCATTCGAGCTACCTGCCGCTGCGGCGCATCGCCCCGACCATCGAGCGGGACGAGTTCGGCCACTCGAACATCGGCTACCGATTTTTGGAGGAAACCTGCCGGAGCCCCGAGGGCAAGGCGGAGGCGCAGGAGAAGCTTTACACCTGGTATCCGGCGGCGCTCGACACCTTCGGGACCTCCACGTCGAAGCGCAATCCCCGCTACATCTATTGGGGCTTGAAGATCATGTCGAACGAGGAGCTGCGCCAGAACTACAAGCGCTACGCCGACGAAAAGATTCGCTCGCTCGGCCTCACCGTCCCGGACGAGTTTGCCAACCGGCGGTTCTTATGAAGTTGACGGAGGCGGATTCGTCAGGGCACGGCTTCACAGGCTGCTGAAAAAATACTTTTCGCGGTCATTCTGAGCGAAGCGAAGAACCTGCTTGTCCATACCTCAGCCGCTGAAAC
>Ga0326597_10011326_pt1 | contig 11833 bp, 10 predicted proteins | sample RVTome_12_FD_203789 | JGI IMG/M metagenome (GOLD analysis project Ga0326597, IMG submission 203789) | Soil microbial communities from uranium-contaminated site in the Upper Colorado River Basin, Wyoming, United States - RVT100D185 | ecosystem: Environmental > Terrestrial > Soil > Contaminated >...
CCTACGTCGACATGTGCTCGAAGCTGCCGCTGGTCGACCCGGCGAAGATCACCGTGCCTACGCTCCTCCTGCGCGGGCAATACGATGGAATAGCCGGCATCGACGACCTGTTCGAGTTCTTCAAGCGCCTGCCCAATCCCGACAAGCAGTTCACGGTGATGGCCGGCATTTCGCACGCGAGCTTCCAGCAGAAGAACTACCTGACCGTCTACCACCTCCTGCACGCCTTCTTCACCCAACCCGAACCGGTGTACCTATGACACGCCTCGCCGCCGTACTCGCAGCACTTCTGTGGTCGGTCCAAGCCGCCGCCCAGGCCTGGCCCGCGAAGCCCGTGCGCATCGTGGTGCCGCTCGGAGCCGGCGGCTTCGCCGACGTGCCGGCGAGAATCCTGGCGCCGAAGCTCGGCCTCCAGCTCGGCGGCACCGTGTTCGTCGAGAACCGGCCGGGCGCCGGCAGCACCATCGGCGCCGACCACGTCGCCAAGGCGGAGCCCGACGGGCACACGCTGCTGTTCACCGCGACGCCGCACGTCATCAGCGCCTGGCTCTACAAGAAACTGCAGTACGACGCGCTGCAGTCCTTCGTGCCGGTGGCGCTGATCGCCTCGGGGCCGTACGTGCTCGTCGTGCATCCGGACCTGCAGGTGAATTCCGTGGCCGAGCTGATTGCCGCGGCGAAGGCGCAGCCGGGCAAAATCGACTACGCCAGCTCCGGCAATGGCAGCGCGCAGCACCTCGTGACGGCGCTCTTCGCCAGCGCGGCCGGCATCGACATCAATCACGTTCCGTACAAGGGCAGCGGCCAGGCGATGCAGGATGTCCTCGGCGGGCGCGTCAAGGTGCACTTCGCCGGCGTTCCGAACGTCATCAACCACGTGCGCGGCGGGAAGCTGCGCGCGCTCGGGGTCACGACCACGCGGCGCTGGCCCGAGATGCCGGACGTGCCGACGATCGCCGAGGCGGGCGTCGCCGGCTACGAGGCGACGTTGTGGCTGTGCCTGCTCGCCCCCGCGGGCACGCCGGAACCGATCGTCGCGCGTGTGTCGGTGGAGATCGGCAAGGCGCTGCAGGACGCGGAAGTGCTCAAGCAGCTGCGCAACGCCGGCATCGCCCCGAGCTACCTCGGCCCGCAGGAGTTCGGCGCCTTCATGCGCGCCGAGCACGAGAAGTGGGGCCGCGTGGTGCGCGCCACCGGCGCCACCATCAACTGAGCTGGCCCGGCGCTAGCCGGGCGTCAGCTTGCGCAGCACGTGGCGGCGGTTGCGCGTGTACGGACGCACCTGCGAGGGCCAGCGCCCGGCCTCGACCGCTCTTGCCCAGGCGTCGCTCGTCAGCACCTCGGCGCTTTCCAGTTCGTAATAGGCGCTGTAGCGCGGCTCGCCCTCGGCGAGGATGCGCTTCTTCTCGCCGCCGATTGACATGGTGAGCGGTACGCTCACCGCGCGGCGCACCGACAGCACGCCCGGCACCTTGAGCAGCTCCGGCACGTGCTCCTGGTCGTAGACCTCGTTGAAAAGGGCCTCCTTTTCCGGCTCGACGTCCATGCTGGCGATGAACAGGTACTTCGCTTTGCCCGGCATCGTGATCCTCCCTGAAGTTCGGCGGCCCGCGAGGGCCTGCGGCGCACAAGTCTAACCGCTCGACGCGTAAACTTCCCCCCGAGGACGAGCCTTGCACAGGACCCCGCTTCATTCCGCGCACTGCGCAGCCGGCGCCCGGCTGGTCGATTTCGCGGGCTGGGACATGCCGCTGCACTACGGCTCGCAGCTCGAGGAGCACCATGCGGTGCGGCGCGACGCGGGCATGTTCGACACCTCGCACATGCTGGCGATCGACGTCGAAGGCGCCGGCGCGCGCGAGTTCCTGCGCGGTGCGCTCGCCAACGACGTCGCGCGCCTGCGCGAGCCCGGCAAGGCGCTCTATTCGTGCCTGCTGAACGAGGCGGGCGGCGTGCTCGACGACCTGATCGTCTATTTCCTGCGCGACGACCTGTACCGCGTGATCGTCAATGCCGGAACCGCCGAAAAAGACATGCACTGGCTGGAAAGTCTGTGCGCGACGGGTATCACGCTGCGGCCGCGGCGTGACTTCGCCATGATCGCGGTGCAGGGGCCGCAGGCGCGTGCGAAGTCGTTCCAAGCTTTGCCCGGATTGCGTGCCGTGGCCGAGCTGCTCGGCGCGTTCTTCGGCGTGCAGGCGAACGACGCTTTCATCGCGCGCACCGGCTACACGGGCGAGGACGGTTTCGAGCTGCTGGTCCCGGCGCCGCAGGCCATGGCAACCTGGCAACGTCTGGCTGACGCGGGCGTGCGGCCGTGCGGGCTCGGCGCGCGCGACACACTGCGGCTGGAAGCGGGCATGAACCTCTACGGCCAGGACATGGACGAGTCGGTGACGCCGCTCGAATCGGGCCTCGCCTGGAGCGTCGCGCTCGAGGGCGCGCGCGATTTCGTCGGCAAGACGGCGCTGCTCGCGCAACAGCCCGCGCGCGTGCTCACCGGCCTCGTGCTGTCCGGCGGCGGCGTGCTGCGCGGCCACCAGAAAGTGCACACCGCGCTCGGCGACGGCGAGATCACGAGCGGCGGCTTCGCGCCCACGCTCGGCAAGTCGATCGCCCTCGCGCGCCTGCCTGCCGGGACCGCGCCGGGCACTACGGTGCAGGTGGAGGTGCGCGAGCGCAAGCTCGACGCGCGGGTGGTCCGGCCGCCGTTCGTGCGCCGCGGCAAGTCCCTCCTCCCGAATTCCTGAAGCGGAGCGTCGCATGAAGCATCCCGACAATCTGAAATACACCGAAACGCACGAATGGATCCGCGCCGAGCCGGACGGCACGCTCACCGTGGGCATCACCGATCACGCTCAGGACGCGCTCGGCGACCTGGTGTTCATCGAGCTGCCCGAACTCGGACGCAAGCTGGCGGCCGAAGAGGCCTGCGCCGTGGTCGAGTCGGTAAAGGCCGCGTCCGACGTCTATGCGCCGGTCGCGGGCGAAGTGGTGGCGGTGAACGGCGCCGTGGCCGATGCCCCGGGCGATCTGAACAAGGATCCCTATGCGTCGTGGCTGTTCCGCATCAAGCCCGCGGCCGGTTCCGAGCCCGCCGGGCTGCTCGATGCAGCGGCCTACGAAAAAGGCCTTGCCTGACATGAGCTTCGAGGCACTCCTGCACCGCGACGCGTTCCACGCGCGCCACATCGGGCCGAACGCAGCCGAGGAGCGCGAGATGCTCGCCGTGCTCGGCGCCGCCACGCGCGCCCAGCTGGTGGCGCAGGCGATGCCCGCCGCCATCCGCCAGCGCGAGCCGCTCGAATTGCCCGGGCCCCTGGATGAAGCCGGGGCGCTCGCCGAGCTGCGCGCCATCGCGGCGCAGAACCAGGTCTGGCGCACCTACATCGGCACCGGCTATTCAGCCTGCCACACGCCGCAGGTGATCCAGAGGAACGTGCTCGAGAACCCCGGCTGGTACACCGCGTATACGCCCTACCAGGCCGAGATCTCGCAGGGCCGGCTCGAAGTGCTGCTCGCCTTCCAGCAGATGGTGATCGACCTCACGGGGCTGCCGATGGCGAACGCGTCGCTGCTCGACGAGGCGACCGCCGCGGGCGAAGCGATGACGCTGATCCGGCGCGCCTCCAAGTCGAAAGCGGGCGCCTTCTTCGTGGACGCGGCCTGCCACCCCCAGGTGATCGCGGTGATCCGCACGCGCGCCAAGTGGCTCGGCATCCCGGTCGTGATTGGCGATGCGGCGAACGCCCTTGATGCCGCCGCGGTTTTCGGCGCCCACCTGCAGTATCCCGACACCCATGGCGCGGTGCGCGACTGGTCCGGGCTGATCGCGCGCGTGCATGAGAAGCAGGGTCTCGTGTCCATGGGCGCCGATCCGCTCGCGCTCGTGCTCCTCGAGTCGCCCGGCGCGCTGGGCGCTGACGTCGCGGTCGGCTCGGCGCAGCGCTTTGGCGTGCCCCTCGGCTACGGCGGCCCGCACGCCGGATTCATGGCGGCGCGCGAGCCGCTCGTGCGCCAGATGCCGGGACGCATCATCGGCGTGAGCAAGGACGCGGCCGGGCGCACCGCCTACCGCATGGCGCTGCAGACGCGCGAGCAGCACATCCGGCGCGAAAAGGCGACCAGCAACATCTGCACCTCGCAGGTGCTGCTTGCCAACATCGCCGCGCTTTACGCCGCCTGGCACGGCCCGCAGGGATTGAAGCGCATCGCGCTGCGCTGCCACGCGCTCGCGCGGCTGCTCGCACAGACGATGGCGCCTGAATCGAGCGCATTCTTCGACACGCTGAGCTTTGCGGTGGGCGCCGCGCAGCGCGACATCCGCGCGCGCGCCGACCAGAAGCAGGTCAACCTGCGCTGGATCGGCGAGGCGCGCGTCGGCGTGAGCGTGGACGAGACCACGACCCTCGAGGACATCGCCGATCTTGCCTGGGTGCTCACCGGGAAGGACTGCGGCATTGCCGCGCGCGCCCGCGCGCTCGGCGCGGAGCCCGAGGCGATCCCGCCGGCGCTGCGGCGCGCGGACGCCGTGCTCGCGCACCCGGTGTTCAATCGCTACCGCAGCGAGAGCGAGATGATGCGCTACCTCAAGCGGCTGGAGAACCGCGACTACTCGCTCGCGCAGGGCATGATCCCGCTCGGTTCCTGCACCATGAAGCTGAACGCCGCCGCCGAGATGGCGCCGGTGTCGTGGCGCCAGTTCGCCGCGTTGCATCCGTTCGCTCCCGTCGCGCAGGCCGCGGGCTACGCGCGCGTGCTCGGCGACGTGTCCGCGGCCCTGAGCGCGATCACCGGCCTGCCGACGATCACGATGCAACCGAACTCGGGCGCGAACGGCGAGTACGCCGGGCTGGTCACGATCCGCAACTACCACGCCGCGCGCGGCGAAGCGAGGCGCGACGTGTGCCTCATCCCGTCCTCGGCGCACGGCACCAACCCGGCCTCGGCGCATCTGGCCGGGCTCAGGGTCGTCGTGGTGGCCTGCGATGGGCAAGGCAACGTCGAACTCGCGGACCTCGAAGCCAAAGTGGCGCAGCACGCCGAGCGCCTGGCGGCGCTGATGGTCACCTACCCTTCCACGCACGGCGTGTTCGAGGCCGACATCCGCACGATCTGCGAGCGCGTGCACGCCGCGGGCGGCCAGGTATACATGGACGGCGCGAATCTCAACGCCCTCGCCGGGCTCGCGCGGCCCACCGACCTCGGCGCCGACGTCTGCCACATCAATCTGCACAAGACCTTCTGCATCCCGCACGGCGGCGGCGGGCCCGGCATGGGGCCGATCGGCGTCGCCGCCCACCTCGCGCCGCACCTGCCGACGCACCCCCTCGCGCCGGCGCCGGGCTGCGGCACGGAAAACGGCACGGTGGGCGCCTCGCCGCACGGCAGCCCGCTCATCGTCACCATCTCGTGGATGTACCTGCGCATGATGGGCGCCGAGGGCATCCGCGCCGCGAGCGAGACCGCGATCCTGTCGGCGAACTACATCGCCGCACGGCTTGCACGTCACTTTCCCGTGCTCTACTCGGGCGCGGCCGGACGCGTCGCGCACGAATGCATCCTCGACCTGCGCGAACTGAAGGACGCGTACGGCGTGACCGCCGAGGACGTCGCCAAGCGCCTCATGGACTACGGCTTTCACGCGCCGACGCTCTCGTTCCCGGTCGCCGACACCCTGATGGTCGAGCCCACCGAAAGCGAATCAAAGGCCGAGCTCGATCGCTTCTGCGACGCGATGATCGCGATCCACGGCGAGTTGCAGCGAATCAGGCGCGGCGAATGGAGCGCGCAGGACAATCCGCTGCGCAATGCGCCGCACACCGCCGAGGAGCTGGCGGGCGACTGGCGGCACCCGTACTCGCGCGAAGTGGCGGCCTATCCGCTGCCGGCGCTGCGCGCGCACAAGTACTGGCCGCCGGTGAAGCGCCTGGACCAGGTGTACGGCGACCGCAATTTCTCCTGCACCCTGCCGACAGCCGCGACATGAAAATCACCGCCCTCGAAACGCTGCGCCTGGACGAGTTTCCGAATCTCCTTTGGGTCCAGGTGCACACCGACCAGGGCCTCATCGGGCTGGGCGAGACCTTCTACGGCCCCGATTCGGCCGAAGGCCACATCCACAGCATCATCGCGGCGTACCTGCTCGGCCGCGATCCGCTGCTCATCGACCGGCACCACGCGAACCTCATCGGCTACGTCGGCTTCAACGGCTCGAGCGCCGAACAGCGCGGCCGCTCCGCCGTCGATATCGCGCTCTGGGATCTCTGGGGCCAGGCCTGCAACCAGCCCATTCACCAGCTCCTGGGCGGCGCGGTGCGCGACGACATCCGCGTCTACAACACTTGCGCCGGCTACCGCTACGTGCGCTCGAAGCCCGTGCAGGGCACCGCGAACTTCGGGCTCGGGCAGGCCGAAGGCCCGTACGAGGATCTCGACGCTTTCCTGAACCACGCCGACGAGCTCGCGCAGAGCCTGCTCGAGATGGGCATCACCGGCATGAAGATCTGGCCGTTCGATTTCGCCGCCGAAGCCTCGAACGGCGCCTACATTTCCGCGCCCGACCTGGAAAAGGCGCTGGCGCCCTTCGCCAAGATCCGCCACGCCGTCGGCAACCGGATCGACGTGATGTGCGAGCTGCATGCGCTGTGGAACCTGCCCGCCGCCAAGGGCATCGTACGTGCGCTCGTGCCGTATGCGCCGCTGTGGATCGAGGACCCGGTGTTCATGGACCAGTTGGAAAGCCTCGGCGAGCTGCAGGCCGGCACGCACCAGATGATCGCCACCGGCGAAACGCTGGGCGGGCGCGCGCAATACAAGGATCTCCTGCAGCGCCACGGCGCCGGCATGGCGATCCTGGACATCGCCTGGTGCGGCGGCATCTCGGAGGCGCGCAAGATCGCGGCGATGGCGGAAGCCTGGCACGCGAGCGTCGCCTTCCACGACTGCACCGGCCCGGTCGTGCTCGCCGCCTCCACGCACCTCGCGCTGAACGCGCGCAACTGCTTCATCCAGGAGATCGTGCGCGCCTTCTATTACGGCTGGTACGGCGAGCTGGTGAGCGCCCTGCCGCCGATCGCGAACGGCCGCATCGGCGCGCCGCCCGGACCCGGCCTGGGCTTGCAGCTCAACGCGGAGCGCTTCAAGGCGAAAGACGCGCGCCGGCGAGTGAGCCGGTAGCAGGAAAAAGGACCCGAATCGAGTCCTTTTTCACTTGCTGCGGTTACGACAGCCGCTAATTGACGGTCAGGGTCGCGGCGGCCGGCTCGGCGTTCGTGCCGTTGCTGGTCTGCAATGCGCCGGCAGGCAGCGTATTGACGAAGGTGCCTGCGGCCGGCGCGGTCACTTTCGCCGTCAGCGTACAAGAGGCGTTGGCCGGGATCTCGCCTTCCGCCTCCAAGCCCACCTTCGAGGGGCCCTCAATGAACCACCCCGACAAGAGCGAGATGCCGGCAGTGAGCGTCTCGGTACAGTTGGTGACGAGGGTGCCGGGGACCACCATCAGGCCGCTGGGCAATGTGTCGATGAACCGCGCGGTAAAGCTGGCGGGCGTGTCGTTGGCGTTGCTGAAGGTAATGGTGAGCTTCGAGACCTCGCCCGCACTGATGGTGTCCGGACTGAAGGTCTTGTCGAGCGTGACGGACGTTCCCGACGATGCGCCGCAGACGGGGGCGTTGATGATGTTGGAATCCAGCGTCACTGCGCCATTTCGCGCCAGAGCTCTACCGGACAGCGTTGCGTTGGTTTGGAGGGCGATGCTCGTGAGCGCGTAAATATTCCCGACGAACGAAGTGTTTGTACCGACAGTCGCGGAGCTGCCGATCTGCCAGAAGACGTTGCATGGGTCAGCGCCATTGGTCAGCAGCACGGACGAGCTGCTCGCGGTAGTGAGCGTGCTCACTGCCTTGAACACCCAGACCGCACCGGGGACGCCCTCGGCGTCGAGCGTGAGCGCTCCCGTCAACTGAAGCCCGGAGGTAGAACAATAGACGCCCGGCACGAGCGTCTTGCCGCCGAGATCCTGACCAGTCACGTCGGAAGTACACGGCTGGCCTGCCAGATCAAGATACGCAGTGGTGGTGTCGCTCTGAGCCTGCTGCGCCACCGCATCGGCTGCATGCGTCTCTCCGATCACGAGGCCGGGAGGAAAACCGGTGATCGCCGAGCCCGGGCTGACACCCATGTTTCCCGTGATCTCGCTCGGACCGGTATTAGTCACCGTCTGGCCACCCAGCACGGCGAAGCTCTGCTCCGTGCCCACCGTTGGCGCGGCTGCGGCTGAAAGCCTATTGTTGGCTGAGTCCGTAGTCTGATCTTCGCCGCCGCCGCACCCCGCCACGAGCAGCACGGCCGGTAGCAACGTCGCAAACCACATCTTCGTGACTCTCATCGCGATCTCCAAGAGCATGCACCGTCGGATTTCCCCTGAACCAGCTCGGTCGTGACCGGCGGCTCGGGTCGGGGGAAACACTTCCCGCACATCGCGCGCTTCGGTTGCGGAGGTGTGCGAACTGGTGTGCAAGGTAGGCGCGGCGACGGCGCTGGTCTGTTCGCTGCCGAACGTCCAGCATGTGGGGACCGGGCGAGGTCTTGCGGCGCTTAGTGCGCCAGCGCACTTACAACGGCCAGGCGGTGCTTCAAGTCAACGAGCGTGCGGCAGGCGCGCGGGTTCGCGGGTCCGGTACACGAAGTTCGGCTGCACCGCCAGGATGCGCGCGTTGTTCCCGCGAAGCTCCTCCATCCTCGCCGGCCCCGGGTCTTCGGTGAGGGTCACGAGAAAGACGTTGTGACCCAGGTCCTGGATGCCCTTGATCCCGAACCGCCCATAGAGCTCGACGATGGATTTGACGCTGCCGCGCGCCGCGAGGGTGACGAGGTACTCTCCCGGCACTCTCGTTTGCTGAGCCCGGGCTGCCGGGGCCGCCGCCGGATTGCCCGGCGCAGCGCCGCTGCAGGCCGATACGGCGGTAGCACCCGCCAGGGTTACGGCCAGCGCGATGTGGCGTATGCCGACGTTCACGTCACCACTTCTATCGCACCGTGGCCGTTACTCCCGTGGGCGCGTTGAGGTACGCCAGGGACGACATGACATCGGCGGCCTTGCCACTCGAAGTCGTGCCGGCGAGCGCGGGAACGGGTCTGCCGCCGCTCTTGATGGCGTTGACGGTATCGAGGTACGTGTACTGCGGGTTGAAGGCGCGCAGCATCGCGGCGAGTCCCGCGACCTCGGGCGCGGCCATGGAGGTGCCGTGGATGGTGTTGTAGCTGGTGTTGCTCGACGCCGCGCCGACCCAGGTGCTCAGGATATTGGTGCCCGGGGCCCCGACATCCACGCTGGCGGCGCCCCGGTTCGAGAAGCTCGCCAGCGCGTAGTTCTGGTCGAGCGCGGCGACGCAAACCAGGTTCGACTGGGTGAAGTTGCAGGGATAACGGGCGCCGCCGGCGGCGTCGTTGTCGTTGGCCTCGTTGCCCGCCGCCGTCACCACCACGGCGTCGCTGTCCTGCGCGTTGGTGATGGCGTCGCTGAGGAGCGGGTCGAAGGACCCGCCACCGACGAAGCTCATGTTGATCACCCTGGCGCCATTGGCGACGGCGAAGCCGACGCCCTGGACGACGGTCGCCGTCGTCGCGCTGCCCGCGGCATCCAGCACGCGCACCGCCATGATGCGGGCCCGCTGGCACACGCCGGTGGTGCCCGTGCCGTTGTTACCCACGGCGCCGATGATGCCGGCGACGTGCGTGCCGTGGCCATTGGGATCCATCGGGTCGTTGTCATCGTCGACAAAGTCATGACCGTGGTTCGGAAAACTCGAGCCGCCATTCCACATGTTGGTGGCGAGGTCTTCGTGCGTGTGGTTGACGCCGGAATCGAGCACCGCCACCACGACGCTGCTGCAATCGGTGATGTGATCCCAGGCCGGCTCGATATTCATGTCGTCGCCCGCGGTGCCGGCGTCGGGCGCATAAGTGCCGGTGGCGACGCTCTGTCCGGTGTTCCTGAACGCCCAGAGCTGGCCGTACTGGATGTCGTTCGGCAACGCGGCGGCGCGATAGATGTAATTGGGCTGCGCGTACTCGATGTCCGGATCGTCTCGATAGGCCGTGAGCGCCGTCTCCACCGTCTGGCCGGCAGCGACCCTGACCTGCGCCCAGCCGGGCAGCTTCAGGTTCGCAAGGACGGCGTGCCCCCGCGCCGCCATGCCCGCGCTGCGCGCCTGCATGCCGGCCATGGGTTTGAACTTCACGAGCACTTCGCCCGGCACGTACTGCGAGGCGGCGGCGCCGGGCGCGGTGGGCGGTGCAAGCGGCGCAGCCGCAACCTGAGCGTACAGCGTCAAGGCAACGCCGACGAGCGCGGCCAGGGCCATCGAGCGTAACGGTGCTTTCATGAGAGTCTCCTGCCTGCGTCAGGGTAGGATCAGGGTGAACGGCGGCGAGGGTTCGCTGAGGCTGCCGGTGCTGCCGCCTCGCGCATCGAGCGCCGCAAAGGCGCTCACGGTCACGGTGTAAGTCCCCGTCCGCAATGTCGTAACGATGGACGTCGGTGCCGTGAGTCCGGAGGTGAAGGGCGCGTCGATCGGCGGCTGGCCGCTGATCGCGACGCGGTAGCCGCCGCCCGCGCTGTTGACCCCCTTTTCGTGGCTGGGCGTCCAGGCCAGCGTAACGGTGTGGTTCGTCGCCGGTGCGGAACCTGATCCGCCGCCGCCGCCGCAGGCTGAAAGAGCAACCACGCATAGGGCTGCAGCGGCAAGCCGGCGAGGCAGGGATGAAAGTCTCATCAGGGTCTTGCCCCGGTACTGCGGACGCGTTCGGCGCGAGATCAGTGCTACGGGGCAATAGCCACGATCCTCCAGCGTCGCCATGGTTTCCGTTCGCCTGCGTACACACCCGGAAATAAGAAAGGACCCGATCGGGGTCATTTTCCGCATACCGCGCGTAAGGTATTTACCTCATGGCGCTCCGGCTGCCCGCCCCGGCAGCACGTCCCTCAGTTCTTCGCGCGCCGCGCGCAGCGTCTTCTCGGTCGTCGGCCAGTCGATGCAGGCGTCGGTGATCGAGACGCCGTAGCGCAGCTGCGCGCGCGCGGCGAGCGGCTGATTGCCCCACGCGAGGTTCGATTCGAGCATCAGGCCGACGATGGAGCGGTTGCCTTCCAGTACCTGGTGCACGCAATCGGCGAGCACCAGCGGCTGGCGCGCCGGATCCTTCCCCGAATTGCCGTGGCTGCAATCGACGACGATGTTGCGCGCGAGTCCGGCGCGCGCCAGCTCCTTCTCGGCGAGCGCGATGCTCACCGAGTCGTAGTTGGCCGCGGTTCCGCCGCGCAGCACGATGTGCGCGTGGCGGTTGCCGCGCGTGTGCGTCACCGCGCAGCGTCCCGCGGCGTCGATGCCGAGGAAGGCGTGCGGCCGCGACACGGCGGCGAGGGCATTCAGCGCCACCCCGCGATTGCCGTCGGTGCCGTTCTTGATGCCGACCGGCATCGACAGGCCGCTCGCCATCTCGCGGTGCGTCTGCGATTCGGTGGTGCGCGCGCCGATCGCGCTCCAGGCGATGAGGTCCGAGAGGTACTGCGGCGTGATCGGATCCAGCGCCTCGGTGGCGCAGGCGAGGCCCAGGTCGTTGAGATCGATGAGCAGCCCGCGCGCCAGACGCAAGCCCTTCTCGATGTGGAAGCTGTCGTCGAGATCGGGGTCGTTGACGAGGCCCTTCCAGCCGGTGGTGGTGCGCGGCTTCTCGAAGTACACGCGCATCACGAGGAACAGCGTGCCGGCGAGCTCGGTCGCGAGTGCGGCGAGGCGCCGGCCGTAATCGCGCGCGGCCTCCGGATCGT
>Ga0326597_10011327_pt1 | contig 11833 bp, 18 predicted proteins | sample RVTome_12_FD_203789 | JGI IMG/M metagenome (GOLD analysis project Ga0326597, IMG submission 203789) | Soil microbial communities from uranium-contaminated site in the Upper Colorado River Basin, Wyoming, United States - RVT100D185 | ecosystem: Environmental > Terrestrial > Soil > Contaminated >...
TAACACTGGTCTCCATGGCCTTGGCCAATGCCATCCCCTTGTCCTCAGTCTGGCGCAAGAGTATCCCCTGGAGCCTTTGAGCTTCAATAATACCGTAGAGAGATGCCAAGACTAAAAGCAACAGACCCGATGCCATAAAGTGGCGAGGTAGAAAAACTTTTTTCATAGACGTGAGCATTATAGCCACCGCTGCGCGGCAAAACGCAACAACCCCCAGGGCCGGTTGGTCCCAGGGGTCGTTCGCGGTTTTACTGCTCTGGCTGCTGCAAGACTTGCTCTGCCAGAGTGATAGATCTTGCCGATTATCTACTCGCTGTTTGAGCGGTGCCGATCAGCACTTCGACGCGGCGATCGAGCTGCCAGCAAGGCTCACTGGGTTGATTGCACTTGGGCTGCGACTCACCGAAGGCGCCTGTGTGGATACTGTCAGCGGACACTCCGGCATTGACTAGCGCATCACGAATGCCGTTGACACGACGCTCACTTAGGCCTTGGTTATACGGGTCGGTGCCGCGCGGATCGGTGTGGCCGTCGATGCCCACCCGGGCGGTCGGATTCTTCTTCAAATAGGCGGCGATGTCAGAGACATGAGTCATCTCGTTAGAGCGAATGGCCGACTTATCGAAATCGAACAGAAAATCCCTGAACGAGGACCACTCCTTTGCTGCCGCGGTTTGCGCTCCCGCCACTCCGGCTGGACCCTGCGCACCCCTCGGGCCGGCTGGGCCCATCGGACCAGCTGGGCCGTTTGACCCGGCAAAGCCGAAATCGCTGCAATACTCGCTCACCGTGCCGAACTGATCGACGCAAACATTGCGTGTATCACCCGCGGCGTTTTTCAGATCCATGGAATACTCTACCGAGTATAACACTATGGGCCGTGCGGGAGAACCGCTGGCCGTCTGGTAGCACATGGTGTTATAGCCACCGCCATAACCGGCGGGCCGTACGACTTTAAAGCCACTCATGTTTTTGTCCGCAAATACTTGGGCTAAATCCCGCGCTTGGTTCTCGGTGATCTTATCCTTCGTAATCTTGGGTAGCGGACAAGGTGCACTGGACATTATTTCATGCGCCCTGGCGCTCGCAGCACGGTGTGATTCATTCGGCGCTTGAGCTAAACCCACACTCGACAGCGCCAAGATACCCGCTGCCGTGACCATCGGCGATAGAACTGATCTTGATCTTTTCATAACTTTCTTCCTCCACTAAATTTTTTGCTCTCGTCCATCTCTAGCGCAACTGTCGTGCCACCGATCGTCGCGAAGAAACATTTGGATTTCCGCATACTTTGCTTCGTCCGTCGCTAGAAAGAAGGCTAACGCTCGGCGAAAGCGTCGAGCGCTTCGACCAAAAGGTCGGGTGCGACTGCTTGGTTTTCGCTGACAGAAGAGTGGGCGAAGTGATACCGACGCTTTTTGCAATCTGCCAACTGTGAATCAATCTCATTGACGGCCTTTCCTGTGCGAGTCTCAACGAAAAAAGTATTTTGCAAGACTACGACTACTTTTCCTTCATTACACGAGCGAGATCCTTGAAAGAGGATCGTTGCAGCGACAAACGTCGGCCCGGCAGACTGTAAAAATAGGTTGCCAAAACTCTCAACTGCCGCTATTTGCTGCTGAGAGTGCATCTTTAACGCGGCCTTTAGGCCGACTGTTCTTCAAGCCGAAAGCCGATCTTAACGGTTACCTGGAATTCCTTGACTCGGTCTTTTTCAACCAGCCCTCTCATCTCTATCACTTCGAACCAATCGACGTGACGCAGTGACTGACGGGCTTTTGCCACGGCGTTTTGCGTGGCTTCGCCGAAACTGGTCTCCGAGCTGCCGACGATTTCCACTTTTTTGTAAGTTCGCTCCATATGGACCACGCCGGTTACGGCGTGGAACCATTAAATGGGGTTTCCAAACGGGGCAGCATCCCCTTTGCGATATTTTAATTGGCGCCGGGGTCAATACCCAGGCCGTGAAGTGGCTTCGTTTATTGGACGCGCGATCTGCGACACACGCTTTGCTTTTACGACAGTGAATCGTGTGGCATTTCAGACGGCAAAAGGCTGGGGACTTTTAGCCGAGCCTTTTCTGCTTCGAGTTCGTGGACCCGCTGTTCCAGATCGGCTACGGTATGATTGGCTTTTTTCATCGCGCGATCTTTTGCATACATAGTCAGCGTTGTCGAAACCGACCGAGCAAAGTAGAGAATCCATGCCATGAAGAGTCCGGCAAACAACGACCCGCCGATAACCAGGTACAAGGGAACATCATTCCAGACATATTCGTTCATTCGGATCGTAACGGGGCTAGTGTTTTGCATTCCAAAATAAGCGATCACCACCCCGGAAATAACTGCGACAAGTAATACTAACATATGTTTACAACCTTCTTTCTTTTGCGCCGAGCGGAATCTGAGGTTGAATCATCAGAGTCTATCGATGTTCATCCTGCGCTCACTCGGCAGATGTTGCTGTCTAATACTGAACCATCCTGAAAAACTTTATTGCGAAGCCTACGGGCTGACACAACCGATTCTCCGTTCCGCCTTTCCGTCGCGGCGGCGTGCCGTCGATTCCGAATGCTTCTCTTGTTAAGTGCGGCGAAATACCATACTACGTGCTGGGAATTCTCCAATCATTGCTCGAGCGAAGTTAACGGGGCGGAGAGAATCTCCACCGATGAACGACGGATTATCTTTTTCATTTCTCGGATTCGAGGTCTGTAGTGTTTCCGGTCGACGTCCGTGCCTATTCACGATCTGTTTAGGCCTGCTGCTTTTTCAGGGCTGTGCATTGCTGCAACGTCCGCCGGATACTGCCGCGCCTAGCGAAACTCCGGCGCAACCTGCAGCTTCCGAAAGTTCCGTCAGTGTTCAACCCGCGCCCAGCGAGCTTGTGCCCGTTCCACCGGCGGCGAAAAAAAGTCCCGCTGTGCCTGCGAAATTGCCACAAACCGGGGAAGCTTCATGGTATGGGGCGCAACATCAAGGAAAGCAGACGGCCAGCGGAACAATTTATGATCAAGCGGGGCTTACAGCCGCACACCCAAGCCTACCATTCGGTAGCAAGGTAAAGGTTACAAATCTAGCCAATGGCAAATCGGTGGAAGTAGAAATCACCGATCGAGGACCCTTTGCAGGAAATCGTATCATCGATCTATCGCAGGCGGCGGCAAAAGTTTTGGAGATGATAGATTCGGGCACCGCCACCGTTCGACTCGAACTGGCATCAGGCCAATAGGAAACGACACCTCACTCGCTTGCGATCAGTCGCGGAACTAGCCGCAGCGAAGCGGTGCTAGCGCGAGATACTACTCCCTACGACTGGGGATCCTTTTGTCGGGTCGCCGTCACGCCATGAACGATCGCGATGCCGACTAGACAGAGAACGCCCACGCCGATCCACTGCATCGGTACGTGGACCAGATTGGCGCCAATCGAAAGTCCGGCAATCAATATGATGTATCCTACTAGGTAAATTCCAAAAGACATTGGTAGCCCTCCTCGACTGCTAGTTCGATTAAATCCTTCCCGCAGCATTATTTCTGCCTGTCATCATACAACAAGAGACGGTGTTTGCTGTTCAATACGAGACAATTCGATCACAATTTTGCCCTGTGTGCGACGCCTAGATCCCGAAACGTTAAATTTCGAACTAACCAACGTTAGACTTTTTTCTGCTTCTCGAAAGATAGCAATGTGTTGGCGATCTCACGGCTCAGATCACCGAGGGTCTCACTCAACGCCTTGACGAAATCTTCGCTGGACAGAGATCCGGCGCGCCGCGTCAGTTGCGATCTTTGGCCAACCAATATTTTTTTGGTTCTGTCGATCACGCTCCAGCGAGCCGTGAGCCAAGCCTCCTGATTGCTGTTGCCGTCGAATTGGAGCACCTCTATTTTCACCTGATAATCCGGGGCGTCACTGCTCTGCCAGGGAACCTGGATCATTTGCGCGGGGTTAAGCAGATGGGAAATATTTTGTCCCAAAACGCGACTGAAGCTTTCGGCCAACGGCGCTGCCCAACGCTCGGTCTCGGAATAACTCAGCCGGTTTGCCGAAGTGCGCTTCGCGATCTGCTGGCGGTCGAGGTAACCAGGTAATTCAATGGGCACAAGGCCTACGGAAAAACTGGTTTTGATGCCGGCGGTGGCCCCGTTTGCCGCTAAGTCCATCTCGGGGAGAGCCCCAAGGATATAGAAATTTGACGGATCCGCTCTCGGGGCAAAGGCCGCGCAACCGCTAAACCACACCGACGCAGCGACGATCGCCAAAACCTGTTTCATCCGCCCGCTCATGGCTCCCTCTCGCTTTCCGGCTTGCCGAACAACAGTGCACTCGGATTCCGTTCCAAATAGTCAGCCATTAACCTGAGCGACCGCGCCGCCCCGGACAGCTCTTTCAAAGCTTTTGTCAATTCATAAGCGGTCGGCGAGTTAGGGTCGACGAAGCCGTCTACGTTTGTCACGGTGACCTGGATCTGCTTGACCGCTTCACGAACGTCAATGATCGTCTCTTTCAAATCCGCCGAGAGCGTGGCCACGCTGCGATCGAGAGTGCCGGCAACCTTTTGCACGCCGTCCGCGGCTTGACTAATTTTCAGCACGGTTTGATCAAGCGACCGGACGGCCGCGTGCAACTCCGGCTTATTGACTAATTGATTGACCCCGGCAAAGGCTTCACGCAGGTCTTTGTTTTTGGCAAGGCCGTCGATATTTTTAACCGCGTCAGTAACGGAGGTAAGCAGCTCTTTGAAGTCAATGTCATCGAGCTTGGTGAGAAGCTTGCCGAGGATATCCTGGGCTTTTTGCAACGTCGTCGTGATGGTCGGGATTTCTTGGTAGCGGGAGTCCGGCGGCTGAACGAACTGTGCCGGGCTGTCAGGAACGATATCCAGCGCGACGAACAGCACACCTGTAACGATACTTTCCGTCTGCAATTGCCCGCGCAGACCCCGGTCAATTGCTGCTTTGAGCCCGGCCGGGTCTGCCAGACTGCCGCCGACGCCTCTGCTGCCGCTGATCTTGTTGGCATCGAGGTTGATAATTACCGGAATTCGGTTGGCCTCCGCGCCCTCATCGAGTTGCAGTAGGATATTGGTAATGGAGCCGATTTCGACGCCCTTGTACTTCACCGGAGCGCTTTCTCTTAGGCCGCTTACCGAGCCTTCGAAGTAAAGGACAAACTCGTAGGTTTTACGGAACAGCCGCCCCGAGCCGATGATCGTAACCGCGCCAATAACCAAAACGATGGCGCCGACCACGAAGGCGCCGATGAGCGTGGGATTGGCTCTCTTACTCACCAGGCCGCCCTTCTCCGCGGGTGAGAAATTCTCGCACCTTGGCGTTCTCGCAGTGAGCTAGCAGCTCCTTAGGATCACCGCTCGCAATCGCGCTCTTGCTTTCAGCATCGAGAAAAATACTGTTGTTACCGATGGCAAAAATACTCGGCAACTCGTGGGTGACCGCAACCACCGTCGTGCCCAAGCTGTCGCGCAATGCCAGGATCAGGTCGTCGAGCCGGCGCGAACTGATGGGATCGAGCCCAGCCGAAGGTTCATCGAAGAAAAGCACTTCAGGGTCGAGCGCGATGGCGCGGGCCAATCCCAGGCGCTTGCGCATTCCGCCGCTGATCTGCGACGGGTAATAATCTTCAAAGCCGTTAAGACCGACCAGCGCGAGCTTAAAAAAAGCGATCTCGCGGATCTCGACCGGGCCGAGATCGGTGTATTCTTCCAGCGGCAGCGCGACGTTTTCGGCCAGAGTCAAGGAACTCCAAAGACCGCCGCTTTGATACAGGACGCCGAAGCGGCGAAAGAAACTGCGTCGCTCCTCGGCATCCGAGCGGGTAAAATTCGCCTTTTCGTAGAAGATCTCCCCCTCGCTCGGTTCGATGAGACCGATCATGTTGCGCAGCAAGGTGCTCTTGCCACAGCCGCTGCCGCCCATAATGATAAACACGTCGCCGCGCTTGACCGTAAAGTTGAGATCGCGCATCAAGACGACGGAGCCGTAACCCAAGGTAAGATTGCGCACGGTTATTTGCGCTTTGGCTTCGATCTCGGTTGCACTTTCACTGTTCATGTCAAACCCCAATGATATGAAATACCACGGACAAGGCACCGCAAGCCGCAACGATAAAAACGATGCTCGTGACCACGGCGGAGGTCGCGGCCTCGCCAACCGCCGCAGCGCTGCCACCACACTGCATGCCGCGCAGACATCCCGAAAGGGCGATCAGCGCGCCGTAGATCACGCTTTTAAAGACGCCGCCGAACAGGGCCGTCAAAGTGATCGCATTAACGGTCTGGTGGTAATAAGTGGTCCACGAAAGGTCGAGCATCCACAGGCCCACCGCGGCGCCACCCAGGATTCCCATCAGATCGGAGTACAGACACAACAAAGGCATCATCAGGCACAGCGCGATCACGCGCGGCAGCACCAAAAATTCCAGCGGTGAGAACCCCAGGGTGATCAATGCGTCGATTTCCTGAGTCACCTTCATGGTGCCGAGCTTTGCCGCGAACGCGGCGCCGGTGCGGCCCGCCATGATGATCCCGGTCATCATGGCGCCTATGTCGCGAACGACGGCGATGCCCACGAGGTCCGCGACATAAATCTGGGCGCCGAATTGCTGCAGCTGAACCGCGCCGACAAATGCCAAGATAGCACCCACTAGAAAGCTGATGAGCGTGACGATGGGCAGCGCTTGTGAGCCGCATTCTTGGATAATAAGAAACAGATCGGCGGTCCGGTAGCGCGCGCGCATCCGGACCAGTTTGACGAACGTCAACGTCACTTCGCCGAGAAAGCCCAGCATCTCCGACAACGAGATATAAGAACCCGTCGTGCTGCTACCGACCCGCGCCAAAAAGGACGGCGGATCCGTCGCCTGTTTGGCTCCTTCTTGCTCCGGCACTATCTCAGCGAGTTCCAGGAGACGCCGAATCCCATCCGGCAATCCTTCGCGCTCGGTGACGATGTCCTGTTGGCGGCAGAGCTCAGTTACTTTCATCAAGAACATAAGGATGCTGCTGTCCCAAGATGAAACAGCTTTGGCATCGAAGCGAACGCAGCGAATCTGAGAACTCTCGAGCGCCTTTTGCACCGGGCTGGCGGAGGCGGCGCTCTTTTGCAGTCGCCACGCGCCGGAAAGTTGCACGACGAGCGTGGCATTGCCGACAGTTTCGAGTAAAACTCCTGGCGCACCGTCGCTTTGAGTCTGGGCTTCCATCACTGGCAATATCTTGAATAACGCAGGAGGCGGCACCGACAGGCGCCGCGAGAGTTGGGCCTTCTTAGGTCAGTTGATAATTACAGATAACCTAAGAATGCTAGGCCGAGAACATCGTAGCCGCTCCACGATCAACGCTAATAACCCTGAGTGTCCGACTCACTGGGATTTCTCTCGCCCTTGAGCCAACTCCAAAACTCGAAACCCTGCTGCCGCAGGAAATCTGAATTTTTATCTTTTTGCCACGCTCGGCATATTCGCATCCCCGTCCATATCCTTGGTCGGCTCCACCGATGCCTCACGCGCCGCCAGAACACTCAGCTGTCCGACTTGTTTATTATAGGTCTTAATGAGCCAGACCTTGCCGGTGAAACGATTGATTTTATAGGCGGTATCCACCGGTCCATTTGGCGTAGTAACCGTGTAGATCCCACCGATAAACAAAGAGACGGTTAACACCAGTACCGCTGCGCCTGCTGCCCAGGACATCTTTTCTTGCATCGTCTTATCGAGCATATCGCAATCTCCCTTTCATATTCATCATCGACTGTAAGTTTTAATATTCCCCGCGTTGTCGTCTTAACCGATCGATCTCAGCTTGCTGACGATCGCTTTCCAGCTGGTTTCGCCGGATCTCATCGTTTTGCGTCGCGCTCTGGTTTTGTTGCCCCTGCATTTGGTCACCAATCAAAGCTCCCGCGCCCAAGCCCAAACCGCCACCTATCGCCGCCCCCGCGGCTGGGTGGCCAACTGCGGCCCCAATGAGCCCGCCCGCAACGGCGCCACCGACAGCACCGATCCCGGCGCCCTTTTCACGGGTCGTTAGTGGCCCGCCGGCGCAACCGGCAACCATAAGCGTGCCGCCCAGTAGAAGCATCCCTGCTTTGTTCGTCAATGATTGAGCCATATTAATTTCTCCTTGTTTCTCTTCTGCTAATGTTAAATTCCTATTGCCTGGCGTCAGTTGAAATCTAGCAGCAAGGAATCACCGATTTGCGGAATGTATTTCTTACCCAGTCATGTAGAGCACTATGTGTGCCACACCATTTCACGAACGAAACCTGCGTTTTCCGATAGATTACTGGTGCGTCATGTCAACATAGAGAGAAAGCTCGGCACAATCGTCGAGCCTTTCGACCAAAAAGACGGACCGGACTTAGGCGAGCGGCAGGCTAAAACTTACGGTGTTCGAACCCGACTGACTTCACCGTCGATGGGACAGATAGTCAGCATCGAGAAAAGCCCAAAGAGGAACGTAGAACGCGCCTTTTTTTGATTTGCAATCGCGAAAGCAATCTTAACCGCAGTCCTGCGGCCGGCTTCACTGTGCACGCGATCGTGCCACTAAGTGGCTGACACGATTTAAGGAGCAAAAAACAACCCTGAAGATAGATCAAAGGTTCAAGTGAAGCCCGAGACCCAGGTACTGAATCGTTCTTCCGTAGAACTGTCCGTTGGGCGAGCGCCCGTTAAAGTACTGGATAAGAAGCTGCAGGCGTCGGTCGAGCACCCGCGGGCTGGCAAACTCTACTCCGGCGCGGAGCGAAACGTCGGTGCGCCAATGACCTTCTTGTCTGTTTTGCAAATCAAGACCCGCGATCGGTGTTACCAAGCCTCCGAAATAAGACCACGGGCTTCTGAATTCGGCTCCGATCTGGGTAGACCAGGGTTTGAGATCCGAGGGGTCCTGGTCGAAAAGGACCCCGCCTCCCCCATAGAGGCGCAGCGTTCTGCCAAAATCATAGGACAATTTTAGGTCAACGCCCTCATAGCTGAGATTATTTGTACCCGCCCGCAGCTGGAACTGGTCGCCAAGGTGAGAACTCTGGTGCAGCAGGCGCGAGAAAAGAGAGAAATTTCCGACACGATAGCTCCCGAACAAGCCCGCGAAGAAGTCCGAATCGATCAAGTCGCGCGACTTGGAATCGAGATCGAAAATGGAAAATGCCGCCGCCTGTAGCCCTGTCTCCCATTGGCCTCCGAAGGGACCATTACCTCTATACAGGGCGATGCTTTCACCAAAGTTGGCAGAGCCGACGTTTTTGAGCTCCTTGTCTCCAAGATAATTCCGGTAGGCAAGGGAGAAATGGGGCCAGCGGGGATCCGCAATGAGAGGTTTGAAGAGTTGACTCGGAGGAAGAAAGCCGGCTGGCAACTTCTCATCGATTGTCGTCGTCGTTCGGGCCAGCGGTTGCGTTCCCGCTAGATCCTTAGGATCGCCGGTGTCAATCCGCAGAACACCGGGAATGGCGGAAAGTGCGGCGACCAACCTTTCACGCTCGGGTGCCGAAAGGTTCCCGGCGGAAACGGTAATCACGCCGTCCTTCACGCTCAGATCGCGCCCCGTGAGTTGCATTTCCCGCTCGACAACGGCGGTGGCATAACCCGCGATATAGTCGTCTCGCGCTGGCGCCGCCGGGGCAGACGCTGCAAAGCCTGGAGAAAGATCACAAACAAACACCGTAAGGAAAACCAATTGAAGCCAACGGATCAGCGTACGCAATTCAAGCCTCCTAATCTTATCGATTTCAAGCAAGCGTGAGCCTGCCGGGAAATAGCATGGGTAATAAAAAACATCATAGCCGACGAACAGAACATTGGTCTCGTCGTGCCCACCATCTCCGACAATTATTCGTGGGAAATCTTCAGCACGATGCGGATGCTGCGCGGATATTTCTTACCCATGGTGCAGGCCAACTACAACGACGTCTGGCCAGCCGCGGTTCGCTATCGACCATCACTAGTTGGAGGCCATACTCACTTCGCGGCATACTTTTCCGGGTTCTTTTCAAATTGCGCCTTGCAGTTTGCGGCGCAAAAGTAATAGACCTTTCCTTTGTGGGACACCGTCCCAGCTGCTTTCTTTTCATCTATGTTCATGCCGCATACAGGATCTTTTGCCATTTGAATATCCTCCTTGTACTAAGCTACCAGCTTATAATTGTCTTTATTTCGTTCTGAAGCTTCAAAAGATATCCATTCCCAAGTCCACAGCTTCTGCTACTGCGGCTTCTTAGTTCCCATCTTCATCCGTTCCGACATCTGCTTCATCATGCCGGACATGTCGCCCATCATCTTGGACATGTTCGCCATCTCCTCCGGTGTCATCTTGTCGGATTGCATCATCTGTCCCATGTTCCCCATCATGCCGGACATATCCCCCATAGACTTTCCCATCCCCTTCATCTGCTCGGCCTTCATCATGCCCTTTTCTTTCATCATCCCGCCCATGCCCTTTCTCATCTCGCTCATTCTTCCCTGCATGTCTTTCATCTGCTCCATCATCATTCCTCCACCTTTCATCCCCTCACCCTTCATGGGCATGCCCTCTTTCATCGGCATTTCTTTTTTCTCCTGGGCAAGCACGGGCAGAGAGCCGATAGCTCCCGCTAAAATTATTGGTAAAATAAACTTCTTCATGACCCCTCCTTTTGTTACTAGTACATCCATTCCTTCTAACATGGGTTTGACAAACTCAAGACCGTCGCTCGTCTCAGTCCATTGTCGAATCCGTCTAGCGGGCATCTTCGATAATACGGATCGTGTCCTGCTCGACCTCGTCCGCTTCCCGCTTCATCTTCTCCCAGCCCGGAAAGACTGAGAGAAGAAAGGACGGCTTGATCATCCCGATCTTGACCTTGCCTCCCTCCTCGAAGACAGAAGTCGGGCATGGAAGCGCCAAGTTGACCGCCATGTGGATCGTCAGGACCCGACTGGCCCGCACTGGGTTACAGACCTCCAAGATCCTAAGTCGGTGAGGAAAATCGATCCCCTTCTCCTTCAACGTCTTTTGCAGGTCGTGGACGTGAAGGACCCCATATTTATGGTGCTTCACTGCCTCTTCCAGATCTCTTCACAGCCGTTTCGAAATCTTTGGTTGTCTCGGTAATATAAAGCATCGTCGCTTATCCCTTTCGTTCTGGACTACAGTAGATGGCGCGTTCTGGCCTCGAACTCTCCCTGGTTGATCTCTCCCCGTGCGGATCGTTGGCGTAGGATTTCGAGTGCCAAATCGAACCGCGATTACTTGCCGTGGGTGATTAGCCACCGGATACCAAGTACCAAACCCACGATAGCCAGACCCCAAAACAACAGCATCCCAATACCCGACATTCCCCAGAGTCCTCCCATAGGATGCATTCCCCAACCCCACTCATAGGCTCGTTCCTGAGCCATTTGAGCCATAGCCACACCGGACAGCGCCAAGATGCCCGCTGCCGTGACCACCGGTTTTACCAATCCTAATCTCTTCATAACTTGTTTTCCTCCACTAAAACTTTTGCTAAACTATTTATTAAGCGGCTCTCCCATCCGTGGAGAGCCGCCGCGGATGATCATCGCTTCTCCCTGATTGCCCAAGCAAGCTCGTAGGCCATGCAGCTACCGATCACAAAACGCTGGTGATCGAGGAATCGCCCCTCGACTCTGACACAATCGCCAGACCGAAGCGCGCGGAAACGATCGCCATCCGACCTGCGAGCGTTGTCGGACTTACATGAAAAATTCCATGTAACCTCAGGAATGAAAACCTAGATCTAGAATGGTCCAACCATACGCTGGGCCGGAAAGGATTGTTGTCCAACAGAGGACCAACTTGAAGAAAAAAA